>Ga0210040_10007226_pt1 | contig 13564 bp, 10 predicted proteins | sample CryGeyCG12114_NA_FD_185462 | JGI IMG/M metagenome (GOLD analysis project Ga0210040, IMG submission 185462) | Groundwater microbial communities from aquifer - Crystal Geyser CG19_WC_8/21/14_NA (SPAdes) (version 2) | ecosystem: Environmental > Aquatic > Deep subsurface > Groundwater | place: USA... | reverse complement strand
AACTATTGAGAGAAAGTTTCAGTATATTTTGAAGTGAATCAAGACTTCAGAACCTAGATCCGTAGCTATAACTACGGGTTTATTAAATGCCGTACGCACAGCTCTGATCTGAGCAAGACCAAAAACAATAAGGATCATCATGTAATACCAAACACACATTCAAGCAAAATTTCATGAAAATCGGTCGAACATTTTGACTTAGAGAACAGTTTTGTAGTCATAACTACGGGTTTATTGAGTGCCATACGCTCAGCTCTGCTCTGATCAAGACCAAAAAGTCTGGGGATCATCACATACTGTGAACACACACTCATGCAAAATTTCATGAAAATCGGTCGAACCGTTCGACCTGTAGCGTGTTAACAAGGTCAACTATAACAAATAGAGTGGTTCTATAAGCCCTGGTTGGGCTAAAAATGATGATTATGGATTATGAACCATCAGTTAGCGATTAAGCATACTTTATTGCTATGTGTTCTAGATAAGACTTTTGTCCAGCAATGATAAGACACGTGTTTGACTGTAGTATTTTCAACTCTATATGACCAATGAAAAAATAAAGTGTGTCACGATTCTGTGTTTTTGACACGATTATGCGGATATTTGGCAATAGACTGCACCACCGCCAGAAAGATACTAGCACAAAAAATCATCTGGATTTTCAGAAGCTTATAATAACTGTATAACAACTGTTTTATAATGCATTCGAATAGTCTGAACACTGCTAAAAAATTCATGAGGTTCTCATGCATACTCATGAGGTGAGTTGAAATTCATAGTAGTTGATGAAAAAACTAAAAGAAATGTGTACACGATTAGGTAGAATTCATAGGAAGGAATAAGAGCAAGTTTTTCATCGCAAAAAGTGCTTTGGTTTCTTATTTGCCTGATCAGAAAAAATATGAATGTTTGATTCAATATAAGAAATCATAATCTCTCTGTGCAGCAATGTTTAAGCAAAATTGCTCAAGAATTTAGTGATTGAAGTTCACATAAGAAGTCATAAATATGAGGAAAACAAGTGCACAAAAAATTTCATTTTGTAACGTTCATGTTGAAATATTTTTTATGCTAAAATATTTTTTTGAACTCATTGACCTAGTCCAGTTAAATTTTAATTTCAATGATTTCAAATTTGTAAATGATATGAGTTTAGCAAGTAAATATCTGAGGCTATTTACTTTATGACAAATGAACCTCACAGCAGAAGGATCCAATGACCAAGTCAGATTTTGCAGCAAATGCGTTTGGAATTTCAAAACATTGCAGCGTGTTTTACATGGTACATTTAAACTGTTTATTAATGACTAAACATGCTTATCAAACGTAGTTAGTAAAATTTTAAATGAATCTGTCAATCTTTGGGTGTGGTTGAAACCGATGAGTCTGTTTTAACACCTAATCATGAGTATTTATGTTAACCTCATTAAGCTGTGCTAACACAGTTCCCTTTTATTCCTCGCAGATCATCAACGTGAAAAGGATCACTTTATCTAATAAGAATTGCATAAATTCAAGAAACTGGTTGTTATCAAAAGTGTACAAAATCCACCCCAATTTCAGTTCCAAGGGCCGATTCGACTTTGCTTTCAAACTTGCCAACCTGGACTTTGCGTCCACCTTGATCCGTAAAGTCCAGCAAGAAGAAGCATTATAAACTTTTTGCGTGATTTGCGACTCGTATATAACGATGTTGAATCCAGAAACAAGTAGAATTGCTCCAACTGCAATTGATAATGCAATGGTGGAGCTATCTTTCGATTTCCTGTGCATACAGCTTGTGTTTATTACGAAGGAAAACAACATAAAACAACCACAACAAGCGTGCCGAGCAATCGATGACAAGTATATGCCTGGATTTTGATGCATGATATTTGAAATGATTCGGAAACAGGTGTATTCCAGACATCGAAGCCTTATTTCTGTGAAAATATGAATAATGCTATCTGTGAAAACTCGTAAATGATATCAATAATAAACCTTATATCTCAAAATCAAAAAGTGACTGTGCACTTGCTAATGAAACGTACGTCCCTGGCCATCTATCGAGCAAAAAAGGCAACTTTTCTACAGCAGTTAGCTTTACGTAGATGCCATAGCCCTATAAGTAGATATGTTGAGCTACGGCGTCGTACTACTACAATGCAAATCTTCTTCGCTTCTACTTTAATGAGGATGTAGTTACTGCCTAACTCAATAGATGACTTCAGAGGGCGTACGTTTCATTGCCAAGTGTACAGTATATTTTAAAACGCTCACTTTTTTCTTGGGCTTCTCGTGTCCAAAATGCTGTGATACACAGGTAAAATAGCAGTCTAGTTAGACTGGAAATCACCAAAAACGTGTTACTTAGGACAGTCAAAATGTTGAGCACTAAAACCACTAGCCCCACTGATCGTGGCAATTGGGAACCAACAAAATGAGTCCAAATCTGTGCTACGGAGATATGCACAGAGTCTGCATTCAGTAACCAGAACAAGAAGCAGATTAACGGAATAACAGGTAACGGCAACCAAGTGAGTGTGAAAGCGGGAATGCACAACAATTGGGCCCCGTAAGTTGACCAGTAAAAAGTTCTAGCTTTTTTGCTTCTCATGTGCTTGTCTATGCATTACAAAATAGAAAGAAAAGATTATGTTTTACCCAAGCATTTCACACAACATGTTAACTATAACTAACACGTCAATGCAGTGTCCAAAGCACATAATTGCTCTAATAGCCTTGTATTCTCCATGATAGGTACTTCCCCACAAATAATAGCCAGAGCCCAAAGCATAGCTGAAAAGTGGCCTATGCTCACACAAAGTTTCAAATTTGCAGACGAAATTGAACTTGCTAAAAGGAATGACAATAAAGAAAACTGGATCAAATGCATTTTAATTCAATGTGAAAAATTTCCAAAATAAGCTTTCAAATATATTTCAACCTTGGTAGACATACAAGTCACTTGCAACCATGATCCCAACGCATACCAAATATGTTTGAACGTACAGCTTCCGACCAAGTGCAAAATCTTTGCCAAATGTTGATTTTGATTTTCTTTTTGCAAAGTTATTTGGTAATGGCATGTATGGACTTAACGTGGTCATGAGTTTCAGGAATATTCGCGCTTTCTGAACAATCATATCTCTAGATTGGTAGTTGATGAAAAACTAAATGTTATGCTCACGACTAGTTGGAATTCATATATGAATAAGAGGCTTTTTATTGCAAAAAGTGCTTTGGTTTTAGATTTGCTTGCTCCAAGAAAATATGAATTTTTGATTCAATGCATGAAATCAATCGCACTATCTGCTACGCTGGAGCGAAATTGCTTAAGAGTTGAGTAATCAGAGTTGAATAAAAAATTAGTCAATTATGCTCTTGACATTTTAAGCTAGTACGTAAAATACAAACAAATGCATATGACTCTCCCATGTTATCGCATGCTAGCTGAAAATGCCAAGACTATGCATAAGCCCTGTACCGGGCTAAGAGGTCATAAATATGAGAAAAAAAATCATTTTAAAACACTTTGAAAACATTTTTAGACCAAAAAAATTCAGACCGGTCGCAATTACAACTCGAACAATAAAGTTCTAGAAAAACATAAACATGTTTGCGAGCAAAATTACTCTGCTTTTCAAAATTTCTTTTTGACCTTATTGTTAATTAAAAATATTTGGAAGACCTGAGAGCAAGTAAATATTTATAAAATATTTCGACGCTATCAAAATGAACTCGTGAGTATTTACTGGCTGTAAGTGCAATAATTTTTATTAGATACTTAATATTTATCATCACTTTTTTTATCAATAAGGTTACGTTTCGCAGATTACAAGCAAAAAAATTATAACTTGGTCCAAAAGGAATTGCATGAACTTTAGAAATTGACGCGTATCAAATGCGTAGAAAATCCAACCAAATCTTACATCCACAAGCTGATATGATTTGACTCTCAAACGTTCATATCTGGACGTAGCCTGGAATTTGAACCGATGTAAACTGCGAGACGAGGCATCCACAACTTTTTGGTTGACTCGAGACTCCTGAAAAAGTATAGTAAACCCCCCAACAATACCAATTGCTCCGATTAACATGGCCATTAAAATTTGGGATTGTCGTTGTAGCTTTTTATGTACACAACCATATTGATCACGATGGAGAAAAAAATAAAACTACCACAACAAGCATGTCTTGCAACCGAAGATAAATATACACCTGGATTCTCGAGAATGATATTTGAAAGGATATTTAGGCATCTGTATTCCCGAAGATTGAGCCTTATTTCTGAAACACAAATATAAATTGCTGGTTATAAGACAAAGCTAAAAAACGGTGTGGAAAATACTTAAGACAATGTTTTATCCAGCAAAGATCATTTGGAGAAGTGAGATACTCTCACGCTCGCCTATATTGGAAAATATTTCGAACGCTTGCTCATACATGGTAAAATATTTCGAACGCTCGCCCATATCGGAAAATATTTCGAATCAGACAGAAACATAAGATTGAACAACAATTGACTTTCAAAGACTCATTTTCCCCTCGAGCTCCTAGTCGGGTCCAAAACGCTGCAATGCAGACATAAGCAAACTTTCGAGTAAGGCTGGACAGCACTAAAAATGTGCAACATTGTACAGCCCAAAGGTTAACAGCTAAAACGCCAAGCTGGACAAACTGTGGCACTCTAGAGCGGAAAAAACGTTTCCAAATTTGAAAAAGCGTGCACCGAATCTGCGTCAGCTAACCAACACGTGAAACATAATAGCGGAATAAGTAGGAAAAACAACCAAACGAGCGTGAAAGATTCAACGCTCAACAATTGGGACCCATAAGTAGACCAGCACAGTTTGCTGACTTGTTTACTTCTTATGTACTTGTCTGTGCATATTGCAAGCATGAAAGATAATTTAAGTTTCCTGTTAGAGTTTTACAATAATATGCAATTTAATCACTATAAATGACTGTCCAATGAAGTATCCAAGGCGCACATTTTCTTCATTAGTTGTCCATTTTCCATGCTAGGCACTTCCCCACATATAATGGCAACAGCCCATAACATAGCTATGCCGTGAGCACTGCTCACACAAAGTTTTAAATCCACTGACGAACGAGATCCTCCTTTGATTTCCAAAAAATGTACGCGTAAAACACTTTTTTGATCACAGAAGTTTACGCTTGTTTAATTAAACAATTAATTTTGCAAAACTTTCGAATTTCTACCGGACAAATTTTGTCTGTTTTGAGCAGACGGTCGAAGAACAACACATACGGAACTTTTTTTGCATGAATTGGGAAATAGTTTTTTCCACTTATTAATAACTAACTCAACTTACCTCGGTAGACGTATAAATCGCTCCATATCATGATCACAACGCAGGTCATGTATGACCTGGCATACATTTTGCGGCCTAGAGTAAAAATTTTATCATACAATGTTTTTGGTTCAGACTTCGTTCTTACCAACTGCATCGGAAGAGGCATGAAATGGCCTATTTTGGTCATGAGTGTTAAAAAAAATCCAACTTTTTGCACAATGATATTTGTAACATTTTCATTTCGGATCAATTTTATTCAGTTCATCATACTTTCTTAGCTTACTCAACACACACTAATGTATTATTGGTAGACATTATTTGGTTGATCGGATTAATTGTTACTTTATTTAAGTGACAAGCTTTCAAACAGTTTCTCTGTTCTTCTTCAGGTCAATACAAAGTTTTAGAAATTTTCATGAAATTGTAGAGAGGTACAGGAATTTGTTAGAGTTTTTGTTAAAGAAATACAGGCTGTTACTAGGGATGCCGAATAAATTTTTGAAATATCGCAGACCAAATAGGGTTTATAAACTGTCCAGCTTCCAAGTTACAGTTGTAGTTAGATGTTTTCGATATAAGAAGCGATTCCTTGAACCTTCTGTGCTGTTGTCTTTCTTCTTTGTAGATAATAGTCGCATTTGAAGGGTTGAACTCATGGAATGTGTGAATATAGACTCCCGAGGTTTCTTTCTCATTTCGTACATCCCTCATATGTTCTGACATTCTGATAGGAAGTGAGCGACTAATGTAGTTCAAAAAAATATGGATTTCTGATCGGCGTTCTGAATAAAAATGATAGAATTTTGTCTGTTACAAATTTGGTCTTAAAACTGTGCAGAATTGGGCAAATTCAGTCTAATGGAAGCTCAACTGCTCAACGCATATAGCAAAAGAAAAAGGTGAGTAGTAAAGCTGTATATATTTTTAAAAGCTAACAGGTATCATAACTTGAAAAAAATGTGAAAAGTAATAATCAATCCGTAATTATATCTGAAAATGTTTGTCTGAGCCCAAAACATTGTTTTCATTTATGACCTTGTTGTGATCATTCGCATAACTTTTTGCAATCATTTATTTTTAATGCATCTCCAAATCTACCAAATTAGTACGTACGGGTTTATCTGATTTTTTACTTGTGATATGCTGTTTTTGAGAGTTCCGTATATCCTCAAACTTTTTATCGTATCGATATAATATTGATTCAAGCTAGTTATTATTGAATTTAGTGAATACATTTTGTCATTATGTGCATTGATCTAATTTATTCACCGATGATCAAATCTGCAGATAATTAAAGTCAATGCAAAGTCTTATATAATGCAAGCGACTACTAATTAAGGGTACACCCGATGCCGTGTAAAGTCGTACATTTCTACGCGCGTAAATCTCCCAGCCAATCAGAGCAGTAAGTAGAAGTTGAAAGTCTGCTCTGATTGGCTGGGAGATTTACGCACGTATATAGCTATAAAACTGTAGTAAGCAATTGTATATCATTTAAAAGTGAATACCGTTATAAATGAGAGAGCAATGATACTAAGGGATCCCCATCGGAACCAAATAGTATCGTATGAAACGCGCCACAAAACGGGCCCAAACCTAACCTAACCTAAAATGTACCATAAGTTGTTGGTTCCTGCGTCATTGTGTTAAAACAATTCGCATTTATTCCTGGCAGATCATCAGCGTGAAAAGGATCACTTAATCACTTTATCCGATAAAAATTGCATTAGCTTTCAAAACCGTATGTTGTCAAAAGTGTACAAAATCCATCCCAATTTCACACGCAAGGGCCAATTTTAATAATTCAATTTAAATAGTATCGTTGGAGCCGCGGCCCAAGACGGGCCCACACCTGTTCTAACCTTTAAAATGCGCCATAAGTTTTTGGATCTTGCATCATTGTGTAAAAGCAAGTCGCTTTTATTCCCGGCAGATCATTAGGGTGAAAAGGATCACTTTATCCAATAAAAATTGTAAAAGCTTTAGAAACTGGATGTTGTCAAAAGTGTACAAAATCCATCCCAATTTCACACGCAAGGGCCAATTTGAATTTGCTTTCGAATGTGTCAGTCTGGAATTTGCCTCCGCCTTGAGTCGTAGCTTCCAACAGGATGAAGCAATCCGGACTTTTTGGGTGATAAGAGATTCATAAATACTGATGTTGAATGCAGAAAAAAATAAGAATATACCAACTATCATTGCTATCACAATTGTAGAGCTATCTTTTAACTTCCTTTGCATACAGCTTGTGTTGACAACGGTGGAAAACAACATAAAGCAACCGGAACAGACATGCCGGCTAATCGTGGACAAATATATACCAGGACGCCCGTTCATTATATTTGAAATGATTCGGAAACATCTGTATTCGTGATGCTGAAGTTTTATTTCTGTAAATAAATGCATAATGCTATTTGTTAAAGTTGATAAACAGCATCAAAAAGCTTCAAAAATGTTTCTGAAACGCTAACTTTTTGCTCGGGCTCCTAGTTGTGTCCAAAATGCAATGATGCACAGATAAAATAACAGTCTGGTAAGACTGGACAGGACCAAAAACGTGCAACTTACGACAGTCCAAAGGTTGACTATTAAAATTCCGATCTGTACCATGCGTGACACTTGGGAACCGAAAAAATGTGTCCAAATCCGGAAAAGGCAGATGTGCACACAATCGGTATCCAGCAACCAGCCCAAAAAGCACACCAACGGAATTATAGGCAAACAAATCCAGATGAGTATGCATGCTTGAAAGCAAAACAATTGGGCCCCGTAAGTGTACCAGTAAAAAGTCCGGATTTTTTTGCTGCTCATGTACTTCTCTGTGCATATTGCCAGACAAAAAGAGAAATTAGAGCTTACTCAAGAATTTTGAAGCAAAAAGTCCGTAAGCCAAAATTAATATAGCTTACAAACTGGTTCATAACAATTTGATAAAAAGCACCTCTTTAAATGCACAATGAGATTTCATACTTGATTGGGAGAGTTTGTGTCAATTTAATCAATAATCTGAACCAACTATATTTGAGTTGAATTTTTTCGAAAAATCACTACCAAGGGGCGGACAATATAGGATGTGGTGCACATCTCACCTGTGTATTATTAACTAATCTGAATTTTTTCGGTAAGAAGATTACTAGGATGCATACGAATGTCTATTTTACTTGTATCTCATTCTTCCTCTAAACTCCCAAATTGTATCATTATGAATCTTTTATTGAATTAATAAATGAATAAAACTAATAACTTACTGGCCAATGAAGTGTCCAACGCACCCAATTGATCTAATAGCCTTGTATTTTCCTTGATACGCACTTCCCCACATATAATAGCTACAGCCCAAAACATTGCGGAACAGTGACCTAAGCTCACACAGAGTTTTAAATACGCAGAGGAAAGGAAACTCTCTATATGAGCAACGAAATTCAAAATCTAGTTAGAGACATTTCAATTTGAGGAAGTGAAAAATGTTCATAATGTGCTTTCACCTTTGTAGACATACAAGTCACTTGCAATCATGATCCCCACACATACTAAATATGCTTGACAGTACAATTTTCGACCAAGTGCAATAATGCTTGTGCAAAATTTTGTCTTTGATTTCGATTTTCTTTTTGCGAAATTTCTGGGTAATGGCATGCATAGACCTAACTTGTCCATGAGTTTTAGGAATATTCCCACTTTCTGCACAAACATATTTGTAAACTTTTTGTTTATCAGTTTTAGTCAGTTCATCGTAATTCCCTAGTTTATTTAACACACTAATGTAGTGCAAAAATAGATTGATTTTTCATCGGCGTCCTGAATGAAAATGATAGTATTTTGATGGTTTGTTAAAAATTTGGTCTTTTTTCTCGAACTACTAAAAACTGTGCCTTGCAGAATTGGGCAAATTCAGTCCAATAGAAGCTCACGCATATAGTAAAAGAAACAGGTGAAAAGGAAAGCTAATATCTTTCAATGTTAAATAAAAGGTATTATAACTTAAAAACAATGTGAAAAATAAAAATCAAACCGTAACTATCTGAAACTGTTTGATTGCGCCCAAAACATAGTTTTTATTTATGAACCTGTAATGATAATTCGCATGAATTACCGTTACTTTTTGTAATTTTTTTTCAATAAATCTCCAAATCTACCAAATTACTACGTAGTGGTTGATCTGATTTTTAGAGTCTGTATACAGAAGTATAATAGTGAAATGTCGAGATTGCCAAATGCATAAAAAAAGTATAATCGTCAAGAAGTATAATGCAAAGGTTATTTGAGTAAGTCAAATGTATAATTCTTGTATTTTACAATAATGCAACAACATCAACAAATATTTTGATATTTTTTAATAATTAAAGTTAAATATTTAATGAAGTTAAGTGAACATATTTTGTCATTGTGCATTGCACTAATTTTTTTATTTATCGATGATCAAAGTCAAGCCTTGCAAATTGCAAGCGACTACTATATGTATCCTCGAATGCACCAAAATAGTAAACATACAACAAAATGATATTTGTAAATCACGAAGCATATTTCATTTGTACAATTTTAACCCTTTGCCACGGTCAGTTTTGAAACAAAAACAAGTCATTTCTGGGCGAAATGTTTCTTGAAGCACGTTAAATTCTGGGCATCTAGAAGCCTTATAAATCATCTCTCACAATGTAAGTCCGAAATGGGTTCGCGAGCAATTTTCTTAAAAACAGACTTGAAGTCTTCCTTATATCTTCTAGTATATGCCTACAAAATATTATAATCCGATGCGGTCGTTAAGCTTCACAATAACAAAATTCGTTAAAAAAATTGACCATGGAGTTAAATGGGAGAAAAAAAGTATAGTGAGGGGGGGACCCTGTCTTCACTGAATTTTTACATGTTATTTTCCGTATGAAAAATCGAAAAATGAACTTCGATTTTGGGCTCAATTTTTCCGGATTCTTTGTTCTACAGTTACTGACAAACGAAAGAGCATCGGATTGTAATATTTCAGGTGCATATACTAGAGGGTCTAAGGAAGACATAGAAAGTGTTTTTGAGAAAATTCCTTACGAACATACTTCGGCAGTTGGTGTGTTGAATGCCCTATCAAAATTTCAACGTGAGCAAAATAAGAAGTCAGAACTGCAATCACACAATCTGCCATTTGACCTCTCAGAATTTTTGAAGTTCATTTTAAATTTTTATGAGCCAAAAACATAAAAATTTAAAAAAAAAAAATTTTATTTTGAAAAGTTCTGAGAGGTTAACTGGCAGAAAAACCAAAAAAAAATATTGAACTTAGTTGTACCCTATTGAAATAACATTGTCAATAAGGTGGCACCATATGATGCCAAACCAAGGGAGAACCTTTTCAGCCCATGGCATCATATGATGCCAAACCAAGGCGGAGCCTTTTTCACTTCATGTCATCATATGATGCCAAACCGTGACAAAGGGTTAATATGCATTTGAAAAATGGGAAAGATTTATTAATATTCATCAGGTACACACTTTTCCCACTTTTAGTTAACTAATTTGCAGTACCCAAAGCAATATCCCCTGGTATACACGATTAGCACAAACTAAAATGTTATCTGCGGAAACTTGAAAAACTCCAGTTTCAGCGACTTATAGCCATAAAACTGTGTGCAATTGTAAATCATTTAAAAGTGAATACCATTAGACACTAAAGAGCAATGATGATGAGGGATCCCCATCGGAACTAAATAGTATCGTATGAAACGCGCCCTAAAGCGAACCCAACCCTAACCTAAAATGTACCTAAGTTGTTGGTTCTTGCCTCATTGTGTTAAAACAAGTCGCATTTATTCCCGGCAGATCATCAGAGTGAAAATGATCACTTTATCCAATAAAAATTGCATAAGCTTTAGAAACCGTATGTTATCAAAACTGTACAAAATCCATCCTAATTTCACACGCAAGGGCCAATTTGAATTTGCTTTCAAATGTGTCAATCTGGAATTTGCCTCCGCCCTAAGTCGTAGCATCCAACAGGATGAAGCAATCCCGACTTTTTGGGTGATAAGAGATTCATAAATAACGATGTTGAATGCAGAAATGAATAAGAATGCTCCAACTACCATCACTATTAGAATAGTAGAGCTATCTTTTAATTTCCTTTGCATGCAGCTTGTGTTGACAACGATGGAAAAGAACATAAAACAACCAGAACAGACATGCCGGCCAATCGATGACAAATATATACCCGGACGCTCGTTCAAGATATTTGAAATGATTCGAAAACATCTGTATTCCTGATGCTGAAGCCTTATTTCTATGAACAAATGCATAACACTATCTGGTAAAGTTGATAAACGATATAAAGCTTCAAAAAATGTTTCTCAAACGCTCACTTTTCTCACGGGCTCCTAGCCGCGTCCAAAATGCTGTGATGCACAAGTAAAATAGCAGTCTGGTAAGACTGGACAAGATCAAAAACGTGCAACTCACGACAGTCCAAAGGTTGACAATTAAAACCCCAATTTGTACCATGCGTGGCACTTGAGAACCGAAAAAATGTGCCCAAATCTGAACAAGGCAGATGTGCACTGAGTCTATATCCAGCAACCAGCCCACAAAGCCCACCAACGGAATTAGAGGAAAAGGAAAGATCCAGGTGAGTATGAATGCTTGAACGCAGAACAATTGGGCTCCGTAAGTTGACCAGTAAAAATTTTGAGCTTTTTTGCTTCTCATGTACTTGTCTGTGCATATTGCCAGGTAGAAAGAGAAATTAGAGTTTAGGATTTTTAAGCAACATGATAAGAGCGTAAGTCAAAATTAGTAGCTTACAAACAAACTTGTTCATAACAATTTGACACAATAGGACTACCTCTTGATTGACTAAGATTGCGATTTCATACTTGATTGGCGGAGACTGTGTACAATGAATTAATCATACAGCCCGTTAAGGACGAATTCAAACTCGGCGAATCCAATCTCAACGAATCAAATCTCGGCGATAATTTTAGAGGCATCATAACTTTTCGCCGCGTTTTAATTCGCCCATAACGGGTGGAAGCGAATGAATAAGTAAATAAAACTAACTGGTCAATGAAGTGTCCAAAGCACACAATTGCTCTAATAGACTTGTATTCTCCATGATAGGCACTTCCCCACATATAATAGCCCCAGCCCAAAACAAAGCTGAGCAGTGAGTTATGCTCACACACAGTTTTAAATTCGCAGAGGAAAAGGGATTCTCTATGAGCAACGAAATTCAAAATCTAGTTAGAGGCAATTCGATTTGAGGAAGTGAAAAATTTCCATAATATAAATTTAAAACTTATTTCACCTTTGTAGACATGCAAGTCACTTGCAATCATGATCCCCACACATACTAAATATGCTTGAACGTACAATTTTCGACCAAGTGCAATAATGCTTTTGCGAAATTTTTTCTTTGATTTTGATTTTCTTTTTGCGAAATTATTGGGTAATGGCATGTATGGACCTAACGTGTCCATGAGTTTTAGGAATATTCGCGCTTTCTGCACTATCATATTTTTATGTACACTGCAAACCTAAACAGGAGCGCACAGTAAGTGCAGTTTAAGATGCTGTTTATTGCAAAAAGTGGCTTCGCTATTCCATATATATGTGCGTATGTGACAAGACTGAAGAAAACAATGAATTTTTTATTCAATATATGAAATCAATCTCTCTTTGTGCTTTGTTAGTTAGTTAGGGCAAAGTTGTTGAGTAATCCGAGGCCATAAATATCATAACAGGTGTACACGTGTACAACACAGTTAAATTTTAAAACGTCCATGTTTGTAAATATATTTAATAAATTTTGAGGCCCACAAAATGCTCAAGTTTCATTCCTTTAAGGTGAACAAGTTTAAAAAGTTTGGCATGACATTCAATTTGCTTTTTTTTTAAACCTTTTTTAGGAACGAGTGTTAGTTGCTAACAGATTTTAGCTTTTCGCTGAAATGCTTAGGTAATCAAAGTCAACTTATTAATACCAACTCCAATAATCATGCATTGATACGACTACATATCTTGGAATGCATCAAAATAGTGAATATCCCACAAAATTAAAATTAGGAAATCACGAAGCATATTTTTAATATGGACCTTTTTACAATGTATATGAAAAATTCGTAAGTTTTAGCTCCTAGTCATCAGACATACTTTTCCCACTTTAAGTTAGTTAACTTGCTCTGTCTAAAGCACGAGTTTTCAATTTCCTCTTATACACGATTAGCACACAAAAAAATATTATCTAGAAAAATGCAAAAAGTCCAAATTTAGACCCTTAATTATAA
>Ga0210040_10007224_pt1 | contig 13566 bp, 12 predicted proteins | sample CryGeyCG12114_NA_FD_185462 | JGI IMG/M metagenome (GOLD analysis project Ga0210040, IMG submission 185462) | Groundwater microbial communities from aquifer - Crystal Geyser CG19_WC_8/21/14_NA (SPAdes) (version 2) | ecosystem: Environmental > Aquatic > Deep subsurface > Groundwater | place: USA... | reverse complement strand
CAGAGATGTTGCTGCTCGCCGACCAGTTCGAAGCGTCTGTGGCCAGCGTGGCGCGACAGGTCGGCGACACGGTGACGCAACTTACCCATTCGGCCAGAACCCTGAAAGGATCGGCCGAGCAGGCAAGCGTGCGGACCATGATGGGCGCCGCCACGGCGGGCCAGGCCTCTGACGGGGCGGCAGACCTCGCCAGGCGTGTGCTGGAGATGTCGGCCTCCATCACGACCATTGCGTCAACAGTGGAAGCGCAGGGCCGATCGAGCCGGCTTGCCGGCGACCGGTCCGATGCAGCGCGGGAGGCCGTGGACAGCTTGCACGGGCACACTGCCAAGATCACCGCCTTTGCCGACACGATTGACCAACTCGCCCGTCAGACGAACCTGTTGGCGCTGAACGCGACCATCGAGGCAGCACGCGCAGGCGAAGCGGGACGGGGGTTCGCGATCGTGGCGAGCGAGGTGAAGAATCTGGCCGGTCAGGCCCAGAAAGCGACAGGATCGATCCAGGAACTGGCCACGCTTGCACAGTCCGGGGCGGAGACGACCCGCGAAGCGCTGCTCGCCATTGCACGCTTTGTCGAGGACCTGACGATCACCGCCGGCTCCATCGAATGCGAGCTTGCCAGCCAGCGAACCGCCGCTGCCTCCATCGGTGGCGCAGCGCGCGAAACAGCGGCGGGCGCGACCGAAATCCTGAGCCAGATGCAGGAGATCGCAGGGGTTGCAAAGGGCACGGAAAGTCTGTCGGAGGACGTCGCGCAAGCGGTCGACCTGCTGGCATCGGCTGCACAGGGCCTTGCCACGGAAACCAGGCAGTTTGTGAGCCAGCTGCGCGCAGCCTGACGGCGGGGACGAGCCTCGTTCTTGCCGCGACCGCGACTTCTCAGGGCGCTGGGCGTCCTCCATCGCAAGTGTGCGCGGCGAGGTGAGCGCGCCCGTGCTCAAGCGCCTGGCCAGCCCGCCAGTCAGGTGAGGCGCCGCTTCTCCAGCTTTCGGGCGAGTGTCCGGCGATGCATCCCGAGGCGGCGCGCGGCTTCCGAAATGTTGAAGTCCGTGGCCGCGAGCACCTCGTTGATGTGCTCCCATTCCAGCGTCTTGATCGACGTCGGCAGCGTGCCAACCGCCACTTCGGTGGTCCCTTCGACCATGCCGAACGCGCGTTCGATCTCGTCCGTGTTGGCGGGCTTGGCGAGGTACGACGTCGCGCCAAGCTTGATCGCCTGGACCGCGGTGGCGATGCTCGCATAGCCGGTCAGCACAATGATGATCATCTCGGGATCATGGGCATGAAGCGCTTCGACGCAGGTGAGGCCCGACGATTGGGCGAGCTTCAGGTCGACAACGGCGAAGTCGGGGGTCTGGTCGAGCAGCAGTGCCGCCATCTCGTCTGGCCCGGACGCGACAATGACGAGGTAACCACGCCGTTCGAACGATCGTTGCAGCGTGCGCGCGAACACCGCATCATCCTCGACAATCAACAGCAGCGGCTGGTCCGTCACGCTGGCTCCTTCAGCTCAAGGGCGGTCAGCGGCAGGCGAATGGTGACCTCCGCCCCGCCAGGCGCCATGTTCGCGGCAGACAAGGCGCCGCCAAGCTTTCGCGCGACATTGCCTACCAAGAACAGCCCAAGCCCGCGGCCAAGCTGCACCTTGCTGCTGTTGTACGGCTTGCCAAGATTGGCGAGCTGCTCTGCCGGGAAGCCCGGCCCCTGGTCCCGGACGGAGAGGATCAGCTCGTCATCGTTGCGCGACAGCAGCACGTCGATACTGCCGGGGGAGACCTCCGCAGCGTTGTCGAGCAGGTTGAACACCGCTTGCTGCAGCACGACGTCGGACGCGATCGGCACGTCCTCCCCGAACTGGTCCTGGTAGCGCAGGGTCTGGAAGTCCCGCGCTGCGATCCAGTCGGCGACGACCCGGTCGAACAGCTCGCGGACGGTGGTGGCGGCCGACGCCTCACCACGGGGATCGCCCGACGACAGCAGGATACCGGTTACGATCGCCTTGCAGCGCTGAACCTCGGCCTGCATGTCCTCGACGTCGCGGACGAGCTCAGGATCGCGCGCGATCGCATCTGTGTGGCGCCAGTCACCCAGGATAACGGACAGGGACGACAGGGGCGTCCCCAACTCATGCGCCGCACCGGAGGCGAGCATACCGATGCGCACGATATGCTCTTCCTCGACGGCCTGTCGCTGGATCAACGCCAGAACCGCATCCTGCGCGCGCAAATTGCCGTTGATCCGCGTCACGAACATCACGAGCAGAACCGCGACGAGCGCGAAACAGACCCACATGCCCTGAATGTGCAGCGCGAACAGGCTGCGGTCGAACCCGGCCGGAAGCGCGATGGGAAGGTAGAAGCGGGTCAGGACGGCAAAGGCGACGCTGGTCGCCACAACCAGAGCCCAGCTGGACCAACGGTCGAGCAGCACCGATCCCAGCACCACTTGCAGCAGAAACAGCGACACAAACGGGTTTGTCGCGCCACCGCTCAGGAACAGCTGAGCCGACAGCCCCACAACGTCGAGCAGCAGCGCGCCCAGCAGCGCAACATCGGTAATCGAACTGCCCCGCCGTACGGCGGCGAGGCTTGCGATGTTGAGGAGCACCAGGGCGGCCAGCACGCCCAGCATCGGCGCCATCGGCAGTGCTATGCCGAACGCGAACTCGGTTAGCAGGATAGTGGCCAGCTGCCCCGCAACGGCCAGCCAGCGCAACTGCACCAGCTGCAGCATGTTCTGGCGTCCGGCAACGGCGCGGCGCTTGTCCGCGGCGGAGGTCACGGGCGGCGGCTGTCGAAGCGGCGTCGACCAATCGCCCAGTAGACAAGGCCTGCCGCAGTCATGATCGCCAGCATGTACCAGGTGATCGCATAAGCGAGGTGAGGGTTCGTGAACCGCACCACCGTCAGGCCGCCGATCGGATCACCCGGCCGGGCGGGGTGCTGGGCATCGGCGTCAATGAAGTATGGCGCTGTCTGCCCGAGCCCGCGCCGCTTGGCGATCGCAGCCACATCACGCGAGTACCAGCGATCGAGGTGGGGCACGTTGCTGCGCAAAAAGCCGCCGCCGGGCTCGCTCAGCCGCAAGAGGCCCTGGACCGTCACGTCGCCGACCGGGGGTGGCGATGTCGCGGCGCGGCGCTCCACAAACCCGCGGTTGACCAGGATCGTGGTGTCCCGTGTCATCAGCGGCGTCAGCACCCACCAGCCCGGCCCGCGCTCAGTCACCGCCTGGACGAAGCTGTCGCGGCCGACCATGTAGTTGCCGCTGGCACGCACCCGCAGATACGCGTCATCCGGTCCCGCGCTGCGTGGTGCGGGCACCGGCGCCGCCGCCAGCCGCGTTTCGACCCGGTGGATCAGGTCCAGTTTCCAGCTACGCCGCTGGACCTGCCAGGTCCCGAGCGCCAGCAGCAGCGCGACGGCACCGATCCACAATGTTGCCACCGCACCGCGCGCGACCAGGCGGCCCGTTCGCCTCATCCGGCCTGGCTCATGTCCATGGCCGGCATCATGTTCTCGTTCATGTGGTACATGACCCACAGCGAACCGCTCAGTGAGATCACCACGACGACGATCGTGAACAACAGTGCCATCATCGACCAGCCACCTTCCGCCCGGCGGTTCATGTGGAGGAAGAAGATCATGTGGACGATCATCTGCACCGCCGCAAACCCCATGATGATCATGGCAGTCGCCTGGGCCGTTAGCGGACGGGTTATGACCAGCCAGAACGGAATGGCAGTCAGCACGACGGACAGGGCGAACCCCGCCCAATAACCCTTGCGCGACCCGTGCGCTTCCTCGTTCAGGTGATCGGCGTGATCGTGAGCGGCCGTATCGCCATGGCCATGCCCCGCAGCGCTCATCGCAGCATTCCCATCAGGTAGACAAAGGTGAAGACACCGATCCAGATGACGTCCAGGAAGTGCCAGAACAGGCTGAGGCACATCAGCCGGCGGCAATTGGCCGGGATCAGCCCCTTCAGCCGGACCTGCACCATCAGCACAACCAGCCAGATCGTGCCGAACAGGACGTGGAGCCCGTGCGTGCCGACCAGGGTAAAGAAGGACGACAGGAACGCGCTACGCTGCGGCACCGCCCCTTCATGGATCAGGTGAGCGAACTCGTAGAGCTCGATGCTGAGGAACGCCAAGCCGAACAGCCCGGTGACCGCCAGCCACGCAAGCATCGCACCCTGCCGCCGCTCCGTCATGCTCAGCATGGCAAAACCATAGGTGATCGACGAGAATAGCAGCATGGACGTGTTGAGCGCGACCAGCGGCAGGTCGAACAGCTCCCTGGGGCCTGGCCCGCCTGCATAACTGGTGCCGAGCACGCCGTACGTCGCGAACAGCATCGCGAAGATCAGGCAGTCGCTCATCAGGTACATCCAAAAGCCGAGCATGGTGCTCGACCCCTCTGGATGGTGCGGCTCTTCGGGCAGGTGGAAGAGCTCGCGGTTCATTCCGGCCATCCCGCTCATGCGACGGCTCCCATCAGCGCGGTAGTTCGTGCGTCCTCATGCCGGGTGACGTCCTCGACCGGGATGTAGAAGTCACGCCTGTAGTTGAAGGTATGGCCGATCGCGACCGCCAGGATCCCGACGAAGCTCACGGCCGCAAGCCACCAGACGTACCAGATCATGCCCGTGCCGAAGGCAGCGCTGAGCGCGGCCAGGATGACGCCCGTGCCCGTGTTGCTGGGCATGTGGATCGGGCGATAGCCGCTGGTCGGCCGCTGATACCCGCGCGCCTTCATGTCCGCCCAGGCGTCGCCATCGTGGACGACGGGGGTGAAGGCGAAGTTGTAGTCGGGCGGCGGTGACGAAGTCGCCCATTCCAGCGTGCGGCCGTTCCACGGATCGCCGGTGACATCGCGCAACTGTTCGCGGTCACGAATGCTGACATAGAACTGGATCAGCATGGCTGCGATGCCGAGCGCGATCAGGAACGCCCCGAACCCTGCGATGATGAACCAGATCTGCAGGCTGGGGTCGTCAAAGGTGCGCAGGCGGCGCGTTACGCCCATCAGGCCCAAGACATAGAGCGGGACAAAGGCGAAGTAGAACCCGCTGACCCAGAGCCAGAAGGACCGCTTGCCCCATACCGTCTCCAGCTTGAAGCCGAACGCCTTGGGCCACCAGTAGTTGATCGCGGCAAAGGCACCGAACAGCACGCCGCCGATGATCACGTTGTGGAAATGCGCGACCAGGAACAGCGAGTTGTGCAGCACGAAGTCGGCCGGCGGCACGGCAAGCAGCACGCCCGTCATGCCACCCAGCGTGAAGGTGATCATGAATGCCACTGTCCACATCATCGGCAACTCGAACCGCACGCGGCCGCGGTACATGGTGAACAGCCAGTTGAAGATCTTCGCTCCCGTAGGGATCGAGATGATCATGGTTGTGATGCCGAAGAAGCTGTTCACGCTGGCGCCGGACCCCATGGTGAAGAAGTGGTGCAGCCAGACCAGGTAAGCGAGGATGGTGATGACCAGCGTCGCATAGACCATCGAGGTGTAGCCGAAGAGCCGCTTGCTCGAGAAGGTCGAGGTCACTTCGCTGAACACGCCGAACATCGGCAGGATCAGGATGTACACCTCCGGGTGACCCCAGATCCAGATCAGGTTCACGTACATCATCGGGTTGCCGCCGAGCGTGTTCGTGAAAAAGGCGGTGCCGGCGTAGCGATCGAGGCTGAGCAGCGCGAGCACCGCGGTCAGCACGGGAAAGGCGGCGACGATCAGGATGTTGGTGCACAGTGCCGTCCAGCAGAAGATCGGCATCTTCATCATGGACATGCCAGGCGCGCGCATCTTCACGATGGTCGCGATCAGGTTGACGCCTGACAGCAACGTGCCGACGCCCGCGATCTGCAGCGCCCAAATGTAGTAATCGACGCCAACCCCCGGACTCGCCGCGATCCCCGACAGCGGCGGCATGGCGAGCCAGCCGGTCTGCGCGAACTCGCCCACGAACAGGCTCATCATCACCAGCACAGCGCCACTGGCGGTCATCCAGAAGCTGAAATTGTTGAGGAAGGGGAAGGACACGTCGCGCGCGCCGATCTGGAGCGGCACGACATAGTTCATCAGCCCTGTCACGATCGGCATCGCGACGAAAAAGATCATGATCACGCCATGCGCGGTGAACACCTGGTCATAATGGTGGGCGTTCAAATAGCCCTCCGACCCGCCGAACGCGATCGCCTGTTGCAGCCGCATCATGATCGCGTCAGAAAAGCCGCGCAGCAGCATGACGATGCCCAGGATCATGTACATGATCCCGATCTTCTTGTGGTCGACGCTGGTGAACCACTCCTTCCAGAGATAGCCCCACAGCTTGAACTTGGTGAGCGCGGCGAGCAGCGCCGCGCCGCCCAGCGCCACAACGATGAACGTGCCGACCACGATGGGCTCATGGAGCGGCAGCGACTCGAGCGTGAAGCGCCCGAACAGCGGGCTGACGGTGAACGGAGAAACTGTCATCGAACTGGCCATTTAGAGGGGCTTCTGGTGCGGCGTGCGCGACTGGTCGGGCGCAGACGGCCCGCGCTGGGTGGCATCGGCGGGCTTGGTCGGCGGCGACACGCCCGCATCCCTGGTGGTGAGCGGCGCTTGGGAACGTGGCGACTGCGGCATCCCCATGCCGGGCATGTGAGTCATGGCGGCGCTGTCACCCACGTCGCGGCGCATCATGTCGCTCATGCAGGTCGTGCCCGGCCGTACGCACTGATTGACCACGGCATCGAACAGGCCAGGCTGGACGCGGCCGAAGCGGATCACCGGCACCTTTTCGGTCGGCTTTTCGAGCTTCAGATAATTTGAGCGCGACAGGGGCAGGGGAGCTTTCCGGTTCTGCGCGACCCAGGCGGCGAAGCCCGCGTCGTCCAGCCCGTGAAAGCGGAACCGCATGCCGGAGAAGCCGGCCCCGCTATAGTTGGCGGAAAAGCCGGCATAATTGCCCGGCTTGTTAATCACCGCGTGGAGCTTGGTTTCCATCGACGGCATCGCATAGATCATGCCGGCCAGCGTCGGCACGTAAAAGGCGTTCATCACCGTTGACGAGGTCAGCCGAAACTGGATCGGCCGATCGACGGGCGCAGCAAGTTCATTGACCGTCGCGATCCCGTATTCGGGATAGATGAACAGCCATTTCCAATCGAGCGCGACCACTTGCACCTGCAGCGGCTTGGTGCCGGCCGCGACCGGACGCGCGGCGTCGAGCCGCTCGAGCGGGCGGTACGGGTCAAGCAGGTGGGTGCCCGTCCAGGTCACGGCGCCCAGCGCGATGACGATCAGCAGCGGCGCCGACCAGATCACCAATTCGAGCTGGGTCGAATGGTCCCAGTCGGGCTCATAGCGTGCGTCGGTGTTGCTGGCACGGTACCGCCACGCGAATAGTGCGACAAGCGCGATCACGGGGATCACGATCAGCAGCATCAGCGCGAGCGCAAAGATCACCAGGTTGCGCTGCTGGAGCGCGATATCGCCCATCGGGTTCATCACCACCATGTCGCAGCCGCTCAGAAGGGCGGGCAGCAGGGCGGCGGCGATCAGGCGCTTGAAGGGTCGGCGAGCGGGCATGGGGGCGAGATAGGCCCGCTTGCTGCACTGCGACATTGGACATTTTGTCCAATGTGCGCGGGTCGTGCGTTGAGGCAAAGGACGGCAAAGTCGACCGAGATACCGGTCCAGGAACGATGACATGAACGCTGCCACCGCCTCCCAGCTCGCCGAACGCGACGCCCGCGCCATTAACGCGCGCCATGGCGACATCGCGCCCGCGGAAATCGCGATCGGTGTCGTGATAGGGCGCACGTCCGAGTTCTTCGACTTCTTTGTCTACGCGATCGCGTCCGTGCTGGTCTTCCCCGCGCTGGTGTTTCCGTATGTCGACCGGCTGACGGGCACCTTTTATTCCTTTGCGATCTTTGCGCTCGCCTTTGTCGCGCGCCCGATCGGGTCGTTGCTGTTCCTGGGCATCGACGCGGCGCTGGGGCGGGGCACCAAGCTGACCATTGCCCTGTTCCTGCTCGGCGGCTCCACCGCGGCGGTCGCTTTCCTGCCCGGGTACGAGACGATCGGTGTCTGGTCGGCGATCCTGCTGGCGGTGTTCCGGATCGGCCAGGGCATTGCGCTGGGCGGGCAATGGGACGGGCTGTCGTCGCTGCTTGCGCTCAACGCGCCTGAAGACCGGCGCGGCTGGTATGCCATGATCCCGCAGCTCGGCGCGCCGCTGGGGCTGATCGTGGCTAGCGGCCTGTTCGCGTTCTTCGTCAGCACGCTGTCAAACGCCGACTTTCTTGACTGGGGTTGGCGCTACCCCTTCTTTGTCGCCTTCGCGATCAACGTGGTGGCCCTGTTCGCCCGGCTGCGCATGGTGTCGACGCCCGAATACACCGCGCTGTTCGAAAGCCGGGAGCTGGAACCGTCGCGCGTGGTCGACACGGTGCGTACCGACTGGCGCAACATCGTGATCGGCGCGTTCGCTCCGCTCGCGAGCTTTGCATTGTTCCACATGGTAACCGTGTTTCCGCTGTCCTGGGTAGCCTTGTTCACGAAGGAGGACGCGGCCCGGTTCCTGGGGATCGAGATGATCGGGGGTTTGGTCGGCCTGTTGGCGGTCCTTGCCTCCGGCCTGATCGCGGATCGAATCGGCCGGCGCTATTTGCTGGGCGCATCGGCGGCCGGCATCGCCGTATTCAGCGGCTTCGCGCCTCAGTTGCTCGACGGCGGTGGCTGGGGCGAGATCGTGTTCATGGTCACCGGCTTCATCCTGCTCGGGCTGGCGTTCGGCCAGTCGTCGGGCGCGGTCGCGGCGAACTTCGCGACGGCGCGGCGCTACACGGGCGCGGCGCTGACCTCCGACCTTGCGTGGCTGGTGGGCGCCGCTTTCGCGCCGCTGGTCGCCCTGTTGCTGGCAAGCCAGTTCGGGCTGCTCGCGGCCGGCGCCTATCTGCTGTCGGGGGCGCTCGGCACGTTGATCGCGCTTGGCGTGAACAAGGAACTGGCGCGGCGCATATCGTAAAGAGCGCGCCGGCCGGTCAGCCCTTCCGGTTCAGCGCTTCAACGAACGCCCGCGCGCGCGTGCCCACCTCCCCGGCAGTAAGGCCCGGCTTGTAGAGCGCGGAGCCGAGGCCGAAACCGGCAGCACCCGCGGCCGTCCATGGCCCCATGTTGTCGGGCGCGACGCCGCCCACGGGCAACAGGCGTATGCCCTTCGGCAGCACGGCCAGCATCGCCTTCATCACCGCAGGGCTGGTGCCCTCTGCGGGAAACAGCTTTAGCGCGGTGGCGCCGGCGTCGATGGCCGCGAACGCCTCCGTCGGCGTGGAGACGCCCGGCAGCGAGACGAGGGCGCGGGCCGCGCTGGCGCGGATCACGTCGGTGTTGGCGTTGGGCGAGATGATCATGGTGCCGCCCGCTTCCGCTACCCGCGCCACATCCTCGGCCCGCAAGACGGTGCCGGCGCCGATCACCGCCCGATCGCTCAGGCGCCGTGAAAGCCGCGCAACGCTGTCGAGCGGGTCGGGCGAGTTCATCGGCACTTCGATCAGGGTAAAGCCTGCATCGACCAGCTCGTCGCCGATCGCCTCGACCTCGTCCGGCCGAACGCCACGAAGGATCGCCACCAGCGGGCAGCGTGCAAAGGCGGCGTCGAAGTCGGCCAAGATGGTCATGACAGCTGCTTTCCGATCTCAATGATGCCGGCAAGGAAGGCGGCCTCGCCATCCACAACGATTGCCTTGCCGCCTCGTGCCTCGACGGCAGCGCCGTAGAGGGCGGCAAGGTTCGGGTCGGCCAGAATGTACACGGGCCCGTCCGCTTCACCGCTGACCCGCGCTGCGACATCGCTGCCGATGACAAGGCCGCTCGCGAAGGCGGAGGAGTCCTCATCGTTGCGAAGGTTCAGCATCTTGGCGGCACGTACGCCGAACAACGAGGCGGCGAGATCGCGGCGGCTCCCTTCTTCAACCCCGGCAAGAAAGGCGGGGCCGGGGGTGACGGGGGCAGCAAGCTGAGGCGCCAGCACGCTGTGTTTCTTCAGCAGCGCGAACAGTTCACCCGTCATCGCGGTCGTGAACCCGGTCACCCGGGCATCGGTCATGGTGACCCATTTGCAATGGGTGCCCGGATGGCAGAGCAGCGCGTCCTCGGGAACGAGCCCGGCAGCCACGGCGCCAAGCAGTTGCACTTCCTCCCCGCGCATCACGTCGGCGCGTCCACCATCGACGATGGAGATGCCCGGCACGATGGCGGTCTGCTCGTCGACCCAGGACAAGTTCGCCGCGATCTCCGCGATCCCGCACGGGGCAGGCACATAGGGGGCGACTTGCCAGCCGAGCGTCGAGCCGACCATGCCAGCCATCAGCATGGGCAGGTCGCCGAACTCGGCACGGATCACCTGTGCTTCGGCTGGAAAACTGCCCGCCGGCACCGCGGTCACACCCTTTGCATCGCGGGTCGTGCGGGTGACCTGGCCGTCCTCGACCAGGAACACGCGGCGGTTGGTGGTGCCCCAGTCGACCGCCAGGAAGCGTGACACGAAGTTCATCGTCACCACCACGTCGCGTAGAGCGCAATAAGGATCAGGATGACGCCGATGGCACCGACATTGAATCCGGTCCGGGTTGCGTAACGCACGCTGCCGGTATCGATCGTGTCAGTGCCGGGCCGTTGCGGCGTTGCGAGCGAGATCACGACGCACAGTGCCAGCGAGATCAGGAACACGATACCCATTCGGTCCATGAACGGCACCGTCGGCGCCATCACCTTCATCAAGTAGGAAAGGATCACTGACGCCACGGCCGCCGCGATCGCGCCCGCTTCATTGGCCCGCTTCCAGAACAGGCCCGCGAGGAAGATCACGGTGATGCCTGGCGTGAAGAAGCCGGTGAATTCCTGAATGAACTGGAACGCCTGTTCGGACGCGCCGACCAGCGGCTTGGCCGCGATAATGGCGACAATGATTGCGACGACCGCCGTGATGCGGCCGACCAGCACCAAGTGCCGCTCCTCAGCTTGGCGCCCGGCTGCGCTCTCATTCAGCCCACGGCCCTGGGCATCTTCAGCCTGAGTCGGGGCCCGGCGATACTTCGCATACAGGTCGAGCGTGAAGATGGTCGCGATCGAGTTGATCTTGGATGCCGTGGACGCGATGATCGCGGCGACCAGCGCTGCGAACACCAGGCCGAGCAGGCCCGTCGGCAACAGCCGCATCATTGTCGGATAGGCTTCGTCCGGCTTGGGCAGGCCAGGCGCGAGCAGCACCGCGGCGATGCCGGGCAGAACGATGATCAGCGGCATCAACAGCTTCAGAAAGGCCGCGAACAGCACGCCTTTCTGTGCCTCGTCGAGCGATTTGGCGGCCAGCGCGCGCTGGATGATGTACTGGTTGAACCCCCAATAGCTGAGGTTCGCGATCCACATGCCGCCGATCAGCACACTGAGGCCCGGCAGGTCCATGTAGTGCGGATCGCTCTTGTCGAGGATCATGTTGAAATGGTCGGGCAGGCTGGTGGTGAGCTTGTTCCAGCCGCCAAGCACGCCCGCATCACCACCGATCTTGCCGAGCGTCAGATAGGCGACAACTAGACCGCCGAGCACCAGCAACGTGACCTGGACGATGTCGGTCAACGCCACAGCCTTCAACCCGCCCTTGAGCTGATACAGCAGCGCAAATACGCCCAAAATCACCAGGGCCAACGTCTGGTCGACGCCCGCGACCTTGGTTACAGCGATGGAGCCCAACCAGATGATGCTGGTGAGGTTCACGAACACGTACAGCGCCAGCCAGAACACGGCCATCAGCGTGCGGATGTTCTTGCCGTACCGCCGTTCCAGGAACTGCGGCATGGTGTAGATTTCGTTCTTCAGGAAGATCGGCAGAAAGAATTTGCCGACGATCAGCAGTGTCAGCGCCGCCATCCATTCGTAGGAGGCGATCGCAAGCCCGATGGCGTAGCCGGATCCCGACATGCCGACGATCTGTTCGGCGGAGATGTTGGCCGCGATCAGCGAAGCGCCAATCGCCCACCAGGGCAGGTTCTTTGATGCCAGGAAGTAGTCGGACGTATCCTTAGCGTGGCCCGCTTTTTCACGGCTGACCCATTGCGCCAGGCCGAAGATCCCGATCGCGTAGAGCACGACAACAGTGATATCGAGGGTCGACAGGTTCATTCGGGCGCCTCTCCTGGCATAAACGAGTCCGATGGGTCCACGGGCCGGCTCGCTTCGTCTCAGCTCGATTTATATGATATATATCGTCTGTCCAGCGAGTCAGGGGTGACAGGACGCAGAATCACAGACACACTCGCGTTCATGGCATCTCTGGCGGTGAGCCCGAACTTTGACGAGCGGCCCGCACTCGGCCGTAATCTGACCTATGGAATGCTCGATCGGCTTGGTCGAGCGATCGTGACCGGCGCCTATGCGGAGCAAGGATTTCCGACCGAAGCTGACCTGGCCAAGGAATATGGCGTCAGTCGATCCGTAACGCGCGAGGCGGTGAAGATGCTGACGGCCAAGGGGCTGCTCAGCGCCCGCCCGCGGCTGGGCACCGTGGTACAGCCATCAAGTTCGTGGAACCTGTTCGACACCGACGTCCTGCGCTGGTTGCTGGAGCGGACGTTCTCGGTGGAGTTGTTGGTCCAATTCAACCAGCTCAGGGTCGCGATCGAACCGGAAGCGGCCGCGCTTGCCGCGCGGTTCGCCAGCCCAGCCGACCAGCGCGATATCACGGCGGGGCTGGAGCGGATGAAGGCGGCGGAGCGCGGATTCGATGATCCGCTGGAGGCGGACATCGCGTATCATATCGCGATCCTGCATGCGTCCAAGAATCCGTTTTACGGACAATTTCGCGACGTGGTGGCAACCGCGCTGCGCAAATCGATCCGGTTCACCAACCGGGTCAAGGGGCGCACGGCGAACATCGCTGACCATACGGCAGTGGCCGAGGCGATTCGGCTCGGCGATCCCGATGGCGCGCGTGAAGCGATGCGGCGGCTGATCCAGGACGTGCTCGACCTGATCGAACATGTCGAAGCGGAGAACGCCGCCGAACGCTGATCGTCAGTCGGTCATCCGCACCGGTTCGATCTGGCCGAGCTTGTCATAGGTGATGGTTTGGACCGCGACGCGGCGATCATCGGTGTAGGGACCATCGCCCGCCTTGTTCTCCCAGCGATGGTACACGATCAGCCATTCGCCTGTCTTCGGGTCCTGCACGAAGCTGTGGTGCCCCGGTCCCTTGTAGCGGCCCTGACTCGACAGGATCGGCCCGCGGTACTTCCATGGCCCGGTGGGGGAGGTCGCCATGGCGTAGTGGACGGAATAGTCCGCCTGATTCCAGTGCCCATGGCTCCACGACAGGTAATAGATCCCGCCGCGTTCGTGCATGAACACGCCCTCAGTGAACAAGGGCGGCTGGTCGACCGGCACTTCGCGCGCGATCGTCGTCAGGTCGGCGTTGAGCTCGAACACCCGCAACCGTGATCCCGCACTGCCGCCGGCGTACAGCAAACGGCGTCCCGACCGGGAGTCGATGAAGACCATCGGGTCG
>Ga0210040_10007223_pt1 | contig 13567 bp, 10 predicted proteins | sample CryGeyCG12114_NA_FD_185462 | JGI IMG/M metagenome (GOLD analysis project Ga0210040, IMG submission 185462) | Groundwater microbial communities from aquifer - Crystal Geyser CG19_WC_8/21/14_NA (SPAdes) (version 2) | ecosystem: Environmental > Aquatic > Deep subsurface > Groundwater | place: USA... | reverse complement strand
CGCGTCCAATCCGCTCCAATAGCTGCGCACCGCTTCCAGCAGGCGGTAGGTGCCGACAATATTGGTTTGAATGAAGTCCGCCGGTCCATCGATCGAGCGGTCGACATGGCTTTCCGCAGCCAGATGCATGACGATATCGATGTCGTGCTTTCGCAGGGTTTCGCCAACAAGCGCGCTGTCGGCGATATCGGCCTGAACGAAATGATAGCGCGGGTCACCGGCAATCGAGGCCAGCGTTTCGAGATTGGCCGCGTAAGTCAGCTTGTCCAGATTAACGACGGAATGCGCGGTTTCGTTGATGAGGTGCCGGCAAACCGCTGAGCCGATGAAGCCGGCGCCGCCTGTCACAAGAATGTTCATCTCGGCAATTTCCTTAGAAAACGAGGGCGACGTCAGACAACACAGGCGCAATCCTGTCCTTGTCAGACAGGTTCGGCTCGCCTTCGATCGGCCATTGAACACCGATCTGCGGATCATCCCAGCGAATGGCGCGATCATGCTGGGGCGAGTAAGGCGCGGTGACCTTGTAGAAGACTTCCGTGTTTTCTTCCAAGGTCAGGAAGCCGTGCGCGAAGCCTTCCGGCACCAGGATCTGGTTGAAGGCGTCGGCGGACAGCACCAGGCTGGCCCATTGCCCAAATGTGGGAGAGGTCTTGCGAAGGTCGACGGCGACATCGAAGATGCTGCCGCGTAACACTCTCACCAGCTTGGCCTGGGCAAATGGCGGTTCCTGGTAATGCAGCCCGCGCAGCGTAAATTTCTCGCGTGACAGGGATTGATTGTCCTGCACCCAGCTGCCGGGCAGGCCGGCGTCGGTCAAGCGCTGCTGATTGAAGGTTTCTGCGAAAAAGCCGCGATTGTCGCCGAACTTTCGCGGTGTCAGTTCCACAACATCGGCAATCGAAAGCGGGGAAACCGTCAGCATAAGGAGCGCGCCCTTTCAATCCAGCAAGGTCGAAAGCCGTGTACGAGATGAAGGCCCGGCTGTCGACACAAGCGCGGCGGGAAGCCGGAAAAAGTATGCAAGATGCTGCACGGCTTGACTGCAACCCAAGGAAAGAAAGCCGGCCCCCAGTTCGAACACCTGCACTCACAGGCGTAACCGAAAGCTGAAACAACAAACGGCGGACCCGAAGACCCGCCGTTTGTTTTGGTCCAGGCCCGGCCGCTTAGGCCCGCGGCAAGGCGTAGGCGATGTAATAATCGCCCACTGGCGTTTCCATGAAATGGTGGCCGCCGGCCTGGATCACGAGATATTCGCGACCATCCTGCTCATACACGATCGGGTTGGCCTGGCCGCCGGCCGGCAGCACATCCGACCACACGACCTCACCGGTGTTCACGTCGATCGCGCGGATCAGATTGTCCGTTGCGGCCGCAATGAAGATGAGCCCGCCCTTGGTCACGACAGAACCGCCATTGTTTGGCGTGCCGATGGTCAAAGGCAGAAACGAGGGAATGCCGAACGGGCCGTTGCGCCGTGCCGTGCCGAGCGGTTGATCCCAAAGCGTTTCGCCCGTCGCGAGATCGATGGCGCGAATGCCGCCAAGCGGTGGCTGCTTGCAGGGAATGCCCGTAAACGGCGCGCGCCAACCTGCATTCACGTTGATGCCATAGGGCGCGCCGACCTGTGGATCGCCTGAACCTTCCGCGTTGGAGCCGCCTTCGCTGCCCTCATTCTGTTCGTAGATCGGCTTGATGCCCCGCTCGTCGATATCTTCGCGCGGAATGAGCCGGTTGTGGTTGGGAACGTCATTGTAGTTGGCGACGATGATGCCGCGCTCGGGATCAACAGCCACGCTGCCCCAATCCGAGCCACCATTATAGCCGGGATACTGGATCCAGAACTGGTCGCTGGTCGGGTGGGTATAGATGCCCTTGTAAGCCGATTTGCGGAAGGCGATGCGGCAAAACAGCTGGTCGAGCGGCGTCACGCCCCACATGTCGGCTTCGGTCAGATCTTCCTTGCGCAGCGTGTGATAGCCGGAAGCCGGCTGCGTCGGTGCGTAAGTGCCCTCCTCGACGCCGCCCTCAGGCGTCTGGATTTCTTCCATCGGAACGAGCGACTCGCCGGTTTCGCGGTTCAGAAGATAAAGATCGCCTTGCTTGGACGGCAAAAGCAGCGCCGGGATCGTGCCGCCCTCGCGCGGCAGGTCGATCAGCGAAACCTGGCTGCCAAGATCGTAATCCCAGACATCCTGGCGGACGGTCTGGAAGCGCCAGCGCGGCTTGCCGGTGGTCACGTCGAGCGCCACCACGGAGGTGGACCACTCATTTTCGGCTTCGGAGCGATTGCCGCCCCAATAATCCACCGAGGAGTTGCCCATCGGCAGGTAAACCAGTCCGAGTTCCTCGTCGCCGGTTGCCGTGGTCCACATGTTCGGCGTGCCGCGCGTATAGGTTTCGCCTTCCGGCGGCAGGCCGGTGATGTCGGGATTGCCGAGATCCCAGGCCCAGGCGAGTTCGCCCGTCACGGCGTCGAAGCCGCGGATGACGCCCGAAGGCGCATCTTCCGCCTGGCCGTCCTTGACCTGCGCGCCGGTCACGGCAATGCCGCGCACAATCACCGGCGGTGCCGTCACGGCATACCAGCCCGGCACTTTTTCGCCGATGCCGGTCCACAGATCGACCGTGCCATTGTCACCGAAATCCTGGCAAAGCTGGCCGTTGCGCGCGTCAACGGCGATCAGCCTGGCATCCAGCGTGGCTTCGATCACCCGCGCCGCGCAAGGCTGGTCCGGAGCCGCATCGGGTATCTCGTAATACGCAACGCCGCGGCAGGTCGCGCCATACGGAATGGCTTCCGCCGGCACCTTGGGGTCATGGCGCCAGCGCTCCTGGCCGGTCGCCGCATCAACCGCCGTCATGATGTTCATGGCCGAACAGATATACAGCGTGTCACCGATCTTCAGCGGCGTGCCTTCCGGCGAATATTTGTTTTGCGTGGCTTCCGTCGGCATGTCGCCCGTGCGGTAAGTCCAGGCTTTTTCCAGCTGCGACACGTTTTCCGGCGTGATCTGCTCCAGCGGCGAATAGCGTGTTGCCTGCGCACCGCCGCCCCAAAACGGCCAATCGGCGCCAACAGCGCGCTGTGGCTGAGGCGCACGCGCATTCGTATCCGCCGGCGCTGCATCGCTGGCAGGCGCCTGCGCTGGTCCTGCATCCTGCGCGTCGCCCGGCTGGTCGGGTGCGCTGCCGGCTTCCGTTGAAGGAGCGGCCGGCAGGGTCTCAGGCTGTTGTTCGCTAGGCGGCACCGGCTGCGACGGGGTCGGCTGCACGGACGGCCCGGCATCTTGCGATTGCGTCGTCGGCGCCAAGGGTTCAGGCGCCACAGGCGTTTCCGCAGGCGTTTGCGGCTCGGGTGCCGCGGGTTCGCCGATCGGCTCAGCAGGCTCAACCGGTGCAGGCGCTGTTGCCGGTGCGGGTGCCTGCGCAGCCGGCGGCGCTTCTTGCGCCGAAGACGCCGGCGCGGTGGCCGGTGGGGCAACTGGTGTGGTTTGTGCGTGAGCCGGCCAGCCGGCCAGCGTCAGCGAAACGCCGAACAATCCCACGGCCGTGGAGCGCGCCAGAATTCTCGGATGCATGGGCGGGTCCTTGGATGATCGAGAAGCGAGGGTCGAAACGAAACGAGATAAACGGATCAGCGGCGGCGGCGCGGGCGCGACAAGCGCGACAACACCGGCATGCAGGCAATCAACAGGATCAGGATCACGGTCGGGGCCACGAGGCGGGGCACCTGCGCCCACCAGTCGAAGCCTTTTTCCCAGAACGCCCAGATCACCGTGCCGAGATAAGTCAGCAGGTAGATCGACACCGCCGACAGCGATCCGCGAAACAAGGCAAAGGCGGTGAGAAGCAGGCCCGCGCCTGCAAACAGGTAATACCAGGAGCCGCCAAGCAGGATCAGGTAAGCGCCGCCGCCGAAAATCGGCAGCCCGAACAGAATAAGCACGATCCCAAGAGCCACAACGGCCCGATAACCGAAGCCACGCTTTCGCGTCACGGATCTCGCTTGCACAGAACTCACCGCTCGCTCCAATTCCTGCTCAGTTAAACAAGCCCAGCGGTTTTGACGTTCGGCCACGTCGCCCCATTGGCCGCAATGGGACTTAAGTCAAGGACGGGCTGCGACAATGCCCCAAGGGCAGACAAAATGCGTTTTCCACGAGTTTGCCGGCCAAAACCTGCCGCCAAAACGCCTCGAACGCCACAAATGTGAAGGAAACCCTAAGCCAGCTTTATATAAATATGGAACACAGGTTCTTCATGAGAGTTCTTTGAAGCAAACACCCCGAAGGAAAACCAATGAACGCTCAGACGTTTAAACAGCCGGTTTCGGTGCTTGTTGGCCTCGGCTTCGCGCGCACCATCCCCAACGTCATGGCCGCCTATCAACTCGTTGCGGAATGGCCGGCCTCGCCGCGCAGCACTGTGCATCTGGCCGCTCTCGATGCCTGCCGCGCCTGCTTGAAAGGCGAAGGCAAGATGGAAGATGCCCGGCTGGCCTTTCTCGACTTCGCGGATCGCACCGGCATCTTGATGGCCGACGCCACGCCGGTTGTTCGCTCGCAAACCACCCCGCGCGTGTCGACGCCGCGCCTCACCTGAACACAGCTACAAGCTGCCGCTTAGAAAAAAGGCAGTTTTCCAGTTGCAAACTTTTTAAGCTCGGACTACAAAGTGGAGGTCGGTTGTTCGACCTCCTCCCCGAACATCCGTTTAGATAAGCGCCCGCCGAACCTCCTCCCTCGGCGGGCGTTTCTGCGTTCAAACGAGCGCCAGATCAGCGCGAAGAATTGCGCCGGCTGAGCGCGTCTTCCCAGGCCAGCGCATGGCCAACGATCGTGTCGAGATCATCGAAACGCGGCGCCCATCCCAATGTGTCGCGCGCCCGCTGCGCATTCGCCACAACGGCAACGGCGTCACCCGGCCGCCGCGCCGTGGTTTCGACGGTGAAATCGACGCCGCTGATCCGCTTCACGCTGTCGATCACCTCGAGCACCGAATACCCGTGTCCATAGCCGCAATTGGCCACCAGACTGTCCCCGCCGGCGCGCAAGCGCTTCAAGGCGAGACGATGCGCGGCCACCAGATCCGAGATATGGATGTAATCGCGCACGCAGGTGCCGTCTGTGGTTGGATAATCGGTGCCGAACACGCTCATGGCCGCGCGCTTGCCCAGTGCCGTTTCGCAGGCGACCTTGATCAGATGCGTGGCGCCGGGGGTGGATTGCCCGGTGCGTGCTTGCGGGTCCGCGCCCGCCACGTTGAAATAGCGCAAGGCCGTGTAGGTGAGGGGATGCGCGGCCGCCGTGTCGCGCAGCATCCATTCCGTCATCAGCTTCGACAAGCCGTAAGGCGATTCCGGCACCTTTGCCGCGTCTTCGCTCACCGGCTCGCTTCCCGTGCCGCCATAAACGGCCGCGGTGGAGGAAAAGATGAAGTGCTTCACCTTACCGCGCACCGCGCTTTCAATCAGCGCGCGCGACTTGCAGGTGTTGTTTTCATAATAGCCGAGCGGGTCGGCCACCGATTCCGGCACCACGATCGACCCCGCGAAATGGATGATCGCGTCGATCGCATGCGTGTCGATCAGCTCGGCAACCAGCGCCTGGTCGGCGATGTCGCCGCGCACCAGCGTTGCTTCCGGCGCCACGGCCCATTCGAAGCCGGTGGAAAGCCGGTCGAGCACCACCACCTCTTCGCCGTCGTCCAGCAATTCCCAAACCATATGGCTGCCGATAAAGCCGGCACCCCCCGTCACCAACACAGCCATGATACCCTCCGTCGCGCTTCTACGTGGGCTCCTATAACCGGAGTTCGACGGCGGATCGAGCCACCCCTTGCTCGTTGGTGGACACCGATTGAAACGCGTCCACACGGACGCAACCCGGGCGTGCAGCTTGCGCGGGTGCTCTTAACCCTTTCTTCGCCAAACTTGTTCAAGGTGCCTTAAGGGGCGCAGGATTCGGTCCTGGTGGGGAAGAAACAGGCGATGTTCGACGCAGACGACAGGCCTCGCGGGACCTTGGAACCTGCTGAAACAAGCGCCCGCTCTTCCTCGCTTCTGGCGATGGGAAAGGGCCCAGCCGCCCAGGCGTCGTCACCATCCGTACCCGCAAGCGATGTTGCGCCGCAGCGCCGTGCCGGCTTGTTGTCACGCTTGCGCCAGCGTTTTTCCGACAAGCGCAAGCCTCCCGAGCCAAAGCCTAGCGTAACCCCGCCAACAAAAAACGATCCGTCGCCGCCGCCTGCTATGGACCATGGTTTCGAAAGGAGAGGCATGGCTGAAAACGAAGCCTGGCGTCCGCTGATCGACCCGGGCACCGTCTTGATGGGCGTCGGCCGGTCGCGATGGATCATCCTGTTGTGCACGGTCGCGGGCGCTGCTTTGGGCGTTCTCGTGGCGCTCAACACGCCGAAGATCTATGAAGCGGCGACCGATCTCCTGATCGACCCGCGCGAGTTGCAGATCGTGGATCGCGAGCTCAGCCAGTCCGGGCTGTCCTCGGACGCCGTTTTGGCGCTGATCCAGAACCAGATGCGGATCATGAGCTCGGGCAATGTGCTCACAAAGGTCGTGGACCGGCTCGACCTCGAGGCTGATCCTGAGTTCAACGGCACCGCTGACACCGGGATCAACCTCAACCCGTTGGACGCCCTGCGTGCCGCGCTTAGTCCGCAAGGTGGCGCGCCCGATCCCGGCATGCGCCGCGCCATGACCATTCAGAACCTGTCGCGCCAGATTGCCGTGACGCGCGACAGCAGCACCTTCGTGGTCACCATCTGGGCGAAAGCGCAGGATCCTGAAAAGGCTGCCCGCATCGCCAACGCGATGTCGGAGAGTTTCCTCGAAACCAGCGGCGATTTCCAGTCTGAAACCGCGTCGCGCGCGACAAACGAACTCACCGGCCGTTTGGATGAATTGCGTCGCTCCGTTGAAGCGGCCGAACGCAAGGTGGAAGCCTTCAAGGCCGAAAACGGCATTGTGGATGCGCAAGGTCGGCTGATCACCGATGATGAGATCGTCAAGCTCAACGATCAGCTGTCAGTTGCCCGTGCCCGCACCGCCGAGTTGAGGGCGCGCGCGGCCTCGGCCGGCAGTCTGGATGTTGAAGACGTCGTGGCCGGCGTGTTGCCCGAACAGGTCAATTCCGGTGCCATGGGGCAGTTGCGCAGTGGTTATGCGGCGCTGAAACAGGAAGCCGACCGTTTGGCGGTGCGGCTCGGACCGCGCCACCCGCAGCGGCTGGGGGCCGATGTCCAACTGCAAAGCGCGCGCGATCAGATCGCAGCCGAGCTCAGCCGTATCAACAGCTCCGTCCAGATTGAACTCAGCCGCGCGCAGGAATTGGAGCGCGATCTGGCGCAAAGGCTCGACACGCTGAAAACGCGCCAGGGCGAACTCAGCAGCGAAAGGGTAGGGCTGCGCGAACTGGAGCGCGACGCCGCATCCAAGCGCGCCGTTTATGAGGCGTTTCTGTTGCGCAGCCGCGAAACCGGCGAACAGGAAAACATCAACACCGCCAACATCAACATCATCTCGGAAGCCACGCCCCCGCTGCAATCAACCGGGTTGTCACGCTCCAAGATCGCGATCATCGGCCTGATCCTGGGCCTCGTCACCGGTCTCGCCATCGCGCTTCTGCGAGGCGCTTGGCAAAGCCTGCGTGACACAACGCAAGGGCGGGAGCGTCGCCGTGTGAGCCGTTCGCCAGCAGTCGCGCCCGCGATCGCGGCGGCAACGCCTTGGCCGAAAAACGCGGAGCCGGAACAACAGCCGGTTGCGCAAGCCCATCAACCCCAAGCGCCGTCCCGTGCGCCAAGCGCAGCTTCAGCGACATTTCCTTGGAACGCGCCGCAAGAACCGCGAACCACCCCGTCCGCCCAGCTCGCCCCGTCAACGCCGTCCAGCCAAAGCAGCACGCCGCGTCCCTCGCTGGCCTCCTATGTCGCCCAGTCCTCACAACGGCCGGAAGCCGCGCCGCGTCCCGCCTCAACCGGGTCGACGCCCACGCCGATCGATGACATCCGCGCCAGCCTGCGCGAATTTCGCGATGCGGTTCAGGACCTCCAGGAAACCCGCCGCAAAACCGGCATTTAGCATTTCGCAAGCGGCATATCGCGCCGTCCTCGTGGAAGTGCTATCGCCCGCTCATGCGCTACCACCAGTCGGCGCGAGTAGCTTGGTTGCGCAGAACGCAGGCGGAGATTGACATGGCTGAGATCATCAACGGCAAAACAGTTGGCGCGGAGGTCGTCGCCAAGGTCAAGGAAAGCACCGCGCAGCTGGCCAAGGACACCGGCGTGCAGCCCGGTTTGGCCGTGGTGATCGTTGGGGAAGATCCGGCAAGCCAGGTCTACGTCAACATGAAGTCCAAAAAGGCGGAAGAATGCGGTTTCCATTCCGAACAGCACACGCTGTCGGCGGAAACCTCCGAAGCCGACCTCCTGGCGCTCGTTGAAAAGCTCAACAACGATCCGGCCATCCACGGCATTCTGGTTCAGTTGCCGCTGCCCTCCCACATCGATTCCGGCAAGGTCATCCAGACCATTGCGGCGGAAAAGGATGTGGACGGCTTCAACTTCGCCAATGTCGGCAAGCTCGGCACCGGCGAACTCGACAGCGCCTTTGTCCCTTGCACGCCGGCCGGCTGCATGATCTTGATCGAGCGCATCCACGGTAAGGATCTGTCGGGTCTCACCGCCGTCGTGATCGGCCGTTCCAACATCGTCGGCAAGCCGATGGCCAACCTCCTGCTGGCGGCAAACTGCACCGTCACGATCGCCCACAGCCGCACGAAAGATCTCGCATCCCTCGCGCGCACCGCCGACATTCTGGTTGCCGCCGTTGGCCGGCCGGAGATCGTCAAGGGCGAGTGGGTCAAACCCGGCGCAACCGTGATCGATGTCGGCATCAACCGCGTGGTACCCGCCGAAGGCGAAAAAGCGCGTCTGGTCGGCGATGTCGCCTTCGCGGAAGTCTCCGAAATCGCCGGCGCCGTGACCCCGGTGCCCGGCGGCGTCGGCCCCATGACCATCGCCATGCTGATGGCCAACACGCTGGCCTCCGCCTACCGCGCCGCCGGCCAACCATCCCCCAGCTTTTAAGCGGCGGCTGGCAGTCGCGGTTAGCTAGCCCGCGATCGAACTGCCGAACACCATCTCGTCCTGCTTCTGTCGCAAGGCGAAAAGTTGCGTCGAGCGGTCGGGATTGGCATTGTCGTAGGTGACGAGGTCGCCCTTTTTGATCGGCGCCGTCACCGTGCCGCCTTCCAGCAGCCCACAGGGCACCGCGCGGGCGCTACGCGCCTCTTCTGCCGTCATGATCCAGGAGCGATAAGTATATTCGCCGATCGCGTCAAAACGGTCGCCGGGCTGCAGATCGCGCTTGGCTACCGCGCAGACTTCGGCCACCGGCCGGTCGAGCGGCACCATGTCGGCCTTGCCGTAAAGCACGGCGCGCGCGCAAGTCAGCGGCACTTCCAGGCTGGTGAGGTGGAACGGCCGGTAAAAGGTGAAATACGGCCCTTCGCCGAGCTTCAAATCGTTCATGCGCTCGCGCAAACGCGGATGCGCCATTTCCGCGATCACGAACACGCCGGGCGCCACGCCCTTGCCGACCGAAAAGTCCACCACGCCTTTTTTGCTCAGCACGCCGCCGTCTTCCACCGGACAGAGCACGCGAGGCAGATCGTCGAGCGAAGCCGCAGGCCCATGCATCCCGGCCTTGTCCGGCACGAGGCCCGTGGCATTGGCGATGGCGCACATTTCCACCATCGTCTTGGAGCCGTCCACGAACTCCACCAGCATGCGCGGGTTCATGTTGCGCCGCTCGGCCTCGGCGCGGTAATCATCCGGCGTGGCATCATGGTTGAGCGGATTGTTCTTGCCCTTGCCGGCGGCAACGATCGTATAGCCGAGTGCTGACACCATCTCGATCAGTTCCATGCATGACGACGGCTCGTCGCCGGCGCCGACCGAATACACCACGCCCAGCCGATCGGCGGTTTGGCGCAGATAAGCCCCGATCGTGACGTCGGCTTCCACATTCATCATCACCAGATGCTTGCCATGTTCCATGGCGCGCATGCCGATATCGGCGCCCGCCGTCGGCTTGCCCGTGGCATCCACCACAACATCCACCAGCGCGCTTGAGATCGCCAGTTCGGCATCCCGAACGATCGCCATCTTGCCCGCCGTGATCGCTTGGGCGACGCCTGCCGCGTCGCTTGCTTCCATCGCGCTGTCGGGCGCCAACCCCGCAATCGCCACCGCCTCATGGGCGCGCAACCCGCTGCGGTCCACAACCACGGCCACGACGATGCCCTGCATCAGCGCGACCTGGGTGATGATATCAGTGCCCATTTCGCCGCAGCCGATCAGCCCGATCCGCACTGGTCGGCCTTCTTCGGCGCGGCGCACGAGGTCGCGGGCCAGGCCCGTCGGCGCAACATTGAGCATGATTGTCCTGTCCTTCGGCGATGCTTCGCGGTGCCGGAGATAGAAGGTGCGGCACCCTGTTTGTCAACGCGCCCGCTGTTTCAACTCCGCGCGCTCAGCCCAACCCGGCGTTAAGCTCTGCCTGCTAAACCGCCATGCATGGTCAACCTCTCGCCCGAAGCCGCCCAGCGGCCGATTGCCGGCGCCGTAGCCTTTGCGCGCGCGCGCCAGGCTGTGGTGCGCAATTATCTGTCGGCGATCAGCGGTTCGGCCGGCCGGCTCGTGTTCTCGCTTCTGTATTTCGTAGCGCTGGCCAACACGCTGAGCATCGCGGACTTCGGCCTGTTTGCCACCGCATCCGCCGCCGGCGTGATGCTGTCGCGCATCCTGGGCTTCGGCTTCACCGCTCCCTTGTACCGTGTCGCCACCGTTCGCCCGCGCCTGGTCGGCATCTTCGCCGCCGGCTTCATCCTGATGAGCGCGCTGTCCTTGCCCGTGCTCGGCCTCGCCGCCGCGGCGGTCTACGCCATCTTCTTCCAGGGCGACCTCAACCCGCTCATCTTTGCCGAAATCGTCGTCGCCGAAGCGCTGTTGTGGCGGCCGGTGGAAACGGTGGTGATCGTCAACAACGGCATGAATCGCTTCGGTCGCGCCTCGCTGTTGGTGATCCTGGGCACCGTGCTGCGCGCCCTTGCTGCCGCCACCTTCGCCTGGATGGCCGCAGGGCAGGCGATGAACCTCGCCCAATGGGCGCATTTCTACCTCGCCGCCAACGCCGCCGCTTTAGCCATCGCCATCCTCGTTTTCGCCCCGCCGATGCGCCTGCAACTGCGGCCGGGCTTCTACTGGAAGCGCCTGCCGGATGCGCTCTATGTTTCCGGCGCGGAAGTCCTGTTCTACCTCCAGATGGAATTCGACAAACTGCTGGTGCTGTCGCTCGGCGGCGCGGAACTCGCCGGCATCTACGCGATCCTGATGCGGCTGGTGGACCTCACCGCCATTCCGATCCGCACCTTCTCCATGATGCTGGTGCAGCGCCTGATGCGCATGCCCGACACCATGAAACGCTGGCGTGTGCGCATCGGCCTGGAGGCCGGCGTGTTTGTCACCTCGACGCTCGCTTTGCTCGCCTTCAGCCTGCTGCTCGCCATCGCCCCCAACGCGCTCGGCCGCAACGTCGCCGGCGCGGCTGGTCTGGTTGCTTTCGCCCTTGCCGTGCCCGGCTTCCGCAATCTCGTGGAATATCACACCGAACTGTTGTTTGCGCGCGGCCAAACGGCCCTGCGCGCCCTCAACCTCCTGATCCTGACGGCCGCAAAGCTGGCGATCCTGACGGTGCTGATTTCAGAAACCGCCGATCCCGCCGAGCTCGTTTTGTGGCTCAACGCCGGCTTTGCGGCGCTTTATGTCCTGTCGGCCACCTTCACCTACACGGCGCTGCGCCGCCCGGCGGTCAAGGTCTAGCGCAAGCCCAAGGTTGCGCGAATGCCGTTGATATCCGTGCCGGTAAACGATTGGATGCCGATCGCCACCTGATGCGGCGCCAGGCCTGCGATGAAGTCCTGCACCTCCCCTGCCGAAAGCTCGGGCCCGTCCCAATACACCCGGCACAATTCCTTGGCGCTGTGGCGGTGATGGCTAAGCCCCTCGACCTCGTCCACAAAGCGGCCATAGATCGTGCATTCGGAAAACTGCCGCTGCGCGCCCAGCACTTCCACCCAATGGCGACCATGCACGGCCTCGATACGCGCGCACATCGCCCGGATGGTTTCGCGCCGCCACGCAATCAGCGTCACGATGTAATCATGCGGCGAAGGCAGCGCGGGCGTAATGCCAAGTGCCGCCGCCGCATTGCGCGACCATGTGAGATGCTCGGGCTTGGCATCACCAGCCAGCGCGCCGTCGCGGCGAAACAGCGGCAGCGTGCCGTCGCGCCACATCGCGCGGCAATCGAAGTCGCGCACAAAGGCCACGTCGGAATCGACATAGATCAGCGCATCTTCGCTGATCATCTCCGCCAGTGCGATGCGGCGGAACTGCTGCACATGCCAGCCGCGCAAAGGCTGCGTGCGTGTGCTCAGCCACATCCGCTTGCGAAACAGCCTGGTGGGGTCGGGCAGCGAATAAAGCCAACGGGGCAGGAGATCGCGCTCGTCCACAACCGTGCGGCGCGGGCCTGCCAATTGCCGAAACAGCGCCACATCGTGATGCGCAACCAAAATGTAATGCTGCGCCACGCCCGAAACATGCGCGTCGATCGTTTCGCAAAGAAGCCGGCAGCGTTCGAAATCAGGCGCATAGCTCGCCGTCACCAACGCCGCCGGCGTCAAACCGGCGCGTATCTCGTGCATCCCAAAAGGCTGCACATGCGTGTTCATGCGGCTTTTCCTTGCAACAGTCGTTGCTTCAGCACGCGCAAAAGAAACACGGGATTGCCCAGCACATAGCGCGCAAACAAGCGGCGCGGCTCGACGGCGAGGCGGTACATCCATTCCATCCGAAGCTTGCGCACCATCAATGGCGCGCGCGGCACGGCCCCGCTCATGAAATCCAGCAGCGCCCCGACCGCGATCGGCACGGTGCAATGGTCGGACGTTATGTTCTTTGCGATCCAGAGTTCCTGGCGCGGCACGCCCATGGCGACCAGAAGAACGTCGGGCTTGGTTTGCGCGATCTTGGCGAGAACGGCCGGTTCCTGGTCCCCGGTGAAGAAACCGTCATGCAAGAACACGAAGCGGTGCTGTGGCGCGACGCGGGCAAAGCTCTGCGCGGCGGCTTCGGCGTAATCGCGCGTGGTGCCCAGCAGCGCAACGGTCAGCGGGCGCTTTACGGTGGAAAGAAAGGCCGGCACGAAGTCGGTGCCGTTCAAATTGGCGGGGAAGGGCGCGCCGTAAAGAACCTTGGATGCGATATCGACGCCGATACCGTCGGGCAAAACCACGAAGCTTTTCAGCGTGCGGGCGAAGTCTGGGTCGCGCGCGGCAATATTGGCATTATGCGCGTTGAGAAAGCTCACGGCCGTGAAGCGTTTTTCTGCGAGCATCCGCTCCAACAAGGCCACGGCTTCATTCAAGCCGAACGGCGTCACAGCCGTGCCAAGAATATCGCGGGCAGCCGGAACGGC
>Ga0210040_10007222_pt1 | contig 13568 bp, 7 predicted proteins | sample CryGeyCG12114_NA_FD_185462 | JGI IMG/M metagenome (GOLD analysis project Ga0210040, IMG submission 185462) | Groundwater microbial communities from aquifer - Crystal Geyser CG19_WC_8/21/14_NA (SPAdes) (version 2) | ecosystem: Environmental > Aquatic > Deep subsurface > Groundwater | place: USA... | reverse complement strand
TTTTATAAATTCAAGCACTGAAAATTCTCTTGAAATGCATTTAGTTCTCCCAGGTCAATCATCAAACTACTCTTTTATTAGCATCATTTAAAATGCATAAAAAAATTATTATCAAGGTGAGTGCTTAGAATTCTATCATCTGCCTCTCTCTCGGGCTCTACTAAAAGTTGTATCTAAAGTTATGCATTTTTAGCCCTAAAAGTTGATCAGTTTTTACTTCGCTGTAGAGCATCGGAGTTTGGGGAGCTAAAACTCTCAGGACTTCTCGAAATGCTTTTTTCAAACTACTTGCTTTCACGCTTCGTTTTCTGTTTTCGGGCTTATTACAAGCTTGAAAAAGTAAAAAATCCCACGCTCCAAGTCTCACTCATCCTTATACAACAACCTAACTTGAGTAGAGCATGCAGTAGAACTTCAACCCAACTACAGTGCTATTGCACAACTCGCAACCACCAAACGTAGAGCTCCATATTAAAAGGAGTACAAAAAGGAAAACGAATGGCAGTCAGCTGCTTTGGCTTGATCACACCACGCTGACTGGTTCCTTTTAATAGTTTACAGTAGTTCTCGCTCAATTTGTGTGTGTCGTCCAAAAAGTACATAGAAATCAAAAGTTTCCTTTCCACTTTCATTTCATCAATTCATTTTCGCCCATCAAGATCGACAATAAACATGAAAAGCACATTACCAATTACCTTGTCCGCAATATAATGGTTCTAAAAAGTGATTTGTGATCCAAGGAGACTATTAGTTCGTTATGGAGTGAACACTGTGGTGACAATGGAGTCGTTGGCCGTAAGAAAACATGAGTTGATTGAAGAATTGGAAAGAAATGGAACTTATTACTTGTCACAGGAGGATGAGTTGTTGCCAGCCTATGGATATGCCCTGTGTGCGCTGGTATTATTTGTTATCTGGTTGGTGGGAACGTTTGGGAATTTCCTGGTCATTTATTTGGTCATAAAGAATCGTCAGGTAAGTTACTTTTTCATACCGGTTGCAGTCTGGCTGAGGGACGAGTGTCGTGGGGAAATTGGATTAAGAAGTACAGTATTATGTTTTGGGAATGTAAGTTAGAAGGAAAAGATTACTTTCCTTTCTTATTTCATCTTGTCACAAAATATTACATTGTACATTTGTGAAAAGTTGGACTACTGTAATGTAAGTTAAGTAAGCTACTAGCCTTTTTTAGGAGACTCTGGGCAAGTTAGAATCCTATGCATTAGGTACGTTTCTTTTTGAGTGAAAGGGATACTCTGAGGAGGGAAAGTAAGAGATGAATTCAGGGATGATTTACGTTTATTCAGGTAGGGGCTCAAGTTAGTAAATAAACAGTTAGGTAGCTGTATGAAAGCCTGAGGTGGCTCAAAGTGCCCTTTTTATGGGCATCTGTTAGTGTTTGAAGCAGGAGTACTAAATGAATACGAGTCTGGTCTTTAATGCATTTTTAGAGCGGTTTTTAACAACGTTTTGTCCAGGGAGTGGAATTCATTATGACAAGTTAGTTTTTTTGAAGTTTATGTAAAAATGTGTAGCTCACTTTAATGGATTAGGAGGCTACTATTCAGGAGTGAGGCTAATAAAAGAGCTTTGGAATGTGGAGCATTTTTAGTTTTTAGAGGTTACTAGTTTATTATGTTTAGAATGTAGACAACAACCCACCCATGCATAAATACATAAACAATTTTTGTATTCATGTGCCGGAAATGCACTCTATTTTTCAGTGCTAAAAGATTCATCTGAGCTAAATTATTGGCATGGGTTATATAAATTCCAATCAAGCAAAAAGCCCAAGATTTTGTGTTCCGTCCGGGTGAGATTCCAGAAGTCCAGGACATTTTGGATCCATGTCGTTGTGTATCACTATTACTACTAATGTAGGGATTTAGTGTTTCCCACAACTTAAAACTTTTGTTTTCCACTATGATTACTCACTCCGACAGACAAAATATTTTCTGGCATTACACTACCGCAATTTGTTATCTCAAATGTCGTAAACTTTCGCAAAATATTTTATTGTTCTTACCTCTTACCTGAGACTGAGACTATTTTATTTTCCACTCTAACTTTACAACAATAATATAAAAAGACAGTCGCACTACTTTTTTACTTTTTAAACATTATTTAGCTTTACTTTACTGTATTTAAGTATGCAATATTCAAGCTTAAAAATTGAAAAAAAATTCTTTAATTGTGAAAACGCATTTTGATGTTAGCCAAGTAATTATTACAAAATATCATGAGCTGTTTTTGTGCTAATGAATTTATTTACGCTCCTGAATATAAATCCCAAATCAATTTTTAAGCAAAAATATGACTAAGAATATACTTTAATTTCATTATTATAAACTGCTTTCTGAATGCAGTCTTCAGAGTTCCTTAATTCCTGCACCACAGAAGAAGCACATATACCTGATATACCTCAATATCTAAAATCCAAAGCATGTTATAACCTCCTATAACCACTTTGCTCCGACAGAGAAATTATTCTGTGTCCATATTAAATTTGCTTAATCAACTTATCATAGAGTGCGTTTTTTGGCTTAGAACCACTTGTGTTTTTGTAAATTGTTGATGACTCTATGAATGACGTGACAAACTATTGAAAATGAAAAAATGGCTGTCGTTCATCATTAATGCACTAGACATCAAGTAGTTATAAAGTCGCCATTTTGCAACATCCATGTGCAAAAATTTGCAGATAAAAAATTGGCAAAAAAGAAAATTTTGAAGAAAATAGGCGCTTAAAATTGATGCCATTTTGAAAAGCAGCTTCTTTTACAATAGAAATTCGCTTTTGTCGAAAACCGCGCATAATCTGACCGTCTAGTATTATGTTTTATAGCCGGGCCCATTGGCCTATAAATAGCCAGACTCACTCTTACGAGCAAAATTTAAAACCTGCAGAATTTTCAAAGATCCACAAATTTTCTGACGCACAGCAAGTTTCTAGAAAGTGAAAAACGACTTTGTATCCAGTTTGTTTAACTAAATCTATCTATTAAATCTATTAAATTGTATAGATAATGTAATATTGTAATCTATTAAATACGTTCCATATATTACAATTTTATCTGCGATTTTTTACACGCTAAATATTCGCAATAAATATAATAATAGCAATGTTAAACTAGGGGCACGTTCAGTCTTCCTTACTTTTCTGTAAAAAAAACGCGTATTATGACACTAATCTCCGTATTTTAACTGTTACTCATTGGCTGTGACTACACAATATTATCTTAAATATAAGTAATTAACTACAAGCAATAAGCGGTCCTTTTCACGAAAAGGACGTAAATCTTGTGTTTTCCTGCTACAAAAATTTAGCATATACCGAGAAAGAAAAATTTACGACCGTTAGTCTATAAGCAAGTCATCTTGTAGTGCTCAAAATTAGGTCACACAATAATTAGCTGTGCTCGCGATTTACTGTATCAGTGAGTTGCTTCTGATGTTAGAAAAGCTGTAGATTCACTCGTTGACCGACAAATAATTGGGTTTGTCAACTCAAAAGCGGTGGTTTGGTTACAGCAACTAGATTTGACTGAAATGAGTATGAACTACATTTGAGCTTCCGTATCTTTAGATAGTTAATACATTTGTTTGTGTGGATCATAGAAATAGTATGTACTAGGATTTTGTGCATGGATACACACATATATTTTGTCGAGTAACGTGTCTGATTTTGATCTTTTTGCACTCGAGACAAAGAGAAAACTTGGTTGGTTAAGCTTTGAGTTCAGATATTTTATCTAGATCTTGTTTTTTCAAAGATTTATGCAAATCAAAAACACACAATTCATGCTAACTAATTTTCCAGTTGTCAAATTTTGGTTCCTCCTGAATGACAAGCTTTTAATATAAGTTATGCATTAATACTAAAGTTTTGAAAAATAAATACATGATCAAATCATTCAATAAGCGCATAATTTTAAGGTCCCAAAAGGTTCAAATTCCACATGTAATTTTATGCGACAACTCAATTATAAACTCAGATATTTAATTTCCTTCAGAGAATTCGATTTTGATTGTACACAAGCCATTATTACTCCGACGTGGTGTTTAAACTTATTCATGAGATAATTATTGTATTCTTATTCCGTATCCACCTTTTACTAGTTTTATGCTTTAGCCGTTTGGATCGCGGATTTGCCGGTTTTCTCTACTTAAACGGTTTTATTACGTGTTTTTTACAGCTTCGAACTCCAATGAACATCCTTTTGGTTAACGTAGCTTTCGGGGATTTTATTGTGGCAGCCTTTGGAACACCGTTGACATTTTTGGCCAGTGTGTTACATGGATGGCCGTTTGGAGATGTAATGTGTACGGTCTATGCATTTGGAATGGCGATTGTTGGTACGTTTTCGTTTGTTACACTACATACTGCATGTATTTGCTGGCTCTCACTACAAACACATAGGGCTTCCAGAAATTAATATTTATCCTGAATAAATATCCTCAGAAGAGGATCTCGATGTCGAAATTTTCTCTATTCAAAATAAATTAAAAGGATGTAGTAGTTATTTAGAAACCAATTAAATGGCTGCTGAATAATCATTTTAGTGTATTTACAACCTAGTTTCTCTGGGTGGTAAATATCCCCAAAATAAACTAATTTTTCTTACATTTCGTGATCATTCGTTCCAACAAATGAAATTTACACTGGAGAGGATTTAGTTTATGCAGTTTTTGGCTTTCGTAATTCATCAATATTGGAAATGAAATTAAAATACAATGTAAGCCCCTCTGCGCGAATGCTATTTTCATTTAGTGCATAATATTCTCCCATATATTTAGCTCGACTATATATTGAACAAAATCCTGAAATAATAAAATTTTCATACAATTGTAATCTTTTACTGTAACTGTGAGAGTGAGACCGAGTAAGTCCGTATTGCTTGGCAAAATTTTTAATTAGTTAAAAAGGGGATGAGTATTAAAAACTATTTCAGTGGATTCATTTTGCTTACAGGGATTGCAGGCATAATGTCTCTGATGGTGCTTGCATTTGAGAGATTTTTGATGATTACTCGACCATTCAGAGCTGCAGATTTGACTGTTAACCATTCCTGTGGATTAGTTCTGTTGATTTGGGTATTCTCATTCATGTTGACTGGTCCTCCTCTATTTGGTTGGGCTTCGTATGGACTAGAGGGACCCCGAATAAGGTAAATTTTTACTTCATTCTCTAATTATTTCCTTAATGTAATTAAGTCAACTAAGCGTCTATTAAAATTGAAAGCATACTATTAGCTGACGCTGAACAGCTGTGCTGGCTTCAGACTTTGATTTGAAAACCATTATCAAACAAATATCCAATTATAATGCTCTAATTTCGCTATTCATTCACTACTATTATTATGTGCAAGTTTGTGCGTTATCGATCGATCGGCAAGTCGAATCACCTCAGAAACATACACAAATACATTTTCTGTACGTATTGATTGTATTTAAAACAATTAGTTAGTTAGTCCCTGCATGAATATATAATGCACAGCACGTTATTTAGCATGTCATATTATGCTAACCTTTGTTAGAGTAGATTTGTAGAATAGGTACACAACATTACATTTGAAGGATTAGAAAGAACATGTCAACAGGAAAGTAGGCCTTTTAGTATGCATTATTAAATGGTAACTGAGTAAGCAGCTGTCTCTTTGAAAATGACAGATTAGTCAACTCAACCAACAGGAATTAGAATTGTCAGCAGTCTTATTGTCAACTTCAAACAGAATGCGTGTGTGTGCATACATTACATCATTACATGGTTGCATTGATTAGCCCTAGACCCTAGAGTGTTTTTTGTATTCTGCATACATATTTTCCAAGTTTTAGATATCTCTTTCTGGTTTGGAGGATACAAAATATTTGTAATCATCATAGTAGAAGTAATGAACGCAATCAAAATACTTTATTTCGGAAATGAATCGTAGAATGTACAAAAGTCGATTTTCCGGGTCATGTGATATTGAAGCAAAAACCACTGCTACTGAATATTTGCTTTTGGTAAACTCGAATTGGAATGCACGCACACCACAGTGAATCTAATGAATCATATTTAAAGCACGCAAAGAACGGTCCACCTAATGTACATGAAACTGATATGAGAGAAAACAGAGACTATTATATTTCGTCTGCTGCACGTCTGAATTAATAATTTGCGTGAGCAGAACCCTTGATAATTGTACCAGCTTTTCTCATTTGCTTCTTACTGTCCGTTAATTAATTTTCAGATAGTTAGTTGGTTAGTTAGTTAGTGAGTGAGTTTGAGAACTCTTTTCAGCAAAGATTAATGAGGAGACTGAAAACTAGCTTCATTGTTTATCAATGTTTGATGTTTTCAATGCTCTCGACCAACTTTTAACTGAACTAAAATTCTATGCTAGTTTTTGCTTCACACGTAATCTTCATCTTCTGTCTGGCATTAATATTTCTTCTCGGTCTAACTAACTTTTTTGTCTCGGAAATTCACAGTCATGCAGAATAATGATGAAAAGTTTTGCAAAATCTGGCTCAACGAATTCATTCACAGTATACAGTAGATAATGTGCATTCATTTTGTTATCATTTCTATCTAACTAACTACCTGGCTTTCTAGCTGTGAGAAAAAGAAGATACTCGAAATTTTCGTAGTGCAAATAGAATGTTATGTACAGAATTTCTGTGTTTCGTCTATCGCTTTCCTGTTTTTTCAGCTGCTCTGTGAATTGGCAGTCAGATAGCGTAGGAACCAAATCATACATTATCTTCCTCTTTGTACTTGGACTGGTGCTCCCATTGGCGACTATAATTTTCTCCTATTGTGGTATCGTCTTAACCATCAAAAGTGTAAGTAAAAAAACTAACTTTCAAGGGCTTTTCATGGTCAGTTTTCTTTTGTACCCGTAAAATAAGAGCCCTTACGTATGTTCAAACTTTTCATCTGTCTGGGCCCCAAGGAAGGAACACACAAAGCGCTGCTTATTGTGTTTCATTTTCTTTCCGAATATAAAAAAAAATCAAAATGCAGTGATGACAAAACTTGATCTTGCACAAACTATTCTCAAAGATACACGCGAATGACATCATATGCTAACCAATACCAACCAACTGTAATATTGTAGCAGTTTTAAAATATACAATCATCCTACTCATCCTCCTTCCTACGCAAATATAAAGGAAAAAGTTACAAAAGTAAATCAATCCAATGTGTGCTCACTGAGTGAGTAAATCAAATACTGTTTGTAAAAATCTTTTGAGATGGAAATTTTTTGAATCACACAAGAAAATCAACGCTTTGTTCCACTTTGCTTGTAATAGGGCAAAAGAACGGAATTGTCTTTGTGTGCTATCTATCGACAAAAATCCTTTCCTAATTTTTGCGGAATTTTTCCAGATCCATTATTTATTTCACTTGTTCCCTTACTTTCAGAAAAAATCCCTCATTTACTTTTTGTTCTCAACTGATTGTAATCTTGATCCCACAGACTTCTCAAAGGAACACAAACTCTTCATCTGCACGAGGTACAGCCAAAGCCGAGTTACGTGTAGTAGCCATGGTTGCTGTGATGATCACAGCTTTCACCATAGCTTGGATCCCATATTCAATAGTTTCATTAATCGCGGCTTTTGGAGGTCCAGCTTATAGGAGCTCCATTACTCCAGCTGTTGCAGTTCTCCCAGCATTGTTTGCCAAGAGCTCTACTTGCTACAATCCTATCATATATGTGGGACTCAATACTCAGGTAACTATAAAACTAGTTAATACTACTCACTCATAATTGATGTATGGTTAGTGAGTAACCTGAGATTTCCTAACCTCAATATCTACCCTTATAGTCGTGTTTTCAAAATACCATAACTAAATACATTGGGGTCAAAACTACTGAACCGATCTGCCTCAAAATAGCCTTAAAATGGTCCTCAAAAGTTTTTGGGGTGCTCTCACTAGATGCCTCGGTGCCTTTAGATTTTCATGAACATCCTTGATGGCTTCATAAATTTTAAAGACAATTAAGCTCAAATTTAGGCTAAACACTGTTTTTACAAGTCTGACCAAAATCCACATGTTAACAGTAGTTACTTAAACTTATATCCAGCCCAATAAGCAACATCGGGAGATTAACAGATCAAGTTCATCAAAATGTAAATATTACATGTGGCAAAAAGTACCAGTTTAATTTGAATTAAGTTTGAAGTTTGTATTAACGTGAAAAAATCGACCAGCAAAGTTAGGGACTGTAACTGACTGTGAGATTACCGGTGTTAAAAATTACATTTTCAACATTTATTAATTTCTGAAATGTACGTTATTCAACTTGATGAGATGCAGTGTTTGGGGAGATGTTCAAAACGCCACCACCACCGTCTCAAAACTGCACGAAAATTTCAAAAAATTCCGTAGAGGCATTTTGAGAATATCCCAAATACTGCAATTTGTCAAAACTTGAAGTTGAACTAGTAAAAGCAAATTCCCAAAATCTTAAGGATTTACTTCTGCTAAGGTTTCCGCCCTATAGTAGCTGCAAGCAAGTTTTTTAAATTTGTTATACAAAGCCACGCGATAATTCAATTTTTGTTAACCGCGAACCGCCCGTGCGTAGAACGGGCTAATTGCCTGGTTTGATCATGTCATTGAATTCCTTTCACTTTTAGGCTTACTTATTTATAAGAATTTATTATGATGGATATGTGCGTATTGTCCTACTTTGCACGCAATGTCTGGCTTTGTGTATAGGTTGGTAGGAAGTAGCTAAATTGCTGTAATTTGGCAAAATAAGGTCAATTAAATAATAATTGAACACTAGATTGAAGAGCACAAATAACAAGGAGTGTGTCAATATTGGCAAAATCTATCTTTCTTCCCCATGTTGGGCTACAGTTACGTCCTAGTATACAGCCCTTGGGTTGGAATGTCTCCTAAATGTCCGAGTAACTAAAAATAATTGTTCCACACCCATATACCCGAAAAAATTTCTACCAAAAAAAAATCCCCTAACAAGTTAGTTTTTTAGCCCTACCCGCCCTACCCATCTTGGTAGTAGCACTACCATGCTACGGAACATATTTCACCACTGGGCCCTAATGCATTAATTAATAATAAGTTGGTAAAATATGCAGGGATGTCTGCATGACGAATCAGTGAAAGCTTAGGACACAATGGAGGCTCTACAAAGTGATATAAAGAAGCGCCTTCAAATTGAATTTTTAATCCACTTGATTGCTTAGGGAGAATAGCAAGCACAATAGAGAGGGATCCTATCTACTATTGTAGTCTATTTAGTACTACATACAATTAAATAGAATGGAATTTAAGAGGGAATCCAGCCCATAGTGACTTTTTGGCTCACTTGAGTCCATTCCATTAGCATAAGTTGAGAGCAATTCCTGTTTTCAATCAAAAAGTCTTGAAGATTATTGTATTGGTTTTGTCCACAGCCAATCTTTTGTTGTATATATGTTGGCCTATTTAATATGGTAGATAACCCTACAAACACTAACGGTATGTTTGGGACAATAAAGTGAGTCAATGCAATTTCTTACTGTGGGAAAGAAATGAAATATTTATGCTTGTTAGCATATTTGTTCCCATGTAGTTGTTCTTCCTGAAAACCGAAAATACCATGAAACATGCACTATGCCTTTTGCTGCAACAATACAAATGTAGGTTCACAGTAAAGCTTGTTTGCATGTGAGCAAACAAAAGATTGAAATGGGGAAAATATATAGTAAAGTAGGAAGGGGACCGATCTTCAATACTTTATTCAGCTTACGTGTTATAATAAACTTTTTACAAGCATACATCATATCTATGAACACGGGTTGGAATATTTATGATTCCCTTTGGGTAGAGTTTTCTCCTGTAGATATAGTGTGGTGTACATATTCTTCATATCTCGACAGCGCCCAAAGTAGTGTCACTTTATGAGAAATTGAAACAAGATATGTATAATATCATGCATGATGGAGCCCATATCCGTTCTTAAAAAATGTGCAAGCACGCTCAGTACCTTTTGCAAGGATGAGCACAACTAGAACTTCTATCAGCTTTTCACCCATCTACCCGGCTGGTGTGACAGACAGGACGTATGAGTGACATATTATGCATTGTCATGCTTGAAAAAAAATGAAAAATGGGCAATTTCATTGCTAGCGACGAAGACGAGCAATAAAATTGAGCGAAAGTCTAATAATGCAAATAAATTGAAAAAAAAAACATTGAAATCAGAACTCAGATAATCCACTTATCTTTTGCAAACCCTAGAGATTACCAGTTTCGGCTGCATTAGACAAATACAACAGTTTTTAGGCCAACAAGCAAACTGAATTTAGTGAAAACCATCCACCCATATTGACTGAGTTGATCCAATCGGTTAAGTTAGTTATTTAGTCACTTGGAGTGAGTGAAAGCCACTCTTTGAACTTTTAGTAGCCTATAGTTCGAGTATCTTTAACAACGACCACATTAGAGTAATTCCAACTTGACACAATCTCTTTATATGATTTGACCACAGTTTCGTGATGCATGGCTCAGACTCTTCGGGATTACCAGGGAAGGTGCTGGAGATGAAGCAGGGACAAACTTAACACAGTCCGCTACATATGGGCCAGGCGGGGAGCCCACCGGGAATGCAGGCTCGTCCATGAAACTGGTGGCGTGTGAAAAAAATGTATCGGAATGTGAAATTACGGGACAGGACACAGTGGAGGAGGCTCATCATCATGATGAAAGACTTAATTCCTCAACTTGTCGTCATAATGGAGAGGAAGACAAGATATGAAAGGGAGTGAGTGACTGGATCTCGAGTCTCACTCACTCAGTCAATAGTGAAAAGGAAGACAACAAGAACATGAGCAAAAAGTGTTCCAACAAACCACCATCCGCAGTGTTTCACTCACTCGTGCACGCTAACTTGAAATGAAAGGATCCCAACGGGACCACGGTGATAATAATTTGACAAGGTGAAGAAAGTAAAAGAGAAACTTTGCGTTTGTGTCTCTGCAGGGTATATGGGATACGTACAGGGTATTTATGAACTAGAGACTACAATATGTATAAGTAACTTACTAAATTACTAACAAACTAACTAACTGGAATGTAATTGCTTCAGGAGAATTCTTTAATTTAGAAATTTCTTCCATTTCATGGAATCCCCAAAATGAATATGGGTTTAGTTAGGATTTTGTTCGCTGGTTTGCTGAAGCAAGATGAGTGAACGATCAATACCAATTTGTTTTCACTTTGTGTTGTCAGCATCATGAACTTTGGGAACATGTTGTGTAGTAAAGAATGCTGGCTTTCCATATTCTAGAGTTTTGCGATAGACTGTATATGGGCAATTATTGGTCTACTATAGATAATTTACGTGCAAAATGGTAAACTAGCCATTAGTTATGGGCTAGATTGCAATTTTATCGGTCTGTTTTCTTCAATATGTGTATATTATCATATTTATTAGGTAACGTGTTGGATGAATCTGATGTATTTATTATGTGCAATATCTTGTGAATGGCGTGTACTGACATTTCTGAATTCCCCAGCCGGCTGCAATTGTAAAAAAAAAATATCAAATAAATTATCTATCAAGAGGTTTGACAGGTAATAGAGCGTTTGCATGATTTTTTGCATTTTCTCTTATTTTGTCTTCCATGCATGGGCTTGCAGCATGTCTAAGGGTTGAATATACTAAAAGTTGGTATTTCAGAATGCAAATGAATTCAACTGGCTATTAGTTAGTTATTTAGTCACTAAGTAGCTCGCAACCATGTATGAAAGACTTTGTTAGATAATTAAAAGGGCAAATAATGGCCATGAAATGGACTTGGACTATTCACAATCTTGTCAACCTAAAATTTTAGTATTCCTTTCACTTGGCTTTTATTTAATGGGAAACTAGCTTTTGAACCTCGAACATTTTTATCGTCACAATGGGTGAGCTTTAAGTAATTGGATGACTGCTATGGGCTTCTTTGTTTGAGTCCTTACTTTGTGTTTTTATGTGTTCCCTGTGCTTACCATTCTTTGGGCATTAGTGATTTAGAGTGGAAATTGAATGTGAACCAAGTACTAAGTACTCAGTTGGAGAATTGTGTCAATCCTCTTTTGTTTAAACAGTGCAAAAGTTTCATCATATCACAAATACGGTTGAAGAATAAACGCTTCAACCAGCTCTCTTTCAAACATTAAAATTTCACATGTCTGTCTGTTTGTACACAAGAATGTTATCCGTGTAATGAGTATAAGTGAGTGGGAGATTAATTTTTTCAACCTTTCCATTCATTCCTATTTTGTTTACGTACACAAAGAGGTTTCAAGCTAGATAAAAAATTGAAAACCTTTTACTCGCTAAAACTAACCCGCCAAAAAATAAGTGAATGCTGCACGGCACATTACATACCGCGTACATTTTTACTTGAAAAAGGAGAAAAGGGTTTTGTAACAAAGTGCAAATGGGAACTGAAAATAAACATCAAATTATTTATTTCATACATGGTTGATTGAATCCTGGTTTCTACGAAAATATATGAACAAAGTTGTTTGTAGACTTTTTTCTTGCCAGTTGAGTTAATAAGTCTTGAACAGAAAGAATTCAGTGTTCCATATTGAACTGTTCACAACTGCTCGGAAGATTGAATTTCCAAGAGATTAGTTCATTTGCAGTCTATACAGATGTTTGCAAGACAAGCGAACTTAATGCCTGGAATTGGACGAACTTGTACCTGAAGAATACCAAACGAATTTCTCATCTGAAAACTAATAGTGTGGCAACTGCCACACCACGACCAAACTACACATGGTAGTTTTTACGTGCTCATCTATTTAAAAAATACTGACTGTAACTCTAGCCAAATCAATAGGATATTTGGGAATTGAAACAAACTATAGCATAGGCTCTGGTGCTACGATAAATTGCTGGCTAAATATAGCTAGGTTAGTAAAAAATATTTACTTTACTTACAGCATAGGAAAACTGTTTGCACCATTTTACTCCAATTGTTTCATCAATTTTTAATGCTTTTCAGGGGCAACTAATGAACATGATTTTCCAATCCTTGTTTTCCATTCCAGCAATACGATTACAAACAACATTTTACCTGACAAGAATAAGTAGGCGCAATCTGTATTGGCCAGTTGAATAATGTATGTATGTAACCAATGTATTGCCTTCACGAGCAATTTAAGAACGGGATTACAGTTCAGTTGAGAAAGATTTAACTATAGTATAGTAGTGGCTTCCATGTGTTAATTTTATCATAGTGCTTTCCTGGTGAATGAATGAAAAATGGCTTTCAGTATGCACGTACACAGCTATTTATTACAATGACTGTGTGCGGTTATAGGTTGCAAGTAAACAACATGTGAAATACTATAATGTACAAGGTCAAGTAATTATTTAATTCCATGCGGTTTATAGGATTTCACAGGATGGGAATAATTATTTCCTGGAGTCGGTGTGTGTATTGCATGCGTGTCCATTATACAGTTGGAGGGTTTTATTTGATTAGTGTATTGTGTGTGTACAATATACTCCCACATTCTAAACTAATATTAAGCTACAGTAAGTTTGTTAGCACCTTGTTGAATATTT
>Ga0210040_10007221_pt1 | contig 13569 bp, 14 predicted proteins | sample CryGeyCG12114_NA_FD_185462 | JGI IMG/M metagenome (GOLD analysis project Ga0210040, IMG submission 185462) | Groundwater microbial communities from aquifer - Crystal Geyser CG19_WC_8/21/14_NA (SPAdes) (version 2) | ecosystem: Environmental > Aquatic > Deep subsurface > Groundwater | place: USA... | reverse complement strand
AGTTACTGCAATTTAAACTTACATGCTCGGAGATCCATTATGGCATCCACTAGTTCGTCACATCGGGCGGCATCAAATTCGTCGGACCCGGTAAGTTTGAATTTTCTCCCAAGGTATCGACAAATAGCATTTGATTGGGCAAGAACTTTCCCATTCACTTCCAAAACTGGTAACTGCTCGTATGGAAATTCTACAGACAAAATATTAAATTGCAAAATTTTGTTTCTAAATTATAATTTTTCAACATTTCAACTACTCACTTGCTTTCCATTGGGGCCAATCACTCTTTTCAAGCCGGAAATCTTCATACTCAACCCCGGCTGCAGCAAAAATTAAACGAATTGGCTCCCCTCGAGCTTTCACGTTGAAATATGTCAACTTGTATTTGTCAGCACACATGTTTAAAACGGTAAATTACGGGAAACGGCAAAAATTTCTTGCACTTGGTCCAGTACACATCTAATTCCTAACTCGAAAACAGCTGTACTACTGACAGATGTAAGCAGCATTGCAGCAGCAGCTATAAGGCTTGTCATTTGTCAAAGTGATTTGGCCTTGAGGTTATTCCTCCAGTGAAAAGTAGGGATTTCAAGCTCAAGCTTTATGTTTCAATCATGTCCCTCTGGCCTCTCCCTATGTCTACCTGCTTAAGTATTTCTGTATGCAATCTACTTTTTTAATCGAGAAAAACAATTTCATAAGACAAATTTTAATGCTCATTATCAGCAAAACACTATAAAGTTTTTTTCACAGTTTGCACTTTGCAGCACTATGTCATAATGGAATACGTTCAGTTTGAATGTCAAACTCAAAACTCAGTCATCAATCCGATAATAATTCTGGGGTGATTAATTACTAAAGTATAAAATCCAGGCTAAATATGGTATCCAATCTACGTTATCTTATTGGCTTAATAATAAGTGAATGACTGAATCCATTGTGATAAGGAAATTTTAAGGCAGATACGCAAATAAAAGATATAATTCTCCTTATCTATTGGAAAAACAATTCTGCCAAGCACTACGGCTTACAATTTTCCACAAAGCATATAGTACATCAAGGACATTGCATCATCCAGCCATTACTAATACTTTAAGGGACCGTGTCAAAATTTTTGCTCAAAAAGTTAGAAATCTATAGAAAAATGGCTGATCAAGGCGAAATAACTGCCACACTGTACCCCCAGTATGCTATTAAATTGGAGGAAGAGCTAGGGTGTGGAAATTTTGCCACAGTGCACAAAGGGGTAATCAGGAGAAAGCAAGTGGCAATCAAAATCATGAAGCCTGTACGCGATAAAGCCATGTTGGATCTAGAGATTCGAAAATCGTATGAAGAATTGAAAAAATTGGCAGTTTTAGGCCATCATGAAAACATTTTACAGCTTTTGGGATTTGTAGAAACAGGTACTACAAGATATAGCTCACTCGCAGAAAAAAACGAAAATTTTTGTGACATTGTGTAATTTAGGGAGAAAACAAGCCCCATGGATTGTTATGGAGTATATGAAAGATGGGGATTTGCTAAACTATCTCAAATCCAAACAACAGATAAAAGAGGTGTTCATTCAACAATATTCCCTTCAGTCAATTTTAAATGTCATAAAACTATTCTTTAAAAAACGCTATTCATTCTAAGCAGAAAGTGTTGATTGGATTTTGCCGAGATATTTGTAATGGAATGGATTATCTTCACTCAAAAATGTTCCTCCACAAAGATTTGGCTGCCCGTAATATCCTTATACACGATAAAACTGCCAAAATTGCCGATTTAGGACTTTGTTCTGCAATTGCACCTGGTGGTGATGAGGACTATACTGTACGAAAAATTTTTAAGACATTTTTTTCATTTCTCTTTAGTCAGTAATTAATTAGCCATTGTTTTGCTTTTAGCTTGAAGGGAAACTTTTTGCATACAGACACGCCGCAAAAGAATGTGTTGTGGAACAAGTTTACTCCTTCGCGTCCGATGTTTGGTCATTTGGAATTCTCATGTGGGAAATATTCACACGGGGGGCTGTTCCTTACGGTGATGAAAACAAAAAGCAGGTAAGAAAACTGAATGATGAGTTCGCAGATGGTTTTTTCCTAAATTTTCAATATATTCCGAAGGAAAATTATGTTAGCTACAGGGAGAAACTAACTTATGTATATTAATTGAAGAAATAGTCCTATTATATTTTTTTTACGATATTTTTTTTTGGGGGAAATGAAAAATTGGTGTGAAAAATTTTGCTTCTAAAAGGATTTTGTACATTTGTTGCAGGACATTCGTAAGTTCTTGATTGACAACAAATGTCCATTAGATTTCGGGCCGACTCCAAATTGCATTGAGCCTATATACGGAATTATGGAATCAATTTTGCGGGTAGAACGAGAAAAACGGCCCTCATTTCGGAAATTGGTAACCCAATTTGAGTATCTTTTGGATGCCTCAAGAAATTCTAACTTTCATACTGTATCGGCATTGGTGTTCTTCACAAATCCTGCAAGTCGTCCATCTTTTGACTCGACTGAAAACCTTTCAAAGGACAGACAACTCAAAAGATCATCAATCACCCCAATAAATAAATCCGATCGAGCTCCATCACATTTAACATTGCTTAGTTCAAGTCCGGTACAAAATAATGGGTTCCCACCAAGAAGGGGCTCAGCCCAAGGCGGTTTGAGTCCCGGCCATCATTCTTTATTTCGCGCAGTGAGTGAAAATAATTTGACCAAGGTGGGTCATGAACATTATCCCGGGTTGATTGTAGGCAGGTTTGATTATCCTCGGAATAAGTGAGATTTTTTTTAATCATTAGCATCGCTAGATTCTATAGATCCATCAGATATTATTGCTTAAATTAAGTTTCATTTTAATCGCTGTAGACCTAAGCTAACAAATAGCTACTGTGCTTTAAAAGTTTTATTTAACAAATAAAATACTAGATACAACAGTTATTGTTGTTCCTTTAGGAGTGAAAAATTATATCGAGCTCGTGGTATTGACAGATTAGCTACATTAGTTCAGAATTCAGTCCATTGTGTGCGTTTGTACATATTTATTGAATATTAATAAAGTTGTGGTCGACTTCACTTGTTTTATTCCCTTTCATATGGACAACATTTTTTAGATTATTTACTAATACTGGTGTAGGACACAGGAGCGGTATGTTTTACATAACAATTTCTATCATATTTTTTGTCACCATTAGTAGTTCACCTGCTAACTACAATTCTAGTTTCCCGCTTCATGATCCAAAAAGGATTGAAAGATTCGAGTGAGTTTCCCTGTGCCACCAGCATCCAAATGCCTAGGAATGGCATCCAATGGCAAATCCAGTTTTAGTACATCTTTCCAAGATGAGTCCCCAGTTTTGTACACATTTATTTTACTATTCGTATGGTCACTAATAAAAGGTCGGATTACATTCAATGCGATGTGTACAGCCGGTGGAGCTGAAAAATACTAAGAACTTTATTCGAAATATCATACAGAGGACAACGTGCATAGGACACTCACACCCCTGCCTTTTGTTTACACCTACCATTAAAAAAATACACTTTTCTTATGGTTTCCGGGAAATTGGCTTCAAACTCGCTACACAGGTCATATAAGTCACGTACTCCTGAAAAAATATGCATTGCGAAAGCCAAACTGTTGAAAAATCATGACATCCCTAAGTTTATTGCATTAAGATGTACTGCGCATTACCACGTAAGTTGCCTAATTCGTAAAAAACTTGCGAAAATGTTGCTCCAGCACAGTCAGCTATAATGATGAACTGCTGAAACTTGCTTTTCAAGATATCTTTGTACATCTGCAACAAGAAATAGGAATTTCCACAACTAAAACAAACTATAAATCAACATGTTTTTGGTGATGGGCATCTTTACCACAAACTTGAACAGCTTGAGGATACAGTTTAGACAATCTTCGCGTCTCCCTTGTGCATATAAATCTCTGACGGGTGGCCAACTCCCAGGTTTCCCGTAATAAACTAAAGTCAGAATTCGATGAATGATATGAGACTAAAACTAAGCGCATTTTATCTTTCTTCAAAACATCTATCAGTTAGTTCACCTGGACATCCATCGGAATCAAAAGTTGTCTTATACATTGGATATAGTTTGAGAATATCGGGAGGAGGGCAGTAAAGCTCCAATTGTTTAGTTTTCGGGTCATGTATGTTTTCAAGATGCTATATACGAATTTTCGAAAACTTAAAAAAATTTATCTCCAATCAAGTGCAACTGGAAATGAATTCTTACCGCAGCCAGCATACTCTTTGCTTTCTTCAGATTAAGACTACGCGCTGAAAATCATCACACAAAATTAGTTGAAAAAAACAAACAATTTCTTGGTACAATGAACTAACGCAATTTTTCTAACCTCTCAAAAATCGCAATAAAGTCATATCATCTTGAAATGCTGCTTCGTCCTCATCACATACCGATTCTTCCAATAATATTTTCCGAAACTGTTCATAATTTACATATCGCTTTCAATTCCAATTAAATTTCAATTCATGTATGTTGTTTTACCTTGTTCACTAATTCAATTTCCAAATCTGACGCAGACTCCATTTTGTTGTCTTCATTTGTCGGCGCGTCGGCCTATCAAAAAAAACTAAACAAAAACAAATGCAAATAACAAACCAGTCCAGTGGAGACTAGTTTGCAACTGACTGAATGGAATGAACTCTGTTCAAGCAAACATCGACAGCCTATTCGTGAATATAGTATGTATTATTATGAATGGATTTTTCAGACTTTTCATTGAATAATAACACTTTTTTTCGCAACCAACTAGTTTATAACATCCAAGTCAAAGGACAATTGTGTTGATTACATTGATTTGCTTGGTGCATTTACATTCAAAACTACCTAAAAAAGTTTGCAAGTACAGGATAGAAAAATGACGCCGCGGATCTATGTTGTTTTTTTCTTCACAAACTGACGGTCAGACACTCGTGCCATAGTTCATTACTATCTAGCGCTTGCTTAACATACTCTGTCGACTCTGTGTCTCTCTGTCCGTCCGTCTGTCCGCGGGATGTAATTCGAATGATTTAAAAGAGAAATATCAAATTTTGTACGAAACCATTTCTGGGTATTATTCAATATTAGCGAAAGCTGTCAGAATCCGGAGGCTTTATAACAAGATTGAGGCTTATGGGATGAAATTTAAAACTAAAAATTTATCTTGCAAACTAAATAGTTCCTTGGCGCGAAATAACCTGGAAATTAAAACCTTTTTTTGCATTGATTTCATCGGTGTTACTTTGTTTCAACTATGGCAATCATGGTTCAAACAAATCAATAATAATAATCTTTAAATGACCAATGCATCTGTTTCTGTCTCTAACTTTTTTGTACCTTTTTTTCAAGCTTCTACTACTTTTTAACGTACTTGTATTGGTTTTACAGGAGCATATTTCGCATATCATTGGCAAAACTAGTTAGCAATGAAAATGATAATGAAGGCAAGCGAACGTGTAAAAAAATACTCACAGTCAGCGCAAGTACTTACAGAATCAATCTACAGCATGGCAAAATCTTCAAAATAGTCAGCTGGGAAATAATGTTTTTTGGAAACTATTTTCACACAATGCCAGTGGCAAAAGCCTTTATCAGAGAAGCACACATTTTTAATTTTTAATATAATCACTACACCGGTAAACTGTACAGGAAATAGATACAGCTGTTGTTAAATTTTTTCAAATGTCATAGGTATTAGTATAAGTTAAAGTTACAAATTTCGTAATTTAGACTAATGTCGCACTCGTTGCAAACAATAAATAAAAGTTGGTAAACATTGTTGCGCAATTACAAAATGTATTTTACTACTAACCATAACTACTATTTACATTCGAACTTTAAATGTCAAATGTGCACCTTAGATGAGACTAGCAATAGTTAGTTAAAGTTTACACGGTAGACAAAAAAAAGTTTCCTATTTTAAAGGTCTCCCTCCATTTTCACCCGTTACAGTTGGTAGGTTTTGTACATTCTGCCATGTTATAAAAATATAACCGTGTCCGTTTCATACTCACTATACATAATATTACACAGTAAGTTAAGGCCCGGTTCGTAAAGCCATGATTCAATTATCGCTATTGCCAGAAGCGAACCCTGCTTCAAAGTTTCAAAAATGTGTGCATGTAGAAAATAGGATGAAAAAGATTCTTTTAATCTTGCAAAACTCCATTAACTTCATGTTAAGACTTTTTTTGTGAAATTTTCTTGGATAGTTGGTTTTATTTCTTAGGAGTATAATTTTTTGTTTTATTATTTTGCCGTCTCATTCATGTTATCTATTCTACAGGTATGCAGCGGAGTTCACTTCCAGCAATATGCATACAGTTTATCATGATTTTAACAACACAAGACTTTAGTTACTTAGTTAGTTAGTTACAACCGTAAAAAGCTGCATCGAGTCCGAATATTTTGCTTATTCGTTGCTTGCATTTTTTTGCTTAAAAAATTTCAACCTTTTTGTTTCAATGTGAATCACAACAGTATGCCTATAGTGTGTAAACTCGCTAAATCACTCACGGTGGTAAAATAAAATGTTAAAAAATATCACTAACATTGGCTGCATTGCAAATATTGTTCCTCATTCACGACCATGGTTCTCAAATTGCAAAGAAACACACGCAGGTGAAATTCACACTAAATTACAAAAGATACGTTAGTTTTAGTTGGTTAGTTCACCCACTACAGTCTATCATAATAATATCAAAATGTGATACGTTTTCTTTTTTGGTATGAAGCACAAAATACTTGATCGGCGTAGCGAGTATTAAAATTTCCGATACGAATTAAAAGTTTCACACTAAAACTAGTAGTACTTACTTTTTACATTTAGTTCACCTTGTGGAATTTAAGCTATAACTCACCTGCTATATGACTTCTCTACCTATTGGACTACAATTTTTCCCTACTACTTTTACTACCAAAGTAACTACGACTGTACAATATCAAGTTAGGGACGATGCAATGAAAAGTTGGCCAATTCAGTTCTTTGCTCTAGGTTTGATCGTTTCGGATAAGCCCCATAGCTCATCTTCTGAAAGAAATTCGTCGAAATTGTTGATATATGCTAAGAGAGCTTCATTTCTTTGAAATCCATATGTGCTATCGTCAAAAAAAAGGGTAATTAGATTCTGCACATTTTGATATAATGCATATGTACGGGGGGGAGGGGAAATTTGACCCACCTTTGTTGAAATCTGCGAATCGGTTCTAAAACTGTATATTGTTGCCATCTTTTCACCCAATTCACTTTACGATCCATCATATCTCCAACCCAGTCTGGATTCCCGATATGTACAAAAGTCAGATCTTGCAGAATGAGGCCGCTATGAGAAAAAAGTTACACATTAGGTTGCAATTCCCCACAAATAGGGCCAAAAAAGCTTTTTGATTTTTACATGTATGGAATGCAAGGAGGACTAGAATTAGCCAATGCAGTTCGATAATTCTTAAAAGACATGGAAGAATCAGTAAGTGCTGCATAGGGTTTCAAATGCTCCGAAGTTGAGGATCCGAAAAGTCTTCGGATCGGTCCCGCATCCAGTGCAGCCAGGACCGCTAGCAGAGAGTTGTAATTGTTTAGATCTCGCAATCGTCTCATTGTTTGGGTCAGTTTTTTCATGATTCGAGATCGCTCTCGTGCCGTTTTCCCTTGCAGAATTATTGTCCTAGCCCTGCAAACAAAAATGACATGTAAACCTTTTCTTTCAGCAAAGCTGTTATTAGGTTTCGGATGCATTTACGCAAAACAGTACTCTGTATCTAATACATTTTTATGTAATCAAAACTTACCACATGGAAACCTTGTTAAAATGTTCCGTGAATTGAGTAAGTGCCGGACAAAATTCCTCAGATTGCTCCTCAGCCCAGATGAGAAGTTCCCCTGTTTGGATTTGTGAAAAAAGCTCGGAATCTAGGAGCGTCATTTGTTCCGCTATTACAGTACTACTCCAATCGTACAAGTTAAGCGACCTGTGATCAATTTTATGGTCATCAAAATAGTTTACACTTTATTTCAGTGAATTAAAGGGTTGTGAGGTAGTTAGTTAGCTTACAAGGTTGAGACCGCCAATTGGACTGGTGGCCGGGAAAGTAGCTCTCGTTTTAATGAAAATCTCAATCTCCCCTCAAACTTGTCGTATAAAGTTTTCCGGGCTTTGAACGCATTGGAAATCTCACCCACATTGATTAACGTGTAGATGGATTGTTTGATGAACGAGATCATGGAGTCAGTCAAATCCATTGGTGTCAAAGCTCCCATAGCTTCTACGAATAATGCTAGCGTCCCTTGTCCGTTTCGGACGTAGGCGGCTGAAGCTCCTGATTTCTGATCCAGGTATTTGTATCTTTTCCATAAGGACGTTAACAGGGCGTAGGGCTCCATAAATGTTCGATATGTAATGACAAAAGATTTGCGAAATGGTTCTTCTGGTGATCCTTTACAACAACAAAAAAGAGTTAGTTATATAGTTATCCACTTTTTAAAGCGTGTAAACGATCTAAAAACGATCATGAAAAATCGTGAGACAGTGTGTGAAAATTTTATTTCACTGACTGCAAAAAGCCCTAGCTTGAGTTTCAAAAGCTTGGAAAAAACAGAGTGTCATGCAACCACCCGACGAACTTTTTAATGCAACATAGATTGTACGTCACTTTATAGTTACTTTCTAAAAACGTTATTCTGTCCGTCCGTGTGTCTGTCTGTCAAAAATATAGAATTTATACTGAACTGATACATTTCTAATAAATCCATTCTTGGACTAACAGGGGCATCACTAATCATTTGCGAATTGCTGAAAATGAACAAGCTGGTGTGTTTTTCGTCCTAATTGTAATGCTGATGCTGAATTCCTTATTTGCATTCTTTACCTTTGTAGTCAGGATTTGTTGCGTAGACTAGAAGCGCCATGGGATCACCACCCTTCACACGTGGTTGACTAGATCTATCTTCATTTCGAATTAGCATATCTTCAACATTAAGAAGATATAAAGTTTCATCGTCTTGAACCGCTCTAAAAAAATATATTATTGAAAATCTCTCCTCTTTTCATCAATCAAAGCTAATCCTTTACAGTATGCTAAATCAACTTACGCCTCATAAGATGGAGAATGAGTTATACTATTGGACCTGGAATTGCTGGCTACAGCCAACAAAGCTGGAGATTTCACCGGACTCACACTTTCACTAATAGTATTACCCTGCTGGGATTGCCCATTGTATTGATCCGAGTACGACTCAAAATGAATTGGCGTCGACTCCACAATACTTTTCTGTCGACTCCATACCGAAGAAGTCAACGATTGTTTCTTGGGGGGCAGTGGCGGTTTTTCACAACAAACCGGCTCCTCATGTCCATCATCTTCCTCCTCTTCATTCAAATATTGATATTCCCCACCGCATACCGGGGCAGTAGGTCGAGTCGGCGAGAACGATCGAGAATCTCTTCGAGGCTGCGCAAACAATGGAGAAAAGGACGAAGACGCGTCCAAAGTCAAACTTCGAAATTCTTGAGTTATTCTCTGTTTGGACGAATAGGTCTCTTGTTGCCAAGATGTAGCCAATACATCCACATAGGCGGCAACTGTAAAAAATAAAAAATTTATACATTCTATGGCATCATGAATATCTGTACAAATTATTACGAATAGATTCTCTTACTTAAACTATGTTTTTTCTTTTTGGGTGGTAAAGCGGGCGGTGGCCCATCCTCATCATCATAATCATGTCGATCCCCCAGTTCGAAACTTCGACTGACCCGTCGACCACTTCGAAATTCCGCAGCCACTGTGCTCAGGTGATTTTCAGCCAGTTCCGGACTAAAACGGGAACACCGCAATTGTGCTTCCCCATGCTCACTCACATTATCGTATGGCGAAATACTTCGACTACTGCCATTATTGTGGATACCATTATTACTACTATTAGACTGCAGTAGGAATTGGTTGTTGCTGGTCGTGCTACCAGTACTATACAGAGCTACATTGCGAGCCAACTGATGAGGATTTTGCTTTTGAGGGAGCTCGGGGATAGATTCTTCGAGGAATACGGAATTGTTGTCGTCTTCTTGGCAACAGCTACTGAAATTGCTGAGCAAATTTTCGGAACTGGAGTTTATGCTAGACACCTCTTTGCAGGAATCCGAGTAGGTACGCGTAGCACATGTGCGCTCTCCACTACTGCTGCCCCCTGTTTGGTGAGGTTTGCTGTAAATTGCTGAATCGGTCCATTCTACCCAAGTGGCTACATTGGATTTTTTTTCTTCTTGGGTCAAGTGGGTCCACGATGAGGAGTCTACAGATTTCCAGGCTCCGCGAGAATTTGCTCGCGATATGGGGGTAGCGCTCAGGGACATGGGGTTCCCATTTAAGCGGAATGTGGAGGGAACACTGTGCTTTTTTTCCGGCAAGGGTGGCCTGTGCAAATGTGGGATAATGATGAAATGATTTGACTTAATTAACAAGTTAATTTTTTTTCTGAAAAACTTACTTCAAGTCGATTTCGTCGGGAGAATAATCCAACGGACTACTTGGCGAGTGATTTATAACTAGAGGTGGGTTTTTAGACGTCCCGGAAAATGATAAATGCGTTAAATTGTGATAGTCATGCCGAGTTTGAGGTGGGCCTGGCTGGTTTTCACTGTCTGTCAGTTTTGATATAGAGGAGGAGCCAGAAGTAGGTAATGACCCGCTTTCTTTGTCGTATTGTTCTTTCAAATGCTACAAAATGAAACAATCACATGAAAACTGTGTTTTACTAAAAGCAAAAAACAGTACTATGAGAAGATATTTTAGATTGGTACCTTCAATGCCTCCCGACACAAGCACATGGATTCCAGAATCTTCCCTAAATGCATTTCCTTCTGTTGCAAATTCAGTCTAATTTCTTTGTTTAGCAGTAAAGTGTCCGATGCGGACAAAAAGTCACAAAGTCGACTTTTCAACTCACTTGTGACAGATTGGCTACAAAAACGACGAGAAAAAAATAACCATGTTATGACCTCTTCCTTTATTCTATACATTATTTTTACACAAAATTCGTAACTCACCTAGAAAATTGATAATTTGTCGCTTTCACGTCACTTAGCAAGCAACCAATGAGATCCAAAAGAACATTTGAGCTTCCACTTAGTAAATCTACACCATTTTTGTGGATTACACTCTCCATAAAGTCCAATGTTAAGGATGCCTGCACACAAAAATACCCATTGAATTGAAATTACATTGTTTCCTTAAAAACAAATATCAAATGCAAATCTCACCTCTTTTATTAGCTGTGGGATATGAACTTTGGAAGAATCTTTGGTTGGAGACAGTCCCCGTCTTTGGATACAGTGTGGGGGCAGTGGCTGACTATTGCTGCTACCGGGACCAGTATATACAGAAGAGTTTCGTCTTCGACGCCCGTCTAGATCATCGGATGGACAGTCCAATGATGATTTGCTATGCATTCGTCCAAAAAGGTCTTCTTTGAAAGAGCGGCATCTTTTAAGCAGCATTCCTTTTAGACCTTATTAGAGCAAAGGTTGAATATCAATGTATTGTAGCTTTCAAAAGATGCTCAGTTAGAAAGTTTTTTTTGAAAACTCCAAAATGTTAGTAGTTTTTCAGTATGATAAAAATTGTTACTTTGCTATCTAATCTAGATCATTAAAATTATTGATTATTGTTTTAGAATTGAGTTTTTTTTTTAATTTTCATTGTTTTTGTTTGGAATCTCAACGGTATTTAAGAAGAATCCAGCGCAAATATTTTATGTGCTTTGGAATCTCAACCATGAAAATTTGGATCTCATTTAAGAATCGAAATCTGAACTATTGACATTTCTGCATGTGCTTGGGTTCTCATGTGTTCCCTGAAGTCTCAAATTCAACTTTATTCATTGTAGACAAAATCCTTGTTTTATTTCGCTTCCTACAAACCACACCTTGCACAGTGCATGCATTTATTGCCCATTCTTTCAAAACTTACGAGTAGGTGGGGTGGATTTCCTCGTTTTGAAAAACTTATGTGGACTCTTTTTGCTGGGACTTGTTCCACTACTGCTCGTGCTGTTACTACACCGTTTCTCTTCATAATTGTTGTTGTTGTTATTATTCAGATTCGGGGAATTGATTGCATTGCCCGACGGAGTCGTCCCCGATGCCCCATTCGGTGGAGGCGTCACAACCACAGGGGATCCATTTCCACTTTTATTACGAGTTGGGGACGTTGCTGAACTCACACTACATTTTTTCAATCCCGGGGATGTTGACATTATCTTTCAAGTGTCAAGTCCACCTTCTTTTTACGTAGTAAAAGTTGTAGTTACCCTGAAAAAAATCATCCATCAAACATTTTGTTTGTTAGTTAGTTAATGACTTTGCATTGTCTTTATGACACAATAGTAAGTTACAACACTTTTCGTTTTATACAATAACTTTCCCTTTGGTCAATTATTAAAGTAAAACTAACGATTTTCGCATTGTCTTAACAAACATGTGTTGATAAGGTAAGGTAATTTGTAATGATTACCTGAAATCCATTGAACTGGGCTCACATTTTGGCTGATGTCGAAAATCCCACATATCGAGTCCACAAAGTTTTGAGCGAACAATTCGATCAGTAACTAAACTAACTAACCAACAAACAAATGGTAGCTGGTAATAACATTAGCTGCATTGTATTCTTGACTAGATTGTAAATAGAAAGTTTTTCACTTTTGTTGTTGTTTATAATATCTTCCAGTAACGCACATTCAAAACTAACTAACTAGTATTGATATAATGAATAAGAATTTCATTGATATGATGGTGGGTGATATAACATTTAGATGGTATTAGGAGCACAATGTTTTGTTGACAATATAGTTAGGTAGTTAGTTAGTTGTATAATTGATAATTGATATTCAAAATGTAAATCATATGGGGTTTGATGTGGTTTCAGGGAATGGATGGCATTCCTGAGGACCGGGATACAAGTTTTTTTTACTTATGGATTTTATTCACCAAGGAAATCCTCATACTACTTTTCCTACTTATCTATATCATCCTTGGTGAGTACACCATAGCTTTGTATAGAGGATAAGAATGTATGGATTATATGGTTCCTCCCGGCCAGTGTAATTTACGGTGCAGACCCTGATTTTTATCTCAGACTTCGGGGCACCAAATTATGTTTCTCATATTGAACATGCAATTTTATTAAAATTTCGGTTTTTATAATTTTGAATTCTTTTTTTGCATAGTAGTACATTTCATGTGTTAAAAAATAGAGCGGTTGCATCTGCCCAGGGCTTGGCTAAAACCGTCTTTCCATACAACAATTTTCAATGGATTTAGTTTGCTAACGATCCAAAATTAAAAGTATTAGCTTACTGACTAACTATAAGCTTAAGCTTCCTATTGATACTAAGCTCTTGTCTTTGGCAATGCATCCAACCAATATATATACGTCCATGCTGTAGACATTGTTAGTAAAGCAAGTGAGTACGTAAGGGAAAGCTGAAAACCAAATCTCTATAGATTGTGCGAGAAATATAATACATACATTGCATTAGGTAGCACGTCTACTC
>Ga0210040_10007220_pt1 | contig 13570 bp, 16 predicted proteins | sample CryGeyCG12114_NA_FD_185462 | JGI IMG/M metagenome (GOLD analysis project Ga0210040, IMG submission 185462) | Groundwater microbial communities from aquifer - Crystal Geyser CG19_WC_8/21/14_NA (SPAdes) (version 2) | ecosystem: Environmental > Aquatic > Deep subsurface > Groundwater | place: USA... | reverse complement strand
CTCGACGCCCCGGCTGCCGCCTCGGCGGCGCTCGAGCGCACGATCTCCTTCCTCACCGCCGCCACGGGGCGCTGAGCCGAGGTTCCTCACGGCCGCTGCCGGAACGACCGGGCTGCCGGCTGGCTTCCGGCGACGGCCGGCGCAGCTTCGAAGCCGGTCGGCTGATTCACGTCCGTGACCAGCGCATGGTCCGGTTAGGACGTGATGGGCCTGTGCATCCTCGGGGGTGACCGCTCGTCACGTGAGTCGAGTGGTTGCGATCCGGCTCCGGGCAGGTCCGGGACCGCCCTGACGGATGGAGGCAAGTGGCTGCAGAGACGATCCAGGCACAGCTGCCTGCGCTGACGCCCCTGATGTCGAGGCGTCCGAACAGGTGCTGGACTACCTGCGGAGCATCATCCCGATGAGCTTCTGGTCCGTCACCGCCTACGACGCCGACTCCAGGCGGCAGGTCTACCTGCACGTCCGCGACGAGCGTGGCCGCCACGCCAGGGGCGACTCCGACCCCTGGGGCGAGACCTTCTGCCAGCACATGGTGACGGGGACCGCGCCGCAGATCGCCGCTGACGTGACGGTGGTCCCTCCGTACGCCGCGATGCGGCTGGCCGGTTCCCTCGACATCGGCGCCTACATCGGTGTCCCGATCCGGGCGGACGACGGTCAGCTCTTCGGCACGCTCTGCGCGTCAGACCCACACAAGCGGGCAGCCGCTGTGCTCGAGCGGCCTGTTCCTCTGCTGCAGCTGTTCGCCACTCTGCTGGGGCAGATCCTGACCAGCGAGCGATGGCAGGGCGAGGCCGAGGAGCGCGAGGCGACCCTGCGCTGGCGCGCGTTCCACGACGAGCTGACCGGCCTGCCGAACCGCGCCCTGTTCAACGACCGCTTGCACCAGGCCCTCGCCCTGCACGAGCGCGACGGGCGCCCGTTGGCCGTGCTGACGCTCGACGTCGACGACTTCAAGGCCGTCAACGACACCTTGGTCACGCCGGTGGTGACCAGCTGCTGACCAGCCTGGCGCGGCGTCTGCGGGAGGCGGTGCGCACGGCCGACACGCTCGCCCGGCTCGGCGGCGACGAGTTCGCCATCCTGATCAAGTACAGCGGCAACGCCGGAAGCGGGTTGGAGGCGGAGCAGATCACCGAACGGATCCTGACGGCGCTGGGCGGACCGTTCCTGATCGAGGGACGGCGCCTCGAGGTCGGCGTCAGCATGGGCGTCGCGGCCGTGGAGGCGGGCCCTGGGACGCCCACCGCGGAGGCGCTGCTCGCCCACGCCGACGTCGCCCTCTACAGCGCGAAGCGGGACGGGAAGCGGCGCGCCACGGTGTACCACCCGGCGATGCAGCTACCCGAAGCACGCGACCTCCAGCTGCGGGAACCGCTTCGCGAAGCCATCGAGAACGGCGACATCCAAGACGTCTACCAGCCGGTGGTCTGCCTCGATCCCCTCGCCGTCGCGGGCGTGGAGTGCCTGGCCCGCTGGAGCCACCAGGGGACACCGGTCAGCCCTGACGTGTTCATCCCCCTGGCCTCGCGCAGCCGGCTGCTGCCGGCCCTGACCACCCTGATGGTCGGAAGGGCCTGCGCCCAGCTGCGACGCTGGCAGGCTGGGCGGGACGAGCGGCTCCAGATGGCGGTCAAGTGCCGCCGAGCCTGCTGACGAACCCGACCTTCCCGAGCCAGATCAGGGCTCAGGTGGTTCGTGCCGGGCTGCACCCCCGTCAGCTCACCCTCGAGATCACCGAGGACGCCCTGCGCTTGATCCCCCTCGACGCGATGAAGATCGACCGCGGCTTCACCTCCGACGTCGACACCAATCCCCACACGCGCCGCTTCATGCAGGCGTTGCTGACGATGGGCCACGACCTCGGGCTCCGCGTGATCGTCGAGGGCGTGGAGCGCGAGAGCCAGGCCGACGTGCTGCGGAGCCTCGGCGCCACCCACGCCCAGGGCTACCTCTACGCCAGACCAGCGCCCGCCGAGGAGCTGGACCTCAGCACGCCCTGACGAGGAACGTGCTGCCCTGATCGAGGGCGGCGCCGGGCGGGAGCAAGCAGTTCGGTGGACAGCTGCCCCACGGGGTCACTCCCGGGAGTCGATCCACTGCACCTCGGAGACGGCGACCCACTCGCTGGTGCCGTCGTCCCACTCGACCTTGATGGCCGTGAAGTCGGTGTCGCTCAACGCGATGACCACCCCGTACTTCTCGTCTCGCCTGATCACCGCTCCGACCTTCGCCATGATCGGGATCGTAGGCCAAGCGGAGGCGCCGGTCGTCGCAGCAGCGCCTGTCCGGCACCACCGGCGACAAGAGCGTGGCGGTGCCGCAGGCGAAGGCCCAACTAGGCGTCGAGGTCGTGAGCGAACTTGATGTCGTACCCGGGTCCGAGTTCGGACCGGAGATCGGCGAGCAGGGCCAGCCCTTCGTTGTGCCAGGCGGCGTCGTACTCGGGATCGTCGTCCTCGTAGTCGTCATGGAGGTGGTAGTCCCCAGCTGTCCAGCGGACAAGACGCTCGCGCAACGTCCTGCTGAGAGAGAAGGAATCGAGACCGATTCCCCAGGGGGCCTTGTTGTCGGCACTCCGGTGCCACAGCGGCCCGCCACCGTAGTCGGTGTAGAGAAGGAGCGGAACGGGACGCACAGGCCGCATATCGAGCAGCGTAGGCCGCTGGCTGCGGAGAGAACAGGGCTGCTTCGACACCCGGTCGAGAAGGCCCAGGGTCTTCTCGACGACGAGCGCTCTCGTCGCGTGGCCATGCACCGGCGTGGCAAGCCCGCTGTGGGTAGAGCTCCTGGTCGTGGTCTCCGAGGGCAACGACAGTCGGTGGTCCCGATCGTCAACCATTCAGTTGACAGTGCCACCGACCAGATCGTACGGTGACGTCAACCAAGCAGTTGAGGGTGAGGGAACACGATGACCGACCCGCTGTCCCAGGCGTTCGCGGCCCTGGCCGATCCGACCAGGCGTGACCTGGTCGTACGGCTGACCGACGGCGACGCCACCGTGGGGCAGCTGGCGGCGCCGTACCAGGTGAGCGTGCAGGCCATCTCCAAGCACCTGAAGGTGCTCGAGCAGGCGGGTCTGGTCAGCCGTCGCGCGGAGGGGCACCGCAGCCCGGTGCACCTGGAGGCGGAGGTGTTCGACCTGATGACGAAGTGGATCGAGCGCTACCGGCAGCGGGCCGAGGCCCGGTACCGGCGGCTGGACGTCGTGCTGGCCGAGCTGGACGACGAGGAGACCGGGCACCGCCCGACGCGAGCGGAGGAGACAGCATGAACGGCACGAGAACGACCGCGACGATCGAGGCCGACCCGACGGTCCCGATCATCCGCATCACCCGGGACTTCGCGGCCACCGCCGCCCAGCTGTTCCGGGCGCACACCGACCCGGAGCTGTTCGCCCGCTGGGTCGGTCCGGACGCGATGTCGACCACCCTGGACCACTGGGACGCCCGCACCGGCGGCAGCTGGCGCTACGTCTCCGCCCAGGACGGGATGGAGTTCGGCTTCCACGGCTGCTTCCACGAGGTCCGGCCGGACCGGATCGTGCAGACCTTCACCTGGGAGGGCGACCCGGACGGAGTCGCGTTGGAGACGCTGACCTTCGAGGACCTCGGCGACGGCCGGACCCGGCTGCGCACCCAGTCGCTGTGCGACAGCTTCGAGGCCCGGGACGGCTGGCTGCGCAGCGGGATGGAGGTCGGCGTGGACCAGGGTCACGCCAAGCTGGACGCCCTGCTCACCGCGGGAGGGATCGCCGGGACCGCCCGGGGAGCCGGGGCATGACCCTTCCCGCAGACCCGGCCGAGCGTCATCGCGCGGTGACCGCAGGTTTCACCGCCCGGGTGCGGGGAGCGTCGGACTGGGACGCGCCCGCCCCGGTGGCCGGCTGGCGCGCCCGGGACGTGGTCGGCCACCTGGTCGCATGGTTCCCGGACTTCCTGACGAGCGCGACCGGCCTGGTGCTCGACCGCGGCCCGTCGCCGGAGGAGGACCCGGTCGCCGCCTGGCAGGTGCACGCCGACGCGGTGCAGCGGCTGCTCGACGGGCCGGAGGCGGCCACCCCCTTCCGGCACCCGATGGTGGGAGCGATGCCGCTGCCGGACGCGGTCGACCGGTTCTACACCTCCGACGTCTTCCTGCACACCTGGGACCTGGCCCGCGCCACCGGCCAGGACGAGCGGCTCGACCCGGAGACCTGCGCCGACATGCTCGCCGGGATGGCGCCCATCGAGCCGCTGCTGCGGTCCTCGGGGCAGTACGGCCCCCCGGTGCCGGTGCCGGACGACGCCGACGAGCAGACCCGCCTGCTCGGCTTCATCGGTCGCGACCCGCTGGGCGGACAGGGACTCACGTCCACCACCTGACGGCAGCTGGGGCACCTCGGCCGCCCCGCGTCCGCCGTCGAACCGACCAGCCCAACACCCACAGCGCTGGTGTGCTGTGCGGTCAGGGTCAGCCGGTGGCGGCCGTGCGGGAGCGGAACTCGGCCGTGCTGTTGACGTGAGGAAAGGGTTCGTCGGGGATGTCGGTGCCGAGTGCTGCGCACAGTGGTTCCCAGCCGTCGCCCGGCTGCCACTCGATGAGCCGTCCGGCCGGCACCTCTGCGCGCACCTCCGCCAGCCACTCGTCGTAGCGGGCTTCGATCCTCGCCTGGTCCTCGTCGGCCCGGAGAAAGGCAGCCACCGAGCTGAGCACCTCACCGACCGCAAGCTGCTGCGCTCGGGTCGATGGTCTGCCGGCCGGGCCCGGTGGGGGTCCCCCGGCACCGGTGCTGCGGGCCCGACGGATCTGGGCCAGCACGGTCGGCTCCATGCTGCGGTACCAGGTTGCGGCGTCAGTACGGCGGGACAGCAGGACCTTGGCATCGGGAAACGCTTCAGCCAGCTCACGCCAGAACGCGCACGCGGGTGTGTCGACGGTGGCGGCATAGCCGGAGAGGAAGACCGGCCAGTCCGGGGAGCGGCCGGCGAAGGCGTCAGCCCAGGCCGGAGCCTGCTCGGGTCGCGCGAAGAACTCGGTCATGTGGTGACACGGAGCTCCGAGCAGTCGTTCCAGCGCAGCCCGCAACGACATGGTCCCGGTCCTCGGCAGCCCGGCACCTATCAACTGCAGCGTCATGACGAGATCCTCTCTCCCGACCAGGTGGGTTGTCGACCAGCCCCGGCAGAACTCGACCAGGTCGCCCGATCCGAGTGCTCGTAGGCGCCGGTGGTGCAGCAGAGGTGCTTCACTGCCGATGGGGACCCCATGCAGGGGGCCCGGTGGACCCCACGAGCGATCTCGGCGTCCGCGACCCCGGCAGCCTCGGTGGCGGCGTCGGCCGTGACGGTGACGTGGTTTTCCAGCAGCGGGTCGTCACGCCGACGGCCCCGGGGAACCCGTCCGCAGACGAGTTCCCCGTCGCCGGCCGGCACTGGTGACCACCCGACCGGAGGCCGCCCGCCCAGGTGGCACCACGGGAGACTGGCACGCGGGGGCAGCGCCGGCGAGAGTGGCGTCTAGCTGGTGCTCGAGGCGCTGGCGGTGGGTGCGCCGCTCGGCGGGGTGCCGCCCGGCCCGCCGGACGGAGCTCCGCTCGGGGGCTGTCCGCCGGGGCCGCCGGACGGGGCGCCGGAGGGAGGGGTTCCCCCACCGCCGGGTGCGCCGGAGGGGGCGCCGTCGCTGCCGCCGGGCATCCCACCACCGGTCGGTGTGGTGGTGGTGTCCACCCCGACCACCAACGTCACCGCGTAACCGTTCTTCACGTCACCGGTCACCGTCCCCAGCTGGCTGGCCCCGTCGTCATCACCGAACACGTTGTCATCAGCCAGACTCACCTGCGCCAACGTCGCCACCGACGACTCATAACCCTCAGTCGCATACACCGTGTCGCACGCATCCTTCGGCAACGCCACCTGCGAGGTCGCGATCGCCTTCGTGGAGTCGGTGATGCTCGCCTGGTCCGGATACACCTCGAAGTGGATGTGCGGCCACCGGCCGGTGTAGCACGCCGGGAAGATGCTGGTGAACTTCACCACCCCCTGGTCATCAGCCACCTGCACACCACGCAGGTAGTTCTCCTCGGTGATCTTGTCCGAGTACAGGGAGTAGCCGCCGTCGCGGTCGCAGTGCCACCCGTACACCGCCACCCCCGCGAACGCCGCCCCGTCATTCGCCAGGTCCTTGATGTCCAGCTCGATGGTCAACGGCACCCCCTCAGCGGTACCACTGGCCTCACCGAAGCTCGACCGGATGTCACTGCGGACGATCCCGGACTGCTCCAGCACATCCGGGCCGTTCGACCCGTCGCCCGGGTACGGGCCAGCCGTCTCGTCCGGGATCTCACCGGACGAGGCCGAGGCCGAGGACGAGCCGGAGGTGGCGGCGTCCGCACCGCAGGCCGCCAGCGTCAGCGCCGTCGCCCCCAGACCCAAGCCGCGCAGCAGGTTGCGGCGGCTCAGCACCGTGACGACGTCGAAGCGCAGCCCCTGGTCGGTCAGCTCCTCCTCGGGTCGGTCCAAGGGACGACCCTCGTAGGTCAGGTCCGGCTGTCGGGGGTGCGACACGTGCGCTCCTCGATTGGGTGAGGGTGTCGTACAGACCCTAGGAACGACGCCTGTCGGCTCACCGGCAACAACCTGTGTGCCACCTGTACGACCCACGGTCCCCTGGCCAACCGGCTCGCCTCAGGGGTGGTGGCCCGGACCGCCCCAGTCTATTTTAGCAGCTTCATCACTGGCGAGGGGTTCTTCGCAGCCAAGCTCGCAGCAGCCGTCATCGTCTCGCTGCCCGTGCTGATCGCCGGGTTCGCCGCACAGGACAAGCTGGTCCAGGGCCTGTCGCTCGGCGCGGTGAAGTAGTAGACGTGAACACTGGCTGGCTGGCCACCGCGACCCGGGGCCAGCCAGCCAGTGCGTGGGTCCAGCAAAGCCGTGCTGGCCGCCTTCATTGGCTGGCTGTTCACGATCGACGTGCAGCGACCCCGCTCGGTCCGCCTCTGATTCGGTCGCCCCTCCAGAGGCCAAGCAGGACAGGATCCGTCGGAGCCACCGTTCCGCCATGACACGTGCCCACCTTTCGGGCGGCAACACCAGCCGCCGGCGTCAGCGGCTGCTGCGGTTCACAGGTCCTCAGGTCTGGTAGCCGATCAGCCAGCGCACGCCGAAGCGGTCGGTGACCTGTCCGTCGTGGTCGCCCCAGGGCCTCAGCTGAAGTGGGTCGATCTCGGTGCCGCCGTCGCACAAGGCGGCGAACCAGGCTTCCAGGGTGTGGGCCTCGGCGGTGCCGAGCAGTGCGAACAGCACCCCTTCGATGCGCAGGCTTGGTTCGTCTGGACCGGCGTCGGACGCGAAAAGCTCGACCGGGCCTCGCAGCATGCCGTGCGCGATCGCATCCTCTGGCCCGTCGTCGCGTCCGAAGTCGGCCAGGGTGTTCAGGACCAACTCGCCACCGAACACCTTCTGGTAATGGGTGAGCGCCTCCCTGGCGGTACCGGGGAACGAGAGGTAAGGCGTGACTCCAGTCATTTGTTCTGCCAACCATTCGAGAGAGGACCATCCAGGGTGATGCTGCCGCACGTGAGGCGGCTGCTGTGCAGATCCATCCTGCAGCAGCCGGGCGGTAGCCAGACGACTGGTGGCCACCTCCTACGGTCAGCGGCAGGACCGCGACGACGAGAGGTCACTCCTGCCACAACTCCAACCTCCCCGACGATCGGAGCGTCCGGACATGCCGCCGTCTCCAACCGAGGTCGGGTTGAGTCAGGGCTGACAACTTGGGATCGTCGGTGTCGTGGCTGACGACATGCGTCTCCGTACGGCGGTCAACCGACGCGGGATTCCCCGGCTTTTCGCCTCGCTCGACGACGAGCAACTCGAGACACCGAGCCTGTGCGCAGGGTGGACGTGCCGCGATGTCCTCGGCCACCTGGTCATGGCCCTGGACCTCCCCTCGCCGCGCCTCTTGCTCGAGGTGGTCCGCGACCGAGGACGCATCGAGGGTGACCTTCGACCGACTGGCACGCACCTACGTTGCCCGGCCAATCCCTGATTCGGTGCGGCAACTCGACGAGCGCAGCGAGGTCGCCGTATCGCGTCCCGGCGTCGGTGCGCTGAGCCCCTTTGCCGACTCCGGCATCCACCTGCGCGATGTCGCCATTCCTCTCGGCATCCCCACCAGTCCGCCGGCGCGGGACGGGGTTCGCGTCCTGGACTTCCTCACCACAATCCGCGCCCGAGCCGCCGGCTTTCTCCCCCGCGGACGCCTCGACGGGCTGCGGCTGCAAGCGAGCGACCACGCCTGGAGCAGCGGCAGCGGCACGCCGGTCAGAGGCACCAGCGAGGCCCTCGTCATGTCCCTGACCGGTCACCCAGCCCTTCTCGTCGACCTAGCCGGAGCCGGTGTCCCGACGCTGCGACAGCGGGTGCTCCCCCAACAACCCTGACCGGTACCAGGGCGACAGCGGTCCCAAGCTCCCCAAGGGTTATTCGGGGTACGAGGCTTCGGCAAGCTCGACGAGCGCCCGCTCGTTCGTTGTCCGAGAATGTCGCGCAGCCATGGCCCGCTGGTTGTCTCGCACGGAAGACCTCTGACCTGACCACGCCGGGGCGGGAGGGTTTATTCGAGGCGGGAGTGGAACGAGCAGGCGTGAGGCCGGATGTCACGCAGGGACGACGAGTGGGTGGCTCAGCCAGCCTCTGGGCCTGGTGAGAGTGGTGGAGCTTAGGGGATTCGAACCCCTGACCTCTTCCATGCCATCCGGGTCCAGGCAGCTGTGACGGTGCGCGGACACGGTCCGCTAAGTCGTGAGGAGTCCATGGGTGTGCTGCGGGCGTCCTTGGGGCTGTCACTCGATCTGTCACTCACCCGCTCGGCGAGCGGGCGAATCGAACGCCAGGGCTCAGGGCAGCCAGCTACCGCCTTGCGGGAGAGCAGACCCTAGCCCCTTCCGCCCTAGCGCCGTAGGCGCAGAACCGCCCCTCGCTTTCGCCAGCGACGTATCGGGCTCCTTGGAGGTTCATCGCTGATGATCGGATTTCGTAAACACTCATGCGGCCCTGCTGCGCCCCGAATCGCCGATGACTGACCCGGGGACTACCAGACGGCGGACCTGCTAACGCCGGTCCGCCTCCTACAACAACCCCTTGGCAATCGCAACGTTGGTCAGCGACGCTGCGGCTGGCTCACCTAGGCCATCGCGGAACGCCTCGATCAGTCGGCGCACCTGGAAGCGACCTTGGTGGTTACCAGGCGTTGTGTTGCGGATCCGCTCCGAGAAGTACTCAACGAGCGCCGAGCCGTGCTCCTCGAGCACCGCCGCAGCGAACTCGAAATGAAAGTACTGACTTCCGAGTGGTATGGCTCGTCCGCCAAACAGAGGCAGAGCTTCCACGATCTTGTCACCCAGGTACGGGACTATGTTAGCCCACTCCGCAAGCTCCGCTTCGTCCGCCAATCTTGGAATTCCGTCTAGCCGCATTTTCACGTGTGCTGCAAGCCATTGAGTCCAAACCTCCGATCCCTTAACACGCTCCTCTCCAAGCATCCGAACTACCGATTCAGCAAACCTAGACGCGTAGCCTCCATCAGAAGCGAGGACGCTCCTATCAAGGAGTTCCTGGCGCGCCTCAGCCGATATAGCCGCGAAGGACAATATTGCTGAGATGAGTCGGAAAAACTCTTGCTGAAGATGCTGGTCGAGCGTTTCGAGCCGATCCCATTGAGCAATTGCAGCGTCCAACAGCCCGGCTTCGAGTAGTCGGTCATCGAATCTCGGGTGGTGGAGATAGGGGGACCACGCGAGCCTTGAAGTCTTGTCGGCAATAAATAAGGGCAGAACGTGTGCAGCGACGAATTCTTGGTCCGCCGCGAATAGGAAGAAGATTTGGCCGGCGAGCGCCGGCGCGGTGGCATCGAGGGTGGCTGGTGGACCCCCAAGCAATTCAGCCAACCCATTCCTTTCGTCGTCATTTAGGCCAGTCCACGTGTCACGGTTACGTCGCCACCGACGATCAACCTCCGCCATCCAATAATGAGCTAGATCACCAGGCCACGAATTCAGGTAGAGCGCTGCCCCCGACACGGGGTCCTCGGAAGAATCAGTGAACCACGTCGCCTGTTGCTCCCAGAGTTCGTGCGCAAGTTCTCGCATCTCTTTCAAGAGGTGCGACTCGCCGTAATCAATATGCAGGCGAATCTGCTCTAGGAGGAACGTACCGATTGCGTAGGCGGCCTCTGCCTTTGCTACCTGACTTGCAACGCGTGTGATCGCTTCGGTGGCAAAGAGGCCGAGCTCGGCTTTAGCCCAACCCTCAATTATGCTCTCGCGCATACCTTCAACCGCCGTGTCGACTTCGGGTCGACTGTCGATACAAGTCCATAGTCGATTCGAGAGTTTCGGGTGTGACTCCGCAACCCGCCTAACGAGTTCTAGAGCATCGCTCCATGAGGGCTGCCCGAACTCACGGTCCGAATAGTCTCGGGCCAGTAGTTCATCCAAGGCCGCATCTGCATCTTCTGTCAACGCGCGCACGAAAACCTCGGGCTCCACTGGCAACTGTTGGCCCAAGATGCCGCTAGTCATCCAGGAGTCAAGGTCGGGATGTTCTCTCAGACCGAACTCTGGGTGATCAGCCTGAAGCGCCTCGAACAGTTGAGCGGCCTCGACCCAGCTGGAGTCATTTTGAGTAAGCCAGCCGACCAAATTATATATCGCATAAGACCTATGGCGGTCAACATCCGATATCTCCTCGCGGAGGGTGGGACCTTCGAGTGCCATCTCCAACACTCGTGCACGCAGGCTACCGGAAGCTCCATTAGTCACTAGCGCTAGTAACCGGTACACCTCGTGCTTGAGATCGGTGTCATAGAGGGCCGCACGGTCGAGCACCCAGGTCAACTTCTCGTCGGATGTGCGAGAATCATCGGCGCAAAGTAGATGTAGCGCCAGGCGCTGAGGAAGGGCTCGGCCAAGGAGCCACCATCGTTCAGGCAGCTCCGGCCGAGAGAGCAGTGCTCGCTCGCCGTAGGTTCTTAGCGCATCGATAAGAGAATCCAGAGCGTCAGGGAATTGATCTTGTTCGTGAGGTTCAATTGCGGATCTTTTATAACTGAGTTTGTCCCATCGCCCGTCGATGTAATAGGCATCGATTAAATCGTATGCGGCGCCAAGCGCATCGTGCATCATTGCTTCAACCCTTGCGTCCCCAACCGGTTCTGCCAGGATGAACTCTTGCAATTGACGACTGAGAACTGTTGGACCGACAATCCACGAAACGTTTGCAGGCGGAAACCGATTTGACTCTTCGCCGACGTCGCTCATCCAGGCGCGCGCCAGTTCGAGGTGAGGGCGAAGTGCGGCTCGAAGAATCGATGCATGTTCAAGATGGTTTGCTGCTGATTCGTCGGATAGCATCAGGGATGACTTTGATGGTGCCGACTGCCCATATATCGAAGTGGCCAATAACGCCTTCCAACGTTGTCCTGCGATGGCATCCTCGCGAGCGAGCTCGTTCGCGGACCAACTGGCCGACTGGAACAGCCCATCAGAGAACGTTTGACCTAGCCGCTGGACCGTTTGGAGGGCGACGCCGTGAAGCTCAGAGCTTTGGATGAACTGATCGCAGAACCAGATCTTCAATATTGTTGCTGCTCCGCCGCTATCGACACCTGCGAAGAGTAACTTGAAGTTCACAATGTTCTCTCCGAGCCAAGCCAACCAGCTGGCCTTGGTTTGGATATCGATCTCCGTCGATGAACCAATGAAGTCCTGCGCCCCTTCGGGCTTACCAAGACGCTCAAGCATGTAGTCGCGGTCTGTCGGTGTCATTGTTGGCCCACTGCCGACAATCTGATTCATCCGAGCGTAATGGTCAGTCCGGCCCATTCGGGCCTTAGTGTTCCAGGCTTCCAGCGCATCAACAAGGGCCTGGTGATCGTTGTCGACTACAGGGTAGGCGATCGGCTTCACATCCAGCCTTGACCACTTTCTATCTGTTGCAACGTCGGACCCTACGAAAACGAAGCGGAGTGATCGCGCCGGTAGTCCTAGTGCTAGATAACGCATGATGGGGTCGTCATGGCTGTAGCCCACGAATAGGACCGTATACTCCTGAAACATCGACAACAGGAAGCGGGTCGCCCATGCATGGGTCAAATACGCACGCCCGAAATCGCTGTCCGTGAGCACCAGTTCGTCTGGTGATCGCAGCACTGAACCGTGTAGGTGAACAATGCCCGCGAAGCTCCCGCCAAGCGGCAAGGCTGGGCCGACCCACTTGTCAGGTACTGAAACACTCTCCGAGGTTGCCGCGTTGTGCAGATGGTCATCAAAATTGGTGGTCACGATCCGTAAAGTGCTGTTTGCACTGGCGAGATTGACGAGGGCGACATGCATCGCGTTCGGTCGAGAGTCCTCGCGAGCAATCAAGCGGCGAACATGGGCATGGGTGTCGACGTTCTCGGGCAACGCACCAAGGAAACGGTCGAGATCCTGTTTGTCATCGAAAGGAACCCGAGCTAACTCGGCGATCTTGCGCGTCAATGCCTTAAATAGGGGCAAATCTGAGGGCGGAGAGACGCTTGCCCCCGCTCCTACGAAGAGCACCAATCTCCCCGTGGCATGAGCGTCCAGAACAGCCTGGGGCAGGTCGACGTCTCTCGTGATCCATACCATTCCAGGATTCTTGCACGGGGGTGGGCCCTTCGCCTCTGAGCCGCACTGTCCTCTCAGTTGACTCTGCGTTACTCCGACTTGCGATTCGGCGAGCGCTCTTCGGCGCGGCCCGCAGCGCAGCGAGGACACGCGCCGCCGGCCGAGCGAAGCGAGGCCTTGAACGAGTAAGGAAAGTTCTCACGGGGCACCCCCGCGGCACTAGGGCTTAGGAGTGGAGGGCCGCGAGGGCCGTGGCGCGTCCGTGCTCTAGGTAGGTGCCGGCATCGCGCCGGGCGGCTTCTGCCACGCGACGGACGAGACGGGCAGGCATGAGGTCGTTGAGCTGGTCGACCGCGAAGAAGCGTGCTTCGGTGATCTCGTCGGTCTTGAGGTGCAGTTGGGCAACATCGTCAGCGGTGAGAGTGCGGCCGCGGAAGATGACGAGCAGCTTGTCGCCTTCAGCTGGGTGGGGTGCCCAGTCGAGCACCAAAAGGTCCAGGACGTCCAGGTCGGCGCCGAGTTCTTCGCGGACCTCACGAACGGCGGCAGTGAGGGGGCTCTCGCCGTGCTCGACGTAGCCGCCGGGAATCTCCCAGCCGTCCTTGTAGGAGGGCTTGACCAGCAACACGCGCCCAGAATGATCGCGGAACAGCACACCCGCGGCTACCCGGGGGGTGGCGAACTTGTCGGCCTCGCTGGTCACCCTGCCAGGGTACGGCTCAGGCGGCGAGGACGCCCGAGCGCGTGGCCAGCCCGTTCAGCTCGGCGCTGGCCGCGATGTGCCGGCTGCGAATGCAGTCGTGGACGAGCGCGTGAGTCAGGAAGTGGCGGCGAACCTGCTCGGGGGCTCGCGCCTCGGCTTCGAGGACCAGGCCCAGGGCGTCGCGCTGGTGGCGCTGGTAGTGCAGCGCGCGTGCCACTTCGAGGCGGTGCCGC
>Ga0210040_10007219_pt1 | contig 13577 bp, 11 predicted proteins | sample CryGeyCG12114_NA_FD_185462 | JGI IMG/M metagenome (GOLD analysis project Ga0210040, IMG submission 185462) | Groundwater microbial communities from aquifer - Crystal Geyser CG19_WC_8/21/14_NA (SPAdes) (version 2) | ecosystem: Environmental > Aquatic > Deep subsurface > Groundwater | place: USA... | reverse complement strand
GCCCTCGCCGCCGCGCAGGAGGGGACGGCGCGGGTGCTGGCCCGCCAGGCCGCCGAGGCCAGGGCCAAGGCCGCCGCTGCCGAGGCGGAGCACGCCGGTCACACCCACACCCACACCCACACCCACGCCCCCGCTGCTCCTGCCGCTCCTGCCGGTGCGCCGACCGCCCGGCGCTCGGGCACCGCACGCACGTCGCAGCCGGCGGCCGCCACGGCGGCTCCGGCGACGGCCGCTCCGCCCGAGCCGACGCCGTCCCCGTCGGGCACCGGGCCGGAGCTGGCGGTCAAGGGGCTGGACGAGGTGCGCCCGCCGGAGGACCTGACCTACTCCGCGCCGAGCCTCGACGCTTCACCCAAGGACGTCGGCCGGGCGAAGGCGGCCAAGACGGCGACGGTGAGCGGCACCAAGGAGACCCCGCGCAACGCGCCGTGCCCCTGCGGCTCGGGCAAGAAGTTCAAGCAGTGCCACGGAACGGCCGCCGGCGGCTGACCGGCCCGCCGGTGCCGCGAGCAATGACCGCGGAGGCCGGCGACGGTTCCCGCTGACCGCGGTCCGCCGCCACGCGCCGGCTCCTCCACGAGGGCCGGCGCCGCCTCGTCATCGGGTCGGCTCCACCGCCAGGTCGTCGGCGACGACAGTCCGGGTCCCGGCGTCGCCCGGTTCCGGAGAGCGGTCGGTCACCCGCGAGCGGTCGGGCACCAGGTGTCGGAGGCGGCGCAACGGCCGTTCGACCATGACGTAGAGGGCTGCCGCGACCGTGACACTGCTGCCCCAGATCAGCACCGTGACGGGGATGACCTCGCCGCTGAGGGCAGGGATGTCGAGCCAGGAGTAGAGGCCGGCGAGCAGGAACAGATGCACCAGGAAGACCCCGTAGGAGATCTCGCCGAGGCGGTGGGCGATGGAGCCGGACATCACCCGGCGCACCAGCCCGCCCCGCTCCTGCCCCAGGACCAGGGGCAGCACGAAGAGCGTCGCGATGCCCAGGTAGAGGACGTTGCGGGCGACGGCCTCGCCCGGCGTGGGCTGGACGAGGGTGTACGGGCCGGAAACAGGGGTGCAGGCGATGGCGTAGAGGGCTGCGGCGCCCGCCCAGCACAGGCCCAGGTGGCTGCCCAGTGCGCGCGCCGCCCGGACCGGCCGCCAGTCGGGGTCGGCGACGGTGAGCAGGGCCAGGGCCATGCCGGCCGCGAACCAGCCCGCGAAACCGGGCAGCCACAGCTGGGTCGGGTAGAAGTCCCACGGCCAGGTCCTGACCGCGAACAGGTACAGGGGCCCGGCGACCGCCAGTCCGCCGAGGGCCAGCATCGAGGGCCACGGCCGGCGCGCCCGGTCGCGCGACAACCGCACCAGTCCGGTGGCCAGCAGCGGGAGGACGGCGTAGAAGGCGACCTCCGTGCACAGGCTCCACGTCTGGTCCAGGCCGACCGCTGATCCCTCGTCGTCGTAGATCTGCACCAGCGCGAGGTGGCGCAGCAAGGTGCCGGCGTCGGCGTCGGCGTTGGGCGGGAGGAACAGGATCGCGGCGGCGACCGCGAGCCAGTACGGGGGCAGGATCCGCAGGGCACGCCGCCACAGGTATGCCCGGGCGTCGGGAGCCGCACGGCCGCGCGCGGCGGCCAGCGGGAAGGGCCGGAACAGCAGGAAGCCGGAGAGGACGAAGAACACCGCGACGCCGACCTCCAGGTGGGCCAGCACGCTGCCACCGATGCCGGTGTCGGAGGAACTGGCGCCGGTCCAGAAACCGACATGGCTGAGGACCACGGCGGTGGCGGCGACGATGCGGGCGCCGTCCAGACTGGGGAACGCGCGCTCGCTCGCGGCGGCCGGTCCACCGTCGAGCACGGCGGATGCCGTCATGAAATTCCTCCGTCTGGCCGGGGTCGAGGCACCGTAGTCACGGCGACTCGGGTCGGTCAATTGCACGAAACGACATGGACCCGGGTCGGGTGACCCCAGCGGCTCAGCCGATCTGGAGGGCGGTGCAGCGCCACCGGCCGTCGATGCCCTCGAGGCGCGCGGCCACCGCGTGCGCCCGCCCACCCCGGCGGGCGACGGCGCTGATCTCGGCCACGCCGTCGACGGGTTCGCACACGTGGAGCGGTCCCACGAGCAGCGGCGCGGTCCCCTCCACGCACCACCGCGGGCGGCGCCCGCCCGCCACCGCGGCGAAGACACCGGGTGACGTCAGGGCCTGGAGCTGACCGACCGGACGACGTCCGGCGAGGACCTCGAGCGCCAGCGTGACCACGCGCCGACCGGCCACCCCGGCGTCGGGCAGGTCAGCGCGCAGCGTCCAGGCCGGACCGAACTCGTCCTCCCGGCGCGCGGGGCCGACGAGGCGGGGGCGCGGCCCGGGCCGGTGCGGTGGCCGGGGTACGGCGACGCCGGGGAGCACCAGGCGCAACGGGGGCCGGTCGTCCTGCAGCGGAGGCTGCGGCGTGGCGACGCGGACCAGCCGCAGGGCCGGCGCTGCTGCGTCGGGCTGGACGCGGGGAGTGGTGGGTGTCGAGGCGGCCTTCGGGTGGACGGGCGCGGTCATGGGATCTCCGGAGGTGGGACGGCGGTCGGGAAGTGGGTGGGCGGCGTCATGCAGGTGGTGGACGCAGCACCTGCCCGGGGAGGAGGACGTCCGGGTCGGGGCCGATGACCGCCGCGTTGGCGGCCCACCAGGCGGAGGTGGCCCGGGCGTTCTCGGCAGCAGAGGCGGTCCGGCCGAGCTGGTCGGCCAGGTGCGCGGCGGCGATGTCCCAGAGGCAGTCGCCGCGCACGACGACGTGGTCCCCGGCCGCGGGCGGCGCCGGCCAGTCGGGCAGCGCAGGGACGGGGTGCGGCGCGGCGTCCGTGCCCGGGACGGGAGCCGTCGCAGTACCGGTGTCGCCCGGCCGGTCAGGAAGCGCTCCGGTGCCGGGGAGAGCGCCGGGCCAGTCCGGGACCGGGGTCGACGTCGTCCCCGCCGCTGCGGCGGGCGCGGTGACGACCACGAGCGTGGTGCCCGCGAGGGGGCCGGCGACCGTCAGCCCGATGCCCAGGGCCAGCGCAGCACCGCGGCGGGCGCCGCGGGGGAGTACCACGCGGGTGAGCGTGTCGGCGGCCTGCCCGAGCACCCCGGGAAGCGCGGACGCGGCGGTGAGCAGCAGGCCGAGCGCTCCCCAGGCCCACACACCCCAGGACGCCAGGCCCGCACCCGCCAGCACCAGGGCCTCGGCTCCGGCGGAGTCCGCCGTGCGCTGGGCGCCCAGCACGTCACCGGTCATGTCGGCGAAGGACGGCGTCAGCAACGTCAGCGCCCACGCCACGGCGGCCATGGCAGCGGTGGTGCTCAGCAGTCGGCGCACGGACATGCGGTGATCCCTCCGGTTGGTCAGTGGTCATGAAAGCAACCAAATGCAAGCAAACGCAAGTCAACGCATGCATCTAGGCTGACGGGGGAGGTGGTCGAGGTGCGCTGGCAACAGCTGTTCGCCGACCTGGAGGCCCGGTTCGAGGCCGAGCAGGAGGCGGCCGAGCGGGCGGAGACGTCGTCGCGGGCGCGGCACGAGCTGGGGAGCCTGCGCTTCGTCGACCGGCTCGGCGGCGCGGTCGGTTCCCCGGTGGTCCTGCTGTGCCGCGGCGCCGGCCAGGTGTCAGGGACGCTGAGCGAGGTGGGCAGTGACTGGCTGCTCCTGGACGACGCGGGGAGGGAACTCCTCGTCGCGACGTCCGCGGTACGGGCGGTGGGCGGACTGGGCCGGCGAACCGCCGCGGCGGCGGACGCAGGGCCGGTCGCGAGCCGGCTGGACCTGCGCCGCGCCCTGCGTGGCCTGGCCCGCGACCGGGCGACCGTCCAGGTCGTCCTCGACGAGGGCACGTGGCTGCACGGCACGATCGACCGGGTCGGCGCGGACTACGTGGAGCTGGCCGAGCACCCGGCCGACCTGCACCGCCGAGCGGGCGCAGTCCAGGGCGTCCGGACGGTGCTCATCGATGCCGTGGTCGTGGTCCGGACGGCGCAGCCGGGACCGGGTTGAGCGTCGCCGGCCTGGTGCGGCCGAGCGGAACGGTGGCTACTCGGCGTCCGCGCTCTCGGCGGGGACCGTGCTGCCGCGGGCCTCGGCGTACTTCTGCTGGATGAAGCGCTCGAGTTCGTCGACCTCGACCCGCCACTGACCGCGGCCACCGATCTGGATCGCGATGAGTTCCTTGCGGCGCACCAGCGCATAGGCCTGCGACCAGGAGACGTTGAGGATCTCGGCGACGTCGTCCAGCGTCAGGAAGCGGGGCGTGGGCATGGGGTCCTCTCCATCCGGTGCCGCCAGTCTGTCAGTCGCACCGGTGACCCTGAGCGGCTGTCCACACCCGAACGTGTGGATGACGCGAGCGGGCGAACGCATGCATGACGCATCATCTGCACCCGAATGCCGTCATGTCGCGTCGACAACGGGCGACGCTCCGTGTCGCCAGGTCGACGCAGGAGAGGTGAGCGCGTTGTGACCGCCGTCCGTCCTGCTCCGCCGTCCGCGGCTGCGCTGCCGCCGGGACCGGCGCCGCGCCGCGTCCGCCCCCCGCGGTGGCTGGACCTCCGGCTCCTGCTCGGCGTCCTGCTCGTCCTCGGCTCCGTCCTGCTCGGTGCACGGGTGGTCGGTGCGGCGGATGCCACGGTCCCCGTGTGGGCCGCCTCGGGCGACCTGGCCGCGGGCACGGAGCTCGACGCGGACGACCTCGTCGCCGTCGACGTGCGCCTGGACGACACCGCCGACGCCTACCTCTCCACCTCGACCCGACCCGAGGGCCGCACGCTCGCGCGCGCCGTCCGGGCCGGTGAGCTCGTCCCCGGGTCAGTTCTCGAGGAACCGGCGGACCTGGTCCAGGTTGCTCTGCCGGTGCAGGCCGGGTTCGTGCCGCCTGGGCTCCGGCGCGGCGGTCTGGTCGACGTCTACGCGGTGGCGGACCCGGCCGTGGGGGCCACGAAGGAGACCGGGGGCTCGGTGACCGCGGTGGTCGAGCGCGCGCCGGTGCAGGCGCTCTCCGGCCGGACCGACGGGGTCCTCTCCACGCCCACCACGACCGTCCAGGTGGTCGTGTCCGTGCCGAGGGAGGAGGCCGCCGCGGTGCTCGCCGCGATCGGCGGCCGTCCCCTCGTCGTCGTGGTGCACGACTCGGTGGAGTCCGGTGCCCAAGGGCCGACCGACTGATGGCCGTACAGGTGTTCACCGCGGTCACCGGTGCCGCGTGGGAGTCCTCGCTGGTCGGCGCGCTGGACCGGTCCGACCACGGCGTCACCGTGGTGCGACGGTGCGTGGACGTCTCGGAGTTGCTCGCCGCCGCGGCGACCGGGACGGGCCAGGCCGCGCTGCTGTCCGCCGAGCTGCGCCGGCTGGACGGCGACGCGGTCGCCCGGCTCACCGCCGCCGGCGTCGCCGTCGTCGGACTCGTGGAGCCGGGGGACGAGAAGGCGGCGGAGCGGCTCCGCCAGCTGGGGGTGGTGCACGTGCTCCCCGCCGACTCCGAGGCAGAAGTCATCGCGCAGGCGCTGCGGGAGGCGGTGGCGGGCGGGTCCGCGGCGCCCCGTGACATCGCCGATCCGCAGGCCGCCCTGCCGACGCTGGGCCTGCCGGCCCCCGAGGAGGAACGTCCTGTCGGGCGGGGCCGGCTGGTCGCGGTCTGGGGGCCGACGGGTGCACCGGGGCGGACGACGGTCGCGGTGGGTCTCGCCGACGAGGCGGCCCGGCTGGGCGTCTCCACCCTGCTGGTCGACGCCGACGTGTACGGCGGGGTCGTCGCCCAGGTGCTGGGACTGCTGGACGACTCCCCGGGCCTGGCCGGTGCGGCCCGGCAGGCCGGGGCCGGCACCCTGGACTCCGCGGCCCTGGTCCGGCTGGCCTGGGCGGTGCGTCCGCAGCTGCGCGTGCTGACGGGACCGGCGCGCGCGGACCGGTGGCCGGAGCTGCGCCCCCGCGCCGTCACCACGGTGCTCGAGGAGGCCCGACGGCTGGCCGAGCTGACGGTCGTGGACTGCGCCTTCAACCTCGAGGACGACGAGGAGCTGTCCTTCGACACCGCGGCACCCCGCCGCAACGGGGCGACTCTGGCCGTGCTGGAGGCGGCCGACACCGTGGTGTGCGTCAGCGGCGCGGACCCCGTGGCGCTGCAGCGCAGCGTGCGGGCGCTCGACGACCTGCGGGAGGTGCTGCCCGACGTGTCGCCGGTTCTGGTGGTCAACCAGGTCCGGCGCGGCCCGGTCGCCGGTGACCCGAGGCGCGAGATCGCCGCGGCGATGGAGCGCTTCTCCGGCCGGGACGTCTCCTTCTTCCTCCCCGCCGACCGCCGGGCGACCGATGCGGCCCTCGCTGCCGGGCGCACGCTGGCCGAGGTGGCGCCGGGATCCGCGCTGCGTGCGGGGCTGCGGAGCATGGCCGCGGTCCTCGCGCAGGTGCCGGAGCCGGTGTCGGAGCGGCGCGGCCTGCGGGGGATCCGCCGGGCAGGGTGACCGGTTCGGTGTCGACCCACAGCTGGTCCGACGTAGCGTGGACTCTCGCCCCCGACCCGTGAGGAGCTCGATGGTCGAGCGGCTGAACCCGTTGGACGCCTCGTTCCTGTACCTCGAGGAGCCGACCACGCCCATGCACGTGGGCGGGCTGCTGGTGCTCGACGCGCCACCCGGTGGCCTCGACGCGCTGGCTGCGCTGGTGGAGGCGCGGCTGCCGCTGGTGCCCCGCTACCGGCAGCGGGTGGCCGAGGTGCCCGGTCACCTGGCCGATCCGGTGTGGGTCGACGACCGGGACTTCGACCTCGCCGTCCACCTGCGGCGCTCCCGGCTGCCGCGCCCTGGCACCGAGGCGCAGCTGCTGGACCTGGTGTCGCGGCTCGCGTCCCGGCCGCTGGACCGCAACCGCCCGCTCTGGGAGGCCTACCTCATCGAGGGCCTGAGCGGCGGGCGCGTGGCGGTCATGACCAAGACGCACCCCGCGCTGGTCGACGGGCTCAGCGCGATCGACATCGGTCAGGTGCTCCTCGACGTCGATCCGGAGGCGGTGCCCCCAGGACGCGTGGAGTGGGAGCCCGCCCGGACGCCGGGTGGCGTGGAGCTGGTCCTGCAGGCGCTGGACGAGTACGTCCGGCGCCCCTCCTCGCTCGTGGCGGTACGGCACGCGGCGGCGACCGACCTCCGCTCGGCTGCGGTGCGCATCGGCGGCGTCGCGGGCGGGCTGCTCCGCGCGGCGCGGTCGACGGTCCTCCCGGCCCCGCGCACCCCGCTCAACGGCCCGGTCGGCCGGCAGCGGCGGGTGGCGGTGGCGCGGGCCCAGCTCGACGACCTCAAGCGCATCCGGAAGGTGAGCGGTGGCACCATCAACGACGTCCTGCTCGCGGTACTGACCGGCGCCCTGCGGGAATGGCTGCTGTCCCGGGGGGAGCCGGTGGTCGCCGGGACGACGGTCCGCGCGCTGGTGCCGGTCTCGCTGCAGGACGACGAGACGGGGTCGGGCAGCCGCGTCACCTCCCACCTCGTCGATCTGCCGGTGGGGGAGCCCAACCCCCGGGTGCGGCTGGCACGGCTGGGGTACGCGATGCGGGGCATCGGCGGACCGGGCCGGTCGGTGACCGCCGACAGCCTCATCGCCCTGACCGGCTTCGCGCCGTCCACCCTGCACGCGCTGGGAGCGCGTGCGGCCCGGGGGCTGTCGCGCCGCATGTTCAACCTGGTGATCACCAACGTCCCCGGCCCGCAGGTGCCGCTGTACGCGGCCGGCGGACGGATGCGGGAGGTGTTCCCCGTGGTGCCCCTGGCGCACGGGCAGGGGCTCTCCATCGGGATGACGAGCTACAACGGCACGGTGTTCTTCGGCTTCAACGCCGACCGGGACAGCGTGGGTGACGTGGACGTGCTCGCCGACATGATCGACCAGCAGGTGGCCGAGCTCCTGGAGGCGGCGGGCTGACCGGCATCGGCCGGCCGATCTGCCAGTGAGGGGCCGGAGCGCGGCCCGGGATACCGTCGCCGTTCCATCTACGACAGGAGGCAACCGGCGTGCGCGTGTACCTGCCGGCCACCACGTCCGTGCTGCGGACGCTGCTGGACGAGGGCCTGCTGACCGGCCCGGCCACGGCGTTCGCCGTCACTCCGCAGCTGCGCGAGTTCTACGAGCGCAGCGATCCCTCCGCCGACGTCGAGGAGCTCGAGTACGCGGCGCTGCTGACGGCGGCGCGCGCCAGCCTCCGGCTGCTCGACGTGGATCCCATGGCCGTCCGGCGGCGGGTCGTCCTCGCCGCTGACGTGCCGGACGACCAGGTGGACGTGATGGACGACCCGCACGTGGAGCGGGGCGCGGTACGGGTCCGCGCCGACGTCCGGATGCGGGACATCGCGAGCGCGCACATCGACGGCAGCGAGGCCGAGGACGACGTGCGCACTGCGGTCAACGTGGTCCTGGAGGCCGACCTCGGCAGCGAGGACGCGCAGTTCGTCGTCGACCAGGCCGAGGGGCACGAGCTCGCCTGGTACGCCACGCAGGAGCTGGGGCCGGCGCTCGAGCTGCTCTGAGGCCGGTCATCGGCCCAGCGCCGGACCGGGCGGTGTCCGCGCCACCTGCACGCGCTGGGCGGCGCCGTCGCTGACCAGCCAGCCGCTCCCCGGCCGCTCGGGCAGCGGCAGCCGCGGCAGCCGGATCCCCAGGACCTCGGCGTCGGCGGGCCCGGGGCAGAGCAGCAGGCCGGTCCGGGTGCGGCGGAGAGCGGCCACCGGACCCTGGTAGTAACTGGTCAGCTGCCCGGCGCTGCCGGCCAATAGGAGCACGATCCCCGTCGCGGCCCCGGTCCGCGGCAGGGCGACGAGCCCGGCGTACTCCGCGACGGGACCGAGGTCGTCGGCCAGCAGGACGCCGCGCCGCTCGTCCAGGGACTCCGCCCAGGCCAGCACCGCAGCCGGATCGGCTGGGTCCAGCCGGCGTCCCGGCAGCCCATCCGCCGGTGCGGCGTAGGCCGGCGACAGGCGGGCGACCTCGGCACCGGCGGCGGCCAGCCGCCGGGCGATCGACTCCAGCGCCGCCGTCCGCCCGCTCCGCGGTGGCCCGACGACCAGCAGTCCGCCGGTGCGGTCGAGGTCGATGTCCAGCAGGGAGCCGTCGTCGCCTCCCGGCCCGACCGGCACCCGCCACCGCCGCGCAGGAACGTCCTCCGCCGGCAGCCGGTCCGCCGGGACCACGGGGTCACCGGGGAGATCGAGGATGCGCACGGGCTCCGACGCGGCTGCCGCGCCGGTCGGCTCGGGAAGGCGAGGTGCGGGCGTCCGGGGCAGCGCCAGCTGGCACTCCACCGCGTCCTCGCCCAGCAGGGCGCGGCCGGGCGGCCGGTGGGTCGGGACGGCGCGCGCCGGGACTCCCGCGACGGCGTAGTCGGCCCGGTCGGGGAGAGGCAGCAGCAGGCGCATCCGCGCCGCCGCCGCCAGTCGACCGCCGGGCAGCGCCCGATCGGCGGTCAGCACGCAGGTGACCCCGACCGCCGCCCCGTCGCGGACCAATCGCAGCAGCCCGTCCGATCCCCGGCCGGGCTCGGCCTCGTCGAGCAGCGCCCCCGCGGCCTCGACCCCGTCGACCAGCAGGAGCACCAGGGGCGCGGGCCTCCCGGGCGCTGCGGCACGCCGGGCATCCACCTCCCGGTTGAGGCGGTCCAGCAGCCGGACGGTGCGGAACACGTCGCAGCCGCCGATCGTGGTGCCGGCGTGCGGGAGCGCCGCGGCCTCGGCGCTGAGTCCGCCGCCCGCGGTCTCCAGCACGTGGACGTGCAGCTCCGCAGGCCCGAGCCGCGCCGTCGCCGATCTCAGCACCGAGCGCAGCAGCGTCGTGCGCCCGCTGCGCGGACCGCCCACCGCCAGGACGCCGCCGCCGACGGCCAGGTCGAGCTCCAGCGGTTCCTGGGCCTGCCGGTCGGGTCGGTCCACCATGCCGATCGGGAAGCAGGTTCCTCGCTCCGCCGCGGGGCCGGGCGCAGTGGCGTCGAGGTCGGCCTGCGGGAGCGTGTCGGGCAGCGGGGGTTGCCAGGGGCGGTGCGGCGCGGCGGTGCCGCGGAGCTCCGCCGCGCGCGACAGGGCATCCACCAGCCGGGAGAGGTCCGTGGGCCCCGCGGCCGCCCGTCGTCCGGGGTGCGTCCCTCCCGGCCAGACCCAGCGACGGATCTCGGGCCCGTCCGGGGCGCTCGCCACCGCGACGGCGACGCGTGCCACCTGCAGGACCCGCGGGGTGCCGCTGCCGCGGCGCAGGAGCGCGCGCCCGGGGACGTGCACCGGCAGGTGGGCCGCGGCGGGCGTGCCCACGACGTCGCGGGAGTCGGCCTCGTCGGTGGTGCGCAGGCAGATGCGCAGGGTGCAGTTGGCCCGGATCTCGGGGGAGACCACGCCGCCGGGCCGTTGCGTGGCGAGGACGAGGTGGATCCCCAGCGAACGACCGCGCTGGGCGATCCCGATCAGCCCGGGCACGAAGCCGGGCAGCTCCTCGGCCAGCGTGGCGAACTCGTCCACGACGATGACCAGTCGCGCCAGTGCGACGGTCGGGGGCAGCGCGGCCAGGTCGGCGACGCCGTGCGCCGCGAGCAGCGCCTCGCGGCGGGACAGCTCCGCGGACAGGGACCGCAGCGCGCGTGCGGTGGTCGTGGCGTCCAGATCCGTGAGCATCCCGACCGTGTGGGGCAGGCGGGCCGCCTCGGCGAAGGCGGCGCCCCCCTTGTAGTCGACCAGCAGGAACGCGCAGCGCTCCGGCGGGTGGTTCAGCGCCAGACCGGCGATCAGCGACTGCAGCAGCTCGGACTTCCCCGATCCGGTCGTACCGGCGACCAGGGCGTGCGGTCCGTCCCGGCACAGGTCGACGGCCACCGGCCCGTCCGCCGAGCGGCCGAGCGTCGTGCGCAGCGCATCCCGGGCGTCGGACCAGCGTCCCGCTGCGGCGTCCGCGGCCTCCTGGGGAAGCGCATAGCCGGGCAGGTCCAGCAGGCGGACCTCCTCCGGCAGCGCGGCACCCGAGCTCGCCGGTACGAGGTCGGCGAGGTCGCGCGCCAGGTCGGCCGCCAGCTCGGTGGAGATCCGGTCGACGAGGACGGCGTCGCGCTCGGCGGAACGGTCCTGGGCGAGGACGCCGGTGCTCGCCGTCTCCCCGGCCAGGGTGAGGGAGGCGTCGACGGCGACCGGCAGCTCCCCGAGCAGGTCTGCGGTCGTGAGGAGCACGACACCCACGTCCCGGGTGGCGCGGAGCAGGGCGGCTGTCCGACCGTCGACCTGCCGGTCCACCACGACCACCGTCCGGCGGGCCGCCGCATCGGATCGCGGGGAACCCAACTGGGCGAGGAGCGACCGCAGGGAGAGGCCGGGAACCGCCGCCGGCTCCTCGGCGTCCACGTGCACGGCCCCGGGGGGCAGGTGGGGCAACCAGCGGGCCCACGTCCAGTCGGTGGCCCGGTCGTGGCGGGTCAGCAGGACCAGTTCCAGGCCGTCCGGGGCATGCAGGGCGACGAGCTGGGCGAGCACGGCCCGCACCGCTCCGAGGGCCTGCGCGCGTGGACCGACCAGGGCCAGGCCACCGGTGGTGGTCAGGTCGACGCACACCGGCACGTGCTCGGCGACCTCCCGCTCCGCCCGGCCGTCCTCCTCGAGGCGGGTGACCCGGACCGGCCCCGGCCCGGTGCCCACGCGGACCACGAGCGGTTCGGCGCCGGTGGACCGACGGCTCCACACCAGGGCGGAGCGGCGGCGCACCGCAGCGGCCACCGCAGCCGGATCCGGGTGCTCCGTCTCCGCGGCCCGGACGTCGGCACGGACCGCGGCCTCGAGCCGCCCGCGGGCAGCGGCCAGCTCGTCGCGGTAGGCGGCCCGCTCGCGACGGGTGCTGCGCCGCCCCGTCCAGCGGTCCGAGGCCCACGTGCCCAGCGCCACCAGCGGGCTCAGCAGGGCGAAGAACAGGAACGTCGGGGTGCGCAGCAGCCATGCCAGCAGGACGCCCCCCACCGCCGGCAGCAGGACGGCGACCCAGGCCAGGCGCCTCCGTGGCGCCTCCGCCGGGAGCCGGGGGAGGGACACCTCGAGCTCCTCGTGGAGCACGCGGAGCCGGTGCGGGGGACGGATGACGCTGCGCCCACCGACGTGCGCCTGGAGGACCGCAGGTGGCTCTGCGCTGCGGCTGACCGCGAGGGAGGTGGCGCCGAGCCGGAGCCTGCTGCTCGGAGGCCACGGACGGAAGACCTCGTCGAGCGGGGCGTCGTCGAGCACGCTCCCGTTGGTCGACCCGAGGTCGCGGACCTCCACGGTTCCGTCGCCGACCCGGATCTCGAGGTGCCCCCGGGAGATGTCCGGATCGGGGATCCGCACGCTGCATCCGTCCGCGCGTCCCACCACGTGCACCCCCCGTTCCAGGGGCAGGCGGCGCCCCGCGTCCGGCCCGCCGGTCACCTGCAGCTCCAGCGGCCCCTGCGGGGTTGCCGACGGAGCGGTCGGCGGTCCCAGGCCGAGGAGTGCGCCGTGCCGCAGCGCGGCAGAGCCGAGCGGCAGGCCGGCGGCCAACCGGGCGGACCCGGACCAGAGGCCCGGGACGGGTCCGCCGAGGGCGGGGCGCAGGAGGGGCAGCACGTCGGCGACGAGGTGGTCGTCGTCCGCGGTGACCTCGACGTCGACGAGGCCCTCGGCGCCGCGGACAGTCCAGCACCGGGACGAGCGCACGGGCCGGTCGCCGGGGGCCGGAGGTGGAGTCACCGGCGCATCGTCCTCGAGCCCGACCGCCCCGCGTGCCCCTCCGGCCGAGGTTGTGGATGACGGCGCCGGTTGTGGACGGACGGGCGCCGAGGCGTGCGCGCCGCCCTACCGTTCGCCCTCTCCGGGACGGTCCCGGGACGAGGAGGAGATCCCGTGAAGGTCGACATCGCCACGCTCCAGTCGATGGCGGGGCAGTGCCGCGCCGAGGCCGCGGAGAGCACGGCGCGCCACGCCAACCTGTCGGGCAACATCAACACGTCCGTGCTGGACGGCTGGACCGACAGCCAGGCAGCGCTGCAGTTCACCGAGCTGTACGAGCAGTGGCGCCGCTCCGCGCAGGGGGTGAGCGACGCTCTCAACGGCATGGGCGGCCTGCTCACCGGAGTCGCCGGCTCCTACCAGCAGCACGAGGCCGACATGGCCGCCCGCATCGGCGCGCTGCTCTGAGGCCCGGCCGCGGCGGCCGGGTCGGTGGCGACGCCGGCCCGGCCCCCGCGGCCGCCCGTCCGGGGCTCTCGGCGTGCGCGCGGGAGGGCCGTCCGTAGGATCACGACCCGTCCAGACGGGTCACCGGGAGCTCGGGTGAACGGTCGGCCACCGGTCCCGGTGGTCGTCGCCGCCCTGCTGCGGTCGGCCCGCACGTGCGTCGAGGTCGGGAGCGGTTCATGCAATTCGGTCGGTACTACGAAGAGTTCGAGGTCGGCGCGGTCTACAAGCACTGGCCCGGGAAGACCGTCACCGAGTACGACGACCACCTCTTCTGCCTGATCACGATGAACCACCACCCGCTGCACATGGACGTGAACTTCGCGGAGAACACCACCGAGTTCGGCAAGAACGTCGTCGTCGGCAACTACATCTACTCGCT
>Ga0210040_10007218_pt1 | contig 13577 bp, 24 predicted proteins | sample CryGeyCG12114_NA_FD_185462 | JGI IMG/M metagenome (GOLD analysis project Ga0210040, IMG submission 185462) | Groundwater microbial communities from aquifer - Crystal Geyser CG19_WC_8/21/14_NA (SPAdes) (version 2) | ecosystem: Environmental > Aquatic > Deep subsurface > Groundwater | place: USA... | reverse complement strand
AGACCTACTACCACAAATAGACCTACTACCACAAATAGACCTACTACCACCACAAACAGACCTACTACCACCACAAACAGACCTACTACCAACACAAATAGACCAACTACTACAGTGGTTACCACTGGAGCAACAAGCCGACCTACGGGCTCTACAACTAATACTCCCATAACTGTTCCGCCTGGTTCCGATGATTCCTATATGATTGTCTGTTATTTCACAAATTGGGCAACATACAGGTAAGTAGAAAGTCTAAGCTAAATAAGGTTGGAATTTTAAGTAGACTAAATAGCAGTAACATGATATTTGTATTTTGTAGGACTGGAAAAGGAAAATATGATCCTGAAGATATTGACCCCAAATTGTGTACCCACATTGTATATGGGTTCGCTATTCTGGATCCAAATGAATTAACTATAAAAATTCATGACTCCTGGGCTGATGTGGATAAAAAATTCTATGAAAAAGTTACCGCATTGAAATCCCAAGGGAAGAAAGTTACCATCGCTATTGGTGGCTGGAATGACTCTGAGGGAGATAAATATTCAAGGCTTGTGAGCAATGTAGCTGTAAGAAGAAATTTTGTCCGCCATGTTGTGGGATTTATTAAACAACATAATTTCGATGGATTGGATTTGGATTGGGAGTGAGTAGAATAATAATTGGGGCATTATGATACGAGGGTTTAGGTACTTCGAAACAATACTGTGTGAACTTTATCAATTGTCATACACGATGTCATTTAATAGGTACCCAAAATGTTGGCAAGTGGACTGTAATAAAGGACCTGCATCAGATAAGCCAAATTTTGCTGCCTTTGTCCGAGAACTTAAGCAAGCTTTTGAACCTCATGGATATCTACTTAGTGCTGCAGTTTCGCCAAGCAAATGGGTCATTGATGAAGGTACGCACTGCTTTGCAAGCCTGAGATAATCGCTTAAAATATACATGTTGTCTTTCGTATTTGTAGGGTACGATGTACCAGCATTAAATCAATATTTGGATTGGATTGCGCTTATGAGTTACGACTATCACGGTCATTGGGATAGAAAAACTGGTCATGTTTCTCCTTTGCTATTCCATGAAGAAGAAGACTCCTTTTATTTGCACACAAATTATTCCATCAATTACTACATTTCAAAAGGGGTAGATCGCAAGAAATTGGTTGTAGGTATGCCTACCTATGGTCAATCATTCACTTTGGCAAATGCTAACAACCATGGATTGAACGCTCCGACTTCTGGTGGTGGGAAACCTGGAGAATTCACAAAGGCTCCTGGATTTTTGGCTTATTATGAGGTTTAGATCATAGTTGGTTGCCCCTGTTTTCAGATAGAGAAAGTGTAGAGGGTAATTATTTTATTTTTGTTTTAGATCTGCAAAAACGTGAAAGAAAATGGCTGGACCGTTGTAAAAGACCGAACAGGTGCAATTGGACCGTACGCTTACAAAGGAGACCAGTGGGTATCATATGACGATGTGGAAATGATACGCAAAAAATCGCAACTGATTCGCGATCAAGATTTAGGTGGTGGAATGGTTTGGGCTCTAGATCTTGATGATTTCAGGAACACATGTGGCGACGGAAATTATCCATTACTGAGTACTATAAAAAGTGTTCTGGGTCGACCTAAACGTGCTTTAGGCTCGTCGCAATTCATGAATCCGACTATTAGCACTGAAAATTTGTCTCCAATTATTGACAATTCAATCATCCAAGTAGTCCATCATAAACCAATGATTACTACTACAACACCTACCTCCATTTTGTCAATGGCAATGTGTGCTCAACAGCCTTTCAAAGTGGACTCAAGAGATTGCTCAAAGTATTATCAATGCGTTTTTGGCAGATATATGCCTCACAGGTGTCCTGGAGGAACATTTTGGAATCGGGTGAGTAAATTCCGTCCATTGGTTTCCAAAATTTAAACAGGACTTGTGTATTTATGGTATGGTTCTGTTTATGATTTAGGATCGTTGTGACTGGACTTGTGGTACAGAAGACTCAAAATTAGACCCAGGAATGCCTGTAGTTGAAGCAATGCCAGCTCCTAGTCCAACCAATACACCAGTTACAACTACTACGCAGACTACTAATTGGCAAACCACTACAAAACCTGCGACCACAACTGCTAAAGCTACCACCACGACAACTATGAAGCCAATAGTTACAACTACAACAATGTTACCAGAAATTGTTACAATGAATACTACCATGAAGCCAATAATGAGTCCAAGTACTATGTGGACGACTGCAGTGACAACAACTAAACCACATTGGATGCCTTCAAGTACAATGAAAACTACTACTACGACCAATAGCAACATATGGAGACCACCGATTGTAACTACTACTACAATTCATCCCATAGATGTCGCAGATACGGAATATAAAGTTGTGTGCTATTTCACAAATTGGAGTTGGTACAGGTTAGAAGAGAAATAATCATATTATTGACTGAAAATGAAACTCGATAAGAATCAGAATGTTTAATGTTTTATTTTTGTAGAAATGGAATCGGTAAATTCAAGCCAGAAGATATTGACTACAATTTGTGTACTCATATCGCATATGCATTTGCCGTTCTGAATCCATCTACGCTTCAAATCCGTCCACATGACACTTGGGGTGATATTGATAATCAATTTTATACTCAAGTTGCCAAGTTGAGAGAAAAAGGAAAAAAAGTTGTCATTGCTATCGGAGGGTGGAACGATTCAGCTGGAGACAAATATTCTAAACTTGTACATAATGCTCATGCTAGGAGAGTATTCATTTTCAATGTCTTGCAATTCATTGAAAAGTACGGTTTTGATGGATTAGATTTGGATTGGGAGGTATTTCACCTTAAAATAGTTACGAAATAGATTTTGGTTGTAATTATGTGGCTGTGCCCGAATATTAAAGTTTGAAATACATTTTAGTATCCGAAATGCTGGCAAACCAAATGCGAAAAAGGACCAGCTACTGATAAAGAAATGTTTGCTACATTTGTTCAAGAATTATCTGAAGCATTTAAACCAAAAGGATTACTCTTGAGTTCCGCCGTGTCTCCTAGCAAAACCATTATTGATGAAGGTGAGCCAGCGATACGAATGAATCAATCAGTTATTATTTCCAAAACATATAAGTGACGTCTAACGCTCTGCATTTTTTATAGGTTATGACGTTCCAAAAATAAGCAAATACTTAGACTGGATTGCTGTCATGACGTATGATTATCACGGACAATGGGACAAGAAGACAGGTCATGTAGCTCCATTGTATCATCATGAAGAAAGTGACAATTTCCATTTCAATACCAACTACTCAATTAACTACTGGTTGAGTCAAGGAGCTGATAGGAAGAAAATAATTTTGGGGATGCCAATGTATGGGCAATCCTTCCAGCTATCTGAGGCTAAAAATAATGGTCTCAATGCTAAGTCATATGGTGGTGGAGATGCTGGGCAGTTTACAAGGGCTAAAGGATTTTTAGCTTATTATGAGGTGAAGACGAAAAAAATTGCGTACTATTTGTATTACGTTTTGGATTTAGTTTTAATATTATCCTCTCGTATTGCAGATTTGTTCCAAAATAGCCCGAGATAAGTGGACCGTAGTGCAAGATCCAAGTGGAGCTATGGGACCATATGCGTACAAAGGAAACCAATGGGTCTCATTCGATGATATAAATATGATTCGTAAAAAATCTCAATATGTATTAGACATGGGGTTAGGTGGTGGTATGATTTGGGCATTAGATTTAGATGATTTCCGGGGAACTTGTGGTTGTGAAAAACATCCTCTTTTAAAGACTATCAATAGAATTCTTAGACGATATCCTGAACCTGATCCTAAATGTGGGCTTTAGTTAGTCTTTTTATACTGGCAATCCATTTTGTCGACTTACTTATATCTATTCAATTGACTCTTCGCTTTCAATTCAATACTTGTCTGTTGGCATTTTTAATCTTTTTTGTATCATGTTTTGTAGGGTGTACATTTTTGTAAAGTTTTGTTGTTGACTTTATTTCTCGTCTGAGGTGATAAGAATGGTGCTGGAACTTTGTGACCATGTATTTAGTCAATTTTTGTTATGAAGTTTTGTTAAAGGTAAATAAATTGTTGACATTTGTAGGACTGAGTTTTCTTAAAAATTATTTATACATATTTTAACATAGATTTGGCACAGATCTGTTTGAAACACAATGGGCATGTAAGTATTCGTACATTAGAAATGTTGTGCCGTTTACTGGAAACGCTCGTATGCATAGTGGCCAAAATCCACGGAAAAATCTATGTTATCATTTCAATTTTAATAATAAGTGCATAGTTTTTGTTAGTTATTTTAATATTTCGAGTTTTAAAGGCATTATCAAACAAATAGTATTTTCTTACCCTTTTAAACCCTCTGTTCTCCATATATATCTACTGCAGTCTTTCATTCCTTTAAATTTTGGACTCCCTATGGTATCGCCTTGGATTTTCGATTTCACTACATCCAATGGCAATATTGATACCCAAGATAGTATTCCTGAATTTTTTAAAAACATGACATTGCATTCTAATTCTAAACGACTATATTTGTTTTGGTTTTATGTTACCTGCCACTCCCCCAGCAATAAATTGTGTGATTTTTCCATTTTCCTCTTTTGTTGGAGAAAAGCAATTCTTGCCATATTCATACGCAGCAAAATAAATCCCTGCGGATGGGATATCTCTAAAAATTAAATAAATAAAATTCCTTAATTTTCTTTAATTCCTGCTCCCGGCTGGAGATTCTCAAAGTTTTCGCATTATTTTCACCTGTATGCTTGTGGAATAATTCCTTTGTACAAACCAAAAACGCCATTGGCTTTTATCACCCGAATTAGAATGTCAATAGGACCCCTTAAAGTTTTATCCCTTTGATGACCTTGCAATTGTACTTTAATTAGATCGATTGGACAACCTAAAATTAATTGTGCTGCTCCTCCCATACATCCTGCGACGAACACTTGCTCATAGTAATGCCTTTTCTTAATAAAAAGAGTAAATTAATTTCTCAATCAACAAAACAAATTTTCACTCGTTATGTTTACTGTTTTTACTTGAGATAAATATTTGGACTTTTGACACTGGTGAAACGCCATTTCATATGCTCCAAAGAATACAGAGTTTAAAGTCCCGTATAGAACCAAAGGGGCAGATAATCCACGGAAAAATCCTGGGTGAGGACATTTTATAGTTGACATTTTCTAAACATTTACTTTTTTAAATTATATGTTGTTCTAAAAAATTTCACCTGGAACTCCCCGTGCTTGATAAATATCTTGTGAGACATTTGTAATAGATGTGCCACTGATTTGTTGCTTTACCTTTATTGTGTCTATAGGATGTCCCACTAAAATTCCTGTCATCCCTATTAACAAATGTGGTTTAGATTCAAAATTTTTGTGTCTGCTATTTCAAATTTTGTAAAAAAAATTGCATACCTGCGACCCAACCACACGAAAATTCACACCAAAAGGACATTTTAAGGATTTTGAAGTGACAATTTTAATAGCACAGTACACAGTGCAAGCTAGAGTAGCTTAATGGAATATATATAGCTACTTGTAAAGAACTGTTTTCATATCTTGTTGAACCAGCCGTAATTTTTTGAAGATAAGAAGTTGTTAGTAAGTTCATTCATTAGTAACTACTAATTCATGAAGTTTACTAGTTAATGTCCATTATAGTGTGTAGATATTGCAGACTCTCTCTCGATCAATGTATCAGACTTTATATCAGCTATAGGGAAACTCCAGAGTCTACAATAAGGATTCATAAAGCTAGACCAAAAATTTCCATAGGTTACTGTTGAAACTTATGTGTCTTATGATTTCTTATTGGACTTGTTTCGCATTAAATCTTTATTCTCAATTTGATTTAATATTTTGTATTCGATTCTCAGCAAATTGTGTGATACAGACTCATTAAACATCACTTTTTGGGTTCAGACGAAGAATTTCCAATAGTTTTGCACTTCTGGTGCAACAGCTCATAGGTTAAAAATGTTATAGCGTTGACTGGAAATGCACGGATAGATATCATATAAAATCCTCGATAGAATCCTTTGATTCCTTGAGTTTTAAATACTTCACTTCCACAATGATACACTGAAAACGCAAAAACAATACTTTAAAATTTATTATCGAAAAGGAAAATTTTAAGGCAAAAGTTAGAACCTACTTCCTCGATAAAAAGGCTGCTTATGTTGATCTGCCTGCATTCGAGTTTTTATGACGTCAAAAGGGATGGCCAACCACCATGATGTGAGTCCTGAAAGTGACAAAAAAACATTTTAGACATTTAAAATAAAATATGTTTTCCGTTGAATTAGACATTTTAATCACCTGCAAAACCACCAGCCATAGACTGTGACAATAGATGGCGCTTATCATTAAGCATTTCATCCAACGGCTGGAGAGTCCGTTTAAAAAACTCATATGTGAGCAAATGGTATCCAAAGGGTATAACATCCCTTTTCATAGATTCATACATTAGGTTTTCTTTTAACTTACATTGCTCAAGATCTTAAAATATAATGGTGTATTATACCGGAAGGCCATAGGAATAAATCCTCGATATAAAGCTCTCGCTCCCGAATCTTTTACTATCGTTTTGACCACATCACTTGGCCCCTTATATTCACGGCCAAAACCTGGTTGTTTCTGTAATTTCACTTTAATCAAATCAACAGGAGTGGCTATAAACATGGTCAGTGTTCCAGCTATTGATCCCGCCAAAAAGCATTCAACATATTTGGCATCTCCTCTTTGGACGTGCTCCTGTGTAGTTTCCATGAAAAGTGAAATCTATAGTGCGGCATGGTAAATAATTTTTTTATTCATTATAGTTACTTACCGTAGCCGCATTAGGAGTCACTAATATTTCGCCTATAGGTATTTCATCAGCCTCATTTTTTATATTAGAGTTTTCAACATTTTTTTCAATTCCCAATCGCCGATTTACCATAGTGTCAAGCAATCCGCCATAAACCCCGAAAAGTAGGGAATTCACAGCTGCACTCGTATAAAGCGGGATGGACATGCCTCTGAAAAATCCTGAATATGAACCAACCAAGCATACTTATCAATCGTCAGTTTAAAATGAAATAACCAAGTGTAATGGATTCCAAATGTTTATATACCTCTCCATCCTCTGGATCTGTAAATAGACTTGCAGGTATCCTTAAAACTTCCAGGTTTCAATTGCTGATGCGTTTTTACCGTGTCTATTGGGTGACCAGCCCCGACGCCTAACATGCCAGCTACGCATCCTGCCAAAAAGTCACAAACTCCGGACATTTAATGTCTGAAACTCTAATTCGTTAGAAAAAATTCATATTCACAATATAATTTTGAAGCTAGCTTGCAACTAACAAAAAGCAAATATCAAATTCGATGATAATGCAATAATTATGAAATCTAAAGTTAAGTTTTTTCCAAATATTATTTCTGCACAGCTAAACAAACTGATTGTTTACCTGGGAGACCCCAATTTAAAAAAATCTTATTAAAAATGCCCAAAATCTAAATAATTTTAATGTAACATTATTTTCTGCGTACATTGGTCATGATAAAAACATGGAATTCATAAAAAAATGCATATCAAGCTAGTGAGCAAACTTATCACCCGCCCGAGCAAAATCGAACATGACCGTACTACTGAATTATTGATTGACGCCGACGCAAGCTAAACAGCACATACTATACAGCTAACATTATCCATTGCAAAAATCGTATCCCCACTCCCTTTCTACACAAAATTCCTTCTCTGCACTTTTAAGTTAACTGCACTGTTTTTGTTTTTTATTAGCACCAAAATATTTGTTTACTAACTAACGACTAACCAATTAACGTACTAACTAACTATCTTTCCACTTTTCATTTACACCTGTACTAAACTAGCTAACTGCATGGCTGATAATCCTGCATGACACATATTTGCACGAATTTCCATCTTATTGACACTATATAGACAGAATTTTAATTTTTCACCCTAAAAAGCACGTTTTCCCCAAAAATCATGGCCACTTCACAATTACCTAGACCTAGCGTGCGTCAATTGGCATCCAATTTTAAAGAATCCATTTTAAGCTGTTGCGTGCGACTTAATGAGAAACGAAAAGAGCAAACTCGACTTGCAGGCCCTAAAGAAGGGACTCAGCTGGCAGATTTTGGGACATTTGAACAAACTGGAGGATTTGAAGGGGGAGAACAAGTTCCCCCACCTCCCCCGGGGGATGATAAAATCACTCAATGGCAAGCTGGGTACAATGTTACCAATGCTATTCAGGTTAGTTCATAATTCAATATATTTTTCAGATATAAATATAAATTCTTGTGAGCTAATGATAAATTTTATGCACAATTTTCAATAGGGAATGTTTTTGGTCTCACTCCCTTACGCTGTATTACATGGAGGCTACTGGGCAATATTAGCGATGGTCGGAGTGGCGTACATTTGCTGCTACACGGGAAAAATTCTTGTCGAGTGCTTATACGAGCCAGATGAAAATGGAGTGCCAGTTCGTGTCAGAGAATCCTACATGGATATAGCAAAAGTTTGTTTTGGGGAAACTTTTGGTCCTCCAATTGTAAATGTGGCCCAAGTTATTGAACTGCTGATGACTTGTATTCTCTACATTGTACTATGTGGGGATCTTCTTGTCGGTACGAATTTACACATAATTTGTGAAAATATTGGGTTTCTACAATTTCCCTAATTTTCGCATGTAAACCTATATTTTAATTCAGGAACATTCCCAGATTGGCCTATTGATTCCCGTTCTTGGATGATGCTTTGTGGTCTACTTCTTTTGCCATGCAGTTTCCTAAGTAATTTAAGAATTTCCTAGTCTCTTCGTATAAAGTGTGAACAGATTTATTAATTTGTTACTTTTTTTATTTTAGCAACCTTAGCCCGAGTCTCAACATTGTCATTTTGGTGCACAGTGGCTCACGTGCTGGTCAACTTTATTGTTTTAGCCTACTGCTTGGCTTGCATAGGTCAATGGGGTTTTGGAAAAGTTCAATTTGCCCTAGATTTGGAAACCTTCCCTATCAGTCTGGGAATCATTGTGTTCAGCTATACTTCGCACATTTTTCTTCCTACTTTAGAAGGATCAATGATTGATCCTAGTCAGTTTGGTACCATGTTGGACTGGTCTCATGTGGCCGCAGCGGCATTCAAAAGCGGATTTGGATACATTGCTTTTCTGACTTGGCAGAAATCTACTTTACAGGTACCAAAAACTGTTTTGCTTGAAATGTGGAAATTCTGTCGAATAGCAAAAAATATTAATTTCTCTTGTATGCTCAGGTTATTACTAACAATCTGCCGGTATTGTGGAAAACGTTGACAAATTTGATTTTGGTGACCAAAGCGGTGCTCAGCTATCCACTTCCTTACTATGCTGCTGCGGAACTTATTGAGAAAGTTTGGGGTACGTGTGATTTTTAAAACACAAACATTTTATTGCTAGTTAGTTTCATTTGTATTCAATTCAAGCATACAAAAACTTTAATTTCAACAATATTTTGCATAGTAATTCACTTGCAATAGCTAGCTTGAAAAGGGACCTTTTATTCCCACAGCTTATAAACATGTTAATAGCTAAATTATGAATTTTAATTTCTTCTAAATACACATTCAAGATTATATTTATTTACTTAACTGTAGTTAACAAATGTCCTTATTTTTTTCCAGTTGCCAACTACACAAAAATATGGGACACAGGCCTAGTGCGCGATAAGAAGTCCAAAATCGTTTCCAAATCGGTAGACCCATCCTATCAAAAGTATAACGAAGGGGACTCGGAAGAAGAAGACGAGGAAAAAATGTCATTTGATGATTTCAATGAGCCCAATAAGCCAGCAATGAAAATAAATGCCGCAGACAAAGAATTGACCACCAGTGGCTGTATATTTCGCGTGACCCTTGTAGTGGTAACAATTATGATGGCCATAACTATCCCACATTTTAGCATTCTGATGGGATTCATTGGGAACTTCACAGGCACCATGTTGAGTTTCATTTGGCCAAGTTATTTCCATCTGAAGATTAAAGGGGGCAACTTAAGTGTACAAGTTGTAGCTTGGGATTGTTTCATAATTTTCTTGGGTTTCACTTTTGCCATTATTGGCATCTACGATTCTGGGGTGGCTTTAGTTGAAGCTTTCTCCATTGGGCTTCCGTTTTAAACGGAGAAAAGTGTATCATATCTTGAAAACTTTATCATTTACCAATCATATCTGTATAGCATGTGCAGAATAAGGGAAAATTCAAGATTCAATATGTCTTCCAATGCAAATGGTAAAGTAAAAAATTCTAATGCTAAAAACATAATCAAAATATCGCTTATGAGCGCAGTACATGAAAAAAGTACTTAATAACCAAAATACTCTCTCGATATCATGTTGTCTTCCAAAAATGTGCAACTTTTAGATTAAGTGAACGTATCATGAATGAAATGAAAGCAAGTCTTCCAAAAATGCATATGTTGTTAGATTATAGTAAAAGAATAGAAAGCAAATAATCAAATTGTGCTAAAATGTAATGAATGAAAAAAACATTGTCTTCCAATAATGATATCTAAAAAATGTTTGTCATCATAATATGATTCATGACTCTATTCCATAATATTATGTTCTATAGTTAGTTAGATTCAAAATGTGTTTAGCTAAAATGCTATAGTTAACTGAATGATCCATGTTCTTCCAACAATGAATAATAATAAGGGTTTTAAAAAAAATGTGACAATTTTTTATGAATTTTTTCGATTTTCCTGATTCTTTTTAAGTACATATCTTTCAATTGCCGTGGATGAATCTGTAGTCAATCGACAAGACTCATGTAGAGCTTCGTATGCCAGGAAAATCATGGCATTCACAGGCAGGGCACGGATAGACAGCATGTAAAATCCTCGATATAGTCCACGGATACCATGTGCTTCGTAAATTTTTGTACCACAATGCACCACTAAACGTTTCAGTCAAAAACAGATTATAAATTCCTTAAAATGGCTAAAATTCCTTACAATTTATGCTTTTAAATCCAAAATATAACATACTTCCACGATAATACGGGTGTTTGGGATTGTCCGCTTGCATTCTTGTTTTTATCACGTCCAGTGGGACTACCGCCCACCATGAGAGCATACCTTTTATCAATTCAAAAAAAAAATTCAATAATTTTCGAAAAAAATACCAAAATTTAGAAAATTGAAAAATTATTACTAGCTGCAACGGTAGATGGAATCACATGTCTCCAGAATTTGATGTCGCCAGTTTGGCTATTGATAGCATCCACCATTATTTTCAGTAGGGAAAGTGTTACGGTCCCAGCCAAAAAGTTCCTGACAAATCAAAAAGCCGAAGGATCTTATTTTTAAAGAAATTGTGAAAAATTAAATGGGAAATTTAATTTGTGCACAAACCTGAGCATCATAGGTACCAATCCTCTGTACAAACCAAGAAAACCATTTTTAGCTGTAACTTTAGCGATGACGCCTAAAGGTCCCTGGTACATTTTTTTGCCAATGTGACTTTGTAATTTAACTTTCACTAGTTCAGAAGGACAAGCCACAATCATTGAACTTGCACTTGCTACAGTCGCGGCTGTAACGCATTCCAAATAGGTTGCATCCATTCTTTCGATGTGTTTCTAATTTGTTTTAAAAAGTTGGATTCCCACTCAAAATAGCTGGTTAGTATGCTTATATGTTTTATAAAAATGTTTACCAAATCAGTCAAATCTAGCCTGGATATGGATTGTCCACCTATGTTTTGTTGTACAAATCGTTTTTCTCGACTTTTCTCTGTTTTTGGTGCCTCCTCTACTAACCTACGGTTTACCATGTAATCTACAAGTCCACCATAGACTCCAAAAAAAATTGCGTTGGTTATTCCACTTGTCAGTAATGGGACAGATATTCCTCGAAAGAAACCTGAAAAAGGCGTTTTAAGGAATTATTTGAGAAAAGATAAGAAAAATTGGGGGTCCAACCTTTCCATCCTCTGTGATTATAAATGAATTTGGAAGCTTTGACAAATGTGATTCCTTTCACTTGCTGACGCGTTTTTATGCAATCTAGTGGATGACCAACGGCCAAACCTAAAATGCCCGCTACGCATCCTCCTAAGAAATCACAATAAATGCTCATGTATAACTAAAGTGAAAGATTTGGCCAAGAATTTTTAGTCTATATTACATTACATTACTAAACTTGTAATAGATACAGTAACCATGATTTTTCCATGAATTCTGGATGCAGCAAAATAATATGAACGTAAAGCAATTTACCTGGGAGACGGAAATTGGATTATTTTTAGTGTAATTTTATTCATTTACTGAAAAGCAGGCATTGAATGGCTCAAATTACATTAAGTTACTATTTTTACAGTAGTATAAAATAAGATACTTAAATTATTAATGTTTCAGGCCTGATATGTACACTCAAATTTTCATATATCACTTACAATACTAGAGTTTATTATACAAATATTACTTTTTCCGTTTATTGCTAAAAAAAATATCTAAGCTTCGTTCATTGCGTATTCAGCCAAGTCCATTTGGGTGAGCACGCCGACAGGTACTTCAATTTCAGTTGTGGTTCCGTTTTTTCCGCCTGAAAATTATAAAAAATGCAAAAATTATTTATTTTTCATTTGATAATAAAATTTTTTTTAAATGTCACTCACTTTTTTTCAACTCGACAACCACGGCAAAAGGGGATCCTTGTAAAACATAATCCAATTTGCCCAATGTATCATTTTTGCTCACGCGTTTAAAAATAGGGGAGAAAATTTTCTCTACTTTATCGCTCCCATTAATTTTCTCACTGCAAATTTTAGTAGCCCATGCAGTCAAAGTGGCCACACCTTTCAAATTCCTAAAAACAAGCCCATACACAATTTACATAATCTGCAAACCAACCAAATACGTGCATACAGTGTATGCATCAAGTCTCAATTTACCCATCATCAGTAACAACTGGGAGCTGCTCAGATCCAACTTTTTTCATCAATTTTACTGCTTCCGCAACGGTGCAATTTGGTGAAACCGTTGTCACTTCAGATTGCACGAGATCTCCCACTTTTTTGTTCCACCATGAATACTGTTCAGTGACTGGATCATCAGCCAAAAACCCTCGTTCCAGCATCCATTGGTCGCACATAAATTTGGTCATGTAGTTACGAATGCTGTCTGTGAAAATGACGACACATTTTTGTCCCTTTTTCAAACCAGCTTCTTTGATTGCTTGGATGGCTCCAACTAATGCTGAGCCAGAGCTGCCACCTAGTGTACAAAAACTCAGTTTCAAGTCTTTGTTTAGTTAATCTGAACAATTGCACCAATTCTAATGAATGGAAAAGTATTCCCAAAAAAAGTGTTTCAACTAGATAACAAAATGGTAGTTAAATTCTAAGGGATGCAAACACGCTGAAAGAATGGGAAGCCCCAATTCGACAACATCAAAGCCTCAAGCATACGTAAAATTTTCAAATTAAATTTTTTAAATTTACCGACAAGAAGTCCTTCCTCAGATAAAATTCTTCGAGCCATA
>Ga0210040_10007217_pt1 | contig 13578 bp, 16 predicted proteins | sample CryGeyCG12114_NA_FD_185462 | JGI IMG/M metagenome (GOLD analysis project Ga0210040, IMG submission 185462) | Groundwater microbial communities from aquifer - Crystal Geyser CG19_WC_8/21/14_NA (SPAdes) (version 2) | ecosystem: Environmental > Aquatic > Deep subsurface > Groundwater | place: USA... | reverse complement strand
GCTGGTGGGCCTGGCGCACTACCTCTTCCACCACAGCACGACGTCGCTCGCGCCGTCCTGCTACATGCAGGACCTGTTCACCGCGGCCGAGGAGCGCGGAAGCGGCGTCGGGGCCGCGCTCATCGAAGCCGTGGCGGTGCGGGCCAAGGCGGCCGGCAGCACGAGCATCTACTGGCAGGCCCACAGGACGAACCAGACGGCCATGCGCCTCTACGACAGGGTCGCCGCGCAATCGGAGTTCCTGATCTACAGGCTGCCGCTGGACTAGCCCGCCATCGGCGGAACGGTGCAATCATCCGTTCTGGCGGCGACGGTCGACGACCTCCGCATGCGCCGCACGCTCGTCGAACCGGGAGAGGACTGCCCTCGCGGCGGACGGCACGTGGCTGACGGTCGCGTCGTCACCCACGAACGCTCGGATGCAGTCGAGGTCGTCGAACCACATGAGGGTCGTGAACTCGACCTCGCCACCCACGTCGCGGCGCAGGAGGTCGATGTGCTGGAACCCGATCAGCTCCATCGCCTCGATCCCCGGGATGACCTCGTGCCTCACGATGCGCTCGTAGGATGACGCGTCCTCGGGCCGGGTCCAGCCATGCCAAATCCTGCAGATCATCGCCCGCTCCTAGGCCGTTCCCCTCCCGCGCGTCCGTTCACCCGGCACCCGTTCGTTACGCTCCAGCGGTGATCCATGCCGGTGCCGCGCCGCCGGCATTGTGCGCAGCCCCGGCCCAGACATCATCGGCACGGGATCGGCACAGGATCGGCACGAGGCAAGCGGGACGCTCTCGGGCCCGGCTTGAGGAGAGATGGTCACATGCATATCGGCAGGAGATTGTTCGCGACGGCCGCAGCGGCGCTCGGAGCCATTGGCCTCGCATGGGGCGCGTTCGCCTTCTTCTGGCAACCGATCCCTCCCGACCTGCCCGGCTACGGGGTGCTGGCCTACCTGGCAGGTGCGGCCCTCCTGGCGGGCGGTATCGCCGCGCATCTCGATCGGACGAGGCGGATCGGTGGCTGGCTCATGGCCATCGTGTTCACGGGCTTCGCGATCCCTTGGGCAATCCGGATCGTGCGGTTCCCCCAGCTGTTCGGAACGTGGGGAGGGTTCGCGGAGGCGTTCGCGCTCGTGCTAGCGGCGGTCCTGGTGGCAGAGAGCGGCCGGCGCGGCCCGACGGGCGCCGACCCGGAGCGACTCTGCATCGTCGCCTTCGGCATCTGCGCTGTCGCGTTCGGGTTCAACCACTTCACGGCGCTCCCGCAGACCGCCGGGATGGTCCCCGGGTGGATCCCACCCGGCAAGATGTTCTGGGCGGTCGCGACCGGCATCTTCCACGTGGCGGCCGGGCTGGCGATCCTCAGCGGAGTGCGCGCGCTCCTAGCGGCACGCCTCCTGGGCGCCATGATGATTGGCTTCAGCGCCTTCGTCTGGCTGCCGAACCTGGCCGGATCACCGACGGTCCACATGGTCTGGGCAGGGAACGCGGTTAACTTCGCGCTCGCCGGCTCCGCATTCGTCGTCGCCGACACGATCGCCCGCCGGGCCGGCAGGACAGTGGCGGCGGCGCGGGCACGCACCCGCCAGGACGAGGCCGGGGCGGCGGCCTGAGCCGTCCAGGGGCCGCGCCTCAGAGGTAGCTGAGCCACCACCGCCCGCGCCGACGCTTCACCGCGGCGAACCGGATGGCCAGCGGCCGCAGGATCAGCAGCACGGCCAGCCAGAAGAGGTAGACCGTCGGCAAGCCGAAGCCCCAATCGGCATCGCGCAGCGCCTGCGTGCCCTCGATGAAGTGCGTGAAGGCGGACGCCGGGACGCCAAGCGCGAGGCCGGTGAGCAGCGCTAGGCCGTGCACGAGGTAGATGTGGAGCACGTAGGTGAAGAAGGGCGCGCTGCCGAAGGCGTGCAGCATCGGCAGGCGCGAGGGCCGGACGAGGGTCAACCCTGCCAGAAGAAGCGCGGACACACCCAGCGTCAGCACGACGTACTGCACGCTGGGAGGATACTTGCTGATGTCGATGTGCGTCAGGAGGCGCAGAACGGGCGTCGGGCCGACGCCGCCCGCCCTGATGTCACCGATCCCCGCCGTGCGAAGCAGCGCGAAGCAAGCCAGCAGGGCCGCCCCCGCAATCAAGGCGCGCCTACGCAGCATCTCGTCCGTACAGCACAACAGCGGGCCGCCCGCATAGCCGAGCGCCAGGATGCCGAACCAGGGGACGACGGGGTAGACGGCGACGCCAGGGAGCGGAGCGACCGACCCCGGTACGAGCAGGACGTGCCAGACCGGTCCGGGCAGCAGCGGCTGCATGTGCGCGGTGAGCCAGGGGGTAATGGCGATCGCAACGGCACCCAGCATCCCCACGGCGGCATGGGGCAGACGGACGAAAGCGGCGAGCAGCACCATCCCCACGCCTATCGCCCAGATGACCTGGAGGAAGAGGAAGGGCTCACCGAAGTTGAAGGCGAAGCCGATGAGGGTCACCTCAAGGAGGATCAGCCACAGGCCCCGCGTGAGAAGCAGCCGCCGCACCGTCCCCTCCGACTTGCCAGCCGCCCGCTGTAAATGAACCGACGCGCCGGCCAGGAAGACGAAGGTCGGAGCGCACAGATGCGTGATCCACCGGGTCGCGAACAGCCAAGCGCTGGTCATCGCGATGTCCAGGGGGTCGAATTGCAGGGCCTGCGCGCTGAAGTACTCGCGAGTGTGGTCGAGCACCATCAGCGCGACCATCAACCCGCGCAGCAGATCGAGCGCAATGATGCGCTCGCGGCGTTCGGGCGTCTGATTGCCTTCGGTTGGGAGAGGCGACGTCCGCGTCATCACCGCCGGCCTTCCGCCGCCATGCGGATCGCGAGCGCGCCTAGGATCGTGCCGGAGGCCCAGCGCTGGGCCGTCTGCAGGCGGGGCCGTGTCGACAACGCCTTAACCATCGTGCCGGCGAACAGAATGAGCATCCCGTTGACCGTCATGCTGACGGCGATCTGGAGCGTGCCTAGCGCGAAGCCCTGCAGCAATGTCGATCCCCGCTCTGGATGGATGAACTGCGGGAGCAGGGAAAGGTAGAGCACCGCCGCCTTCGGATTGAGCATGTTCGTCGCCAGACCCATGGTGAAGAGGCGTGCGGGCGTGTCGTGGGGAAGAGCGGACGGCGCAAAGGGCGATCGCGCGCCAGGACGGATCATACCCCAAGCCAGGAAGAGCAGGTAGGCGGCGCCCGCGAGCCGAAGTGCATCATGGGCAAACGGTATGGCAAGCATCAGGGCCGTGAGGCCGAGGACAGCCGCCAGCATCCAGAGCGCAAATCCAGCGCCGACGCCTGCGAGCGAGACCAAGCCCGCCCGCGGTCCCTGAGCCACCGACCGGGAGACGAGATACATCATGTTCGGTCCGGGGGTGCAGACCATCGCCGCGCAAATCAGCGTGAAGGCCAGCAGATCGCGAAGCTGCAATCGAGTTCTCCTCAGGTGGTGACTGAAGCCGCGAGAGCGGTCATCTCGATCTCGAAGCGCGCGCCAAGCGGAAGGGCCGCGACCGCCACCGTGGTCCGGGCGGGGCGCGGCTCCTCGAAGAAGCCCGCGTAGACGGAGTTGAGCGCGTCGATGTCGCTCATGTCGACTAGGTAGAGCGTGCAGCGGAGCACCTCCTTCAAGCCAAGCCCAGCCGCTGCCAACACCGCCCCTGCGTTCCGGATCGCGGCGGCGGTCTGCGCCTGGATGCCTTCTGCCAACACCCCATCGATCAGTCCGACACGCCCCGACAGAAGCAGGAGCTCGCCGGCCCTCACCGCGTCCGAATAGGGGCCCAGCGACCGTCCGCAGGCATTGACGACCGAGCGCGTCATGCCGGGTTCTCCGCGTAGGTGCCGGTGAAAACCGGTACGCACGAGCCTGAAACCTTGGCCCGGATGCCGTCGCCGTGCCTCCACGCCTCAAGGCCAAGCCGGCTCGGGCGCCCCAACTCGGCGCCCTGCGCCACCTCGAGCTTGAGCCGGTCGCCGCCATCGAGCGACAAGAGGAGGCCGGCGAGCGGCGCGTTCGCGCTGCCCGTCGCCGGATCCTCCCAAGTGCCCGCGAGCGGCGCGAACATCCTGGCGCGAACGCGATCGCCGTTGCGCGAGTAGGCGAAGACCGAGAAGCGACTTCCCTGGCCTCGCTCCGCAAGAGCGCGGCGGAATGCCGCCCTGTCAGGCTCGCACCGCCCGAGCGCCTCCGGCCGGACCTCGACGATCAAGTACGGGTTACCCATCGAGGCCTCGACCGGGCGGTGCGCCTCAGTGCATATCTCGCCGGGCGTCAGTCCGAGGCAGGCGGCAACGTCCGCGACGGGCACCGAGCCGCCAAGCGATAGGGCCTGGGGCGCCTCCACCGCGCCGCCAACTGGCTCGCCTGCAGCGTCCAAGTATAGCTCCACGCGTGCGACGCCGGCAGGCATCTCCAGCCGCATCGAGCCGCCCGCCACAGCCCGGCGGCGCGCCAGGACGAACGCCGTCCCGATGCTGGGATGCCCGGCAAACGCCATCTCCGCAGTGCGGTTGAAGATGCGCACGCGCGCCGTGTTCGCCGGGTCGGCCGGCGGCAGCACGAAGGTGGTCTCGCTGAGGTTGAACTCGGCGGCGAGCGACTGCATCCGGTCCGCCTTGATCCCCTCGGCCTCCGGGAAGACCGCGAGCGGGTTGCCGCCGAAGCGCCGGTCGGTGAACACGTCCACGGTCTCGAATTCGAATCGCGTCATCTGAGATCCTCCAGCACGAGCGCGAGAGCTTGACAGCTCTTCGTCGTTTGGCAAACTCCCTGAATGGACTTGGCCGCGACATTCCGCGCCCTCGGTAACGAGAGGCGCCTGCAGATCCTGGGCTGGCTCCAGGATCCGACCGCGCACTTCCCCGCGCAGGTTGACGGGGACCTGGTCCGCGACGGAGTCTGCGGCGTGCTGATCGCGGCCAAGCTCGGCGTCACGCAATCCACGCTGAGCGAGCACATGCGCCTGCTGGTCGCCGCCGGCCTCGTAGTGCCCACGCGAATAAAGCAGTGGACCTTCTACCGCCGCGATCCCGACCAGGTCGCGGCGGTCGCGCACGCCCTCGCCAGCCATGTGTAGCTCCCCCAACGTCCGCCGCACGCCTCAAGGCTGCGGAACGACACCGGCGCGCCACAGCGCCGGGCCGGTCCGGCGTCCGGCGCCATGACGAAAGCAGCGAAGACGCCCGAGATGTGGCTGGCCAGTCGGCCGGCACGAACGTCAGCCATCGCGGCATCGGCAACCGCGGCGGCGGTTAGGGTCAACGGCTGGTCGCAATACACCCGGCTGATGGATGAAGCGGACCTCTCCCCCGGCCAGTCCGCGACGAAGGTCCGCAAGGCCGGCGTCTGGGTCGTGGCCGCCTTCTGGCTCGTCCAGTTCGTGGAGCTTACCATCGTTGGGCTGATCCAGGGGGCCGCCTTCGCGGTGCACCAGCTTCCCGAGCGGATCGTGGTGGTGGTTGCCGGGATGCTGCTCAGCGCGCTCCTGGTGGAGACCTCGTCGCGCCTGGAGGGGAGGCCGTTCCGCTCCCGAATGATCCTGACACTGGCCGCGGCGCTGGCGGCGTGCGCGGCGCTAAACGTGTTCGCCTACCAGGTCGCGAAGCTGTCGGTCTGGGGCATGCGGCGCATCGATCCGGCGGCGTTCGTCTACGTCGGATTCGCCTGGTCGTGGTTCTTCCTGTCCGTCGCCGCCGCCCTTCTGGCGCTCTCCTACAGCCGCGAGGTGCGCGACAGGGGCGAGCGGCTCTCGAGGCTCGAGATCGTGGCCCGCGACGCCCGGATCGCGGCACTGCGCTACCAGATCAATCCGCACTTCCTCTTCAACTCGCTCAACTCGGTCGCCGGCCTCATAGCGTCCGGCGGCGCGGAGGCAGCCGAGGCCATGGTCGTCAACCTGGCCGACTTCCTGCGCGCGACGCTCGAGCTCGACCCGGTCGAGGACATACCGCTGGGGGCAGAGTTCGAGCTGCAGCGCCGCTATCTGGCCATCGAGCAGGCGCGCTTCCCGAGCCGTCTAGTCGCCCGCATGGACCTTCCGCGCCAGCTCGCGACCGCCCCGGTGCCGGCGCTGATCATCCAGCCTCTCATTGAGAACTCGATCCAGCACGCGGTCGCGCGCAGCACTGGCCTCGTCACCCTCATCGTGACTGCATACGCTGCCGGCGGCTGGCTCATCATCCGAGTCGAGGACGACGGGGGAACCCCGACCGGTCGGGCGGCGGAGGGCACGGGCATCGGGCTCCGCAACGTACGCGACCGCCTGGCCGCCAAGTACGGTTCGGAACAGTCGCTGACGGCCGAACCGCTCGAACGCGGCGGATTCCGCTCCGAGATCCGCGTGCCGGCCCAACGCCTGTGAGTCCGTTCCGCATCCTCGTGTGCGACGACGAGCCGATCGCGGTGTCGAGGCTGGCGGGCCTGCTCTCGCGAATCCCGGACGCGAAGGTCGTGGGCACCGCCATCGACGGACCGACGGCGCTCGAGGCCGTGGGCGCAACGCGGCCCGACCTGCTTCTGCTGGACATCGAGATGCCCGGGCCGGACGGGTTCGACGTGGTCAGGTCGGTCGAGGACCTCGTCCGCGACGGACACCGTCCGGCCCCGCTCATCGCCTTCGTGACGGCCTACCGCCGCCTCGCGCCCGAGGCCTTCGACAGCGGCGTGGTCGACTTCCTCACCAAGCCCGTCAGGTTAGAGCGTCTCGAGCAGTGCATCGCCAAGGCGCGGCGCCTCGCCAGCGCAAGGAACGCGGAGATCAGACTGGCGGCGCTCGAGAGTGCCGCGGGCACCAACAACGCCGCGGGCACCGTGGAAGCGCCGCACGTCTGGGTCCAGCGGCGCGGCGAGCTGGTGAAGGTCGACTTGGAGACGATCGAGCGGCTCTCCGCCGACGGTCCATACGTCAGGCTCCACACCAGCGGCGCGAGTTATCTGCACCGCGCGAGCATCAGCCAGCTGGAGGAGCGCCTCGCCCCGCTGGCCCACATGCGTGTCCACCGCTCCCACATCGTCGCCATCGCGCAGGTGGCGAGGATCAGGCGGACCGTGCACGGCGGTGCGGAGCTCGTCCTGCGTGACGGCACGCAGATTCCGGTCGGGCGCTCCTACGCGAAGGAGGTGCGACGGAAGCTGCTCCACCTCGACGAGTGCGCGTGACGACCGGGCCCTCCTCGCCAGCGGGAGAGGGGCGCGTGCGCGCACCCAAACCAACCCAACCCCGCCGGGCTAACTCGGCATGAAGCGGTCCGGGGGAGGCCTTGGCACGCGGTGCCACGAGAAACGGAGACAGCGATGACGATGCCCGATCCCCGCAGGTACGCGGAGGAATGGATAGAGGCCTGGAACGCACGTGACGTCGAGGCCGTGCTCGCCCACTTCCACGACAACGCCGTCTTCAGCTCGCCGATCGCGCTAAAGCTCGGCCACGGCACGCAGGGAGCCGTGAGCGGCAAGGACGCGATCCGACGCTACTGGACCTCCGCCCTGCAGCTGAACCCCGAGCTCCGCTTCCGCATCGACTCCGTGCACGCCGGGGTGAACGCGCTGGTCATCGGCTTCATGACCCAGGACGACGTTAGCCGGGCCGAGATCCTCATCTTCGAGAACGGCCTGGTCAGGGCAGGACACGGGACGGTGACCGCAGGGGTGCACGACGCCGCGTCGCCAAATCCCGATGACGGAGGCTTGCAGCCATGACGAGTCCGCGCCGGCGATCTTCCGAGCGCCTCGCGGCCGCGCTAGTCGCGGCGCTCCTGGGAGCCTCGGCTGCATCGCCTGCGTCGGCGATTGATGCCGGCACCAATCGCACCCCCGGCGCCGCGGCCACGACCGACACCTTGGAAGCCGCCCTCCTTCAAGCGTTCGAGCGCTCGGAGGCGGGCGCGATCGACCCGCTCCGGGAGGCGCTGCGAGCGATGCCCGATCCCGCGATACGGGCGGTCATCAGGATGAGGCTCGCCGCATCGCGCCTGGACCTGCCAGGCGTCCGCTCGGAGATGCGCGGCCTCACACGCCTGGGCGTCCAGCCGAACTGGCGCGCGATCGCCCGGGCGACCGAGGCAGGCGCCGCGTTCGCGTGCGGCGACTACGCGCTCGCGTCCCTCGACGCCGGCGCCTGGCTCGACCTTCCCGATGGCACGGATCCGATCCACACCAGGAGCGACATGGAGCAGATGCGCGCCATCGCCGCTCAGCTCGCACGTACGCCCCGGCAAGCCACAGCCTCAAACCGCGCCGGATCGACGCGCACCTGGCGCGACAAGGCCTCCCTCTTGCGGGCGACGGTCACCGTCGGCCGCGTGTCGCAGGAAGCCGTGCTGGACACCGGGGCCAACCTGTCGGTCGTGACGGAGACGACCGCCAAGCGGCTAGGGCTGACGGTCATGGAGAAGGCGGATGTGCGCAGCTCCACCCGCGCCGCCGTGCCGGTCCGGATCGCCATCGCACCCCGTCTCGAGATCGCGGGCACCTCCCTCACGAACGTCGCGTTCCTGGTGCTCAAGGACGCCGACCTGAGCATACCCCTGCCAGGTGGCTACGAGATCCCAGCCATCATCGGCTTCCCCGTCTTCAGGGCCCTGAAGCAGGTCACCTTCACAACCGGATCGCTCCTCCTAGGCGGGGACCGAACCGACCTCGCCATCCCGTCCAACCTCGTGGCCTCCGGGAGTGACCTGTTCGCGCTCGCCAGCGTCAACGGCATTGCCGTACCACTGCACCTCGACTCCGGCGCCTCCCATACGACCCTCGCGCCCAGGTTCGTCGCGGAGCACCCGGGCTTCGTCGCCGGACTGGAGCGACGGACGGTTCGCACGGGCGGCGCGGGTGGCATTACCGAGGGGAGTGCACATGTGCTCAGGGACGCAGGGGTGGCGGTCGGCGGTGTGACTACGTCGCTGCCCGCAGTCGACGTGGCCGACGGGGCGCCCTCCGTCACCGGGCACTACGGAACCCTCGGCCAGGACGTACTACGCGCCGCCGCCGGCTACACGATCGACTTCGAGCGGATGACCCTGACACTGACGTCGGCCGACAGCGCACCTGCGCGATCCGCCGGCGACGCGGCGACGCCCTAGGGCGTGGACTCGGGATGGTGTCCCCTCGGTCCGCCGCCGGAGCAGGGCGGGACGTCCGGCCGTCCTCTCCAGACCGCCGTACTAGCTGTGGTGAGGCCACCGCCGCCACGGCTCTCGGCACTGGCCCGGTCGGCGGCGCGGCCCTCAAGGGCTCGCGGCAGGAAGAACACCCAGGTTACCAGCTCGTCCAGAGGCGGCAGGAAGCGATGAGGCACATTCCTCGGCACGTAGAGGAGGTCGCCGGGCGCGTAATTGAGCGTGCGTCCTCCGACCTCGAAGGTCCCGGTGCCGCGCACGACGACGTAGAACTCGTCGCGATCGTGCGGCTGCTGGCAGTCCTTCCCCCGCGGCGCGAAGAGCAGCACCTCCGTGCCGTCCTCCTGCTGCAGCAACGGGATATCGTAGACCCCGTCGGGCCAGCGTGCGGTAGGTGCCAGCGGCAGCCTGCTGACGAGGTCTTCCATCCGGATGCGGACGGGGTCAGCGCCGAGCCTTGGAAGGCGGGCTGCATCGACATGGCCGGGGTCCTGACCTCCATGCTGCATATCTGAACCATTCGACACCTGCAGCCATCCCCCAGCGTCGCGACCATCCGGGCCGACGATCGACCCGCGGATACCGCCCAGCGTGCTTAGCTCATCGCACCCGAAAGCGGCGCTGCATCCGCTGTCGCTCGCGCCGCGCTCGCGGGCATCCATGCTATGCCGGCTGACGAACAGGGAATCGCTCGGTAGCCGTCTACTTGCGGCCGCGCCGAGGCAGGTGGCGGTGGGCCGTTCCACCGTCATCAGAGCCTTCGGTTGCGGCGGGTGCCCTTCCGTGCCCACACCAGCCACATCTGGACCCGTCGTCACGTCAGCGCGGCGGGTTCAGCGTAGTCGAACCCATTGCCCGACAGGGCCTGCGGCCCAGTTTAGGAGACCTCGCCCTTGCTGATCCAATTCCTCGCGCTGGCCGCCGCGGGGCTGCAGGCGCAGACGCCGGCGGCCCTGTCCCGCGCCATGCAGGCCTACGATGACGCGCAGGTCCATGGCGACGCTCCGGCGCTGAGGCGCCTCCTCGCCGACGACTACCTGCTGGTGAACAGCGGTGGGCAGACCGAGACCAAGGCGCAGTTCATCGGCGATCTCACCGCCCCCGGCTATCGGCTCGACCCCTTCGTAGTCCGGCAGCCCGTGCTGCGCGTTTGGCGCGGCGGCGCGGTCGCCGGCGGCGTGGCGCTTCTGAGCGGCGTCGACGGCGGCAAGCCCTATTCCGCTTGCCTCCGGTTCGCCGACGTGTGGAGCCTGCGCCAGGGGCGCTGGCAGGTGGCGTTCACCCAGGCGTCCCGGGCCGACCCGAAAGCGTGCGGCACCGGCTGACAGCCCGCCCGGTACTGCCGCAGGCGACCCGCAGCTCCGCCAATCGCCGTCTACATCCAGCTGGGTCTGTCACCCGGCCGCACGGACCGCCCCTCGAAGGTCTCAGCCAGCCTGCGACCCCTCGAACACCGCGCGTTGCGCCGCGAAGGCGCGCTGATAGGCCGGCCGCGCCTCCCCGCGGGCGACGTAGGCCGCGAGGTTCGCGTACTCCGCCAGCATGCCTGTGCCCGACAGGCGGTAGAGAACCGAGACCATCATGAGGTCACCGGCCGTGAAGTCGCCGTCGAGCCAGTCCGCCTCGCCCAGCCTCGAGGCGAGCGGACCAAGTCGGTTCCGCACCCGCTCCTCGACGAGTGGCATGCGCTCGTTCGCCCACGACCTGTCCCGCTCGAAGAGCCTCGCGATCTCGAGGTCGGTAACGGTCGGCTGAACGGTGGCGACCGCGGCGAACATCCACGAGATCGCGCGTGCCCGCGCGTCCCCCTCGGGTGGCAACAGCCCGCGGTTGTTCTCCGCGATGCGGAGGACGACCGCGCCGGTCTCGAATAGGGCCAGGTCCCCCTCCTCGTACGTGGGGATCTGCCCGAACGGCTGGATGGCGAGGTGTGCCGGCTCCTTCATCGCGGCGAATGACAGAAGGCGGACATCGTAGGCGACGCCCACCTCCTCCAGTGCCCAGCGGACGAGCATGTCGCGGGCGAGACCCCTGCCGCGATCCGGCGAGCTCTCAAAGGCGGTGATCGTGGGCATCATGTCGTTGTGTCCCATCGCTTTCTGGCGAAGCAGTGTGGCCTGCGGGGCAATGCGGCACGCTAGACATCCGTGGCTCGGAGCCATGCCGGGCGTCGGTCGTACTCCACGTGCCCGGCCGACACGCGCACGGCCCCCTGTGGCCAGTGCGCGCGCCGGCTCGGTTCGCAACCGGCGGAAGGCCGAAGCCCGTGGTGCATGCCGCCGCCTCCCGCGTGCAGGACGGCCGGTTGCCGCTGCGACGTCCGGCGCCGCGCTACTCGGCAAGGTCGGAGAGCAGTCCGTCGAGCTGCTCCAGCTGCTCCGGCAACCCGGCAGCGGAGCCCTGCAGCGCCTCCTCCAGAGCCTCCCTCGACGGATAGCTCTCGTGGAACTTCAGCAGCGTCCTCCCGCCCTGGTCCTCGAAGGTCACGGTCGTGATCGCGCCCTCTTCACCCTCGTCGTTGGTCCAGACGATGCGCTCGTTCGGCACGACCTCGAGATACTTGCCGTAGAAGGCCATGGTGTCGGCGCCGCCAGCGCTGAATTCCAGCCGGTACTTCCCGCCCGTGCGGACGTCCATGTCGCACGATGCGAGCGAAACGCCGGACGCCGATCTGGGCATCCACCAGCGCTTGAACAGATCGGGCTGGCTCCACGCCCTGAAGACCATGCTCGGGGGCGCATCGAACGTCCGCGTGGCGACGAGTTCGCGGTCCCCGATGCGCTCGACCGACGTGCGGCTCTGCGCACCGCCCACAATGCTAGTCTGACTGTCCATCACTTCTCTCCTGTTTCATTTCGATGAGTATTTCGTCCAGTGCGTCGAAGCGGGCCTCAAAGAGCTTCCGGTGAGCCTCGATCCATTCCGCCTCCGCCCTCAGGCCGCGAGTTCCGAGCGTGCAGGTTCTCACGCGGCCGACCTTCCGGGTGACGACGAGCCCCGCTCGCTCCAGGACCTGGACGTGCTTCCTCATGCCCGTCAGCGTCATCTGGAACCTGTCCGCGAGACTGGTGATCGACGCGTCCGCCCGGCCGAGCTGGTCGATGATTCCCCTCCGCGTCGCGTCGGACAACGCGGCAAACGACAGGTCGAGCGGGAGGGCCGAATACTGAACCATGCAGTTCAGTGTCTAGACGGCTGACCCGCCGTCGGCAAGCGAGCCGCTGAAGACCATGCCGTCAGCGCTGTCGTTCGTGCTGGGAGGGGGACGGGTCCCACGCGTCCGCTCGCGACGCGGCGCCTCAGAACCCGACGGAACCGATCTCAACACCCGATGCCATCGGCGCGCGCAGCAGGTTGGCGACGCTGACCAGATCGACACTCCGGAGTTGCCCGGCGGGTGAGCGTAGGTGGCCTCAAGCGAACTCGACGCCGTGCTTCCCCATGATTCGCTCCAGACGCCTCTCCCACTTCACTAGCGCCCGTCGCTTTTCCTTGGCGTACTTGTAGAGCCAGTAGGTGCCCGCGACGCCGGAAAGCGTACCCGACACGTGGTTCAGCACCGCCTCGGCTTCGGCAATCGGGACGCCCATCTCTCCGCACATCGTGGACAGGGTCCGCCGCGCATCGTGCCTCACCCACGGCCTGAAGGGGCCGTGGTCGCGCCACTTGTCGTCGCGCAATGCCTCGGCGACCAGTTCGTCCATCTCCTTCTTGGACTTGCTGAACCCCGAGACCGGTGTCCGACCATTCGAGGTCAGAAGGAGCCCGTGTCTTCGCCTGGGGTCCGGCTCTATTGCAACCAGCAGACGCCCGAACACCGGTCCGATCGGCACCAGATGGTCGAGCTTGTTCTTCGTCCGAGCACTGGGGATGACCCACTCGCCCCTGTCAAGATCGATCTCCTCCCAGCGGATACCGGCAACCTCGCGGAGGCGCTGGCCCGTCAGGATCAGTATGCGCATCAGCATCGCGAACTGCCACGCGAGGGTGGGCAGGACGGACCACAGAAGGGCGACCTCCCACTCGGCCAGCACGCGCTTGCGCTTGTCCTCCCTGAACGGCTTCTTCAGCCCGAACATCGGCGACGACTCGAGCCCGTCGTGCTCGATCCCCCACATCAGCGCCGCGTTTAGCCATTTGTGCGCCTTATTGGCCGCGGCGTGGCTGCGGTCGCCGACCTTCGCGCGCATGTCCTTGCAGTCCTGCTTGGTGATCCGCCGGACCGACTTGCCCCTGAAGAAGGGCCGCAGGTCCCGGTCGAAGGTGCCCTCGATGTCCTTGAGGCTCCGCAGGCCGCTGGCCTTCACGTGCCGCTCGATATAGCGGTCTGCGAAGGCGTCGAAGTCGTAGTGGCTCTCCTCGAGCTCGGCGGCCCGCTCAGCCGCCGCCGCCTCCCGCTTCGCCCCGACCGGATCGATCCCCTGGTGGATCCGCTCGAGCAGGCTC
>Ga0210040_10007216_pt1 | contig 13579 bp, 11 predicted proteins | sample CryGeyCG12114_NA_FD_185462 | JGI IMG/M metagenome (GOLD analysis project Ga0210040, IMG submission 185462) | Groundwater microbial communities from aquifer - Crystal Geyser CG19_WC_8/21/14_NA (SPAdes) (version 2) | ecosystem: Environmental > Aquatic > Deep subsurface > Groundwater | place: USA... | reverse complement strand
TAATAATTACTAACTACATAACCATTTTAGGTTCTAAATTTTTGGTATTTTGAATTAAAAGATAAATAAAACTAAAAATAACGTCTAAACATGCTAAACCTTTTACTGATTAGATTTTGATGACCAGCTAATTAATAGCTATTAAACTATGCAATATATTATGCTGTTCTTCATGAATATTCAGATGATTGAATTTCGTTTTCAAATTCATTCCTGCTTTTTAGGCCTCAATACATTGCTTTAATTAAAATGATACCTTAGAAACTGTTTTAAAACTTATAGAATGCCTATTTTAGAAAATGAGATTTAAGCCTTAAAGTTGATTTTTCAGCTGTTTAAGCAGTTTTAAAAAATAGATTCTTCCTGTTTGATTGGTTTTAAAACAGTTTCACAGGTTCTGTTAAATAATTTATATAATAATAGCTCTAAGTATTTTATTTGACAAATATATTCTAAATTATAATAAATATAATATAAAGTTTATAAGAAAATTTGATTAATGCTTTTTTGTTTAATCGTTTAAACTTATATTTATATAATATATTACTGATGTCTATAGACTTTGATTTCTAGGTAGAGAAAACACAATTATATTATATTTATGTAGCTGTCTATATACTACAAACCCAGTGAAAGTATGTAGCTTCTAAGATTTTATCAGAATTATAATTATTTTAATTATAATTCTGATAAAATAGAAATTAGGATTGAACAAAATAAGATAAAGACAAGCCTTTTATTTATTCAAAAGTTAAATTAAATTCAAAAAATAATATAATTATATGTTTTTGTTTTATCGATTAAGCAAAATTGAGAGCTACTATCTTGTAGATCTGTAATTATGCATTTATGCAGAGAAGAAACTTTATAAAATCAGTTGCATTAAGATCGGCGGCAATACTGACAGGTGTACCAATATTGCATGCAGAAGCTGCTTCTAAAATAAAGATTACCAAAATTAGGCACTTTAATGCTCCTGATTATAACAAGTCATTGTTTAATCAGGCCCTCGGCATTGTTGAAATAGAAATCGATGGCGGCATTACAGGCCTAGGAGGTGGATCCAAGGACATGATTGAGCAGTGTGCACAGATGATGATTGGAGAAGACCCATTCCGGATCGAGCATATCTGGCAGAATGTGTACCGGGGTATGTTCTATCCGCCAGGCAGAGAAAAGTTACATGCCTTAGGTGCTTTAGAAATGTCACTGTGGTACATTAAAGGCTAAGCATTAAGTGTACAGGTTTACGATTTGCTGGGAGGCGCTACCCGCGATTATGTAGGATGTTATAAAGGAGAGCCTGACGATTTAGACGTTAAAACGGAAGATCAAACCGGTAAAGCCGTTATGGAAGCGGGTTATAGAGTTTACTGGATTGGATTAAATGGAGGGCATGGTGCGGTGCATTTTGATTTTTATGAGAATGCAAAAAAAACAATAGAGAAGTGTAAAATGGTAGCCAATGCTGTTGGGCCGGGCAATTTGGCGATAGATGGGATACGAATAAGCTCATAGAAAATCATCTTATAGATTATACCCGGTTTACGCTACCCAATACAGGTGGTATTTTGGAATTCAAGAAAATAGCTTCCATGTGTGAAACGCATTACTTAGGTATGATTCTTCACGTTGCAGGTCCTTTGTCTATGGCTGCCCTGGTGCATGTTTTAGGTTCCAGCAGCCCAGTAAGATGTCTCTACGAAGGCGGAGCACCCTCAACAGCAGCTTACATTGATGAAGATTTAGTAGATATTAAGGATGGTAAATTGTATCTCAATCCTAGTCCTGGTTTAGGAGTGAAGTTTAACCCTAAAAAAGCTGAATTTATGATGGAAGTAACGAATAAAACAAAGTTTCCGCATCCCATACTACAAAGCCCGGATGGTGCTATTCATAACTGGTAGATTTCCTAGAACAGAGGTTATAAGTAATGAGATTTAGATAAGATTAATTTTTCGATACTTTATATGATTAATGTGTTTTTAGGGTGCATCCTTTTAGAGTTAAATAAAAGGAGCAGACTTATGTTTTAAATTATTTAACTGGAAAACAATGAAATTATCAACAAAAAAAACTGGTATTTCCCGGCGGGCTGCGATACAGTCTGTTTTGGGTACCATTGGTGTGGGAATGATGCTGCCCCAATCTCTTTATGCATATGGAGAATCTGGAGTAGGCCAATTCCAATTTAAAGATAAAGTAAGGATTACTAGGCTTGAGACTTTTCTGGTAAAGCCACGCTGGATTTTTCTGAAAATACACACCGATGCGGGCGTTGTTGGTTTGGGTGAACCACTTTTGGAAGGTAGAGCACTTACCATACAAACGGCTATAAAAGAAGTTGAGCCTTATTTAATAGGCAAAGATCCAAGGAATGTTGTTCAGCATTGGCAGGCAATTTATCGTCATGCTTTTTATCGGGGTGGTCCTATTCTAACCAGTGCCTTGAGTGGTATTGATCATGCCTTATGGGATATTAAAGGCAAGCTCCTGAATGTGCCTGTCTATGAACTTCTGGGAGGACCTACCCGCGACCGGGTTCGGGTTTATGGAAGGGCCAGTACGCCTGCTGATATGAAGAAAAGAATGAGTGAAGGATATAAAACCATAAAGACAGGTGTGGCTCACGAGTTGCCCGGTCGTATAGTTGAAAATCCTAAATTTATTAAATATGCAACTGATAATTTTGCATCCCTAAGAGAGGCCGCTGGACCAGATGTAGATATTGCCATTGATTTTCACGGTAATATTTCTCCTCAAACAGCTAAGGTTCTTATCAAAGAGTTAGAACCTTTTCAGCCGATGTTTATTGAGGAACCTTGTCAGGCCCAAAATGTAGATGTGTTAGCTGATATAGCCCATGGCACCCATTTACCAATAGCAGCAGGAGAAAGAATATTTACAAAATGGGGTTTTCGGGAACTACTTGAAAAAAAGGCGGTCAGCATTGTGCAACCTGATCTTTGCCACGCTGGTGGCATCACGGAAGGTCGTATAATAGCGGGCATGGCAGAAGCCTATTATGTTCCGGTAGCGCCCCATAACCCCATGGGGCCAATTTCACTTGCCGTAGGTTTACATTTAGCCGCTAGCATTCCAAATTTTCTGGTTCAGGAGCAGGTGTCTTTGGGAGAAGGTTATCTAAAGAAACCATTTAAATTAGAAAAGGATGGTAACGTGCTCATTCCAACTGGGCCTGGACTTGGAGTTGAACTTGACGAAAATCTCATGAAAGATAAGATCGGGCATGATTGGAAGAATCCTGAAGCCTATGATCCCCGCGATGGTTCGGTAGTAGATTGGTAATCATTTACTAGATGACCTCATAATTCTGGAAGTACTTGCTCCCTTGTAACACAAATAGTAATATTTAGCACTATTCTGATAGAAAATAGAAAATATGTAAATCTTTAATTTTTTAAACATAATTCACCACATATAATGAAAAGACCATTACAATTAATTTTTCTACTTCTGCTGCTGTGTCATACCTATGTGTTTGCGCAGAATGCCAGAGTAACCGGTAAAGTAACCGGACAGGATAATGAAGCCCTGCCAGGGGTAAGTATCCAAATTAGTGGTACCACAGAAGGTGCCGTTACAGATGTTGAAGGTAACTATACCCTTAATGCACCAGCGAACGCGACTTTAATATTTTCTTACATTGGTTTTGCTAATCAGACAGTTAATGTTAATAATCGTTCTGTCATTAATATAAAAATGGCTCCTGATGCCAAGGCCCTCGACGAAGTAGTAGTTACTGCTCTTGGAATTAAAAGAGAGGCAAAAACACTTGGGTATGCTACGGCTACGATAAATGCAGAACAAATAGCGGTAAACCGTACGCCAAACGTAATGAGCGGCTTACAAGGAAAGATGGCTGGAGTTAATATTTCAACCATGGCTACTGGTCCGGGAGGTTCCAGTAAAATTCGTATAAGAGGACAATCTTCTTTTGCCGGCCAGAACAGTCCGCTAATTGTAATAAACGGTGTACCGGTAGATAATTCCAATTATGCGCTGGGGGGTAATTATGGTAACCGGGTAGCCAATAATTCCGATGGCGGCGATGGCCTGCAAAGTATCAATCCCGATGATATAGAGTCAATGACGGTTTTAAAAGGAGCCACCGCAGCTGCTTTATACGGATCTAGAGCAAAAGATGGAGTAGTAATGATTACTACTAAAAGCAGAGGAGAGGGTAAAGGGCTAGGAGTAGAGTATAATGTTAATTTAACAACAGAAACCCCATTAGATTTCACAGATTTTCAATACGAATACGGGCAAGGAGAAGGAGGAGTACGGCCGACCGCACCTAATCCCTTATCAGGGGTGTGGAGTTTTGGGGAAAAATTCCAGCCCGGTATGACCCAGGTTTTGTTTGATGGCGAAGTATGGCCTTACGAACCCGTGCGCAACCGCATTCGGAAATTCTATAATATCGGCACTAACTTAACCAATACCGTACGGGTCTCTAACAATGGTGAAAATGGTGGCTTTAGTCTTTCCTTAGCTAATCTTGATAGCAAAAGTATTGTGCCTAATTCTAAGTTTAACCGGAAAACGATCAATGTAGGATTTTCTCAAAATATATCTAAAAGGCTTTCTACCCAGGGGAATATAAACTATTCAAACGAATACAACAAGAATCCTCCCCAAATTAATGGTCAGGAGTTTTCCACCCCTACGGTGGTAATGACTTTGGCTAATTCTATGCCGTTTGAAGCGCTTGAACAAAATCAGCTCCTGCCTAACGGATATGAGTTTCCATTTGCTAGGTTCCTGGTACGTAATAACCCTTATTATGCCGTAAACCAGCATTTTGAGAATATTAAAAGAGATAGGATTTTCGGTAATATTGCTTTAAAATACCAATTCACGGATTGGTTGTACTTACAGGGACGGATTGCTCAGGATTATTATACCCGCGATCAGGATTATAATGTTCCTAATGGTTATGCCGCTATTGCCCCTGCTCCGGTAGGTTTTATAAACGGCAGTTATACGCAGGATGTGCGCCGGTTCAGAGAAAGAAACTATGACTTCTTGTTGGGGGCTAACCGTACCTTTGGTGATTTTGGAGTAGATGTGACCTTAGGAGGCAACACCCGGTATGTGCGCATGGATTATAATAGTGTAACCGTACAGGACTTTATTCAACCCGGATTGTACACCGTAATGAACGGTCGCGTAAAAAACCCATATTATAGCTTATCCGAAAGAAAAGTAAACTCACTATACGGAGCAGCTACCTTTTCTTTCAGAGAATATTTATACCTGAATGTTACCGCCCGTAACGATTGGTTCTCTACCCTGGCTCCGGAAAACCGCAGCATTCTTTATCCATCCGTTACTGGGAGTTTCGTGTTTTCACAGGCCTTTGCCAGCATGCCGGCCTGGCTCTCTTTTGGTAAGTTAAGAGCAGCTTACGCCGAAGTAGGCGACGATAACGTTTCGCCTTATTCTAATGCTTTGTATTATAGCGTTAATAATAATTTATTTCCAAACCCTTCTGGCGATGTTGTACCGGTTGGCGGTATAAATGCCTCTACTATTCCCAATTCTAATCTTCGTCCGTTAAGAGTAGCAGAAGCGGAAGTTGGTTTAGAATTAAAATTGTTTAACAATGCCATTGGTTTTGATATAGCTTACTACCGTAAAATTACAAATGACCAAATATTAGCTGCCCAAGTTTCAGATGCTTCTTCTTATACTAACCGGCTAATTAATGTAGGTAAAAGCATGAACAAGGGTATTGAAATGCTCATCTCTGCAGCGCCGGTAAATACAGAGGCTTTTAGATGGGATGTAAGCTTTAATGCTTCTTACAATACATCTAAGGTACTAACCTTAGGACTAACAGAAGCCGATACCATGATTGTAGTGGGCGGTTCGGGTGGAACTACCTTACGACAAGTAGTAGGCAAGCCAATCGGGCAATTATATACCTTTAGTTACCTCCGGGATGAGGAGGGCAGACAGGTATTTAGCAAAACCAGTGGCACTCCACTTCGTGGTGATCTCATTAATATTGGGAGTGCCTTGCCGAGATATTTTGGCGGTATCACCAATACCTTTAGCTTTAAAGGAATAAGCTTGTCTACGCTGATTGACTTTAAGTTAGGTCATAAAATGATTGGCGGTTCTAATATGAACTATTTACGCCATGGCTTACATAAAAATACTTTAGTAGGTCGGGCCGAAGGCTATGTGATAGGTCAGGGTGTTAATTCGGATGGCGAGGTTAATACCACCAGATCACCAGTACAGCCATTTTATGAGTGGCCTAACGCCAATGGTGTGTATGAAGATTTTGTTTATAATGCCGGATTCTGGAAGTTACGTCAGCTTACATTGAGTTATGATTTTACGAAGCATTTACCGCAAAATCTTTTCATTAAAGGTTTAAGATTTAGCGCAATTGCTAATAATGTGGCCGTGCTGAAGAAGTGGACCGAAAATATGGATCCTGAACAGGTAAATAATGCTTCTGATAACCAAACTGGTTTGGATTTCTGGCCGAGCTTGCCGCTTACCAGAAGTATGGGATTCAATCTTAATGTTAAATTCTAATTCTCCGGAATTAGTTAAAATTTAAAATTAATTTCTAAAAATGAGACATATAAAAATTTATATAAGTTGTTTACTTACAACTATATGTTTGCTTTCAAGTTGTGATAAGGGGTTCGATGAACTGAATACCAATAAAGTTGATCCAACAACCCTTACCCCCTCCTTCCAGATGAACAATGCCATTATAAACACTTCTTTCCTGGATGGGTTTGGAAACCTTATACATTTGTCATATACTTTTCCAATTGTACAACAAATAGTTACCCCGTTCGGTAGTTCGTTGTCCGGTGGTAATTACAATGTGTTCAACGTTGATAACGCACCAAGAATTTGGACAACCTATTATAGGAACGTGGTGAAAGATATAGTGGATGCTGTGGAGAAAACCAGAGATGTGGAAGGTAGCACTAATACCTACAACTCAGCCAGAATTTGGAAGGCTCATACCTTTATGATCTTAACCGATACTTATGGGGATATACCTTATTTTGAAGCTGGAAAAGGTTTTTTAGAGGAGAATATAACGCCTAAATACGACTCGCAAGAAGTCATTTATAAAGATATTTTGAAAGAACTGGAAGAAGCTTCTGCTGCTTTAGATGCTTCTAAGCCTATAGAATCAACCGATATCTTATATGGAGGCAATGTTGACAAGTGGAAACGCTTTGGCTATTCCCTGATGCTAAGGGCTGCTATGCGCCTTACTAAAGTAGATCCTGATTTAGCTAAAACATATGTTACTAAAGCAGTAGCAGGTGGATTGATGCAGTCAAACGCTGATAACGCTGCTACACGACATACAGCACTTTACGTTAACTGGCTGGCAGATCATTTGGGGGCGCGTGAAAAAGCTAATTATTATTTAGCTGCACCCTTTGTGAATTATTTGCGAGATAATAACGATCCTCGTCTGAAGGCTATTGCAGTTCGGTATGTAGGAGCAAAAAGTGGTTCTGAACAAGTAAACGCCCGGGCAACTACGGATCCTGCTCAACAGGTTGGTATGCCTATGGGTTATGATAATGTTACGATTGCCCAGACTTTTTCATCACTAGGGGTAGTAAGTTTGTGGGATTTTTCTCAGGTAAATGTAAATACGGTGCTAAATCGTACAGTTGCTCCTACCTATCATGTAACCTATTCACAAACACAATTATTACTAGCCGAAGCCGCATTAAGAAATTGGGATACTGGTGATCCAGCCACCTTATTTTCTAACGGCATTAAAGCGCATATGGAGCAATTAGCTGAGTATGGCCCTAATGCGGCCATAAGTACCAATGATAATCAGACTTATATTCAGGCGCATCCGCTTGATATGAGCACACAAGAAAAAGCACTAGAGCAAATAAATACGCAATACTGGGTATCTTCTTTTTTAAATGGTTCTGAATTATTTGCCAATTTTCGAAGAAGTGGATATCCTGCATTAACGCCTAATCCTTATCCAGGTAAAGAAATTACTGAAGATTTTATCCGTCGTATGCCTTATCCTGATGCTGAACTGGTAGTAAACCAAGCTAATGTAACTGAGGCCATTAACCGGCAAGGCCCTAATACTTTAGATACCCGCGTATGGTGGGACAAATAACTATAGTTTCTTTTTGCCTGAATCTGATTCAGTATGCAATAATTCTAACAACATTTATAATAATTAAATAAATATTAATGGACAAAGTAGAAGAAGAATTACTAGAGAGTCGCCGGGAGAGTTTGAAGAAATTAGGTATAGGTACCGCAGCAGGCGTACTAGGTTTATTTGGCAGTGCAGCCAGCAGAGCAGCAGAGCGGGAAACACCCGCTTATGCCAAAGCGATGAAGCCGGTAAAAATCAAAAGCGTAAAAGCCATTGGTACGGCTCCCCAAGGTTCCAATTTAATAGTGGTAAAAGTAGAAACTACCGAACCAGGTTTATATGGTTTGGGCTGCGCCACTTTTACTCAAAGAGCCGAAGTGGTAGTAACTGCCATCAACAATTATTTAAATGACTTGTGTACTGGCAAAGATGTCGACAACATAGAAGATGCTTGGCAGTCGGTATATGTAAGCTCATACTGGCGCAACGGACCGGTTCTCAACAATGCTTTAAGCGGGCTGGATCAGGCTCTTTGGGATATTAAAGGTAAAAGAGCCGGAATGCCTGTATATCAATTACTAGGCGGTAAAGTACGTTTTGCTGTTCCCTGCTACACCCACGCTAATGGCCGTACCCCGGAAGAAACGGCGGCAGATGCCCAAAAAATCATGGAACGCGGCTTCCGTTATGTTCGGGTGCAACAAGGAGGTTACGGGGCAACCGCTATATCATCTGCCCCAGACTTTAAAAATGCTAGTTTTGCCGGAGCCAATGATCAGTACATGGATCAGGTAGCTTATCGTAAGTCCGTGCCGAAGCTCTTTGAAGTAACCCGGAAAGTATGCGGTGAAGAAATAGAATTGCTGCACGATATTCACGAGCGGCTGGATCCCATGGATTCTATTCACTTAATTAAATCTGTAGAAGAATTCCGGCCTTTCTTTATTGAAGATCCTTTCTCTCCTGAAAATCCGAAGTGGTTTAAAATGCTGCGTGAGAGCACCACGGTTCCGATTGCCATGGGTGAGCTGTTCAACAATCAGAATGAATGGAAAGAGGCTATGATCAACCAATGGTTTGATTACATCCGAATTCACGTCTCGCAAATAGGAGGTATTACGCCCGCTATGAAAGTTGCGCGGTTAGGAGAATGGTTTAATGTGAAAACTGCCTGGCATGGGCCCGGAGATGTATCACCGGTAGGGCATGCAGCGCAGTGCCATATGGACTTAGCCACCTGGAACTTCGGGATACAGGAGGCGGTAAGTTTCAATGATAAGACACTAGAAGTGTTTCAGGGCTGTCCGTCCATGAACAAAGGGTATATGTCTGTAAATGAAGCACCGGGGCTTGGGGTCGATATCAATGAGAAGGCAGCGGCCAAGTATCCCATTAGTAATAAGGCTGGCAACTGGCAGGTACGCAAATTTGATGGTACCATTATCCGGCCTTAGTAGGGTATTTCTGCTCACAGAAGCTTTTCTAAGTTAAACAAAATTAATAAAATTATTTAATTCTGTTTTTTGCTAAAAGATTATTGCTTTCCAAAATATAAAAAGAAAAATTAATGCAAGTAAAAACCAAACATTCAGTATCTAGCTAATCACTGCAAACAAACAGGTTAAAACATGAAGAAATATTGGTACCTGATATGGCTTTTCTGCTGTTTATGTTGTGCTGCTTTTTCCTTTAACTATCTACCGCAAACGGAAATTACGAACGGAATAATCCGGACGACGCTTTATCTGCCGAATAGTAACAAAGGTTATTACCGAGGTACCCGTTTTGATTGGTCCGGCGCTTTTAAAAGTCTGGAATATAAGGAGCATAACTATATTGGCCAATGGTTTGAAAATTATAATCCCCAAACCCACGATGCAATTACCGGTCCCGTAGAAGAATTTACAGCAATAGGCTACGAAGAGGCAAAGGTAGGAGAAAACTTTCTCAAAATTGGGGTAGGGACCCTCCGAAAGCCGATGGAAAAGCAATATGATTTTTCGAATATTTACGAAATAACAAATACTGGTAAATGGACGGTGAAAAACAGGCCGGATCAGGTAATGTTTGTCCACGAATTAACCGATGCAATGGGGTATGCTTATATATATCGAAAAGTAGTGCGGTTAACCAAAGGAAAACCAGAATTGGTTTTAGAACACAGTCTGAAGAATACCGGACAAAAGATAATTAAGACAAGTGTGTACAACCATAATTTCTTTATGATAGATAATGTGCCAACCGGTCCGGATATTCAGGTTCAGTTTCCTTTTGAAGTAAGTGCCAGTGGTTTAAACTTTGGCAGTATAGCTAAAACAGAAAATAAAAAAATTATTTATTCCAGAGAATTAAATAAAGAAGAACACGTTTTTAGTTCTGGCTTGCAAGGCTTTACTAATAAGGTTGAAGAGTATGATATTCGAATAGAGAATATTAAAACGGGGGCTGGCGTTCGCATAACAAGCGATCAGCCCATAGTCAAAATGGTTTATTGGGCTTCTTCAACAACTTCTTGTCCAGAACCTTATATTCAGCTACGAGCCGAGCCAGGACAAGAAGTAAAATGGAAAATTTCTTATGAATTCTATACCGTTCCAACTGCAACTGTTAAATAAATATTATAATATTAGAATTCTAACACTGCCATACACCACAATTAACAAAAATCAGAATAAATGAAATACCCTTTAAAGCTCTTGGGCATTGGTTTGCTGCTCCTGGGGAGCTGTGTGAAACAAGTCCGGGAAAAAACTAATGCCCGTAAACAACATAATGAGGATTGGAGAACTTACGGTGGCAATAAAGCTGGTAACCGCTATTCTCCTCTCACGCAAGTCAATACCGAAAATGTTCAGAATTTGCAGTTAGCCTGGTCGTATGACACTGGCGAAAATAATAATCCTAATGAAAGAGGTATTGATATTCAATGCCAGCCCATTGTGGTAAACGGCATTATGTATGGTGTAACGCCCAGGATGAAATTATTTGCCGTACGCGCCAATACCGGCGAGCAGATCTGGCGATTTGATCCTTTTGCTGACCCAAATAAAAAAACCAGGTTTCATGCCGTTAGAGGAGTAGTATATTGGGAAGATGGCGAAGATAAACGTATTCTTTTTGCTGCGGGCCCTTTCCTTTATGCAGTTAATGCGCTAACCGGCGAAAAGATTCCTGGTTTTGGCACCAATGGAGAGGTAAGTTTACATGTAGGGTTAGGGGATGTAGAAGCTTTAGGGCATGATGTAGAAAAGTTGTCAGTTGATATTACAACCCCCGGGGTTATTTATAAAGACCTTCTTATTACTGGTTCCAGGGTATCAGAATACGGCGACGCGGCTCCTGGCTATATCCGAGGTTTTAATGTCCGTACCGGAAAATTAGAGTGGGTGTTTCATACTGTTCCGCTGCCCGGCGAGTATGGCTACGAAACCTGGCCCAAAGAAGCTTATAAAAGAATTGGAGGCGCAAATGCCTGGAGTGGTTTGGTGGTAGACGAAAAACGAGGTATTGTTTATACCGGTACCGGCTCTCCTTCGGTTGATTTTTACGGCGGAGCCCGGGAAGGCCAGAATTTATTTGCCAATTCGGTATTGGCCCTTAACGCGGAAACCGGCAAGCGCGTGTGGCATTTTCAAACCATCCACCACGATTTGTGGGACCGGGACTTACCCTGCCCGCCTAATTTAATGACCGTAAAACACAATGGCCGGATGGTAGACGTTGTGGTGCAAGCTACCAAAGACGGATTGATTTTTGTGTTTGACCGGGACACCGGTACGCCGATATTTCCAATAAATGAAGTGCCTGTACCAACAATGCCAGCATTACCCGGCGAAAAGCCCTGGCCTACGCAGCCGGTCCCAACCAAGCCGGCTCCTTTTTCACGGCAGGAATTAACCGAGGCAGATATTACGAACCGTACACCGGAAGCACATGCTTATGTATCAGACCGTTTTAAAAATAGCCTCCACGGAAGTAAATATATGCCGCCTAGCATAGAAGGTACTTTATTCTTTGGTTTTGGCGGGGGCGCCGAGTGGGGAGGCAATGCCGCTACGCCCGATGGCATCTTGTACCAAAATTCTAATGAAATGCTTTGGTGGCTCAAAATGCGGGACATGCGCAGCCAGGGTGACGGAGTTGTATCGCGGGGTAAAACCCTATTCAATGCGAATTGTGCAGTATGCCACGGCGTAGACGGGAAAGGAAGTGGAGGCGGAGATCAGGCCCAGGCCTATCCGGTACTCACAGATGTGGGCAAGCGGCTGAGCCGAGAACAAATAAGCGCTACCATTAGGACAGGCAGGGGTAGAATGCCGTCTTTCCAGCACATTCCGGACAACGACCGGGAAGCGATCATTAACTTTTTGCTCAATAATGAAGCTAAACCGGCTGCTAATGCCACTGCTTCTACCGATTTTCACAATGCTGTTCCAACAGCCGTTGCCAGCGAAAGCGGTAATTTCCCTTATGTGCCACCTTTCCTAAATAATGGTTACACCCAATTCCGGGATCAGGAAAAGTACCCGGCTGTAAAACCACCCTGGGGCACCATGAATGCCATTGATATTAACACCGGTGAATATTTGTGGCGGGTTCCTTTGGGCGAGTATCCGGAGTTAACTAAAAAAGGCATTCCGCCCACTGGCACCGAAAACCACGGTGGCCCGGTTGTAACGGCCGGTGGTTTGGTATTTATTGCCGCAACTTATGATGAAAAGATAAGAGCATTTGATAGGAAAACCGGTAAAGTTATATGGGAATATAAACTACCGGCAGGCGGTTTTGCTACTCCTATCACCTATATGGTTAATGGCAAACAATATATAGCTATTGCCGCAGGTGGCACCAGATACGGGCTAAAACCAGGAAGCTCCTATGTCGCTTTTGCGCTGCCTTAGTTACTGGCAAAGCAACCTGTCTTATTTTTGTAAAGAAAAAAATGGGTCTAAATTTATTATAGACCCATTTTTTGCTTATATATTATTAGTGGCTACCAGTACTGCTGCCCACGTCCTGGCCGCCATCCTGATCGCTTACACTACCTTGCCGGCCACTGGCCCGGGGTTTTAAACCACCCACGTTATCAGCATTGGCCTGGTCATTGTCGCTTATAATATCTTTAGCTAAGTTTTTTTGGGCTCGGTTATTTAGGTCCGTGCTAACTTTCCCTTTCACTTCATCATTATCGCTTGCTTGCATAATTTTTCCTTTTTAGTGAAACAAATATACTATACCAGATGGTATCACCTGATACCTTATTATAAACGGGTAAAGACAAGCAAAGTTTAATTTGTAATTAACGTGAATTATGGATTAAGCACAGGTTAATTGGTTAGATTTAGGGAAGAAAACAGCAGGTTTGTTATCGTAAAAGCAGTAAGCGGCTAAAGCGGCGAGCATGTGGGCATAAGCATTCTTAGGACT
>Ga0210040_10007215_pt1 | contig 13580 bp, 10 predicted proteins | sample CryGeyCG12114_NA_FD_185462 | JGI IMG/M metagenome (GOLD analysis project Ga0210040, IMG submission 185462) | Groundwater microbial communities from aquifer - Crystal Geyser CG19_WC_8/21/14_NA (SPAdes) (version 2) | ecosystem: Environmental > Aquatic > Deep subsurface > Groundwater | place: USA... | reverse complement strand
AAAACAATAAAAGAATAAGAAAAAATCTTTCCATTGGATTAATTTGCTTGTTTTAGACTTTTCAGTCAGGACATCAGAATAGATTCCAGATACGGATTTGCTGGTTTTTACTGACTCCGTTTTTATACGGATATTGTTTTACGGAGAATCACTCACTATACTGACATAGAAACGAGCACAGCTAATTGCTGTCTTACATATTTCGGTGAATTCTCTCAAACCCCAAAGCTACGGGAAAAGTAGAAATAATTCAAGTTTTACCAAGTCGGGCCAACGAACAGAAATTTATTTAGAAAATATTAAGTCCCTTGAGTCCGTAAGTTGCAATATAGCAAACGTTGTTAACCACAAAGAGCATTATTATTTTCTTTCCGTCGTGCCAGAGTGAGAGACAACAAAAAATCTCAGCATTGACTCTTCTGTACTTGAGCATGCTTGCTACTCATTAGTTTAGAGAGAGAAAGTTTCATTGATATCTCTTGTCTTCAAGTGACAGCATGTTTCTTCTTAAGAATGAATCCAATTTTCAAGAACTCTGCTTGTAAAATTATTCAGCTGAAGAAAGGCATATTTTAATGACATTTGCTCTGTTAAAGAGAACAGGCACAATCAACACACCCAACATTATGGGGAAAACTATTTATTAGTCACTGCCATTTAGTATCAATTGTAGCCCAACTGGACGCACTCAGGACAATTATTCATTACGCGTTGTTTAAGCTTAATTACGAAAATAAAGCTTTTTAATTAAAAAAGCCAATCAGAGCAGACTACCCACCTCTACCTACTGATCTGATTGGCTGGGAGAAACCAGCGTAGAAATCTCCGGCAGTAAACGACTCAGGTGTACCCCTAGTATGTCACAATGTCACATTATGTACGTAATGCAAGACGTAGGAAAAACTTGAGCAGCCTAGTTGAGCTGTTGAGCTCTGAATCCTGAAGAGTTCACCTGATTACGCAAATAGAGGACAATTTATCAGTCCACTTTACCTGGAACTCGTCAAGCTCCCAACAATAATTCGCATTCGTAATAATCAATCAATATTAGGGAACCTGAACACATCACTCAAATCCATATGCTTGGGATAATCCTTTTACGTCATTCGTCAATGCCTGACAATTTTATTGCATATTCTCAATTAAACCTTGATTACAACTAGCATATATGACTCTATTTGTGTACCTGTTTGAACTGTGACCAAAATGCAAAAAATTCCCTCAATAAACCTTACAAGCAGAACTTTTGCAATCATAATGTGCACCAAAGGGAAGTCATGAGAATTAAATTCTGTGGGAACAAGGAAACTAAAGACTTCGTCTCTCATGAAAAGGAGGATACGCTAATTGTCAAAGTCATTTCGACTTTGTAAATTACAGCTTGTTAGTCATTGGCCCTTTCGATTCTCCAGGCATTCAGGGAATTGATTTGCATCAACATCAAACATTCTTAGTTAGCATTTGAGGAAATTTTTGCATTATTTTATTTTCAAAAAGTGTAAAATGTAGGAGCAACAGGAATCTCATAAAAACTCTTGCCCAAGGTAATGGTAATGACATGATGGTAGGAACGCATAACATTTTTAGTTTCAATGCTAAACAAAACACATTCGGTATGCAAAGTAAACCGGTATCTAAAAATACATGTGACCGAAGGCTGATAGCATAAACAATTAGAGCTAGAAATGTCAGCCAAGTAGGTCTCTGCAAATATGTAAGAGATGACTACACTGTTAATTCCCCATTTAATTTCAACGCCCTTTTTATTTCCGTAATGTAGGAGTTTTGACAAAATTGCATAATATGACACAGTAAAGACTACAGGCTAAAAAAACTGCACAAGTTTGGCTTCATAGTCCACAAATTACAAGCTGAATCACTTACTTGTCATAGCTAATGTTGTAAGTATTGCACGCAGTAGCTTAAAATTTACAAAATCAATTACTTACCGTTTTAGATGTGATGCTATTATCCTCAAGATACAAATGATGTGTCTCCCATCGCCGCAATAGTCTAGTAGAGCTAATCATTTTATCCACAAAATTCTTGCCATGTTTCACTTTGCACACTTGCACATCTCCCTCATTCATCAACTTGTATTTTTGGGCACAACCAGCAGGTTGAGTGAACTGCCATTTTTCGGGACGTGATGAAATGAAATCGGGACGTTTGCCAGAACGTATGGTCTCTTTGTGAGACAGATAAAAGGAGGAGGCAGAGGTTGAAATTCCACAACTCAAATTAGGTGATCCATCATTTGAATCTCCAAAGGAATTATGGCATATAAGAATGTTTGATTCACTATTTGACTTGCACACTTTTTTCTTATCCACATTGTTAAGTTTTTGTGTGGATCCTCGTTGAAAAACATTCAACGACAAGGTTTTGCCAAATGCTAACTTTTTAAAGGAGAAAGATTGTTTTTTCTTATCACGACTAAATTTAGAATCACGTATATGATCCTCTGGATCTAAATCATCGCGGACAGATGAACAGTCACTTCCAGGTGTTTCTGACACCATACTACATAGGGAGCTTGGACTTGTTCGAATTGATGAATAATTGGAAGTTGAAATTTCTCCTCCTAGTGAATCCGGTACTATTCGATTAGCACTAGCACTAGTGGAGCACGACGGTGTCGAAATAACCGAATCATTCATTTGCTTCACTATGGAATCCAGCAATCTGTCAGCATCAGGTGAATGTCTTGGGGCATTGAAGTCTTCTTCACTGTCTGCAATCACCATTTTGTTTCACCATAGGCTTGGTTCCCAAACAAGTAAACAATTCTCCATCAGGGCATATCCTAGCAAATTCAAACTGGTATTTTTCGGTAACCAGAATCATGGAATCTTATTACTTTCATCTGCAAAATAATACACAAGAAAACCATAATAGGACTTATTAGTAAATCGAAAATTGAAGTTAATGAAATTAATGAGACTATTTGACTGATAATTTTATGCGTATTTAAGTATTCATTTTTTGTTTTCTTTTGCCTACACAAGTTGGAAGAGACTAACCTGGGTGAAGTAAGAGTTATGCATGCGTGCAATATTAGTGCACTTATAGGAATTGATTTACACATGATTTTGTGGTGACGGGGAACTACAGTGGATGGACATTCAAAATGGCCAACAAACGAGAAACAAAGAAGAGAAACAACGCCATTCATCCACATCAAAGCATACGATTGGCTGCTTGATTTTTGTTTGTACCAATCAAACAAAGCCTTTTGTGAACTCAATCCTTATAGCGGGCGTCCAACTTTAACAAAGTTGCTCAGTTTAATTTTTGTTTTTAGTGCAATGCAAATACAAAAATCTGTTAAAATCTATATCCACTTCCTGGTGTTTCTTGTTCAACAGCAGACACTACAAACAACTAACTTAAGCCTTAGGAGTTAGGAGCATTGAAAAAACATTACTAAACATAAACACGACGTGCAAAAAAGTCGTTTAACTTTTTTCTTGTCCTTACGAATGCTGGCCATGATTAGTTTTCAAATCTTAATTGATTTCATAGATCTCGCAAAGTGCTCTAAATATTGATGAAATTAGCAAAATATACATATGCTCCCGGACGAAGATAACGGTAAAGAAAACAACATGACTACGTGCTTTGACAATTAACACCAAGATATTGAGCATACTTTTTTCATGTCAGGACACGCGTCACAACGAGATAAGCACGTATCACTTGAAACTTATCTTGCAACTTCAGCATAGTATAAGCCAAATAATACAGGTATAGAGAGAGACAGATATCACAGTTGGTAGTAAAGTTATTATTATTATACAGGTTGTAAACAAATACAGTAGTAATAAATAATTTCGAGAGTATATAGACAAGTTATCCTTTTTACTTAATCGTCTGGTGTTCTAGTTTGTACGCAAAAACGGATCAACTTCTTCAATCCTGATGATGAAGAGTTGAGATGAGTCTTTTCAGCTAACCAAAGCACTACTAATAACTACTTATACTATGTTCCATTTTCATCCCAGATTATTCAGCTATCAACTAAAATTAGCTTGTGATGATAAGTGGCACTCTCAGTAGTTTCGTTAGTAAACATTGAAATCATTTTACGTCTACATGATAATTTTTATGGTGTAGTCAGCTCTTTGGGTTTGATAAGAAGTTAGTATATGACTAACCTTATATAGAAAAGGACTCATTTTTTGTTTACTTTGTGCTATGTAGCAGCAACAGCTCATTATAAACTTAGAGTATTTTTTACGTGCAAGAGTTGCAAACACAATCGTTTTTAGGTTTGATCTGCAAGGATGCGATAATAACTTTTTGTATCCAATAAACCAATTGGTCTCTCACTCAGTATTAATCTGTAAGTCTCGAAGAACTATAGTGAGTGATGCAGTCGATATCAGTGATCAAGAGGAAGGGAAACATTAGCTTATTGATGATGAGTGACCATTGTGCATTACGACGGGCAAAAAAATCACTTACGTCATTGATAAACAGATCGAGACAAGTAAGTTGCATATTACAGCTTAGTTACTATAAATCCATGTTCTCGCGATGCTACTGCTTGCGTGTGTTGCTTGTTATAGTTAGAATGATTAAGTAAGTGCACCTACGTCGCAGGCCATAAAAACAGAAAACGTATGCACGTATAATGAGAAGTATTGTGTGAGAGAATAAAAGACAATACCTTTTTTCGCATGCATTCTTGCATATCACAAAATTTTTCTTACCTGCTAAATGCAATGTGCGTGTGATGGAGTCCTTTGTTAATAGTTGGTTAGCTAGTTTGGATATTCATATCCAGTGCTCAGGTCGTGAGTCACTTTCCACTTTTAAAATCCTAAGGCGTAGTAATAACAAGTCTTTTTCTGATAATTCAAAACTGCTTCCGCCCACGACTAGATATATTTCTTTTTGCACGCCTGCCTGCACTACATCAATGGAGAACGATACATGTATAAGGTTACATAGCCAGGTGGGAATAAATATTTGCACCTTTAGAAATGCACGTGTGTGTGAGGAATATGGATGTTGCAGGAGTCAGGTGGATACAACTATTGACGTACAGCAATGATACGCACTGAACGACTTTGGAGCAGCAACTGAGGCTTTACGTGCTGTGCTCGAGATATAAAAACCGGGTGAAATGCCAGACTTTGTGAAGCATTGTAGGAATACACTTGCGCTCCATGAGCTTATCATACTTGGAAGGTTCAACTTGTGCTCGTGCGATGCTTGTGTTCAGTCTGTTCAGTAGAAAGGGTTGACATATATGTTGGCCACCAAGTGCTTTGTTTGGCTTGCAGTGAAACCTATCAATTGACGAATGTTTGACAACTGAAGCAGTGAATAGTTTTGCCAACTTCCCTACCAATGATTGTGTACAATTCACCCAAAAATGGGGAAACTCTTCATGCAAATAAATAAACTGCTTACTCATAAATTTTCAGTTTTAGATCAACTTTTAATAACCGATGACTAAAAAAAGTGTAGATCTATACCAAGCAAAATTATATAACTGAATGTAAGTAAGAATTTATTGGGACGGAATTTCGTGGAAGTTTTTCACTGATTGTGGTACAACTACATTTTCTTTTCTCCCTTCGGCCATCACTGCTTCAATTTCCTCCACCCTGGTGAAAAAGTACAGGAAAACAAATAGAAAAAAAGCTTAAGGAATGGTATCACATATTGGTGAATATCAAGCAAATTAAACTATCCTTTGTTCTGACATTGCATTATTTAGGATTCTGCTAAAGGAAAGTGTAAAAAGACTTAGTTAGAAAGGAATAAAATAATACTTACGTCCTGGGCACTTTGGTAAACATTTCAGCCCCCGTTTCAGTAATGGCAATGTCATCCTCGATTCTAACACCACCAAAACCTCTGAATCGAGCAATTGCTTCTGGCACCAAAAATTGACTCAATTTCGGGTCATTTTCAGCCTTGTTCAGTAACTGTAACAGATAGCACGGTAATGTTAGCAGTTAAACGCGCTTTCTCACACGTATGCTCACTCTGATTTTAGACCATCAACTCTTCCTTTCAGGTTGAAAGACAAAGTCACGAATGGAATATCATCCCATATCAGCATGACGGTAATCATAAAAACCGACGAGAATACTATTTTCTTCACTTTAGAGGTCATTTATGTCTATCTTGCCCCCACCTTTATTTGATGAGCCCTCATGACTATAACTATATCAGACATCAGATGCATAATAAGGTTAACGGCAAACTAGCGCATAAGTTTCTATCATAGATGGTGTCGGAAAAGTATGCTCATATCACTCCTGGAATCATTAGTTAAAGAAAATAGAACTCGGTGGACCTATCGCACTGCCGAGTACATGAAACAAATATAAAAGTAGTAAAAGCGCTTCTTATTGTTCACGTTCACGTCTCATACGGGATATTAACGCAATATGTCGGACATTATGTGATGCGATGCTCATGAAAAAAGGGTCATTTTGCATGCTCGTGACTCCAATACATACAGTTTTCCGTTTGGTTTATACGCTATTTTTCGTGTTAACCGAATGTGCATACTTTATGCCATAACTATATTACATGAAAAATGCAAATAACATTCCCAATTACAATCTCTCCTTCACCTATATTGAAGAATTCACTAAATGAAGCCATGAAGTACTAAATACAGTCAGTAAAATGGAAATATAAAATTATAGGTATAGTGATGTGATAGTCAGATAGTCATAAAAAAGTAAAACTATACATTGATTTAACAGTGTATGATGCATGCATGATGCATGATGTTGAAGAGCTTCCTTTTTCTCTTTGGTTGAGAAACTAGCCAAGCAAATATTAAACGCAGAGGGGTGATAAATCCTGTTTCTCATATTGCCGTGGTCCATTACAGCTAAACTATGCATACGAAACGAAAAATGACTTACATGGTCAATAAAATAGCATCCAGGTTCAATGGTGAGCACCATTCTAGGCTCAAGGGTACGCGCTGTGCGGAGAGATTTCAATCCAGGAGCAGACGGTCGTTCAGGATGTCCTTCTAAATAGCCGCCAACATCGTGAACGTCACATCCCATGAAATGTCCAAGTCCATGTGGCTGGAAAATGGCTCCAAGGTTGGCCTACATGAGACACAGAAATGATTATTGCATCAAAGTGACTTTATCTTATTTGAGCTTCATGTTTCTAGTTGCTGGCATGTGTGAGTGAGAGCACTTATAATAAAATTGATTGAAATGGTACATAATATGCTCAAGGATGTCAAGTTTAGACATTTTTATTACCTCCATCATATCGTCTACATTTCCTTTCAAAATCCCATGCTTGGTCAAATGTGTGAGCACCGTTCGATTGGCAAGCTTATGCATCTCCACCCATGACACGCCTGAATTGAACATAGGAAAAAGTTTAATCCACTACGTCTATAAATACAAATATTTTATACGAGGTTTAAATATACGAATTCCCCACTGACCAGGTTTGACAGCTTTAAATACAGATTGAGCAGCGTCAAGGACCGCATTGTAGATGATTTTTTGATCTTCTGTGAATTTTCCAGAGGAAGGGAAAGAGCAAGTAATGTCAGAAGCATAACAGTAGTATTCCCCGCCCATGTCAAATAAGCTGTCAAAAGAAACCAAAAAAGTTAAGGTTGGCAGTTCAACATCCCTCGACTCACTCCAGAGAGTCATTGAATCCTCGTTTTCAAAACAGAAATGCCGAATGCCATTTCTATCATATTAGAGATTCTGTGATGTAACATTATTGCATGTTTGGGAAACGAACAAACCCAGGTACTGCAAAACAAACTGCTCTTAACTGGAAATCGGTAAGAATAGCCAAAATGACATACCACATGTCTCCATCATTGATAGTTTTGTCATTAGGAGCGCCAGCATGACCATAATGGAGAACTGCTCCATTTTCACCGCTCCCACAGATGCAAGTATACGAGCAATGACGGCATCCACCATAGTAGTACGCATAGTGCGTGAATATGGCTTCACACTGATATTCTTTCATTCCAGGGCGAATTTTCTTCATCACTTCAATATGAGCTTTTGATGATATTTCGTTTGTATAACGAAGAATTTGAAGCTCCATATCGGTTTTGATCACACGACTGTAGATACAAAGATAAGAATTCAGTTATGCTATGTTTCTAACGCTGCAAGATATTTTTTTTGCTCGTTAGTTGGGCGAACTTCAGATAAGTATCTAGTGCACTACAAATCTTGCTTACCATTCGGCAATCTCTCTATGCAATACACTGTTGTCAACCTTAAATCTGAAACAGACAGTCAGCAGCTTTAGTAATAGTTTCCAAAACCTTTAAAGTTTTTATTCAAATTCACCCATTATTATATAATGCTCTTTTACTTGCTAATTCCATCAAAGACGGCTTCCAAACATGCTTTCCCACTGTCAGTATTTCTTCCACACTACAAAAATGAGTAATGATTTTAAAATGGGAAAGTTTTGCAAACCTTGGAATAAAAATTAAAGTGACAAGATACCAGCGTGAGGAGAACTCCAGGATTTAATTGCTGTAATTTTTCCGTAATCTGTCAGCAGACATGAATACAAAAATCAGTAAACTATACAATGAAGAGAAAAAAGCGCATACGTATATACAGTGCTTTATTTACACACTCTTTTTCAATGCAACTTTTGAACACTTTACTTGAAAAGTAATGTTACGAACCAGGTTTAAAATGTAAACTTTATTTTAAAAAATATTTTACCTCATCAACATAATGAACTTCATCAACAGCATAACGTTCCTTGTAGCTATTTTTCGACGGAATACTTCCCATCCAAGTTGCATATTCATCAGGCAAGCGAGGAACAAACAAGTATGATCGAGCATCGTCAACTCGCATTGCCCCAAAACAATCAGGCTCTAAAACCCCGAAAGCCCAGTGGAAGAATGATTCCTGGATTTAAATTGAGATCATGCTGTATTCAACTAGCTAACGATAATCATGCTATATATTTGTCCTGCAAAATGTAATACCTGGCGAAACACAGGTCCCACATCTGAGCAATACCGGGTAGCCTCTGCACCTCCTTGCAAAACAACGACGGCATTAGAAGGAGCCTTTGCAGATTTTCTAAGTCTTTCAGCTAATCGATCTCTGTTTGTCTTAAAAAGTGCTGCAGGTACTTTGAGAGTATGTTCTCCGAGAGAGTAATAAGCAGAGCTAAAATAATAATTAAAAACAAATTGACCTAAAGATTGGTCCTGATTATTAAAGGTATGATGATTAAGTGAATATATCGTAGAAGCATACCGAAGTCCAGCAGCCATCATTGATCTCATTCACTCAAGTTAGTACACTGCACACAAAAAAGCAGTCAATTGGATTAGATAATACACATTTAGAGAACAGAAAGAATTCACAGGTCACAGGTGACAACGAGTCAATAATTAATCCATATGCATGCAAATAATTTAAATCCTATTACTTGCCAACTTCAACTAGTAAATATATTCGAGGTGATGAATACATTTCAAAAATATTTGCTTACATAGACTAGTAGACTTTACAATCCCATTATATGTAAATTATTTCGCTAAAATAATTCTATATCAATATAATGTAGGTCTATGATTTTGAAGTCCAACACATAACTTACCATCAATTAATATGAAATTAAATAAAAGTTCACAGCAAAACTAACTGAAAGTGAGAACAAGAGTAGAAACTAGTATATGAGAATGAATGAATCTTACAGAGATACAGGACAGTTTTATACGCGTCTATGAAGTAACGCCTCCTAATGTCAATGACTTTTGACAGGTTTTCAAAGAAAGCACAAGTTGTTTTTATTACGTAAATACGTATGGATACAAAATCCAATGGTGAAAGTTGAATATTTCGTGCCAAAGCCAAACCAGCAGAACAGATGAGAATTTTTTGTTTACAGGTATTAGATATTTGTTCTCCCTTTCTCTCTATGTTACCCATGTAACTCTCATTTGTAGTAATAGATGGCAAAGCCTGGTCTAAATTACAATGTTTCGCGGAATAACCCGAATATTCCAACTTTTGAAAAATACGACAGAATTGATTGAGATGCATTACTTCTTATCAGTCTGTGGACTCTAAATCATTGATCATCGTTTTAGATATTACTAAAATTTAAGAACTAGCATTTCAAAATTTCGTAAATGCAAATAAGGCAGTCATTGCGAATAAATTATCAGTATTTCATAAGATTCAATGGGTAAACGGATGAGTAAGACATTTGTTTATTTCTTTCAGTAGTTGTGAATCCAATATTAAACGGATAATAATGTAAAGATACAGTACAAACCAAATAAAATATATTGCACGTTCCCTCATTCCAAAATTTCTTATCTACCACATAAGAATATCAAGAGAGATGGTGCAAACACAACAGAACCTAGATTGTGAGTCTAATGAAAAACTGACTGACTTGAGAAAAATGCATGAATCGCAATCCATGCAAAACGAAGCGAACATTTGCATGACTGAATCCAAATGCTTGGAGGCATTTTTTGTCATACATACTTGGGCTGCGTTAATGCAATGGAGGAAGCAATGTACTCTGCACCTTGAACTGACCTTAAATCCTATGCTGGTTGTTTGTAACAATATAAGCGAGGTAGATTTTTTCCTCCCTTTTTTCGTATTTACAAACATGGATGGGTAACAGATAAAAAGAGAGAAGTGTTTCAGGGAAACAATAGTTATTTTTGTGTGGAAATGCAGATAACATTATCAGGTTTATTATGTTAAAAATACAAAATAAATAACTGAGTGAGAGTGGCAAAAGGAATACAAGCATTGAAAAAATTGTTTGCTTTGGCAATTTTTTTCGTTGGAATTGCTGATTATATTACGAAATTTCTGATTAAAGTGGCACGAAAATTGAGCCCATTAAAAGTGCATGTAAATATTGGCTATTGAGAGCAAATGAAACTTGAGTGAGACCATAGTATGCACTTAAAGATTTGAAAATATAAATAATGTTGTTATTGAGAACGAAATGCAGGATATGAACATGGAATGTAGAGATACCAACTTCATTACCATACCAAGAAAATATTTTGCAGTCAACTTAAAGTAATAAAGTCAAATTGTATCGTATTTATTTTGAGAGACACAACAAAGTGAATTATATTCAGCTGCTTGAATATTTACTGCCAAAGTGAATTTTAAACAAAGCAGATGTGAAAGTATTTTTCTCTAATTCGGGCAAGGGTGCACAACCTAGACATGCTTTGCCTCTTTGAAAATAGTCTAAACGAAATATAAACTCAATAATTTAAGTCACAAAAGTTACTGTTTTTCATACAAGAAATTCATTATAATCGGTTAATGTAGTATTTTTTGTTTTTGATTTCACGTACACCTTTTGAAATCACAATTTTTAATCACATTTAGTGAACATGTACATGACTCCCAATGCCTTGTGTTTTGCGGCTTCTTTGTCATTCGTTTTATGAAAGCAAACAATAAAGGTTTCATGAACCTTTACTGTATTCAAATAGGCATGCGATAATAACAATATTTGTGACTAACATCTTTTATTTGCATTCTAGCTTATAGTGCAATAGTGTTCGTACTGTGACGCACGTAGGCATCAAGAAGTGTTCACGTTCACACAGTGTGATCTCACTCAATGTATACAGTACAGACAGCAAATATTGAATCTTCTATTTTACCGGTAAATCAGGGATTTAGAAGCTTTTCTCACCAACAAAACTTTGTCTGTACTGACTGGTTGATTGCATGCGTCACTATGTCGCAATAAATCGCTGTTAATAGTCATTTAGTCAAATAAACAATAAATAGCTTAATTAAAAATATATGAATCAGGAAAGTGAAAATCATGCAAGATTCTTTAGCTCTGAAATACGGTTCTCACTTAAACTCAACATCTACCTACATTCACAGAAAAAATGCATTGCCTCCAGCTCACCAGTCACTCGTCCGAAATGTTAGTAAACTTTGAATGCATGAAGGACAAAAGGACCTCATGATCATGTATGCATGAACATTGCTCGCATAGTACTTCACAACACAGCCAAATAATAGCATACAATGCTTTGTTTACTGTTTTCCATGCGCTGAAAAAAGTTAAGTTTAACACTGTTTTGCGGTAAAAAAAATCTTTTGTGATTACAAAATAGCGTTTAGCAGCTCAACCTCAAAATAGGAATAATGCGACTCACTAATATTGGTGCATAAGAAATCATTGGAATCACTTCATAAGTATCGAAATTTGATTAAAACATATTGAAAGAAACATAAAATTCATTTTTTTATTTTCATAACACACTTTAAGCACTGTAGTGGGCGTGCTCTTTCGTTGATCATAAAGTGCAATATTTGCATTTATGTGCAGGTACAAATTCTGATAAACGCTCATTTATTCTGGACAGCTCCTTGTCGCCCTCTTGAATCAACAAAGCTGTACTACATTGAAGGCTTAAAATTGTTTGCATGTAACCTGTGATCTCCATACTAAAATATTGATCAATAAATAAAATTACAGTGATCTAATTTCACAATTTAAAAATTTTCCATTCACGTTAGTACATGTTATGAGTTTTCTACAGCTTCTTACCGCACGAAACAAATTCTAATCTTCATATTGCGAAATGAAAACTACAAAGAATTCCAAGTTCAAATAGTTTACATTCTGTTTAAGGGATTAAGTAATGTTTGTAAAATGTGCTCATTCCACAGCAACACCAACTCCCACTTCCCTGGGAAATATTTCGGAATGTAAAGTAGCGCACAAAAAGTGGAATGTACATTAAACCCATCTAAACCGTCCACTTTGTGTTGCAACAGTCATCCGAAAGGTCTTCATGTAAACAATGAGGCGCATTAACCTTTCTTCTTGAAAAAGAGGTTGCATACATTCTACATTCTTATACAGATGTACGTAATATAACTAACTTTTTTGTTTGCGTTGAAAACTGAAAATGTATGTACCCAAGATACATTCTTCATAAATGTTTTGTTTACTAAGTTTTAAACTATACCATTTCAGGTTACAACAGGCATTTAGACCCAAAACATCGGGTTTAAAATGTACTTTGGACTTCTTATATTTTCAGTGAACGTTAAGTTCGTGTATTTTTCCCCACGTAAATGGCTTTGGATGCTTTCATCATTCATTTCCCGTACATTTGTTTCGTCAATGAGTTGATGATGCAGTACAAATGTAAGCTAACATGTAAACTTGTTTTGAATCTAGCTACGTCACAATCATTATCTTCCAATAAGTGGAAATAATGGTTAGGACTAATAAACTTTTCACTCACTGTTTTCCTAAACAATTTTGAAACATTTGCTACACTCAGCTGGATATTACGAAAATTGATCGAAGGACGCAATATTTCTATATACTACATCATTTCTTTGAAACTTGCTCATCAATTCGTGCCATTCCACGTGAATCGTTTCTCACTGCATTATATTTATATATACATGTTTTAGAAAACGTGAGATGTTGAAGCTTAATTTATCTGATTTTGATTCAAATAAACAAAATCTACACAGTATTATAACCATAACTCAGTTAATAATTCTACAAAGCTTTCTACAATCCGCAACAGTAGACTA
>Ga0210040_10007214_pt1 | contig 13583 bp, 19 predicted proteins | sample CryGeyCG12114_NA_FD_185462 | JGI IMG/M metagenome (GOLD analysis project Ga0210040, IMG submission 185462) | Groundwater microbial communities from aquifer - Crystal Geyser CG19_WC_8/21/14_NA (SPAdes) (version 2) | ecosystem: Environmental > Aquatic > Deep subsurface > Groundwater | place: USA... | reverse complement strand
AGCCGATCCTCGCCGACCTGGACTTCACCGGCGGGGACGGCGTGATCGCCTTCGTCAACGGCCTGGGCGGCACGCCGCTGCTGGAGCTCTACGTCATGTACGCCGAGGTGCGCACGGTGCTGGAGAAGGCCGGGGTGACGGTGGCCCGCTCGCTGGTCGGCTCCTACATGACCAGCCTCGACATGGCCGGCTGCACGGTGACCCTGCTCAAGGCCGACGACGACCTGGTGCGGCTGTGGGACGCCCCGGTGCGCACGCCCGCGCTGCGATGGGGGATCTGAGCGTGGCCGACGCCGTCGGCACGGCTGGCCTCACCGCCTGGGTGCACGAGTACGCCCGCGCCATCGCCGAACACCGCGAGGAGCTGACCGAGCTGGACTCCGCCATCGGCGACGCCGACCACGGCAGCAACATGGACCGCGGCATGACCGCGGCGGTCGCCGCTCTGGAGGCCACCCCGCCGGCGGACGCCGCGGCCCTGCTCAAGACGGTCGCGATGACCATGATCAGCAAGGTCGGCGGCACCAGCGGCCCGCTCTACGGCACGCTGTTCCTGCGCATGTCCGGTGCCTTCGGCGACGGTTCGCCGACGGCGTTCGCAGCCGCCTTCCGCGCGGGGATCGAGGGCGTGGTCGCCCGGGGCAAGGCCGAGGCAGGCGACAAGACCATGCTCGACGCGCTGCTGCCGGCGGCCGACGCCCTCACCGAGGCGGTGGGCGCCGGGCAGCCCCTGGACGCCGCGTTGCGGGCGGCGGCGGACGCGGCGGCCCGCGGCCGGGACTCCGTCACGCCGTCGGTCGCGCGCAAGGGCCGGGCCAGCTACCTGGGTGAGCGCAGCGCGGGCCACGTCGACCCGGGCGCGGCGTCGGCGGTGCTGCTGGTCGAGGCCGCGGCCGCCACCCTCCCCGGCGCGGGGAGCTGACGGCGTGGCGAAGGTGGGTCTGGTCGTCATCTCGCACAGCCGGCCGCTGGCCGAGGCCGCGGTCGAACTGGCCCGGCAGATGCTGCCCGGCCGCGAGCAGGCGATCGAGGTGGCCGCCGGCACCGACGACGGGGGGCTGGGCACCGACGCCGTGGCCGTGTCCGAGGCGATCACGGCCGCCGACTCAGGCGACGGCGTCGTCGTCCTGATGGACCTGGGCAGCGCGGTGATGTCGGCCGAGACGGCGCTGGAGCTGCTGGACGACGACGTCCGCGAGCGGGTGCTGCTGAGCCCTGCGCCGCTGGTCGAGGGCCTGATCGGCGCGGCGGTGGTCGCCGCCGGCGGCGCGGACCGCGACCGGGTGGCCGCCGAGGCGCTGCTCGGCCTGGCCCCCAAGCAGGCCCACCTGGCCTGAAGCCGCCTCGGGTCCCGACTGGGGCGGCACACCGGGTTGAGCCGGTGTACCTGACGTCGAGCCGGGCTGTGGCGCGGCTCGACGTCAGTTCAGCCGGGTCGACCCGGGTGAGCGCCGGCTCAGGCGGGCATGAGCAGCGCGGCATAGAGGGTCAGACCGGGGCCGAAGGCCATGGCCACCACGGGGCCGTCGACGTCACCGAGCTCCTCCAGCACCAGCAGCACGGTCGCCGAGGAGCAGTTGCCGTGCTCGGCCAGCACGTGCCGTGAGGCGGCCATCTGCTCCTCGGCCAGGCCCAGCTGGTCGCGGACGACGTCGAGGATCTTCGGCCCGCCGGGGTGCACGGCCCAGCCGGCGACGTCCTCGATCCGCAGACCGGCCTCGGTGAGCAACTCGTCGACCACGCCGCCCACGTGCCGGGACAGCACATCGGGCACCCGGGGGGACAGGCCCATCCGGAACCCGAGGTCGGTGACGTCCCAGGTCATGTGGTCGGCGGTGGCGTGGTCGGTGCGGGCCACCATCCCGGCGATCCGGCGGCCCCGCCCGGCGCCGGGCTCGACGACGACCGCGGCCGCGGCGTCGCTGAACAGCGCGTGCGTGACCACCTGCTCCAGCTCGGCCACGGCCGGCTGCACGTGCAGGCTGGTGAGCTCCAGGCACAGCAGCACGGCCGGACGGGACCGGGCCGTCACGAAGTCGCTGACCGCGGCGAGCCCCGGCAGGGCGGCGTAGCAGCCCATGTGCCCGATGAGCAGCCGCTGCAGCCCCAGCGGCATGCCGAGGTCACTGGCCAGCCGGATGTCCAGGCCGGGGGTGGCGTAGCCGGTGCAGGTGGCGACGGCGAACTGCCCGACGTCCCCGGGGGCCAGGCCGGCAGCGTCCAGGGCACCGGCCACCGCCTGCTTGCCCAGCGGCAGGGCCTCGGTGACGTAGCGCTCCATCCGCGCTCCGGTGCCCCACTGGGCGATGTCCTCGTCGACCGGGTTGACCACCGCGTGCCGCCGCCGCACGCCGGCGCCGCGGAACACCCGCTCAGCCGCTCGCAGCCCGGCGTACTTCGCGGCGAAGTACCCGTCCCAGACCTCACCCTGCTCGTAACCGGCCGGCAGGGCGCGCCCCGCACCGGTGAGGACCGCCGCGGTCACCAGGCGGTTCCCGGCACGGCCAGGAGTGGGGAGGAGGTCGCGCACATGACCCGACCGTACGTGCGGTGCAGGTGCCGCGCCGCCCGGCGGGGCACGACCGACCTCACCGCCGGGTCCCGTACCCGGCGAAGACGACGGCGGTGGAACGCACCGGCTTCATCCGGACGACGTCCCGCCGGCCGAGCCGCCAGGCCACCAGGTCGCGCACCGACGGGCGCAGGCCGACCAGCCGCAGGTCCAGCCCGGCCCGGTCGGCGGCGGCCAGCAGCCGCTCCCGGTCGACGAACAGCGCGGGGTCGTGGATGCCCGGCGGCGGACCGCCCGGCACGTGCTCGCCGATCCGCACCATCAGCAGCTCCGCGATCCAGGTGGCCGGGAGGGCGTCGATGACCAGCGTGCCGCCGGGCCTGAGCAGCCGGGCGCACTCGGCGATCACCTGGCCGTCGTCCGCCACGTGCTCGAGCACCTCGCCGGCGACGACGACGTCGGCGCAGGCGTCGGCCAGCGGCACCGCGAGCACCGAGCCGCGCACCGGGGTGACACCGTGCTCCCGAGCCACCCGCAGGCCGGCCAGGCCGAGGTCGACGCCGACGTGCCGGTAGCCCAGCCGCGCGACGTGCGGGGCCATCAGCCCCCCACCGCAGGCGAGGTCGACGAGCAGCGCGGCGGGCTGCGACGCGGGCGGGATGTGCTCGGCCCGGGAGGCGGCCAGCCAGTGCAGCGCGGCGAAGCCGCCCGCGCCTTCCCACCACTCGTCGGCCAGGCCGTCGTACTGCGCGGGGTCGTTGCGCTGCACCAGGTAGACGCTACTTCCTCTTCAGCGGGTCGTGGCCCCAGTTCATCAGCGAGTACCGCCACTTCGACGTCTCGACGTCCTCGTGCTGCGGCTCCTGCGCCAGGTGTCGCTGGACGTAGCCGTGCACCTTCCGCATGTGCGCCAGGTCGTCGTCGGTGAGGTCGGCCTTCTTCGTGTGCAGCAGCTGCACGATCCGCCGTCCCGACTCGTGGCCGGTCGACTCGTCCGAGCCGCCGCTCTTCTGCCCCACCGCCTGCGACTCGTCGGTGCCCAGCCACTCCGCCAGCTCACCGGCGGTCATGTTCACCGCCTCGCCGAACTCGCGGCGGATGGTGTCGGCGTCGGTCTCGGCCATGTGCGCTCCCGGGTGTCAGCGATGGACTCCTGCGGTACCGCAGGCCCGTGGCGAGGAAACGGAGCGACGTCCAGGCAGCGGCGGAGCGCACCGGCAGACGACCTCAGCAGGTGCTCGACCGCAACGTCGACGAGGTCCTGCAGGAGATGCGGGTCGCCATCACCGGCGTGCAGGTGCTGTTCGCCTTCCTGCTGACGCTGCCGTTCCAGTCGCGCTTCGAGGACCTCGGCGACTTCGGCACCACCGTCTACGCGGTCACCCTGATCAGCACGGCGCTGGCGACGGTCTGCCTGATCGCCCCGGTGTCCTTCCACCGCACGCTGTTCCGTCAGCAGCAGAAGGAGGCGATCGTGGCCTTCGCCGACCGCTCGCTGCTGGCCGGCCTGGCGCTGCTGCTGATCAGCATCTGCAGCGCGGTCCTGCTCGTCATCGACGTGGTCCTGGGGCGCTGGCCTGCGGTCGCCGTCACCGCCGTCGTCGCCGTGCTGGGACTGGCCACCTGGTACGTCGCGCCCCTGCGCCGTCGGTCCGCGTCGAGCAGCTGACCGGCGTCTCTAGGCTCGCTGGGTGCAGATCACCCGGAGTCCAGCGTGTCCGTGACCGTCGTGGGCAGCCTCAACGAGGACGTCGTCGTGACCGTCGACCGGCTCCCCGGCCGCGGCGAGACCGTCGTGGGCTCGGCGGTGGCCGTGCTGCCCGGCGGCAAGGGCGCCAACCAGGCGGCCGCGGCCGGTCGGCTCGGCACCGGCGTGCACATGGTGGGCCGGGTGGGCACCGACCCGGCCGCCGGCCGGCAGCTCGCCGCGCTCGCCGACGCGCGGGTCAACGTGGGCCGGGTGCTGCGCACCGACGGGGCGCCGACCGGGACGGCGACCATCCCGGTCGAGGCCGACGGCGGGGAGAACCTGATCGTCGTGGTGCCGGGCGCCAACGCCGAGCTGACCCCGGCCGACGTGGACGTCGAGTCGGTGCACCGCGCCGGCGTCCTGCTGCTGCAGCTGGAGACACCGCTGGCCACCGTGCAGGCCGCGGCCGACGCCACCCGGGGCACCGTCGTCCTCAACCCGGCCCCGCCGCAACCGCTGCCGGCCGAGCTGCTCGCCCGGGTCGACGTGCTGGTGCCCAACGAGCCGGAGCTGCGCCGGCTGGCCGGTGCACCCGAGGGCGACCTGACGATGGCCGAGCTCGCCGGCCTGGCCCGGGGGCTGGCGGCGACCGACGTGGTGGTCACCCTGGGCGAGCGCGGCGCGCTGGTCGTGCCCGCCGACGGCGCGGTGCTGCTGCAGGCCCCGCCGGCGGTGCGGCCGGTCGACACCACCGGCGCCGGCGACTGCTTCTGCGGCGCGCTGAGCAGCGCGCTGGACCGGGGCGAGGCCCTGGCGGCGGCCGTCCGCTACGCGGTCACCGCGGCCGCGCTGTCGACCACCGGGGCCGGCGCCCGCGGCGCGCTGCCCGACGACGACGCCGTCCGGGCGCTGCTGCCCCGCACCCCGCAGGCGACGCCGGCCGACTGATGGTTTCCCGGCGGGAGGCGCGGGCACGGGACCGGGCATGACCGAGAGCACAGGACGCACCCCGCACACCGAAGAGCCGGCCGAGGGCAAGACGCCGTCCGACGACCCGCAGGACGCCGGCCGCACGCCGCACCCGGGTCAGCCCGCCGAGGGCTCGGACGAGGCGGCCGAGGAGGGCCTGGACCCGGAGAGCCGGATCACCGGCGTCTGACCCCCGCCGCCGGCCCGGCCGCGCACCAGCTCAGTCGGGAGGCGGGCCGAGCCGATCAGCCGGTGTCTCGCGCTGTGGCTCCGTCGACGACTCGGCGCTCTCCCCGCCCGGCGGGGTCGGGGTCGGTCGGGCACGGCGGGGCGGCGCGGTGGGCGGTCGGACGGAGGTGCGGCCCGGCTGGATCGGCATGACGCTCCCTCGGGTTCAGGCGATGGACGCGGCCGCCGGGGTGGCAGACGCCGGGACGCCGGGCAGCCGCTGACCCCATCCGCGGCGCTGGCGGCGGACCGAGATGACCCGGCACACCACGTAGATGGTGAAGCTGATCGTCGTCACGAACGGGCTGATCGGGATGGAGCCGCCCAGCGCCAGCAGGATGCCGCCGACCGCGGACACGACCGCGAACACGGTGCTGAGCAGCGGCGCGAGCACCGGGGACGCCGTCACCCGGAAAGCCGCGGCCGCCGGCGTCACGAGCAGCGAGAGCACCAGCAGCGCCCCCACGACCTGGACGGCGAGGGAGACCGCCAGCCCGAGCAGCATGGTGAAGCCGATCGACAGCAGGCCGGCGGGCAGGCCGCGGGCACCGGCGACCTCGGGGTCGGCGCTGATGAACATCAGCGGCCGCCAGATCAGCGCCATGCCGATGAGCACCACGATCGACACCCCCACCAGCCAGCCCAGCCGCACCGTGTCGACGGCGACGATCTGGCCGGTGAGCAGCCCGAACTTGTTCGCCGCCCGCCCCTCGTAGAGCGACAGGAACAGCACGCCGAGGCCGAGGCCGAAGGGCATGAGCACGCCGATGACCGAGTTCCGGTCGCGGGCCCGGATGCCCAGCCAGCCGATCAGCGCGGCTGCCACCAGCGAACCCACGACGGAGCCCAGCGCGACACTGCCGCCGAGCAGCAGCGCCGCGGCCGCCCCGGCGAAGGACAGCTCGCTGATCCCGTGCACCGCGAACTGCATGTCCCGGACCTGCACGAAGACGCCGACCAGCCCGCCGACCACGCCCAGCAGCGCGGCGGCGATCAACGAGTTGTGCACCAGGCCCAGCAGGGCGCCGTAGTCGGCGTAGTCGAACAACCGGTCCATCAGGCCGCACCCCCGGCCGACTGGGCGGCGGGCCGGCCGGCGGACTCGGGGGTCAGGTCGTGGTGGTGGCAGCCACCGGGCTCGTCCGGCGTGCCGACCACGACGATCCGGCCACGGACGTTGAGCACGTCCACCGGGGTGCGGTACAGGTCGCTGAGCGTCTCGGAGGTCAGCACCTCACCGGGCGGCCCGATCCGGTGCTGCCCGCCGGCGACGTAGAGCACCCGGTCGACCAGGTCGAGCACCGGGTTGATCTCGTGGGTGACGAAGACGACGGCCGTGCCGTGCTCGTGGCGGCGCCGGTCGATCATGTCGGCCACCGCCCGCTGGGACCGCAGGTCCAGGGACAGCAGCGGCTCGTCGCACAGCAGCAGCGTCGGGTCGGTGGCCAGGGCCTGGGCGATCCGCACCCGCTGCTGCTCACCGCCGGAGAGCAGGCCGATCGGTGCGTCGGCGTAGGCGGTGGCGCCCACGGCCTCCAGTGCGTCGGCGATCCGCTGCTTCTCCGCCGGCGACCGGCGACGCAGCCCGAACCGGTGGCCGTCGATGCCGAGGGCCACCAGGTCGCGGGCCCGCAGCGGGGTCGCGGCGTCCATCGACTTCTGCTGCGGCACGTAGCCGACCTGAGCCCGGCCCCGTGCCGGCGGGCGGCCCCCGATGAGGAGGTCGCCCGCCGAGAGCGGCTGCTGGCCGAGCACGGCCTTGAGCAGCGTGGACTTGCCGGCGCCGTTTGGGCCGAGCACGGCCAGGAACTCACCGGGCTGCAGTTCGAGGTCCAGCCCGCTCCACAGCACCCGGTCGCCGAAGGACATGCCGGCACCACGCAGGCTCAGCGCGGGTCCGGTGGCGGGAGCGGTCATCCCCTCAACGATCTCACGCAGAGAGGGCGGCGACGACCGCGTCGACGTTGCCGCCCATCCAGGAGAGGTAGTCCTCGCCGTCGGGCAGCGTCTCGGTGACCGGGACGACGGTCACGCCGGCGTCCTCGGCCGCTTCCAGCACCTGCTCGGTCTCCGGGCCACTGGTCTGCTCGTTGTAGACCAGCGCCTGCACCTGGCCGCCGGAGAAGAGCGCGAGGGTCTCCTGCAGCACGGCCGGGGAGACGTCGCCGCCCTCCTCGATCGCCTCGGAGAACTCACCCGGGGTGCGGTCCTCGGCCCCCAGGGCGTCGAGCAGGTGGCCGGGCACCGGCTCGGTGATCGCCACGCCGGCGCCCTCGGTGGTGGCCCGCGCCTCCTGCTCCTGCGCGACCAGCTCGGCGATGCCGTCCTGCAGCTTGGCGGCGTTGGCGGCGTAGGTCTCGGCGCCGTCCGGGTCGATGTCGCTGAGCTCGTCGGCGATCCGGCCGGCCAGCGCCGACGTCGACTCGAGGTCGTACCAGACGTGCTCGTTGAAGCCCTCCGCCTCGGCGTCCAGCCCGGAGACCTCGACCGCGGTCAGCACCACGGCGTCGCCGTCACTGGCCGACAGCAGGGTGTCCATGAAGTCGTCGTAGCCACCGCCGTTCTCGATGACCAGGTCGGCCTCGGAGACGGCCAGCTGCGTGCGGGTGCTCGCCTCGTAGGAGTGCGGGTCGGCCGACGGGTCGTCGATCACCGAGGTGACCGACACCCGGTTCCCGCCGATCGACTCGGTCAGGTCGCCGTAGACGTTGGTGGAGGCGACCACGGCGACGCCGTCCGAGGCCTCGGCGTCGGAGTCGGAGCCGCAGCCGGCGACGGCGGCCAGCGCGAGCACGGAGGCCAGCGAGGAGGTGGCCAGCGCGGTGGCGCGGCGGTTCGACGTGCGCATGGGTCCTCCGAGGAGCTCACGGGAATGACAATGATTGTCAGTAGCGTAACCGATGTCGCCGCCAGCACCGCATCGGCACCTCGTCCGGTGATCGACGTCTCACCCCTCCAACGGGTTGACCCGGCCGGATGTGGTGTCGTCCACGCCGGCGCGGGGGAAGGTGGGGGCATGCAGCAGAGCGACCGCGAGCAACAGGTGGACGACGACAGCACGGCCCGCCCGACCGGCGAGGACCCGCGCCCCCAGCAGGCGCCGGTGATCCGGGTGCTGGCCAACCCGCGCCGGGTACGCCGGGCCTGACCTCGCCGGCCTGCCCCCGCCCGCCGCCCCTGGAGGCGCCCACGCAACGGTGGCCGGGCAGTCACAGCCGCCTCACTGACCCCCCGCCGCCCAGGAGTTCCCGCAGGTCACGGCAGTGCCGCGGACCAGGACGACGCGTCGGCGTGCCGTGGACCGCTCCGTCACGCCGTTGCTGCACGATCGGCCACGTGACCGCCGCAGCCCTCCCCCTGCACATGCCCGAGGACAGCTCCGCCCCGGCCCGCCGAACCCGGGCCGAGCGGCAGGAGATCGTCCTGGACACCGCAGAGCGCCTCTTCTCCGCCCGCAGCTCCCGCAGCGTGGGCATGGACGAACTCGTCCGGGAGACCGGCCTGGGCAAGATGACCGTCTACCGGCTCTTCAAGAGCAAGGACGACCTGGTCGGCGCCTACCTCTCCCGCAAGGCCGCCACCGTGCTCTCCTACATCGACGCCGAGCTGATCCGCCTGCAGGGCGACCCGCGCGCCGCGCTGCTGTCGGTGGTCGACGCGGTGGAGAAGGACGTCACCCGCACCGGCTTCCGCGGCTGCCCGTTCACCAACGTCAGCAGCGAGTACGACGACCCGCAGCACCCGGCCCGCAGCGCGGCCGCCGACTACAAGTACGAGCTGCACATGCGCCTGCTGGCACTGACCGGTGAGCTGGTGCCAGGAAACGCCGAGGACCTCGCGGCCCAGGTGCACCTGGTCATCGACGGCATGTACCTCTCCGGCGGCCTGCTGGGCCCCGACGGTCCGGCCGCGCACGGCCGCCAGCTGGCCGAGCGGCTCATCGACGCCGCCATCGCCGACGCCTGAAGAAGGACCGCACGGCCCCCGCCACTCGCACGCTCGCGTCGGGCCCCGGCAGTGGGGGCGTCAGACTGGACCCGTGACCGACCGCTCGCGCCCTGACCTCGACGACGACACCGTCGCCGCCCTCGGCAAGCTCTCCGAGGCCCTGGAGACGGTCGAGCAGGCCCGCGGCCTGCTCTACGGCTTCCACCAGCTCACCGGCAAGGCCGACCTGCTGCTGCAGGACGCCGTCGACGGCCTGCGGGACGCCGGGCACACCGAGCTCGCCGAGGACATCGACCGCGACCTGGTCGGCCGCAACATGATCGCCGACCGGTGGACCTTCCAGGTCGTCGAGGACTACGACGCCAGCTACTGGACGACGTTCCGCGCCTTCGACCAGCGGGCCCGCGACGAGCTCTCCGGCGGCGACCGGCACGTGCTCGAAGCGCGGATGAAGCAGCGCGAGCGCACCGCCGGGCACCCTCGCCACGAGGCCGGCCCGGTCCTGGACGAGTGAGCCGCCCAGCTCGCCGCTCCGCCGCCTGCGCACGACACTCGGGCGGTGACCACCTCAGGGAAGAACCCGCAGGACGACCGGGACGTCGGCCCGCTGGGCGGCGCGGCGTCCCCTCCCCCGGGCACCGACGGCGCCGACGGCATGGCCGGGCCGGTGTACCCGCCGCCGGAGACCGAACCCGACGCGCACCGGGACAGCACCAAGCGGGGCCTGGGCCGGCTGCTCGGGCGGCTCCGCGGCCGCTCCTGACCAATCGGCACGGGCGGGGACCAGCGCCTTCGTGATCACCGACTTCCTGCTCGACCACGCGGCGCTCTCCTCCGAGGAGCGTAGGGCGCGCGTCCGGGGGGCATGACCTGGACATGACCGAAGACGGCCGCACCGGCTACCACGAGTCCTCCGACACCGCTGACGCCGACGAGAACCTGATCGACGGGCGCACCGGCGACAACGCCAGCGACGGCGGTGAGCGGGACACCGAGCCGAACGACGACACCGTGCTGGTCACCGACGACGAGGCTCAGCGCGACGACGAGGTCACCCGCCCGGGCAACGTCTGAGGAAGGCCCCCTGCCCCATGGCAGGGGGCCCTCAGATCCAGCCGTGCCGGCGCGCGACCTCCACGGCGGCGTGCCGGTTCGGCGCACCGAGCTTGGCCGCCGCCGCGGACAGGTAGTTGCGCACCGTGCCCGGCGACAGGTGCGCCCGGACGGCGATCTCCTCGACCGGCGCGCCACCGGCGGCGAGCTCCAGGACGTCGGCCTCTCGCGGCGTCAGCGGGCTGTCCCCGGCGCTGATCGCCTCCGCTGCGAGCTCGGGGTCGACGTAGCGGCCGCCCCGGTGCACCGTGCGCACCACCTCGGTGAGCACCGCGGCGCTGACCGTCTTGGGCAGGAACCCCCGCACCCCGGCCTCCAGCGCCCGCTTGAGGTGCCCGGGCCGGCCGTGACCGGTGACGATCACCAGCCCGCAGCCGGGCAGCACCGTGGTCAGCTCCCCGGCGACGCTGATCCCGTCTCGGTCTGGCATCTGCAGGTCGAGCACGGCGACGTCCGGGGTGTGCGCCCGGGCCATCGCCAGCGCCTCGGCCCCGGAGGAAGCCTGGGCGACGACCTCGACGTCGTCCTCGAGTCCGAGCAGGGCAGCGAAGGCCGAGCGCACCAGGTTCTCGTCGTCGGCGAGCAGCACCCGGATCACGCGGCACCGCCGGCGGGGAGCGTGGCGGTGAGGGTGAAGAGGTCGCCGTCCCGGACGGCGTCCAACGAGCCGCCCGCACCGGCCAGCCGCTCCCGCAGGCCGGTCAGGCCGCTGCCCGGGCGCTGCTCACCCGCGGCGGTCACCCCGTCGTTGGTCACCCTCAACCGGACCGCCCCTGGAGCGGTCGCGAGCGTGATGGCGCAGTCGGCCGCGTCGCTGTGCCGCAGCACGTTCGTCACGGCCTCGCGCACCACCCAGCCCAGCGCGGTCTGCACCGGCCCGGGAAGGCTCCCCGCGCCGTCCTCACCGTGCACCGTGCACGCCACCCCGGCTGCGCGCAGCACCGACCGCGCCCCGGCGAGCTCGCTGGTGAGGTCGGTGCTGCGGTAGCCGCGGACGACCTCGCGCACCTCCTTCAGCGACTCCTCGGCGATCCGGTGGATGTCGGCCACCTCGTCGGCCGCCTCCGGCCGGGACCGGCGCACCAGCTCCCCGGCCAGCTGGCTCTTCACCGCGATGGCGGAGAGGTTGCGCCCCATCACGTCGTGCAGATCGCGGGCGAAGCGCAGCCGCTCCTCCGCCACCGCGAGCTGCAGCTGCACCCCTCGGGTGCGCTCCATCTCCAGCACCACGTCCAGCACCCAGACGGAGAAGCGGAAGGCCAGAGCGAGGGCGTAGACGGCCACCGCGAAGACGACGGAGATCGTGACGGCCGCGACCACGGGGCCACCGTCGACCAGCGACGCCGCGCCGGACAGCACCCCGGCCACCGCCGACGGGGCGACCAGCTGCCGGCTGGTCCAGAGGGTGGTGCAGGCGGTGAGGCCCATGGCCAGCGGCAGGCCCATGCCCCAGGCCGCCGCCGGGCTGACGCCCTCGCCGACGCTGAAGGCCCAGGTGCCGGCGATCCCGGTGAGCAGCGCTGCGACCAGGGCGCCGCCCGGCAGGGTCCACGGCAGCGCGCCGCCGTGCCGGTGGGCGTCCAGGCCGCGCGCGGCCAGGCGGACCGTCAGCCCGGCGGTGACCAGCGAGCCGACCAGGAACAGCACGACCGCGACCGTGGAGACCTGCTCGGTGGCGGAGCCGAGGACGGCGAGGCCGAACAGCGGCAGGCCCGCGCCGAGGTAGCCGTAGAACGACCACCGGGTGTAGAGGTCGATCCGCTGCGGCGCGGTGCGGCTGTTCCACCAGCGCGAGACGGTCGGCACGGCGGTCATGCTGCCGTACCGACCGGCCCCCGCCGTGCGCGACGGCGCCGCGCTCACCGCCGCGGCGCCCACCGGAACCAGCGGGTCGCGGCCAACGTGCCGAGCACCAGCCAGCCGGCCAGGACGGCGAGCGGCAGCCCCGCGGCCGACCAGGCGCCCCCGGCGTCCACCACCTCGCCGTCCCAGGTCACCCCGGCGAGCCCCAGCTGGAGCAGTTCGACGACCGGGGTGACGGGCATGAGCCGCGCGACGGTGGCCAGCGCGTCGGGGAAGACGCTCAGCGGGGTGATCAGCCCGGACATCGCCGAGGTGGCGACCACCAGCGGCAGGGTGGTGACCTGGGCGCTCTCGGCGGTGCGGGTGAAGGCGGTGCTCGCTGCGGCGAGCACGGCCATCAGCGCGCCGCCGCCCAGCAGCGCGACCACCGGGAGCAGGTACTCGACCGGCGCGCTCCACTCGCCGAGCGCGACCACCCCGACGGTGACCAGCGCGATCTGCCCGAGCGTGACCAGGAGGGTGGGGACGGCGGTGCCCAGCAGCACCTCCAGGCCGGTCAGCTCACCGGTGCGCATCCGCTGCAGCACGAGGTCCTCACGCCGGGCCACGTAGGTGATCACCAGGTTGTAGTAGGTGAGGAAGACCAGGGTCACGCCGACGGCGGTGACGATCAGCTGCGGGCCCAGCGGCACGTCGCCGTCGATGCCGAGCGCCGGGACGGCGGCCACGAGCAGCAGCGGCAGCAGGACCGAGTTGATGACGGCGGTGCGGTTGCGCAGGAAGAGCCGGAGCTCGCCACGGGCCAGTGCGGCCACCCGGCGGACGCGGCCGGGTCCGGCGGCGGCGGTGGTCGCGGGGACGAGGGTGCTGGTCATCGGAGGTGTCCTCTCGGGGTCGGTCGGGGCTCAGGCGTGCTGGGTGGTCTCGGTGCCGGCGGCCACGGCGAGGAAGGCCTGCTCGAGCGAGGCCGCGCGGGCCTCCAGGGCACGCAGGACGACGTGGTGCTCCGCGGCCCAGGCGAGCAGCTCGGCGAGCACCGGCTGCAGCGCGCGGGTGTGCCACTCGGTCCGTCGTCCCTCGGCTACCACCTGGGCGGCGGCCGGCCGCGGCGGCTGGGGCGCATCCTCGTCGAGGGTGAAGCGGATGGTGGCCGGCTGGGTCTCGGCGATCTCGGCCTGGGTGCCGGCGAGCACGATCTGCCCGGCGCGCAGGACCGCCACCCGGTCGGCGAGCTCCTCGGCCTCCTCCAGGTGGTGGGTGGTGAGGACGACGGCCGCGCCGTCGGCGACCAGGTCGTGCACCAGCCGCCAGACCTGCCGG
>Ga0210040_10007213_pt1 | contig 13583 bp, 3 predicted proteins | sample CryGeyCG12114_NA_FD_185462 | JGI IMG/M metagenome (GOLD analysis project Ga0210040, IMG submission 185462) | Groundwater microbial communities from aquifer - Crystal Geyser CG19_WC_8/21/14_NA (SPAdes) (version 2) | ecosystem: Environmental > Aquatic > Deep subsurface > Groundwater | place: USA... | reverse complement strand
GGATCCCTTCTCACAGCAACATATCATAGCCTGTTGTCTATTCCACCAACAAGCGTCGAATCTGAGCGTGCGTTTTCTTCAGCTGGGTATTTGTGCAACAAAATAAGAACGCGAATGTCGGATAAAACTTTAGATTCTCTTTGTTTTTTGCGTTCATTTTTCAGAAAATAGTTGCTCAACTATTTTTATATCATTAATTTCTGAAATAAAACATCGATTTGTTGTTCCATGTAAAATGTCGTCGTTTTCTACACATGAATTTAAAATTTTCCATTTACCGATATTTACCGGTAATTACCGGTTAGAGGTCAAATCTTTTACCGATCTACCGGTTTCCCGAAAACCCCCCGGTACTATCATCTCTAGTGAGCACTAAACGAGATGAGATGATAAGATTCCCAACATTTATAATAATAAAATTGCGGTGACTAAATGACTTTCATCATGGGTATAGACGAGAATTAAGCGGTTTTGTGAATTCATTCCATTTGGTCCAACGATTTAGCTCATCTTTTGAACAACAAATTAAAAATTTTGTCCTAATTTGCTATTCTGGATGCATCTGCATGCTTCGCATGCTCAGAATTTTCATGAATAAAAAATACGGTCCATTTCTTATGCCATCTTGTATGCTGTACAGTAGCGACACTCCATTTTTCTTGACCTTTGCTTTAAATATTATTTGCTCTTGTGCGTATTTGTCCATTTATTATGCAGTATAGACGGACATGTGAAAAACTTCTGGATTATTGCCAATCCATGTCACTCTTGCACACACTAAAGTTAGTTGATAATAGTTGCAACCTATTTACATTTCTTTTCATGCTCAATTTGGCCATTAGGAAATGTAAATCAACAGTGATTAGCAAGTCAGTCACCTTCATGATTTATGAGACGGGTTTTATTGTCCCAAAATGCCTCCAGTCAACGAATATAGTTGTGGTGAACCTAGTCCGTTAGACAATTAGCATTGTTGCCAAAAAACAAAGACACAAGTTGAATAAAATGGAGGAACAGGTCTTATCAGCCATTTAATGCTAGAGAAAGCTTTTGCTACCCATAGAATACTTGTAATGTAAACTTGCGGTTTTTGTTCTGTGTAAATGGTGAAACGAGTAGTTAGTTAGCTAGTTTCACAATTGGGTCCTATTAGTCCTATATCTCATAACTTGGGATGAAAAAAGCATAATATAGACGCAAAACCAAGAGAGATGAATAATTCCTGGCATTCTCCAAGCATTAATAACCCAACTTTTAGCCTTAATTCCAAAATTCACGGCTACAAAGAGCCAAACGACGAATACACTGCCAATAATAGAATCTTTTAGTATTTAGGAGCGGACGAGAAAGTTGGCACAATCTAATTAAACGGAATGCTCCATCCATACAAACGTTTGCAAGTGTAAATGGAACCATTGACTGTCCCAATAGTTAAACTGTCCCAGAATATTAAAAACAAGTAACTATAGATATATACTAACTAACTCAATGTAGCACATCTTCCACATTGGAACTACAAAAACCCTAAAAAGAGAATTAAAAAATGTATCCACAGTAATAAATCATGATAAAAAACCTTCCGGCACTTTGTAATTCACAAATCAAAGAGATTTGCACCCAAATTAGATTTTTACAGCAAAAATCCTGTCTCTCCATTTCCCATCATATATATACACAAAGTGTGAATGAAATTTCCCTTCCTGGCAAAACAATGCATTCATCTCTGTCGGCCCTAAGTACTGTGTGTATTCCGCTCCGTCTGCACATATGCATTTGTTCTCAACTCACAATAAATAATACACTACTTACTTGCTACTTCTTCCCGTGCATTTTTTCACTACAAAACAAGTATACCCAGAGGAAGCTCACACTGTGCATCCGCGCGAGAGTGAGTACAAGACTACACATAGTATATTGACTTACATTGTGTAAACTCTAACAACTCATCATGATGATGGCAAATGAAAGTAGTAGACAGCAGTAAGTAACCAACCAACCAGCCAAAGAATCCAAAAGGAATCTTCTTTCCGCGTACAACACTAACCCTACAGTAGTTGGTCTTGGTTCCCAACTCCAGCTCCACGCATGTTATATACAGTACTAACTAACTGTACAGCAGTGAGTGAAAAGTGGATGTACAAGGAAAGCCAGCGTCACTAGCGTTTCAAAGTCTGAGCAAACCAGTAGTTGCAGAAAATTTTGTCCCAAGTGAGTGAAAGTCTTGTTGGTCAAAAATTTCCTACTTGATATTCAGTACTGACTGTATGTAAAGTTAGTGTGTATTGGAAAAAGGATGAGTTTTCCAATAAGTTAGTTAGTTAGTTAGTTAGTTAGGTAGGTAGGTAATACCATAGTACGGGCTGACTGGGATGACTAAGAAGAGAAAGGAGAATTTGCACCAGTGTTGAGAAAGTTTTTGAACCACTTTTGTTGTGCAGCTGTGTAATCATCAGATTGATTGCAGTGTTTTGGGAAGTGACTTTGTGAGGTGAAAAATCATAGCGATAAGTTGAACTGGCGATAAAATTAGGGAGAGATAACAAAGTGAGTTAGTGAGTTACTAACTAACTAGCTGACGGGGTTTAACTTATATGCTCTGTGAGTTTGTAGTACTGTGTGCCACAATAATGTGAGTTGCCCCAGATTTATGGGTATGAAAAGAGACTTGACTTTAAACTCCCATGAAAGTAATATCCAGTGAAGCGAACGAGTAGAACGTACTATAGAGTTATGACTGAAAGTGTTTCCAATTGTTGAACACGAGTTCACTTGTGTGTGCTTATGTGTGTGTGTGTTTATGTGTCGGAAAAACTAAGTAACTTATTGCACTGTCGGGACACTGGGAAAAATAAATGCTGTCAAAATCTGGCGACAAACATAGTCGCAATTTTCTAGTCAGGGTTCACTACTACTACTCACAGTGTGGGATGATTTGTATTTGGAGTGAACCTGTTTGAACTCACCGAGCAAAAAAGTAAATAAGTAAGTGAGTTAAGTTGGTAAATACAAATAGAAGAAGTAACTAGAGAAAAGTAGGTTTCTTTGTGTGCTCTTTATATTTACTACTTGGTTAGCTATAGCATATGCGTAATCAGTTCGTTTGTATTGTCACTCTTCCGGAGTAACAAATGGGAAATGATTTGTCTACGGAGAAACCTCATTCACAGTAATTTCTATAAAAGCCTTTTTAAAGAGCAGGGTCTTATGCGTACTGAAAAATAAAATGTGTAATCCCCCCGTGGGTCTGGGAAAAGGAGAGCTTGAGACGAAAACTTGTCTACCTACTTATGTACTACTACTGATGATGAAGTCAACATTGCATTTATTATTATTTCTACATGAGCATTATATGGCAAGTTAGAGGGTAGTATACTTTGTATATGAAACTCTGTGCGTCTTTTCATCGTCACTAATCTCACAGATAAGGAGAAGAAAGATTTACGCGCTCACAGTCTTTTCTCTTTTTTCAAACTTAATCCTTCTCAGTCAGTCAGTAGTCTTCTCATCAAAACCATCGTATTAACTGTGCATGTATATAGTTAGTTAGTTAGTTAGTATGTGAAACAAAAGGAATTACTACTTACTTTACAACTACTATATGGGAAAAGGAAAAAACTAAAAAGTAATTTTCTTTTCTTCATTAATATTGGAGAAAGTATAACATGTAAGTTAGTTAGTTAGTTAGTTAGTTACTTTTGGTTCTTCATGTACAGTGTAGTTCAAACATACTACATTATTTTCTCTTCTTTTGCTAGGAGCTGTAGCCATGTTTTTTGTGTGTTAATTATGCTTCTTTGGACAACGGGGCATTAGGAGCCTATTACTTATGCAAGTAAGTAAGTTAAGTAACAAGCTGAGTTGCTTTTCGTAGGAAATGACAGATGCAGGGAGATCAAAAAGTGAAGGTTCAAACATGAGTTTAAAGACAGATTTGGAATACTTATTAGTTATGCGAGGCCACTTGGAGGGCAGCTTTATTTTCATATTTGGGTTCTACAGTAAATTTTTATAGCTGCTTCTCCTTTCACTAGAAAGGTTTAGTTTATCCATGACCATTAGTTCAACCCTTTTGGTGTATTATTCTTCCAAACACGGTAATCAAACTCATCATCATTATGAAAGCTATATAGCCGTCGTCATTTTATATTATCTCCTCCGTAGTTAGTTAGTTAGTAAGTTATAAAATGTCACAGTGACTACGGCTATATGACCCTAGAAAAGATGCAAATACTTTGGATATGCTTTTTACACACTCATAGTTTCATGCTACCAACAGACTGAAGAATTTATGGCAACTAACTGACTAACTAACTTTGGAAGCAACTCTTACTCACTAACTTATATTTGTAATGCAAACTGTCAGGCCTAACTAACTAAGTAACGAAACTTGACTGGGGTTGATGATAGGCACATACTTATGGTAAGCTGTCTCCACTCACTCGTGCACTGCATCCCAAATGAAGTAATATTTGACTCCCCCTTATGAATACTTTATTTACACACTTGTACTACTCTCCAGTTTACTGCTCTATACTCTATTAGGTAATAATAACAGTAGCTGTGTGAGTGCATTCACAATGAGCACTATAGTTTGTTAGCTAAGAGTTAGTTCCGTCAGTTCCAGAAATGTGCTAATTACAGTTGTTTACGAGATCGAATTCAAATGTACAGCTGACTAACTAACTAACTAACTGACTAGCTTTGCAATGATTTCCGATTCGTGGAAACAAATTGTGCTAAAAGTGGTAGAAAGAGAATTTTTTTATCTCCTGGCTACGCTGTGTAACTTACGCAAAGTTTCAAATAATGCAAGCAAACCATTATTAACTCCCGTGTAGCTTTGATGTATACACTGACTATATGATCAAAATATTATCAATTCCAAGCAGATGCACATTAAAGCACCCTCCATTGTATCTAATCCAAACGCAAATCTTGAACACAGGCATTAGACACTTTGCTATATTTTGACAAGGGAGGGTGACAACCAAACACAAACGAATGATACAAGCAAGCGTTTCACGAGTGTTACATTTCCCTAGCTTGTGGTGATAATGGGACATAGGTTTGTACTTTGCTGTAGTTCACAGTGGTGGTTAGAACGCGAAACCGAAAGTGAAGCAGGGTGTTGTATTTCCCTTGATAAGAATTTTTCTGTAGCTAGCTCTGCTACTCAATCTCTTTAATCTATATATACTATATTCATTCATCTGGGAGAGAAATGAGGAAAAATTTGGGGATAATGGAAACAAACTACTTTTTTGTCACTTGTATACACGTCCAGTACTATATAGTTAGTTTGGAAACCGGACTTTCGCCCTAAACTGACACACTTGGCAAGGCATTAGTTGAAATCACAATTGGAAGGGACAAGGACAGTTAGTTTTCTAGAAAGCAACAGTACTTACTAACTTACTACCACTTCTAACTTGTAGTAGAGTGCTTTCCTATGGGTAATGTATCAGATGTGACTGCCTAAAAAGGATAAACATGAGAGTAGTGTGTCATTTGGATCTACGTGAGTACCACTTGCTGTCCTTTTCAATACTTTCACACTGTCCCTATCCTTGCATATGGAAGGGAATACTGTCCTTTGAGACACAACCAAAGTGTAGCATAGTAGTCGTGGTAAGTCAGCAAAGTAGAAAAAATACCTTAGGAGGGGAATTAAGTCAGCTGGTTTAGTTAGTTAGTAGGGAGCCCAACTATGTGATTATCAGATACACACGTCATTATTGCTTAATCGACTGCCTTTTGCTACTAATTGGGGAGAACGAATTTGGTGCTTAAAATATACACTATAAGATATACAGTGTAGTGTATGAGGGGACATTAGTGCTGTAAAGTATGTTTTGTTGTTGTGCATTGCGGAATATGAATTTTAGATAGTTTTGAAGCCAATAAATTTACTGTTTACGGCTTAATATATTTAATCTTGTCTGTTGTCTCATCCTGTCATGCATTTTGTATGCTCTAGCTTTTCAATAGTACGTTAGTATTGCAAAATGCTTTTCTAGACAGAGAGAGATGTTCATAGGGATTTTTTGGTCCCCTTTTCCACCCTCTAGGCTGCCGATCCATCTTCATTTAAGTAGGATAAATGATGAGGAGGGAAAGGCAAGTGTTGTTTTGATCCTGTGCTACAGATTGTCTGATTTATTGGACCTTTTGAATAGCGAGATTATGCAAATGATAGGAGCCAATTGGGGTGACGAGCTCCTACGGCTCACTCTATATTTTATGAGTTGACACTGACATCTTGTTTAGGAGCGATAGTTAGTAAGTTTAGTTCGTTAATTTAAGTGGCTCATGGTACTGTAACCCACATGCACAACTTAAAATTCAGGGTTGAGCAATTTAATTAAAAAGTAGAGCTGTGTGCTTATCATTCAAAGGTTTCAAAAGTATAATTTGTCAAAGGGACACAGGCACTTTCTTCCTTCATGGATGAAGCAAGCAGGAGGAAAATCAACTCAATTTATATACACTAGTGAGTGAGTGAGTGGGTGCAACTAGACCGTAACTTTTAGTTACTCAGGGGTACAGCTTTAAGTTCTGCAGGATTTTTGTTCAACTGTGAAACCGACTACTTAATTTTACTCGGCCTTATTAAACCTATTCCCTAGATTACAAAATTGTAGAGTGAAGGTAGGATGAAAATGTTAAGGAAATAGTATGACTTTTGTTAAGAGTGATATAAATTAGTGTATAAAAGAGTCTGACTGATTGGAATCATACAGTGGAATGTGCACGATTAGTATGTTCTAATTTTGCTCTATTATAAAAGTAATTGCGGTGTTACACGAGTTAAAAAATCTTTTAATTCAATGACTCCGGCTACCTAACTAGTCCTTAGAAAATCCAATGTGAGTGTGCACTCACCTGACATAATTATACTAACTTACTTTGGGAATGATTTTTTGAAGAGTCGGGTTAGTTAGTGGAACTGCAGAGACGATTCAATTAAAGGTAATATGGTCAACGAGTGGAAAAAATAACGTTATTCATGAAACTGTGTTAAAAGTAGGCCGCAAGTGGAGATTCCATTATGAGGAATCAGCATGTGGAAAAGACCCTTGAAAGATGAAAAGAAAAGGTTCGTTTTAGTTTCAAATTCCCTTTCTTTAATAATGACCACAAATATAATTTCCTTTTGCTTGCTCAAGGACTTGTATCCAAGTTTTTCTCATTAGTTGTAACAATGCAATTAAGTTGTAACTTTTCTTTACAAACATGCTATAAAAGTATAAAAATGTTCACAACTTACTTGAAAGCATTAAAGTATTATAACTACAATATACTTACCAACTAGTATATCATAAAGGAAGCTATGAATCATAAAACTTTAATTCATGGAATGCAAACAACTCGCTCACTTCACTGTCAATTTATAAAACCTCTGTTTGACAAGCAAACAGATTAAAAACTGCATAATTCACACCCATAAATTGCAATCTTACTCATCAAAAACTCCTAATGATTGTGTAATAAGTTTTTCACTTGCATACTACTGGTACGAACTGGTACCCAGGCAAAGGAGCGAGAGCTTATTACCAGAATTCATAAGTCTAATTACACTAGCCGTGCAATTTGCCTAATACTACTAGAGGAACGAGTGTAGAAACTCATTTCATAACCTTCTGATTACTCGTAAAATGATATCTTAACTCATCTCGCCTTTCTCTTGCAAAGTCTTCTTGGGCTTGAGAGGCCGGAAATTATACGCCCTGTCATGTATCCGTCACAAAAACTCGATAGACAAAAAAAGTTAGTCCCCATTTTTTTACAACTCACTTACTCGCAGTCACTTTTTCCTTGTCACATTATCTTGTAAATTTGAAGACACAAACTACGTATATTCTTAGAATCTTCCCTCCCACTCACCCACACCACGCTACAAGCTACTTCCATTAACGTGCTGCTACAAAAGTTATAAATTTTTGCACGTGTGGGACAAAAGTCAGTATAGTAATGATAGGTTTTGTGTTTGCAAACTTTTTTTGCAGCGCTCCCTAAGCTTAGTTAGTTAGTTAGTTAGCGTTATAAACCTCCGCGCAGTAAGTTTGCCACCATATGTGACAAAAAATATATCCTTAACTCTTCTTGGAAATTCCTTCATCAAAATACGGACTACTAAAAAATTGTTTTTTACAGTCTGATAGACAATCCAAGGGTACTTACCTGCATGTAACCTTTGCATTATAGATAGTCTTTGGTCTTTTTAAAAGCCCCTTTGTCAGCTAACTGAAACTAATGGGCTACAGTTCTCTGTGATTTCACAAGAAAGTTTCACTTATTCATTACATGTGCATCCAACTAGCACGATACAGTCACCCATGAATTCATCCCAATTACTGGAGATGATGAACTAACTTTTCCTTGCTCGGGAAAAGAGGGTTGAGCCACTGAATTGAGTTGCTCATAAACTTTGATTCCTATACAGGAACTTTGGGGAACGGCAGCAATGGTCTCATCATCATACAGTGGCATTTTCAACTTTCCTCATCTTCTTATCCAAAGAAGTTTTCTGCTCATACTGACTTGAGTTGTAAATTTTGAATTAAGTTCATCCCATCGTGACCCTGTTACATTTGAATTCTTGGAGGAAGCGAGCCAGACGAAACTTTTAATTTGTACGCACTTCTTGCCGTGACACATGTATGTATGATGGTGATCCCAAATACCTCGTGAAAAACCGCAGTGCGTGTATTTCCCCAATTCCTATTCACCATCAGTGGCCGTCAATCAACCACGTTTGTGTATCTTCTTCCATGTGAGCGCATAAGTCCTTCTTTTTTTCGGTTGCAGACACGGAAACTTTCCATTTGTACTCGGCAAGAATACAGGGTAGAAATGTCATTTCAATTCTGGTCACGTTCTCAATTCTCACTTCATAAAAATCCCAAAACGAGACAAATTTTAATGATTTGATTCTGTTACTGCAGTTAGTTACTGTGTGTGCGGAATTTAACTTTGGTAGGCAGATAGAGAAGGTAACGAAATATGGATTATGATGGTGGGTTCCAGTTTCCTGTTGTAGTCTATGTATAATGAACGAAAAGGTTGGAAGCTGGTGATAGCCACACGAGCCAGGTGTGTTGAATTTCATGGTTGGGCAAATTCCAAGAGGCAGACATACACACAAGCTGATATAGAGAGTTTTCGATTCGCTCAACAAGGACTTCATAAATTGGCCTGTTACTGTTTATTTTATTGCGAGCTGTATATAAAATTGATTCCGAAAGTATAATAATGTACTGGGAAGAGCTTGTTCGCTGGCAATGTAGCGATAGACCGAGTGAGTTGCGAGTGAGTTACAATAGAGAATATCCTTGTTAGTTTTACTAAAATTCGAGAACAAGAAATAAGTTAGTATCTAGCAAGAACAAGAACTGCTCAAGCAATTAGAAAGTGAGCAAAATTTGTCTTAAATGTAGATTGCGTATTACGTACCAGGTTGGATTCTTCTACACTTCAGCGTCAGCCGAATGGATACAATTTTTATTGCTATAAAGCTAAAGCAAACAAAAAATGTGTTTCAAAAACCAAAAAAAGTCGAATTTGTTAACTTCGCTGTTCTGACAAGACTACACCTTTACAAATTGTAAAACCCCACCGAAAGCTTTCAAAGCCAACAAAACACTACTACTACTTTCAACTAGGCATATGTACTCTGACTACGTAACAATGCAAGTTAAGTTAAAATGACAACAATCACACACTTTAACTTTTATTATTCGAATCAATAGAACTTGAGTTTTTCAAAACAAACAAAAATATATTCCCGAATGTATTTTCAATTAATTTCAAACAATAATTGGAATGGCGCGCGCTATCATTGTCAAATGAGATGGATTGCAGCCCGTAAGTAGCGTCCCTTTGCTTCACTGCCGCTATTGCGTAATTCACTCTAACTGCAGCAGGCGCGTAACTTCAACAATTGATTCCAAAGTTTAAAAAGCCCATTTTGAAAAACTGTTTACGGATAAGCGAACTTCATTAAATAAGGATTCATTAACATATAGGTTTTGAAGCAAAATTCTTAAAATCATCGTAAGGTAGCTTGCCTTGTAAGATAAAAAACTCGCTTGCAGTTTTTGTGCACAACACGGTTGAAACGAATGGTAATAGAAAATGGTCTAAGAAATGCGTTCCCAAACATGCTCCATCGTTAGGAAGAAGTAGCCTAAGTGGGTAGAATAAATGTGTCTAGTAAAATATGGGCTTTCCTCTGCACAGTAAGTAAGTCAGGAAGTAAGCAGTCAGGAAAGAGTAAGAAATAGGAGCAAGTATATAGTAGCAAGTTCTTTGAAAAGAGAGCAAGATATGTGGTATCTCTTATTCCATCCTTCTCCTCAAACTTTATTGGTGTCAGAGAAAGCCCACTAATAAATTCATTTAAGTCAACTTTACCTCTTAAATTAAGTCACAAATGAAATGAATGCATAAATAATTTCCATGAGAAGGCACAGACAGGGAGGAGGACAGGATTTGAAATAGATTGCAAAATTATTTCCCCACATTCCCTAGCCACTGCACTTAATTAGTGGAAGAAGAAAAATTTTCAATTATAAATACATATGGATTCCATTTCAATATCTCAAAAGTAACTATTACAAACTTTCTGGTCCATCCATTCATCTCTCCTGACTAACTAACTATTACAAGAGTTCATCCTCCTCTCTCTTGCATAATTTAATTCCCAACCGGAAATCTAAAAGAACAATCTAAAAACTTTGATTTGAAGGAACAAGCTGTAGCCTATAATGAAGTCAATCGTTCTTTGAGATTTCCTTCGACTTCATTATTGATTTGTGTAAAAAAATCCCCCATTCTTTCTTATTTTTCTGCCATCTGTTCACAAACTTTTTTTCTCATTGATAGGTTTCCTGTTTTTCGTTAGTAAAAAGACATTTTTCACAAGCTACATATTAACCAACTAACGAAACGAATATTGTATCATTGGAATAACACAGAATATAACGAATTTACAGATTATATAAATTACAATACAGAAGACCAAAATCATAATGGTAAAATACAATTTTTAGTTAGTGAGTTGCATTCTAGACTCATTTTAAGTGACTTAAGAGCTAACTACTTAATTGTATGCTTTCCCATGAACTCACCCAAATAAATTCCAACTACCACTATTTACAAATTGATTTGGTACGCAGAATGAGTGGCTGCTTTCTCTTAAAATCCTCATTATTCACAACGGGCCTTAATGGTATGACTTTTAGTAGTTTCGTTGCTCACAATAATGTTGTTTAGCTTTTTCCAGCTCAACTATAAGTAACTAACTAACAAACTGGTGTAGTAGTACTTCATGCATATTCATGGGCACATAATTTATGGGGCTGGATTTACAATGATACACTTAAGCTACAATATATGCATACTATAGTCATGATTTTTTCATTACTGTCTCGTTCAATAGGCCATTACTTGTGCAATTTTCAATGTCCATTGTGGTTTACACGCAAAACCACATTGTGCAATAGATTCCTATTGATAGCCAATAGTTTTGTTAGTTAAAAAGCGTCCAACCCAATTTATCGTGTATCCACCGGGAGTCATTTTGAAACACCATTTAGTCCCATAGACGTTCCTTTTAAGTGTAGTTTATGTGCCGTTAAAAAATCTCATTTTGGGCTGAAAAAGATTTTGAATTCAATCTAGCCTTCTTTTATTCCTATAGAGGTACAATACATTTTTCGATCAGCAGTGAAACATTATACTGGCGGCTGGATTATAGCCCAAAATATGTAGAAGCTTAGCTCTCAATGTTGCAGGACTGACTCATTGAGATAAATGATGATTATTATTCCAATGGAAGAAGGTTGCAGCCACTTTTTGAGCACAAAAGAGTATATATATGAGATTTAAGTATGTATGAGTAGAATTTTGTTAGTCTAACCAAGCTTTTGTGTCATTCAAATGCAAAAATTTGATGACTTGAGTAAAATCTATTGAACGAGGAATCTAATCAGCATGAATTTATTCATTGCTATGTAGTAGGTAAGGTTCTATTTCTTTACTACTTTCTATCTGCACAAAGTATTATCGATTATCTCGTTTTACGAGGCAGAATAAGTTATAAAATTATCAATACATTTTCTCCTGCAAAATTTCTATTACAGCTGGAATAAGCATTGCCGAAAAAACACATTTGAATCAAGAATATACAAAGAATATACAGTTTGAAGGAATTTTTTATTCCTACATTTTTATTATGAATGACTCGGGAAAATTTTAACTTTTCACAACCTTATGAATGTAAGTTAGATAGTTACTGATGAAAATCTAATGAACTTTCAAGACTGTTCAGATACCTTTGACATGAAGAAGAAATATTTTGTGTGTGAACACATGCATTAGTCGGTAGCACTTTTTTTAGATTGAAAATTCCTCTTTTAAAAACTGTGAGTGACAGGCACAGTGTGAAAGGGTTGACATGCATGTGTGATGATCTTGAAATGAGATGTGGGTGCAAATGTGAGCATTTTCAATAGATTCACTGACTAGTCACGAAAAAAGTTCAATGTGCGCTTTCTTCAGCAGAAAATTACTCGTGTCATCACAAGTTTTCAACATGCATGTAGCCACTACATAGTATAGTATGAGGACCCAAAAAATAACATGTGTGCGAGATTTTTTTTTCATTTTTCTATAAGCTTTGTCTGCAAAGATGAGAAAAGGATAGGTCAACTTTCTAGTAAATCGTCTCAAAAACCATGTGAGGCAAATTTCAAGGTCGGATTTTTAAATTCTTCAACATTTCCGAGATTCTCGCTCACATTAAGTTTATTATAATTGTTAGTTAAATCTATGACATTTAAATTACTATTGAGTCACCCATAAACAGTAAAGAAAATACATTTAAATATAAAATTTGCAAAATTTATTAAAATTTGTCGTAGATTTCAAAATCCGACCTCACCTGCTCAAAATAAAGGTGAAATCTCGTGCAAAAGAAAGGGCCATGCAGTTATATTTCAAGACATGCTGGAGTGAGCGCAACTACGCCTTTTGCTTGCACAGAAAAGATTCTATTGTCATCCATTCAACTGTGGAGACTACGATAGTAGTATAATAATAATAAGGCATATCCTGAGAGCTTCCAGATTTGATTAATTCCTTGACTACAATGTATACACACAGACTTGCTAATAACTCCCCAAAGAGTATAATATTGGCTGGATTCAGAAACCAACTAATGGTTCCCTCGGTCTACCATAATTTATAAAGGCAAGCCCACTGCGTGGATTTATTGAATCTTCAATTGATTTGCACAGTTTTTTTCCGTATACGATCTATTGATTCCAACATAATAGATATGGGAAAGCCAAATTATTGTTAAACGAAACCATAGCTTATACAATAATTATCGACATACGTAACATTGCCATAATTGTTTTACAAATTGATCTAACTGTTTATACAGTTGGAGAAAATTGTGACTACTTATTACATTCGTGGAACCAAAAGAAATAGATGATTAGCAACTCATATTCAGTTAGATCACAGATACAATAATTCTGGAAACAATTTCATAAACAATGTGCAATCATAAAAGTGAG
>Ga0210040_10007212_pt1 | contig 13585 bp, 7 predicted proteins | sample CryGeyCG12114_NA_FD_185462 | JGI IMG/M metagenome (GOLD analysis project Ga0210040, IMG submission 185462) | Groundwater microbial communities from aquifer - Crystal Geyser CG19_WC_8/21/14_NA (SPAdes) (version 2) | ecosystem: Environmental > Aquatic > Deep subsurface > Groundwater | place: USA... | reverse complement strand
GCATTGAACAAGGTATGCACATCATCGAACTGGAGCTTTTCTACCTGCATACCCGCTGATTTAAGCACCAGATGCAGGCGCTCAATGCGCCAGCGCAGCGCATACCAGCGCACCACTTGCAAAGCATCAGCGGCTTGTTTTACAGCATAACTGGTTAACAATAGCCAACTAGCCGCCTGTTGCTGTTAAAACACACACGCTCCCTGCTCATCCCAGGCATTTATTTCCTGGGCTACTACCAGATATAAACCAGTTGCTTTATGCTTGGCCGCACTTAAATCTTTGTCCGGCAACACGCCTACAGGCGCTGCCCTGACACTTAGTTCTACTAGCACCGGCCGGTTCTGGCGGTATACTTCTAGCTGCATGGTTGCTTGCTGGGGCAACTGCTCAGCGGCCTGTTGCAAGGCCAGTACCTGCCTCTGAGTTACTATCTCTACTTTTCGCGGTTGATGTACCCGTACCAGCAAATCCACGTTAGTGGCTCTGGGAGCTTGAAAAAAGCGGAAAATGTCGGCTTCCCGGTCCTGCACCAATACGACTGCTTTACCCACTCCCGCTAACTGTTTATTAACAGCGGACAGGCCCTTGAACCACTTGTCAGACTCTTTTTCCGGATGACCCAGCCCGCCCCGTGTCCAGTTCTGCTGGTCGAGTAAGCCCAAAGCCAAACCCTGCTCATCCAAAGCCAGCACATTGTGTTGTAAACACCCTTTGATGTTACCCTGAATAGGACCTAAGCCATTCATGGCTTGGTGACCAGTATAGTTATAGTAAGTCGTATCCTGGGCTACAATGATTCTTTCCCCCGCACTACTGCGGCAGCGTTCTACGGTAGCCTGCACATGACCGTCCAACATCTTTTCGGTCTGCATCGTTGTTTTTGAAAATATACCGGCAATCGCTTGCCTAAAAGTGTTGCCCAAGGCACGGGGAAAAGAACTCCCTGCCTGAACCAATACTAACTCCGCTGCTCGAATCAAACTGCTCCTATTACGACCATGAAACTCTTTTAAACCCCTTGAAAACTCTACCGCTGCCCACATCTAAATCCCTTTTAGCTCCCTAAACCATTACCAGTGGTCTCTCGTTCTTTTTTTCCTACAAGATTAGCCTTTGGAGGGGCAAGGGGGAGGATTTACAATGTTGAAAAACTAATTTGCGAAAGTCCTGATATAATTGAAAGTCCTGATATAATTAGTAACAGCCGGTTGCTGGTATTCATAACTTAAGCAGTAGCAAGGCGTAATGCTTAAAAAAGATTATAAGTAATGGAATATTATTTTATAACCGGAACGAGTAAAGGAATCGGCAAAGCTTTAGCCAAGGCAATATTAAAAGAGGAAGATTCTTACGTAGTAGGTATATCCCGTAATGTAACTATTCATCATCCGCATTACCACCACCAGCACCTGGATCTTTCTGATATTACGGCCCTCCGGAATAACCTGCATAAAGTATTTACATCTTTAGAAAAGCCAGATAAAATTGTGCTCGTAAACAATGCAGCCGTATTAGGTGAGGTAAGTTATATTGGCAGCCAAGCTACCGATAATTTCGAGTTTGTATTCGACGTAAATGTGATTGCCCCGGCCATTTTGATGAACACTTTTATCAGTGCTTATCACGAACAAACCTGTCCTAAAATTATCCTCAACATTAGTTCCGGTGCCGGACAACGATCCATGGACGGTTGGTCGGCTTATTGTGCTTCTAAAGCCGCTTTAGATATGCTGTCGCTTACCTGCCAAAAAGAGCAGGATTTACTGGGTTCTGGCGTAAAGGTTTATTCTTTATCTCCGGGGGTGGTTGATACCGCAATGCAAGAGCACGTACGAGAAGCAGATAATAGCCAGTTTAGTGAAATAGACAAGTTTAAAGCGTTGAAGAATAATCAGGAACTAGCAGAACCAGATGCAGTTGGAAATAAAATTTTAAAACTGATTAAGAATTCGCAGCAATACACAACAGGGCTATTACGGATAAGTGAAATTTAGAGAAATCTATTTGCTATTCTATATTGCGATCAGACCTTATCACAAGGAGCTTTGATAGTTCTTTACCGTAATTGAATAAGCAAGTTTATAACTTAATTCAATATATAAGTACTGCTATAGTATTAAGTAAGTGGATTACCAGTAAAATGGCATTTGGGTAGTACTATTAGCAAGATCCCGACAATCATCGGGAAAAATTAACTTCCCTGGATTTACTCCTGTCTCTTCAATAAATTTTAAACTATGTATTAATTTTAGAGTATATTTTAAATAGGGGATATTGTGAGCAGCTTTTTCTTATTTAAGTTGAGTCAAATTAGGGTAAAGTGAAGCATCAAATAAGTGGCATTTTTTAATGTATTAACATTTAATAATAATAGGTAATAATTGTATTAATGTTTTATGATGACAGAAAAGCTAATACACTTTATAAATGTTTTGCTTTTTTCTTATAAATGAATTAATAAAAGATTTCTTTATAATATAAATTTACTTTATGAATAAAAATAAAGCCTCCTAAGCAAGAGTTTGGGAGGCTTTAAAAAACTTATATACTTGCTTTCTGATTTAAAATAAAGCAGATGGCTTTAATAAATTATTGTATTCCTGGATTATTATTTACTTCATCAACCGGAATAGGGAAAGTATAGCGTGGATCTGTTGGGTTGATAGAAGTACCAGCACCTATAGATTGAATAGGTTGGTTCAGCCGTAATATATCATTTGATCGGAAGCCTTCGCCTAATAATTCAATTCTTCTTTCAGTTAAAATAGCACTAATTAATTCTGATTGATTTAACGTGCCAAAACTGTAATCAGGATCGGAACGATGATGCACTGCCTCCAGTAAGGCTCTTGCTCTGGTTTGGCTACCCACCCTCGCTTCCGCTTCAGCCAGATTTAATAAAACTTCGGCATATCTAATAATTGGTACATAATCAGTGAAAGGGGTTTGTCCACTGTATTTAGTCAGGTAAACGTCTCCGCCTGGATTTGTAGCCGTTAAATCTGTCTTTCTTTTATCTACTGCCCGCCATTGCGGATTAGCATAAATTCCTGGCGCCGCAGCATTAATGGAATACTCAAAAGCTCCGCCTGCATAATTATAATAAGAACCAATTTGGTTTTGGGTACCTGCCGTGTTGGTTTCTGCAACGGCTAACGAAAAAATAGATTCTGAGGAGGTGAAAGGAGCCGTAAATACCGCCCGAATATTGGGTTCCAGAGCATGAGTCACATTAATAGGAGAAGTGAAAGGTGCAGTAGTTGAAACTATTTTATTACCTTCCGTACTAACTTTAGTATAATCTCCCTTTGCTAAATAAACTCTTGTTTTTAAAGCAATAGCAGCGTTTTTATGAGCTCTTATGATATTATAAAGTTCAGAGCCGTTATCTGCTGCTAATTCTGCTTCAGCCTCATCTAGGTCTTTTATAATTTGCGTATAAACTTCAGCTACTGTGCTTCTCGGAAGATCATTATTAGCAGATGTACTTTCTGGCTGCAACCGCAATGGTAAACCTGGCGAGGCGCCATTATCCATAGTATAAGGTTTAGCAAAGAACTGAACCAAAGAGAAATAAGCTAAAGCCCGCACAAATTTTGCCTCTCCTCGGTATTGTGCGGCTATTTCAGCCGAAACTTTGTCGCTATTAGCTTCTAAACCGGCTAAAAAGGTATTTGCCCGGTTTATAGCTAGATAACCAGCCGTCCACATATTAGTTAAATAAGTATTGTCGCCACCATTCGTATGCTGATAGACATCATAGCCGGTTACCACATTCGTGGTCTGGTTTTTAAACTCTTCCGCGCGGATATCGCTAAAAATTTGGTAGCGGCCACTTAAGAAGCCTAATATGTTTCCGTCTGGATCGACATAATTTGATTTTAAAGTGCTATATAAACCATTAACCTGCGATAATATTCGCTCCGGCGTATCAAAAGCAGTAGCTTCCGAGACAGTAGTTTCTGGAACAGCTTCCAGGAAATCTTCGCTACACGAACTAATAATGGACAAAGGTAGAGTTAGTAAAGAAAGCTTTACTAGTGATATTTTATATGCTTTTAGATTTAGTAATTTCATTTAAGTAGTTTTTTAATTAAAAGCCGAGACTAAGACCAAATGTTATGGCTCTACCCTGAGGAATGGAATTTCTTTCTACCCCAGGAGTAGTGTTTTCATTTCCGTTGGTAGAAATTTCCGGGTCCACACCGGTATATTTGGTAATGATAAATCCGTTGTTTACCTGGGTATAAATTCTGAGGGAATTGATGCCTGTTTTTCCAAACAAAGTAGTAGGTAGGGTATAGCCTAAAGTAGCGGTTTGCAAACGAAGAAAATCTCCTTTTTGAACATTAGAATCATTAGCAAAAGCAGAGCCATTAGAAACATTATCGCCATATACTGGTCTTGGAATTTCCGCCTCCTCACCCGACTCAGACCAAGCATCTAATACTTCTACCGAGTTGTTCCAATGGCGTTGATCTCTTAAACCAGCTTGGGTACCATTATAAATGTAGTTGCCGCCGGAGAACGTAAATAGGAAGTTTAAATCAAAATTATTGTAGCGTAAGTTATTATTAAAACCACCGTACCATTTAGGAAGCGCATTGCCGACTATCTGAGCATCAGCCCCGGAAACCCGCGGAGCCACTGTTCCATCTAAATAGGTCCAGGCCTGAGTACCACCTTGGTGTAAATATTGTACTTGTTCTCCTTTAGCATTAATAAATATCCTGCGTCCGTTTTGAGGATTAACGCCAGCTGTTTTTACGGCGTAAATGCTACCAACCGGATAGCCTACTGCTGTTATACTCGTATTTTCTAAAGAGCCAGTAGTGCCAATAATAGGAGACCCATCATTGGTAAGAGCAGTTACTTCGTTTTTATTAGTGGTAAAGTTTAAGTTAGTCGACCAGCTAAAGCCATCGTTATTAAAAGGAGTTGCATTAATCGCGAATTCAAAACCTTTATTATACATAGAGCCTACGTTGGTTAAAATCCGGTTATTGGGTATACCTTTAGAGGGCGCTTGCGGGGCGTATAATATTAAGTTATCAATGTTATTATGATAATAATTAGCTTCTAAGGTTATTCTGTTAGCTAAAAAACCTAAATCGAAACCAACGTTGGTTTGGGTACTGGTTTCCCAACGTAAGTCTCTGTTGCCGGCCTGGTTAAAACCTAAACCTGCTTCTTCGCCGTAAATATCTGCTTCAAAAGTGGTGTACGAACCATAATCGCTGGGCAAATTACCATTTCCTACGCGTCCCCAACTAGCCTTAAACCGAAGAGTAGAAAGTAAATTAGACAAAGAAGAAGTTTTAAAGAAATTTTCTTCGGTTACTGTCCAGCCTACCGAAGTCCCACCAAAGGACCCCCATCGGTTCTCGGGCGATAAGGCCGAGTTGCCGTCTCTTCTGAAATTACCGCTTATAAAGTATTTACCGTCAAAATTATAGCTAACACTGCCCAAGTAAGACTCGTAAGCCCTCTGACCAATGCCGTTGTCGCCTGCTAGGTTGATGCCAAAACTACCTTGAAAATTAGTAAAGAAAGGGTCAGTTAAGTTTTGGCGTTGCGCTCCCCAATATTCTAATCTGGTTTTCTGCACATCGGTACCTACTAACAGATTAAAATTATGTTTTTCGAGTAAGGTTTTTTGGTATTGTAAAGTGTTAATCCAGTTCCAGTTATTTCTTCTAAAGGTATTGTTATCAGCGAATCCATTAAAACCCCAACCATCTCCAGATATTGGATTCCAAAAAGTTACGTTTTCCGAATTTCCTCTGTCCCAAGAATAAGCAGATTTAAAGTTTAAACCTTCTAATAGCTTCACCTGAGCAACTAAATTTGATATTAACCGGTTGTTTTCGGCTCTGTTTCTATCTAAATCGCGCACAGCAACGGGATTATACCAGGTAATAGGTACTAAATTATTGCCTCTGCCTATGTAAGGTGTACCTGGTTGTACATTTATTTCGCCATCGGCAGTATAAGGAGCTAAATTAGGTGCTTGGGCAATCGCAAGCCGGCCTAAGCCGCCCGAAGTAAAGGCACTACCCGGATTAGAACCACTAGGTGGCGTGTTGTTGATGGTATTGTTATAATTTAGATTAGCCGAAAGTTTCAGCCAATTGGTAACATCATGGGCTATATTAAAACGGCCGGATCTTCTCTCAAAAGAATTATTTACTAAGAATCCTTCCTGGTCAGAATAGCCTCCCGAAAAATAGAAGGTAGTTTTTTCAGTTCCACCCGACATAGTTAAGGAATGGTTATGAGAAAACGCGGTTCGGTAAACTTCGTCGTACCAGTTTGTATTAACCATGGAGCCATCAGCATTGTAGTTCGGGAAAAAACCGCGGCCTTGCGCATCACGCTGCGAAGCATTAACCGCATTGGGGTTTAAAGCCAGAGCATTCGCTAAAGCCCGGTTTTTATGGTCTATGTACTGTTGGGCATCAAGTAATTCTGGTAGGCGCACTGCTTTATTAACGCCAGCCCAGCCATCGTAGGTAACTTTAGTTCTACCGGCTTTTCCTCTTTTGGTGGTTATAACCAAAACCCCATTGGCGGCTCTGGAGCCATAAATGGAAGTAGAGGCAGCATCTTTTAAGATATCGATTGTCTCAATATCAGCCGGGTTTATATCGCCTAAGGGATTATTTACGGCTGCCGTATTAACGCTAACATCTTGCTCGGTAGAAATAGGTATGCCATCTACTACAACCAACGGGAATGAACTTAAAGAAATGGAGTTTACGCCACGAATGCGAATTACCGGCGGGTTATTTAAGAGACCGTTAGGCTGCACTATATTAACCCCGGCAGCCCTACCGGTAAGTGCCTGGTCAAAGCTTTGCACCGGCCGATTTTGAATCGATTCGCCGGCAACACTAGATACGGAACCAGTAAACTCGGAGCGCAGCTGAGTTCCATAGCCGGTAACTACTACTTCACTTAGTTGTTGGGCATCTGCCCCAATAGTTACGTTAATAGTCGATGAGTTGCCAATAGCTCGTTCTGTGGTAGTATAGCCAATAAAACTAAATACTAAAGTGTTGGCCTCGGCAGGTACGGATATACTATAATTGCCAATAGCATCCGTAGCGGTACCGATTTGGGTGCCTTTTATTAATACGGTTACTCCCGGAAGCCCCTCATTGTTGGTGGCATCGGTTACTCTTCCGGTAATTGTTCTGTTCTGAGCCATTGCTTCGTTAAGAAGTGCTGACAGCAGAAAAAGACTTAGTAATAGAATTTTTCTCATGTTTTTAATTTTAGTGAAAGAATTTATATGCTTAGTTTTTACAAAGCCAAAAGTTTAGTTATACCATTTTAGAATTATAGTGCACGCCAGAAATTGCGCATATTACACACTGCATAAGCCAAATACCTAAGCCAGGTAGGAGTCTATAACTTGCAAAATGTAAAATGTACAGTTTTCTTATTATAATCCGAATGGATACAATAAATTAAGATTTGTTTGTTTGTTGTTTCGTATTACTCTAATGAATATTAAAGTAATAGTGGGTTTAATGAGCTAAATTGTAAAGAGAATTCAGATTAAAATTGCCTTAATTTAACTGTTTTCTCAATATAGCTCTTCTGTTATTCTATTAAATTATAATCAAGATCTATAAACTAAAGATAAGTATTATACTTTAAATACGGCATAATAGTTTAAATATGAAAATATATTATAAAATAGTGCATTTAAAATTAAACTTACAAATTATTTTAGTAGGATAATTTTTTAGTTTTACTGATTAACGCACGATAATTTTTAAGTAGTTGCCTAGGGGCTCTTTATTATTAAAATTCAGGTGTTTCTCTATTTTCTGAGTAGAGTATAGTATTGCGATTAGCTAAATCTATCTACTATAACACTTCGTTTGAAAGTTACTAAATTAATACAAAAGTTATAATTTTTATTTATTAGCAATTTCAAAAGCCTTGATAAAGCTCGTTCAGAATAATTTGTTTACGCCATAATAATTTGTTAATTAATTGTTTACATTTAAGGAATGAGATTGAATTTTACTTCTATAATCTTAATTATCTTATTTTACTTTTGTTCCGAGCCACTAGTTGCTCAGCAAACTTTACCAATTTTAATCAATAAAACATTTACTAATTCGCCGCTACCCCAAGTTTTAGATGCAATTCAGGGAAAATATAAATTAACTATCTATTACCAAAGAGAGTGGATAAATACTATTAAAGTTACCGCTATTCTTCAGCGTACGCCCGTAGTAGGGGATTTAAATCAGCTTTTAAGTGGTTCAGATATATCTTTTATTCAGTATAATCAGGTAACAATATTGGGATAAAAATTCAATTGCACCTATGACCCCAAAAACCTTTCCCGGAGGCGCATAATTAAAAAAGGCTGCCATTGGGCAGCCTTTTTTAATACAAACAGTTGGAATTTAGAATTATAGTTTATCCCAAAATATTTTAGTAGTTACTACATCACCGCCAATAGCAGCAGCTGCCGCTTTGTAATTAGTAACGTTTAAGTTAGCTTCTGTAGTTGGGTAAGGTAAGCGAAGCGGAATCGCTGAAATAGCCGCTGCTGGTTTTACCAGATTTGGCGCATCTAATCTTCTCCATTCTGTCCAGGCCTGAGTGGGTTGACCATACAAAGCTATCCATTTTTGGTTTCCAATTTTTTGCTTATAAGTTCCCGATGCAGTGATATACGCCATAGTAGATTGTGCCAAATAAGTGGTGGCTTCTGCTTCTGTGCCACCCCATTCCATAATAGAAGCAGTAACTCCCTTATTATAGTGTTCCATAGCAGTGCCTCCCACGGCAAATCCTCTTTCTACCGCTTCTGCTAAGATAAATTCAACCTCAGAATAGGTTAGCAACATACCTGGCAAAGTAGGACTTTCCAACATAGCACCTGGGGCAGAATAATTATCGTAGCTATTAGGACTTCCGGCTGCTCCGCCTTTGTAAGTAGAGGTAGTTCCTACTGGTTTAAAGTACTCATTTAGCCGCGGATCATTTGTAACAACTAACTGATCAATTAAAGTACTGGCGCCAACAAAGTCGGTTCTACCACTTTGTACTAATGATTCATAAAGCTGATTCCGGTTAGGAAGAGCTGTTAAATAAGTTAGTTTCGCATTATCAGCATTAGAAGTAAATGCCTTAGGTGCGGCTGCTTCTACCATTGTTTTAGCTTTAGCAGCATCTACATCGGCCAGAGTTATACCTAAACGCAATTTAAGTGAGTTGGCAAATTTTACCCAACTAGCTACATTGCCATTATAATATAAATCTCCAGTACCTAAACCAGCAGCTGTTGGATCAAACATGCCAATTGCTTTATCTAAGCGAACAACTAAGTCGTTATAAATAGCCGCATCATCATCAAATACTGGTAATACATTTTCGGGATCTAAAGCTTCTGTATAAGGAATATCACCAAATGTATTTACTAACACCGACCAGGTATAAACTTCCAGCACTTCAACAGCAGCCAGTTGATTATTCCTGACTTTTTCTTTAGTCACAGGATCGGAAATAGTGGTTAGGGGATCAGCTGTTATAACTTTTTTCCCTTCATTCAAATCACTCAGTACATCGCGATATAAAGGGTCCCAGAAAAAACGGTTGATAGACCTGGTTTCGATAACAAACTGACTTTCATCGGGGTAAGTAGTGGCTGCCCAGTACTGTACATAAAACCGAAAAGGATTTATATTATAATCAGGAGTATTAATGGTATTTACTAATACTCGTTGGGCATTGCTTACCAAAGAAACACCCGGAACAGTAGTAGCCGCTTTAGGGTTTACGTTATCGTAGTCATCCAGGCTTTTGCACGATGTTACAAACACCAGCGCCGGAATGCAGAATAAAAGTATTCTTTTCATTTTTTATTAAATTAAAATCTAAATCTTAAGTTAAAACCAATATTACGGGTAGTAGGGTAAGAACCAGACATATAACCCATTCCGTAGTTACCATTACCACCAGTACCTAAGTTATCTTCTGGGTCAGCATAAGGAACATGTTTTTTAATGATCCACAAATTTCTGCCGGTAAAAGAAAGGTCTATACCTTTAATTGGTTTAATGCGGGTAATTAAAGAAGCCGGTAAAGAATAAGTAAGGGATGCTTCTCTTAATTTAACAAAGCTAGCATCAAATACATTCATTTGTTGCGGCTGGCCGTAACCGTAAATACCTTCGGTATTTGCTACCCGAATATCATTAGGCGTACCGTCTGCTTTTACCCCTGAGAAAATTACCCCGCCACTAGTGGCAGCATACGTACCATCAGCATTCTCTACCACCGGATTTCTGGATGGGTTGCCTAAATCATTTAATCCGGCCGTTTCTGGATATAACCCGGTGCCAAAACCATAATAAGTATCCAGGTTAAATAATTGACCACCCTGACGAACATCAACCAGGAAGTAAAGAGAAACACCTTTATACGAAATAGTGTTAGAAAGCCCACCTACCCAATCTGGATTTGGATCAGCAATTACCGTAGTAGAAGGCCCCATTTGATAAAGACCATACCGTGCACTTTCAGGGTCAGAATCGATTAATTTTTCACCATTATTATTGTAACGACGGAAACTGGCGCCCCGGATGGTTCCGAATGGCTGACCAACAGTTGCATTAGATGATACGCCACCCTGATAAGTAGATAAAACTAAATTTTCAGTTCCTTCGGCTAATGAAAGTACTTTGTTCCGGTTGCGGGTCCAGTTGGCATTAAGCGTCCAAGAGAAATTGTCGGTTTTAACCGGGGTAACAAAAGCAGTAACTTCAAAGCCTTTATTCTCCACCTCGCCGGAGTTTACATAAGTATAGCCATAGCCAGAGGTAGTGGATACCTGAATAGGAATAATCTGATCGACAGAGATTGATTTATAATAAGTAGCATCAAATCCAAAACGGCTATCCATAAAAGCCATTTCAATACCACCCTCAAAACTCTTGGTTCTTTCGGGTTTCAGATTTGGATTGTTGCGGGTATTTGGCAAGGAATTAAGCGGAATAGAACCAAAACCACCTACCGTTGGCCTAGTAGAGCTGTTGATTTCCTGATCTTGTTTGCCATAAACATTAAAGATAGAATAAACTGGGGCATCATTACCTACTTCGGCGTAGTTGAGCCGGGCTTTACCATAAGATAACCACGGAGTATCTTTTAATAATTCCGAGAAAACAAAGCCGGTAGCCACAGATGGATAGTAATAAACGTTATTACCGGTAGGCAAAGTAGAAGATTTATCTCTTCTGCCTGTTATGTCTAAAAATACCATTTCTTTAAAACCAAAAGTAGCACTCGCAAAGTAACCATCTACCCCGTATCTTTGATCCACTTCTGTGGGTGGGTTAAGATTGTTAACGGAGTTAGAAAGAGAATAAATTCTTGGTACCACTAAGCCACCGTTGGTTTGCGCAAATATAGAGTTAATCTGATGTCTTCTGAAATTACTACCTACTAAGCCTCTAAAGGTGAAATCTTCGGTAATATTTTTGTTAAAGTTAGCAATTAAGTCATAATTTGCTTCCCGCGCAGTTCTATTAAAGCGTGAGTAAAAAGCAGTGCCGGTACTACCAATGGCATTTCTTTCTTCCTGAAGTTCGTCATAAGAATCTAAGGTTACTCTACCCATAATATCAAACCAGTCGGTAAATTTGTAAGTAGCCATGATATTGCCGAAATAATGATAACGTTCATCGTTCTCGTAATTTTCGTAGCGTACCCAGTACGGGTTATCAGAATAGATAGGGGCTAAATTGGTAGCACTCCGAGGATTCCAGGTAATATTTTGCCGGTTACGGAAATAGGCATCTTCTTGCTCTTTAATGTCTACGTTGGTTTGAAACCATTGTCTGAATTGTTGCATAGGGTTCCAGGAATCATAGCCGGTTCCGTAGCGACCTAAACCATCATTTTTTGTAAAGTTTATACTGGCACTGGTAGTTAACTTTGGCGTTAGGTTTAAAGAGCCAGCAAAATTAACCATATTTTTATTAATTTCGCTATTAGGCAAAATACCTGTATCGTGGGTATTGGTATAACCTAATTTAAAAGTGCCATTTTCGTTGCCACCATCTATAGTGATATTATTATTGAATCCGGCTGCATTTTTCAAGAAATAGCTAGGATCGTTTTCAGCAGCTACCCAAGGCCTTGCTTGCCGATAGAAGGGTGAAGTAGGATCTAAAGAATTCCACTGGTAAACCATTAAGCTGGGATCGAAAGCGGCACCATAAGAAGCATCTTCTGTAAACGGAACTACTAAATCCACAACGCCATCGCCATTCATATCCCGCTCATTAAAATACTTAGGGTCGTTTTCAGGGTCTGGGCCATAGTATTGACCATAACCAGCACCATATTGGTCTTGGTATTTCAGAAAGGTACTTTTATCGGCAAAACCCATGGTAGCGCCAGTATTAAGCGTAACATTTACTGCTCCTTTTCTGCCTTTCTTGGTAGTAATCATAATAACCCCGTTAGCAGCCCGTGAACCATAAAGTGCCGTTGCGGCAGCACCTTTCAACACACTAACCGATGCAATATCATCGGGGTTAACATCGGCTCCTACGTTACCATAGTCATAACCACCCCGGCCAGTATACTGATCGGATGTGTTAGTATTAGCATTGCTAATGGGAACTCCATCTACCACAAATAAAGCTTGGTTGTTACCATATAACGATTTAGTACCCCGGATAACTACATTAGTAGAGCCACCAAGTGTATTATTTTGCTTAATATTTACCCCGGCAACTTTACCTGATAAAGAGTTTATAAAGTTTGGGTTACGCGCTTTGGTAATATCAGCTCCTTCTACTTGGGTAGCAGCATAAGGAAGTGAATTGCGAGTTCTTTCAACACCCAAAGCGGTTACTACCACTTCGTTCAATTGTCTGGCATCTGTGCCTAAACTAATATTGAGGGTAGTTGCGTTGCCAATAGCACGTTCGGTAGTAGTATAACCAACAAAACTGAATACTAAAGTGGTACCACCTTCTGGTACATTTATAGAATAATTACCGGTAGCATCAGTAGCCGTACCTACTTGGGTGCCTTTAACTAAAACTGTTACTCCAGGTAGCCCTTCGTTATTAGCCGCATCAGTAACTCTTCCGGTAATTGCCCTATTCTGTGCCATAACTTCTTGCAGCAAGCCAGACAACAAGAAAAGACTTAAGAATAAAATTTTTCTCATAATCATTAATTTGTTTGATAGATAAATTTTAATGCTTTATAGTAAGAGAAATATAATAAATTGTACTTTTTTTAATTTAATATACAACTTATAATTGTAATTAAATCAGGTGTGTGATAGGATGTTTACTAGATATACTTAATTAATAAAATAAAAATATTAATTGAATTTTAGGAGTTTAAATGCTAAGTAAGATTAATCATGCTAGGTTTTAATTTAGTTAAGAGAATAGTATAAAAAATTAACCTGTACAGTTAAAGAAGAATCAATTTTAAAAATGCTTGCAGTTAATGGAGCCTAACATGAGTTAATTGATCTCTTTAGGGGATGAGTCAGAAAATATTATGTTGCTAAATAAAGCCTTAA
>Ga0210040_10007211_pt1 | contig 13586 bp, 13 predicted proteins | sample CryGeyCG12114_NA_FD_185462 | JGI IMG/M metagenome (GOLD analysis project Ga0210040, IMG submission 185462) | Groundwater microbial communities from aquifer - Crystal Geyser CG19_WC_8/21/14_NA (SPAdes) (version 2) | ecosystem: Environmental > Aquatic > Deep subsurface > Groundwater | place: USA... | reverse complement strand
GCGGTGACCGCACCGGGTGCGGTCACCCGGGTCCTCGCCGAACACGGTCACTACCTGGAGGAGCTGACGCCGGTGGCGGCGGACCTGGAGAGCGCGTTCCTGGCACTCACGGCGGAGCCGGCATGAGCGCCGTCCTGGAGCCGTCGACCGCTGCGCCGACGCAGCCCGCCGGAGGGCTCGGCGGCCTGCTGCGCGCCGAGGCCCACCGCTTCCTCGCCCGCCGGTTCATCCGGGTGCTGCTCGCCGTCGCGGTGGTCGGCTGGGCGCTGGGCGTGGTCCTGGCGCTGATGAACTACGAGACGCCGTCCGCGGGGACGCTGGCTGCCGCCCAGGCGACCCAGCAGGAGCAGATCGAGATGCAGAACTCCTACCGCGAGGAGTGTCTGGCCGATCCCACCCGGCCCGACGACGTCCCCGCGGACTCGTACTGCGGCCCGGAGGCGACGCCGGAGAACACGCCGCTGTCCTGGTACCTGAACCCGGCTCCGTTCTCGCTGTCCGAGGACGCCCGGGACGGCGCCGTGGGGGTCGCCGCGGCCGTCTCCGCGCTGGCCTTCCTCATCGGCGGCACGTTCGTGGGCGCCGAGTGGTCGTCCCGCTCGATGGTGGCGCTGCTGTTCTGGGAGACCCGCCGTCCCCGGGTGATGGGCGCCAAGGTGCTCGTCACCGCGGCCGCCACGGCCGTGATCGGCGCACTCGCCCAGGCCGCCTGGCTGGGCACGGCGGAACTGCTGCAGGCGGTGGCCGGTGACGGCGTGTCCCCGCCGGACGGCTTCTGGTCGGACCTCCTCGCCGCCCAGGGCCGCGGCGTGCTGCTGGTCATGTGCGCCGGACTGCTCGGCTTCGGGCTCACCAACCTGATGCGCAATACCGGCGCGGCCCTCGGCGTCGCGTTCGTCTACGTGGCGATCGTGGAGAACGCGGTGCGAGCGCTGCGACCGGCGTGGCAGCCGTGGCTGCTCACCAACAACGCCGCGGCGCTGGTGGTGCCGGACGGGATCACGCTGTACTGGTCCACCGACGACCTCGACGCGTCGGGCCTCCCGACGTACCAGGACGTCGAGTACCTGCTGACCAACGGGCAGGCCGCGGCCTACCTCGCCGTGGTGACCGCCGTCGTGGTCGGCGTGGGGGTGGCCCTGTTCAGCCGCCGGGACCTGCACTGACCGGCGGGGCTCAGTCCCGCAGGAAGCCGGTGAGCGCGGCGGCCAGCTCGTCCGGGGCCTCCTCGGCCATGTGGTGGCCGCTGTCGATCGGCCCGCCGCCGCGCAGGTCGTCGGTCCACGCCGCCCAGATCCGCCGCGGGTCACCGTGCAGCTCCACCAGGTCGTCGCGGGCCGACCAGAGCACCAGGGTCGGGCACCGCACCCGGCGGCCGGCCGCCCGGTCGGCCTCCTCGGCGGCCCGGTCGACCCCCAGCCCCGCCCGGTAGTCCTCCAGCATCGCCCGGACCGTGGCGGGGTCGTGCACCGCGGCCCGGAAGTCGGCGTGGTTCTCCTCCCCCATGACCTCCGGCGTCCCGCGGTAGAACCCGTCCACGTCGGCGGCGATCAGCCGCTCGGGCAGCTCCGGCCGGGCGAAGAAGAACCAGTGCCACCACGCCGCGGCGAACCGGGCGTCGGCCCGCTCGAGGTGCTCGACGATCGGGACGCAGTCCAGGACGGCGAGATGGCTGACGGCGGCCGGGGAGTCCAGCGCCGTGCGCAGCGCGACGTAGCTGCCGCGGTCGTGCCCGACGACGGCGAAGCGCTCGAAGCCGAGCCGGCGCATGAGCGCGACGACGTCCCCGGCCATCGCGCGCTTGGCGTAGGGCGCGTGGTCCTCGGTCGTCGGCGGCTTCGACGACCGGCCGTACCCGCGCAGGTCCGGGCAGACGACGGTGTGCCCGGCGGCGACCAGCAGCGGCGCCACCCGGTGCCAGGTGGTGTGCGTGCGCGGGTGCCCGTGCAGCAGCACCACCGGCGGACCGGAGCCGCCGCTGCGCACCCGCAGCTCGACCCCGCCCCCGACGTCGACCCTCTGCAGCACGAAGCCCTCGAACACCCCGCCATCCTGCCCGCGGAGCGAGCCGGCCGCAGCTGACTACCGTGGGCGGCGTGGCCCGGGTCGTCGTCGTCGGCGCCGGCCTCGGTGGCCTGGCTGCGGCCGCCCGGCTGGCCGCCGGTGGGCACGCCGTCACCGTGCTCGAGCAGGCCGAGCAGGTCGGCGGCAAGCTGGGCTGGTTCGCCCGCGACGGGCACGGCTTCGACACCGGCCCGAGCCTGCTCACCCTGCCGCAGGTGTTCACCGACCTGTTCGCCGCGACCGGTGACCCGCTGGACAGCGTGCTGGACCTGCAGCGGCTGGATCCCGCCGTCGGCTACCGGTTCGCCGACGGGACGACGACCGCGGTGCCCGGCCGGCTCGCGGAGATCGCCGACCGGCTGGACGCCGACCTGGGCGCGGGCCGCGGCGCGCAGTGGTCGGCGCTGCTGGCCCGGGCCGAGGCGATGTGGGCGGCCACCGAGCAGCCCTTCCTGCGCTCGCCGCTGGCCGGCGCCGCGACCCTGGCCACGCTCGCCCGGCGCACCGGCGACCTGCGCACCATCGCCCCCGGCCGGACACTGCGCGGGCTGGGCGGGGCGTACCTGACCGACCCGCGGCTGCGGATGCTGCTGGACCGTTACGCCACCTACTCCGGCTCCGACCCACGGCGGGCGCCGGCGGCGCTGCTGACCGTGCCGTGGGTCGAGCAGGCGTTCGGGTCCTGGTACGTCCGGGGCGGGCTGCGCCGGCTGCCCGAGGCGGTGGCCGACCGGGCCGCCGAGCGGGGTGCGGTCCTCCGGTGCGGCGCCGCGGTCACCGAGGTGCTGGTCGAGGGCGGTCGCGCGGCCGGGGTGCGGCTGGCCGACGGGACCCGGGTGCCCGCCGACGTCGTGGTGTCCGGCGCCGATGCCGCGGCCCTCTACGGCTCGCTGCTCCCCCGGACCGCGCCCGTGCGCCGGGCCCGCGCCGCGCTGCGCCGGGTCACCCCGTCGTCCTCGGGGTTCGTGCTGCTGCTGGCGCTGACCGGCCGCACTCCCGGGCTGGCCCACCACACCGTGCTGTTCCCGGCCGGCTACGACGCGGAGTTCGACGCGCTCTTCGGTCGGCGGGGCCCGAAGCGGCCGGTCGCCGACCCGACCGTCTACGTGAGCGCGCCCGACGACCCGGCCACCCGGCCCGACGCGGACAGCGAGTCCTGGTTCGTGCTGGTCAACGCGCCCCGGCACGAGCCCGGCAGCGGAGTGGACTGGACCGCTCCCGGGCTGGCCGACGCCTACGCCGACCGGGTGCTGGCCACGCTGGCCGACCGCGGGCTCGACGTCCGGGACCGGGTGCGCTGGCGGGTGGTGCGCACCCCGGCCGACCTGGAGCGCGAGACGGCCAGCCCGGGCGGCTCGATCTACGGCACCTCCAGCAACGGCGCCCGGGCGGCGTTCCTGCGCCCGGGTAACGCCTCGCCGCTGCCCGGGCTGTTCCTGGTCGGCGGCTCGGCGCACCCCGGCGGCGGGCTGCCGCTGGTCACCCTCTCCGCGGAGATCGTCGCCGGGCTGGTCGGACCGGCCTGAGGCTCAGCGCCCGGCGAACACGTACGGCCTCAGCGCCGGCTCCGCCGGGGTCTTCGCGGCGTCACCGTCGCTGTCGACCGCGTAGGAGAGGAAGGCGGCGTAGTCGGTGGCGAAGGTGGCCGGGTCCACGCCCGGCTGGAAGGGCTGGGCGCACGTCGTCCGGGAGATGCGGGCGGGCACCGCCGGCCCGGCGTGGGTCAGCGCGTCCAGAGCGATGGCGTAGCCCACCGGGTCGTAGCTGCCGATGGCGAAGTGGTCGGCGGTGTTGAGCGGGCAGACGTCCTGGGTCGCGACGTTGGCGATCTGCCCGGCCCCCGTGCGCAGCGCCGAACTCGGGGTCGGCCCGGCGTTGGGGACGACGATCTCGTCGAGCCGGGTGTAGGCCACCGTGTAGGAGATGCCGGCGAAGGTCTCCGCCCGGCTGTTCAACGCGGCCGTGAACGCGGAGATCGAGCGCTGCTGCCAGTTGGCCGGCGTGCAGCTGTCCCGGCAGGCCAGGTCGGCGACCGTCGTCCCGTGGTTGGAGGGGCTCAGCCCGACCAGGTCGTCGACCAGGGCCCGGGTGTCCGGCCAGAACCGCAGCGCCCAGCGGCCGACCATGCCGCCCTGGCTCCAGCCGACGACGTCGACGCGCTGCCCTGCCTGCCGGCTCATCGTGCGCAGCGCGGAGACGACGTACTCGCCGGCGACCTGGATGTCCGCGGTGGCGTCGGCCGGGAGGGTGACCGCGCACCAGCGCCAGCCGAGGGCGTCGAAGGCCCGCTCGTAGTTCCAGGAGAAGCCGACCGCGGGGTCCATCGTGGTGCCCGGGACGAGCAGCACCGGGGCGCGGCCCCCCGTGCCGATCGGTCCGTTGCAGTGCAGCGAGGCGGCGAGCTGGTCCGCCGGCACGCTCAGTGCCGGCCCGCGCCGGTCCAGCGGGGCGTACCCGCCGGGGCCCGCTGCCGCGGTGCCGGCGCCGCCCAGCAGCACCACCAGCAGGCAGCTCAGCACGGTCACGCACCTGCGCATCGACGACCCCCGTCGTCCGGGCCGGCACCGTTGCCGTCCACCTCCCCTGACTGTGCCGGGTGGGCAGCCGGCCGGCACCTCGACCCAGCCGGACCGGACCCGGGCGGGCCGCTAGGCGTCGCGGCGACGGAGGGTCAGGTAGCCGATCGCGAGCACGAGTGCCGCCTCGGCGGCGAAGACCGAGAAGCCCGTCCACGGGCTCAGCACGCCTCCCCCGCTGAAGGGCACGACCTGGGCGACCGCCCCGCCGGCGTTGCCGGGCATCAGCTTGGCCACCCACTCCCCCCAGGTGCCGGGCAACGCGTAGGCGAGGTTGCTCACCACCAGCACCAGCGCCATGCCGATGGTCAGCGCCGCGGCGGTGTGCCGGACCAGGAGGCCCAGCCCGAGGGCGAAGAGCCCCAGCCCGGCCAGGTAGAGCCCGTTGCCCAGCAGCGCCCGGAGCACGCCGTCCTCCGACAGCGGCACCCCGACGCCCTCGCGGTCCAGGAACCAGTCGCCGCCGAGGTAGCCGACGGCCGCCGTGACCAGCCCGGCGACGAACAGCGTCCCGGAGACCACCAGCGCCTTCGCGGCCAGCACCGCACCACGGCGGGGCACCGCGGCGAACGACGCCCGGATCATGCCGGTGCCGTACTCGCTGGTGATCACCAGCGCGCCCAACGCCAGGGCGGTCAACTGGGAGAACAGCAGCCCCCAGGTGAGGAAGGACGCCGGCGACTCCCTGGTGCCCCCGCCGGCGATCTCCCCGGCCGCGGCCCAGCAGACCAGGGTGGTCAGCCCGGCACCGAGGAGGAACAGCAGCCCCACCGACCACCGGGTCGAGCGCACCGTCCAGAACTTCAGCCACTCGGCCTGCAGGGTGTTCCCGAAGCCGGGCTGCCGGACGCCGGGCACGTGCCGGGCGGGGTCGAGGGAGACGGTGTCGATCATCGGGTGGCCTGCGCTTCCGGAGCGGCCGACGCGGAGCCGGCGGAGTACTCGACGCTGTCTGCGGTGAGGGTCATGAAGGCGTCCTCGAGGGAGGACCGGACGAGGGTCAGCTCGTGCAGGTGCAGGCCCGCGGTGCCGACCAGCTCGCCGATGCCGGCCGCGTCCAGGCCCTGCACGCGCAGCTCCTCGCCGTGCCGCTCGACGTCCAGGCCGCGCTGGCGCAGCAGGGTTGCGACGTCGGCCGTCCGGGGGCTGCGGACCCGCACGTAGGAGGCGGCGTGGTCGGCGATGAACTGCGCCATCGAGCAGTCGGCCAGCATCCGGCCTCGGCCGACCACGACGAGGTGGTCGGCGGTCAGCGCCATCTCCGACATCAGGTGGCTGGAGACCAGGACGGTGCGGCCCTGCCCGGCGAGGTCCCGGCCCAGGGTGCGCACCCAGCGGATGCCCTCGGGGTCCAGGCCGTTGACCGGCTCGTCCAGGACGACGACCGGCGGCTCGCCGAGCAGCGCCACCGCGATGCCCAGCCGCTGGCCCATGCCGAGGGAGAACCGGCCCACCCGCTGGTCGGCGACGGAGCTCAGGCCGACCAGGTCGAGCACCTCGTCGATCCGGGTGCGCGGGATGCCGTTGCTGGCGGCCAGCCAGCGCAGGTGGTTCCGGGCGGTGCGCCCGGGGTGCAGCGCGCGGGCCTCGAGCAGCGCCCCGACCTCACGCAGCGGTGCCGGCGAGTCGGCGTAGGAGCGACCGTTCACCGTCACGGTGCCGGCCGTCGGCCGGTCCAGGCCGAGCACCATCCGCATGGTCGTGGACTTCCCGGCGCCGTTCGGGCCGAGGAAGCCGGTGACCCGACCCGGCTCGACGGTGAAGCTCAGGCCGTCGACGGCGACCTTGGGACCGTAGGTCTTGGTGAGCCCGCGGGCGACGATCATCGCCGCCTCCGGGCCTGCTGGGGAGGTGTGGTGTCCATGCCGACGAGCCTGTCGGCGCCCGGCCGCCGGCGACATCGGGGAGCGCCCTGAACCGCCCCTGAACCGCCCCTGAACCGCCCCTGAGCCGCCCCTGAGCCAGGCCCTGAGGCCGCCCTGAGGCGCCTTCCCGGCTTCCCCAGCCCGCAGCCGGGCCCCGCCCTGCTCAGCCGCGGGCGGCGCCGAGCCCGAGCACGGCGGCGAGCCCGAGGGCGCTGCGCGGGGCGTACGGGCTGCGCCAGAGGCCGCCGTGCGCCGCCGCGTACGCCTCGTCCTGCCAGGGGTGCCGGTGCCGCGGGCCTCCCCCGGTGTGCAGGTCGTGCACCAGCAGGGCCGCCATCAGCACGTTCGACGTCGCCGGCTCGAACACCTCGACGCCGAACCGGTGCGCGCCGGCGTAGGCCGCGGCCAGCGCCCGGTTCTTCACCACCGACCGGGTCCGGGTGGGCGGCGCGACGTTCATCGAGACGGTGGCCCCGGCGGCGCGGGCGACGGTGGCGCGCCAGCGCTGCAGCCGCTTGGCCAGGGCGTAGTTGGGCCCCTGCTGCGGCACCAGGCTGTCGTTGATGCCCGGGTCGGCGCCGGGCAGGTAGCCGCGCTGCAGCAGCCGGCCGGCGGACACCGTGCGCAGCGGCCGGCCCAGCAGCTTCGCCGTCCGGGAGCGGGCGGCGTAGGCGGCGACGGAGAAGTCCACCGCCTCCCGCGGAACGGCGAAGACGTCGGTGGGGGTCGCCAGGAAGGCCAGCGACAGGTCCGGGCGGTCCGCGGCCAGCCGCAGGGTCAGCGCGTCCACGGCGACCGACACCCGCACGTTCGTGGCGCCGTCGGCGTAGACGTAGTTGCCGAGCACCGGCGTCCCGGGCAACCCGGAGAGCCACTCGGCGACCGCGGGCACCTCGGTCACCAGGTCCGCGCCGGCCGTCCGCTCCGGAGCCCCGTCCCCGGCCACCGGCACCAGCAGGGTGCCCGCGCCCCGGCGGCCGGTCTCCAGCACCCGCTGCCACAGCGCCGGCCGGGGCAGGTCGACCGCGGCCACCCGGGCGCCCCAGCGCAGCAGCGCCGGCAGCGGCCCCATCTCCGCCCCGGCGCCCAGCACGACCACGGTGGTGTCGGGCAGCGCGAGCCACTCGGGGTGGTCGGCGACGGTGCGCACGGCCGCGGCGCAGCTGGGCTCGATCACCCCGGAGTCGACCCAGGCGGCCAGCCGGCGGTGCAGCGCGTCCCCGCGCAGCCGCTGGCCCCGGTAGGGCAGCGACAGCTCGCGCTCGGGCTCGGCCTCCCCGCGCAGCTCCCGGGTGGTCAGCGCCCGGCCGGCGGGCGCGGTGCCGAGCACGGCCAGGCCGGTCTCGCCCTCCGGTCCGGCCACCCGGAGGCGGGCGCGCAGCGAGTCCAGCCCCGCGGTGGCGATCTGCCGGGCCGCCTCGGGCGAGGGCAGCCCCGCCTCGACGGTGCGGCGCACGTGGGCGAGGTAGCCGGCCCGCCAGTTGGTCTCCTGCTCGGCGGCCAGCGCTCCCGGTGGGTCGACGGGGCGCAGAGCGTCGGCGATGACGGCCCGCCCGACGGCGGCGGTGCTGCGCCGGCCTTCCGGGCCGGCCGGGAAGACGACGCCGCGCTGCTGCTGGTCCGCGTCCGGTGAGCTCACCGGGCCGATCCTGCCGGACCGGGCCGGCGACGGCTGAGGTCCCCCGGACCCTCAGCCGCCGGCGTGCTCAGGCCTCGTCGCCGATCTTGCCGTCGGCGAGGTCGCGGCCCTTGTCGATCTGCGCGTCGTGGTTGCCGCCGGTCTTCGAGTCGGCCAGCTGCTCGCCCTTGTCCAGCACCTTGTCGCTGGTCTGCTCGTTGCCCATGGCGTCCTTGGCCTTGTCCATCAGTCCCATGTCGTTCCCCCTCCAGGTGGTCCGCACGCCGGTCTGACACGCGGCACCAGGAGTCCCTGCCCGCGATCCGCACCCGGTAACCGGCGACCGGTCAGTCCCGGACGACGTCCTCGGCCGGCTCCACCGGGGCACCGGCCTCCAGCCAGCGCAGCAGCGTGCGGGCGGCGAACCCGGTGCCGCCCTTGACCAGCTCGGCGTCGTCGGCGGCGGCCCGGGCGGGGCCGGCGACGTCCAGGTGCGCCCACGGCAGGCCGCCGGTGAACGGCTGCAGGAACAGCGCGGCCGTGGTCGACCCGGGGTTGCCCGGGGCGTTGTTGGCGTCGGCCACGGTCGAGTCCAGCAGCGCGCGCAGGTGCCCGACGTGCTCCTCGGACAGCGGCATCCGCCAGAACGGCTCCCCGGCGTGCCCGGCGGCGGTGAGCAGCGCGTCGGCCAGCCCGTCGGCGCCGGCGAAGAGCCCCGCCGTCCTCGTGCCGAGCGCGGTCTTCATCGCGCCGGTGAGGGTGGCCACGTCGACCAGGGCGGTGGCCCCGAGCTCGAGCCGGGCGAAGGCCAGCCCGTCGGCCAGCACCAGCCGGCCCTCGGCGTCGGTGTCGAGCACCTCGGTGGTGCGCCCGCCGACGTGCCGGACGACGTCCGCCGGGCGGTAGCCGGCGCCGGACACCGCGTTCTCGCAGGCCGCGACCACGGCGGTCACCGCCACCGGCAGCTGCAGCCGGGCGGCGGCGTCCACGGCGGCCAGCACGGCCGCGCCTCCGGCCATGTCGGTCTTCATGTCGCGCATGCCCGCGTTGGTCTTGATCGAGATGCCGCCGGTGTCGAAGGTGATGCCCTTGCCGACCAGCACCGGGTGGCCCGGACCCGCCGACGCCGGCCGGTAGCCGGCCACCACGACCCGCGGCGGGGACGCCGACCCGCCACCGACGGCGAGCACGCCGCCGAAGCCGCCGGCCGCCAGCTCCTCGGGGCCGAGCACGGTCACCGTGACGTCGGCCAGCCCGCCCAGCCGGTCGACCGCCTGCCCGGCCAGCCAGGCCGGGTCACAGGTGCCCGGGGGGGTGTTCACCAGGTCGCGGGCCCAGGCCACCGACGCAGCGGTCACCCGGCCGGCGTGCGCCGCGGCGATCACCTGCGGGTCGGGAGCGTCGGCGGCCACCACGGTCACCTCGGCGAGCCGGGCGGGATGCGGTGCGGAGCCGTCCCGGAAGAGGTAGCCGGCCAGCAGTGCGGTCTCCACCGCGACCCGGACCTCGGCGGCGCCGGCCGGGGCGACGCCGGTGTCCAGCGGCAGGACCAGCCGGCGGGCGCCGTGCTCGGCCAGGGCCTGCGCCCGGCGGACCGCGACGGCCACGTAGGCGCGCAGGTCCGGCAGCGTCGCGTCGCCCACCCCGACCGCGAGCACGCTGCGGGCCGGGCCGGGCAGCGGCACGTGGGTGATCCCGCCCGGCTTCCCGCCGTTGCCCGTGTCGGCCAGGGCGCCGGCGAGCAGGCCGGGGTCGACCGGCGGCTGCCCGGCCCGGGTCAGCCACCCGGGCAGGGCGCCCTGCGGGCCGACCGGGACGGCGAGCACGTCGCCGGCGCCGAGCGTCGGCAGCGTGGCGGTGACCTCGACCCGCGGAAACGGCGCGGCCCCGGTCGCCGGCGTGCTGCCGACGGCCGGGGCCGTGTCGATCGCGGGGCTGCCGGGAGGCAGGCTCGCGGCGGTGTTCAGCTGGTCGCGCCCTTCAGAGCCTCGGAGAGGGCGGTCGCCTCGTCGGGGGACAGCTCGACGACCAGACGGCCGCCACCCTCGAGCGGAACGCGCATGACCAGGCCGCGGCCCTCCTTGGTGACCTCGAGGGGACCTTCACCCGTGCGCGGCTTCATGGCCGCCATGCGTGCCTCCTTCACCGGCCACCCACGCCCCTGCTGGCCGTGGTGTGGCGACTGTTCGTGCAGAGCTCTGCACCCCATGATCCCGTATCTCCGGCGAACGACCAACCGGGACCCCTCAGTACCGCTGTTCGGCGCCGGCCCGGAAACAGGTCGCGATGTGGTCGTCGACCATCCCGGTGGCCTGCATCAGGGCGTACGCGGTGGTCGGGCCGACGAAGCCGAACCCCCGCCGCTTGAGCTCCTTGGCCATCGCGACGGACTCCGTGCTGGTGGCCGGGACGTCGGCCAGTGTCTGCGGCCGGGGCCGGGGCGCGGGCGGGGCGAAGGACCACAGCAGTGCCGACAGCCCCTCGGGGACCTCGAGCGCGGCGCGGGCGTTGCGGACGGCGGCGGCCACCTTCGCCCGGTTGCGGACGATCCGGGCATCGGTCATCAGCCGCTCGACGTCGTCCTCGCCGAACTCGGCGACCGCGGCGATCGCGAACCCGGCGAACGCCTCCCGGAAGGCCGGCCGCTTGCGCAGGATGGTGATCCAGGACAGCCCGGACTGGAACGCCTCCAGGCAGAGCCGTTCGAACAGGGCGTCGTCGCCGGTCAGCGGCGTGCCCCACTCCTCGTCGTGGTAGGTCACGTACTCCGGGGCGCTCGTCGCCCAGCCACACCTCGAGACCACCTGTCCTCCCGCGACGGAGCGCTCCACGGCTGCCGAAGCTAGCGTCTCCCGTCGTGCACATCCTGATCACCGGAGGAGCGGGCTTCATCGGCTCGCACGTCGTCGCCGCCTGCCGCGAGGCCGGGCACGAGGTGCGGGTCCTCGACGCGCTGCTGCCCGCCGTCCACCCGCCCTATCCCGACGGCGTCCCGGGGCTGGACGGCGTGGACCTCGTCGTCGGCGACGTCCGGGACCCCGACACGGTCGACCGGGCGCTGCAGGGCATCGACGCGGTGTGCCACCAGGCGGCGATGGTCGGCCTGGGCATCGACGTGCAGGACATGCCCGCCTACGCCGGGATCAACGACCTGGGGACGGCGGTGCTGCTGGCCGCGATGGCCCGGGCGGAGGTCTCCCGGCTGGTGCTGGCCAGCTCGATGGTGGTCTACGGCGAAGGCCGGTACGAGTGCCCCGAGCACGGCGTCGTCCCGGCCGCGCCGCGCCGCCGCGCCGACCTGGACGCCGGCCGCTTCGACCCGCCCTGCCCGGTGTGCGGGCGGCAGCTGACCTGGGGCGAGGTGGGCGAGGAGACCCCGGCCGACCCGCGCAACACCTACGCCGCGACCAAGCTGGCGCAGGAGCACCTGGCGGCGGCCTGGGCCCGGTCGACCGGGGGTGGTGCGATCGCGCTGAGGTACCACAACGTCTACGGCCCGCACATGCCGCGGGACACCCCCTACGCCGGGGTGGCGTCGATCTTCCGCAGCGCGCTGGAGTCCGGCCGGGCTCCGCAGGTGTTCGAGGACGGCGGCCAGCAGCGGGACTTCGTGCACGTCAGCGACGTGGCGCAGGCGAACCTGGCATCGCTGCAGGCCGATCCGCCGTCCGCCGGGGGGCACGATGGAGCGCTGCGGGCCTACAACGTCGCCTCCGGGGTGCCGCACACCGTCGGCGACATGGCCGCTGCCCTGGCCGAGGCGTTCGGCGGCCCGGCGCCGGAGATCACCGGCGAGTACCGGATCGGCGACGTGCGGCACGTGGTCGCCTCGCCGATGCGGGCCGAGGCGGAGCTGGGCTTCCGTGCCGCGGTCACCTTCGCCGACGGGATGCGGGAGTTCGCCACCGCGCCGCTGCGCCCGGCGCCGTGAACCGGCCGGTCAGCGGGCCGAGGGCGCCGTCCGGCGGGTGACCTGGACGGCGCCGCCGGCCCGGCGCACGAACCAGACCGCACCGCTGCCGCTGACCTCGCCGTCGCCCGGGTCAGCGGCCCCGGCGCGGACGGCCAGGCAGGTGCCCTCGTCGATGCCGACGGCCGTGTCCGCGGCTCCGGAGTCGACCAGCGCCACGGTGCCGCTCAGCGTGCCGGCCTGCGCGGTGTGCACGTCGACCGCGAACGACACCAGGCCCAGCCCCGGCCGGACGGTGAGCTGCTCGAGGCCCTCCGACGACTCCACCGGGCAGACCTCCCGGTCGCCCAGCCGGTGGCCACCGACCAGCGCGGCGGCCGGGGTGATCATGGCGCCGGCGGAGAAGCCCAGGTAGGGGACGCCGGACCGGACCAGGCCCTGCAGGTGCGCCGCCGCCCCGGCCAGCCCGTTCCGGTAGTCCGGCGTCGGGCCGCCGCCGACGACGACGCCGTGCGCGCCGCCGAACGCGCCGGCGCCGACCTCCTCCCCGGGCCGCAGGAACACCGGGGTGACCACGACGGCTCCGCCGTCCTCCAGCGCGTGCCGGTAGTCGGGCAGGAAGCGCCGGCTGCGCCACCCCTGGTCCAGGAGGACGAGGGCGATCCGCGCCGGCACCTGCGCGGCCGCCGCGCGCACCTCGGCCAGGAAGCCGGCCAGCGCACCGGGCGGCGTGGTGTCGGCGCCGCCGCCGACCAGGAAGACGCTCACCGGACGGCGGCGTCCACGTCGGGCAGCGCGGCGCGGGTGTCCGCAGCCGGGCTGCGGCGGGTGGCCAGCACGCAGCCGACCAGCACCAGCGGCAGCCCGACGGCGAGGCCCAGGGTGAACGGCTCGTCGAGCAGCAGCACGCCGAGCCCGACGGCGACCGCCGGGTTGACGAAGGTGATCACCAGCGCCCGCTGCGGCCCGACCTCCCGGATGAGCGCGAAGAACAGGGCCAGCGCCACCGCCGTGCACACCACGCCCAGCGCGGCGATGGCCAGCCAGGCGTCTGCCGGGGCGTGCCCGGCGTCCCCCAGCCGCGGCACGGCGAACGGTGCGTAGACCACCGCGGTGACCACCAGCGCGAACGCGCTGGCCGTCACGCCGGGCACGTCGGGCAGCTTGCGGCTGATCACCATCGGCGCGGTGGCGTAGCCGATCACGACCAGGACCACCGCGGCGATGGCGGTGAGCTGGCCGCCGCCGATGTCCAGCCCGAGCAACACGGCGATGCCGGCCACGCCGATGACCATGCCGAGCACGCGGACGCCGGAGAGCCGGTCCTCCTCCCCGGCCAGCCGGGCGGTCAGCGCCGCGACGAACGGCACCCCGGCGACCAGCAGGCCGGTGAGCGAGGACGACAGGTCCTGCTCGGCCCAGGACAGCAGCAGCCAGGGCATGGTCATCTCCAGCACGGTGAACACCAGCAGCGCCCGCCAGTGCTGGCGCAGCGCCGGGCCCAGCCGGCCGAGGGCGAGGGTCCACGGCAGCAGCAGCGCCGCTCCGACGGC
>Ga0210040_10007210_pt1 | contig 13587 bp, 10 predicted proteins | sample CryGeyCG12114_NA_FD_185462 | JGI IMG/M metagenome (GOLD analysis project Ga0210040, IMG submission 185462) | Groundwater microbial communities from aquifer - Crystal Geyser CG19_WC_8/21/14_NA (SPAdes) (version 2) | ecosystem: Environmental > Aquatic > Deep subsurface > Groundwater | place: USA... | reverse complement strand
GGGCCGTCAGAGCCGCCCGACCGGCCGCGGGGCAGCCGCGGGGCCGTCAGAGCCGCCCGACCGGCCGCCGGGCCGCCGGGCCGCCAGGCCGCCGGGCCGCCGGGCCGCTCCAGCGGCGCGCGGGGCAGCCGCCCGCCCGGGCGGCGAGGACGCGCGGCAACTAGCGTGCCGGCAGTGACCCTCACCGCCCTGACGTCCGCGGCCGAGGTGCTCGTCGCCACCGGGCACGACCCCTTCGCCCGCAGCTCACTGCGCCGGCCGGTGGCCCACGGCTGGCTGGGCGAGGGCGCGGCGGCCTGGATCGGCATCGACGCCGACGAGCGCCTGCCCTACCTGTCCGCGCTGGGCGCGCCGGAGGCCGTCGGGGCGCTGCTCGCCCAGCTGGTCCCCGAGCTGCCGCCCCGCCAGCGGGTGACGCTGCCGCGCGGGACACCCGCCTGGCTGCCGGCCTGGGTGGGCCTGGACGGCACGGACTGGGACTTCCGCCACCTGCTCGCGCCGCCCCCGGTGCAGCCCGGCGAGGAGCTCGTCGGGCCCGTGGAGGAGCTCGACGAGGTGGCGGCGCTGCTGAAGGCGTCGAGCCCGCGGGCCAGCGCGCTGCCCGGGGACAGCCAGGTGGCCCGCTGGGTGGGCGTGCGCGACGGCGCCCGGCTGATCGCCTGCGCCGCCGATACCAGCGCCAGCACCGGGGTGGGGCACCTGTCCTCGATCGCCGTGCACCCCGACGCCCGCGGACGGGGCCTGGGCCGCGCGATCACCGCCGGGCTCACCCGCCTGCTGTTCGAGGAGGGCTGCGACCTGGTGACGCTCGGCATGTACGCCGACAACACCGCCGGCCGGGCGATGTACGACCGGCTCGGCTACCTCGACCAGCACCCCTTCACCAGCGGCCCGCTGCTGGTGCGCAGCCGCTGGTAGCCGCCCTCAGGACCTCGGCGGGGCCACCTCGCCGGCCGGCACGCTCGCGGCAGGCGCAGCGCCGGGGGCCGGCGCGTCGATCCCGGCCTCCTTGCGCTGCTCGGCCGTGATCGGCGTCGGCGCGCCGGTGAGCGGGTCCCCGCCGCCGCCCGTCTTGGGGAACGCGATGACCTCGCGCAGCGAGGACGCCCCGGCCAGCAGCATGCAGATGCGGTCCCACCCGAAGGCGATCCCGCCGTGCGGCGGCGGGCCGTACTGGAACGCCTCGAGCAGGAACCCGAACTTGGCGACCGCGTCCTCGGGCGTCACGCCGATCACGTCGAACACCTTGCGCTGCATCTCGCCGGAGTGGATGCGGATCGAGCCGCCGCCGATCTCGTTGCCGTTGCAGACGATGTCGTACGCGTACGCCAGCGCCTCCGCGGGCGCGTCGGCGAACCCGTCCGCCCACTGCGCGTTCGGCGAGGTGAACGGGTGGTGCACGGCCGTCCAGCCTCCGTCATCGGTGGGCTCGAACATCGGCGCGTCGACGATCCAGACGAAGCGCCACTCCGAGGGGTCGATGAGCCCGCAGCGCTCCCCGACCTCGAGCCGCACGGCGGCGAGCAGGCCCTGGGAGGCGGTCCGCTCCCCCGCGCCGAAGAACGCGCAGTCGCCGGGGGAGGCGCCGAGCGCCTCGCGCAGACCGGCGCGCTCGTCCTCGGAGAGGTTCTTCGCGACCGGGCCGCCGAGCGTGCCGTCCTCGGCGAAGGTGACGTACGCCAGGCCGCGCGACCCGCGCTGCTTGGCGAACTCCTGCCAGGCGTCGAAGGTGCGGCGCGGCTGCGCGGCCCCGCCGGGCATGACGACCGCCCCGACGTACGGCGCCTGGAAGACCCGGAACGGCGTCGACGCGAAGTACTGCGTCAGGTCCACCAGCTCCAGGCCGAAGCGCAGGTCCGGCTTGTCGTTGCCGTACCGGGCCATGGACTCGGCGTACGTCATGCGCGGGATCTCGCCGATCTCGTGGCCGGCGACGCCGCCCCACAGCGCGCGCACGACGGCCTCGCCGACCTCGAGGACGTCCTCCTGGTCGACGAAGCTCATCTCCACGTCGAGCTGGGTGAACTCCGGCTGCCGGTCCGCGCGGAAGTCCTCGTCGCGGTAGCACCGGGCGATCTGGAAGTAGCGCTCCATCCCGGCGACCATCAGCAGCTGCTTGAACAGCTGCGGGGACTGCGGCAGGGCGTACCAGGACCCGGGCTGCAGGCGCACCGGCACGAGGAAGTCGCGGGCGCCCTCGGGCGTGGAGCGCGTCAGGGTGGGGGTCTCGACCTCGACGAAGTCGCGGCCGAGCAGGACGTCGCGCGCCAGGGAGTTCACCCGGCTGCGCATCCGCAGGGCGGCGGCCGGGCCGCTGCGCCGCAGGTCGAGGTAGCGGTAGCGCAGCCGCACCTCGTCGGACACGTCGATCTCGTCGCTGAGCTGGAACGGCAGCGCCGCGGCCGTGCTCAGCACGGTCAGCGTGGTCGCGGCCACCTCGACGTCGCCGCTCGGCAGCGTGGTGTTGCGGTTGCCCTCCGGGCGCAGCCGCACCTCGCCGGTGACCTGCACGCAGTACTCCGCGCGCAGGTCCTGGGCGGCGGTGCCCTCCTGCAGCAGCTCCGCGCGCACCACGACCTGCACCACGCCGCTGGCGTCGCGCAGGTCGAGGAAGGCCACCCCGCCGTGGTCGCGGCGGCGGGCGACCCAGCCGGCGAGGGTGACGGTCGAGCCGGAGGCCTGCTCGCGGAGGTCTCCTGCCTGGGCGGTGCGCATCACGAGAGGAGCTCCTGGAGGTGGGTGGTCAGTGCGTCGAGCGCCACGGGGGTCTGCTCCCCGGTGCGCAGGTCCTTGAGCGGTGCGGTGCCGGCGGCCAGGTCGCGGTCGCCGAGCACCACGGCGTACGCCGCGCCGCTGCGGTCGGCGGCCTTCATGGCGCCCTTCATGCCGCGGTCGCCGTACGCGAGGTCGGCGGACAGCCCCGCGGCGCGCAGCGCGTGCACGAGCGGGACGGCGGAGCTCTTGGCGGCGGCGCCGAGCGGCACGACGAAGACCTGCACGCCGGGCTCGACCGGCGGGGCCACGCCCTCGGCCTGCAGGGCGAGCTGCGTGCGCTCGACCCCGAGCGCCCAGCCGATGCCGGGTAGCGGTGGACCGCCGATCGCCTCGGACAGCCCGTCGTAGCGTCCGCCGCCGCCGACGGCGGACTGCGCGCCGAGCCCGTCGTGGACGAACTCGAAGGTGGTGCGCATGTAGTAGTCCAGCCCGCGGACCAGCCGGGGAGCGGGCTCGTGCGCGACGCCGAGCACGTCCAGCGAGGCGCGGACGGCGTCCAGGTGGGCGGCGCAGGCGTCGCACAGCGCGTCGACCATCAGGGGGGCGTCCGCGAGCTGCGCCTGCACCGCCGGGCGCTTGTCGTCGAGCACCCGCAGCGGGTTGATCTGCGCGCGCCGCCGGGTGTCCTCGTCCAGGTCGAGCCCACCGAGGAAGGCCGTCAGCGCCTCCCGGTAGGCCGGCCGGCAGGCGGGGTCGCCGAGCGAGGTGAGCAGCAGCCGTACGCCGGTGAGCCCGAGGCCGGCGAAGGCCTGGGCGCCGAGCGCGACGACCTCCGCGTCCAGCGCGGGGTCGTCGAGGCCGAGCGCCTCGATCCCGACCTGCTGGAACTGCCGGTAGCGCCCGGCCTGCGGCCGCTCGGCCCGGAACATCGGACCGGCGTAGCGCAGCTTCACGGGCAGCTGGCCCTTGTGCAGCCCGGCGTCCAGCACCGCCCGCAGCACCCCGGCGGTGCCCTCGGGGCGCAGCGTCAGGGAGCGGTCGGCCCGGTCGGAGAAGGTGAACATCTCCTTGGCGACGATGTCGGTGCTCTCGCCGACGCCGCGCGCGAACAGGTCGGTGTGCTCGAAGACCGGCGCCTCGGCGTAGCCGTACCCGGCGCGGACCGCGGGGGCGAGCAGGCCGTCACGCACCGGCAGGAAGCCGGCGGCCGGCAGCACGTCGTACGTGCCCTTGGGCGCCGGCATCACAGCCCCCGCGTCGGCGGCGGGGCCGGCAGGTCCTGCAGGTACGGGTTGGTCGCGCGCTCGCGCCCGATGGTCGTCGCCGGGCCGTGCCCGGGCAGCACCACGGTGTCGTCGGGCAGCGGCAGCACGACCCGGGCGAGCGAGCGCTGCATCTGCACGGGGTCGCCACCGGGCAGGTCGGTGCGGCCGATGGAGCCGGCGAACAGCACGTCGCCGGCGAACAGCACCGGCTCCCCCGGCTCGCCGCCGAGCTCCTCGCCCGGCATGCGGAACACGATGGAGCCGGGCGTGTGGCCGGGTGCGAGGTCGACGTCGACGTGCAGCCCGGCGAGCTCGAGCGGGCCGGCCGTGGGCAGCTCGACGACGTCGGCGGGCTCGGAGAAGGTCAGTCCCCCGAACAGCTGCTGCCCGACGCCGAGCGAGAGCCCCTTGCCGGGGTCCGACAGCAGGTCCCGGTCGTCGGGGTGGACGTACGCGGGGATGCCGTGGGCGCCGCAGACCGGCACGACGGACCACATGTGGTCGATGTGCCCGTGGGTCAGCAGCACGGCGACGGGACGCAGCCGGTGCTCGCGCAGCAGGTCCTCCACGCCGCGCACGGCGTCCTGGCCCGGGTCGATGACCACGCACTGCTCACCCTCGCCCGGCGCCACGACGTAGCAGTTGGTGCCGAACGAGCCGGCCGGGAACCCGCGGACGAGCACGGACGTCCTCTCGATCGAGCGTGCAGGGGTGTCCGACCCTACCGGCGTGGCCCGCTCCGGCAGGCAGCCGTTTCTCCCTAGACTCACGCCCTCGGGACGCACCGCAACCGCAGGAGGACGACGCGTGGCCAGCAGCCGACGTGAGAAGGAGCTGGCCCGCATGCGGGCGGAGCGACAGGCAGCGCGCCGGGCGCAGGAGGCGGCCGCCCGCAAGCGGCGCAGCGCGATCATCGCGAGCGCTGTCGCCGTCCTGCTCGTCGCCGGCGCGGTCGCCTTCATCGGGGTGCGCTCGCGCGACAAGGGCCCCGCGGTGGCCGCCGCCGCACCGACGGCGTCCGCGGCCGCGGCCGCCGGGCCGTGCACCTACAACCCGGCCGGCGACGCCAGCCGGGAGGTCACACCGCCGCCCTCGACCCCCACGGCGACCGGCGACGTGGCCGTCACGGCGACCACCGACCAGGGCGTCGTGGCCTGGTCGCTGCTGACGCAGAAGGCCCCCTGCGCGAGCAACAGCATGATCTCGCTCGCCCGGCAGCACTTCTACGACGGCACGCCCTGCCACCGCCTCACGACCAGCGGCATCTTCGTGCTGCAGTGCGGGGACCCGACCGGGGAGGGCACCGGAGGCCCGGGCTACCAGTTCGCCGAGGAGAACCTCGAGGGCGCCACGTACCCGCGCGGGACCGTGGCCATGGCCAAGAGCAGCGCCCCGGGCAGCACCGGGAGCCAGTTCTTCCTCGTCTACAAGGACACCGACCTGCCGCCGGAGTACACGCCGGTCGGGAAGATCACCAAGGGCCTCGACGTCCTCGACAAGATCGCCAAGGCCGGCTCCAAGCCCGCCGGCGACGGCGCCCCCGAGCTGAAGACGACCATCACGACGTTCACGACCGACGCGGGCTGAGCCCCCGGGGTCAGCTCGTGACGCGGTAGGCGTCGTACACGCCCTCCACCGCCCGCACCTGCGCCAGCAGGTGCCCGAGGTGCTTCGGGTCGGCCATCTCGAAGGTGAAGCGGGAGACCGCGACACGGTCGCGGGTGGTGGTGACGGTCGCCGAGACGATGCTGACGTGCGCGTCCGACAGCATGCGCGTCACGTCGGAGAGCAGCCGGGTGCGGTCGAGGGCCTCGACCTGGATGGCGACGAGGAACATCGAGCCGCCGGTCGCCGCCCACTCGACCTCGACCATCCGCTCGCCGTTCGCGAGCAGCGGCCCGGCGTTGACGCAGTCCGCACGGTGCACCGACACCCCGCGGCCGCGGGTGACAAAGCCGACGATCTCGTCGCCCGGCACCGGGGTGCAGCACTTCGCGAGCTTGATCCAGATGTCGGTCTCGCCCTTGACGACGACCCCGGGGTCACCGGAGGGTCGCGGCGTGCGCGAGGGGCGCGTCGGGGTCTCGGTCTCGGCGAGGTCCTCGACGGCCCCCTCCGTCCCGCCCATCGCCGCCATCACGCGCTGCACCACGGACTGCGCGGACAGCCGGCCCTCGCCGACCTCGACGTAGAGCGCCGTCACGTCGGTGAGCCGCAGGTCCTTGGCGAGCGTCGGCAGCGCCTCGCCGCCGAGCAGCCGCTGCAGCGGCAGGCCCTGCTTGCGCACGGCCCGGCTGATCGCCTCCTTGCCGGCCTCGACGGCGTCCTCGCGGCGCTCCTTGGCGAACCACTGCCGGATCTTGTTGCGGGCGCGCGGGCTCTTGACGAACCCGAGCCAGTCCTGCGACGGCCCGGCGCTCTCGGCCTTGCTGGTGAAGATCTCGACGACGTCGCCGTTCTCGAGGACCGACTCCAGCGCCACCAGGCGGCCGTTCACGCGCGCCCCGATGCAGCGGTGGCCGACCTCGGTGTGCACGGCGTACGCGAAGTCCACCGCGGTCGCCCCCGACACCAGCGGGATCACGTCGCCCTTCGGCGTGAAGACGAAGACCTCGTTGTTGCTGAGGTCGAAGCGCAGCGAGTCGAGGAACTCGCCCGGGTCCGCCGCCTCCTTCTGCCAGTCCAGCAGCTGGCGCAGCCAGGTCATGTCGTCCCCGGCGCGGCGCCCGACGGTCGGGGCGGCGGGCTGCACGCCCTCCTTGTACTTCCAGTGCGCGGCGATCCCGTACTCGGCGCGCTTGTGCATCTCCTCGGTGCGGATCTGCAGCTCGACGGGCTTGCCCTCGGGGCCGATCACCGTGGTGTGCAGCGACTGGTACATGTTGAACTTGGGCATCGCGATGTAGTCCTTGAACCGCCCGGGGACGGGCGACCAGGTCGCGTGCAGGGTGCCGAGCGCCGCGTAGCAGTCGCGGACCGAGTCGACGAGCACGCGGATGCCGACCAGGTCGTTGATGTCGTTGAAGTCGCGGCCGCGCACGATCATCTTCTGGTAGATCGAGTAGTAGTGCTTCGGGCGCCCGGTCACCGTCGCCCGGATCTTCGCCGCCTTGAGCTCGCTCTGCACCCGCTCGGTGACCTGCAGGAGCTGGCTGTCCCGGGAGGGGGCGCGGTCGGCCACCAGCCGGACGATCTCGTCGTAGCGCTTCGGGTACAGCGTCGCGAACGCGAGGTCCTCGAGCTCCCACTTGATGGTGTTCATGCCGAGCCGGTGGGCCAGCGGCGCGTAGATCTCCAGCGTCTGCTTGGAGATCCGCTCCTGCTTCTCCTGCGGCACGAAGCGCAGCGTGCGCATGTTGTGCAGGCGGTCGGCGAGCTTGATGACCAGCACCCGCGGGTCGCGGGCCATCGCCACGACCATCTTGCGCAGCGTCTCGGCCTCCGCCGCGTCGCCGAACTGCACCTTGTCGAGCTTGGTCACCCCGTCCACGAGGTACGCGACGTCGTCGCCGAACTCCTCGCGCACCGACGCGAGCGTCGTCGCGGTGTCCTCGACCGTGTCGTGCAGCAGCGCCGCCACGAGCGTCGTGGTGTCCATGCCCAGCTCGGCGAGCAGCGTGCTGACGGCCAGCGGGTGCGTGATGTACGGGTCGCCGCTGCGCCGGCGCTGGCCCTCGTGGGCCTGCTCGGCGATCTCGTACGCCCGCTGCACGGGACGCAGGTCCGCCTTGGGGTGGTGGGTGCGGATGGTGCGCACCAGCGGCTCGAGGACCGGGGGCGTGGCTCCCGGCTTGGTGGACGTCAGGCGCGCCAGGCGCGCGCGGACGCGGCGGCCGGTGGGCGCCCCGGAGCCGAACTCCTCCGCCGGGTCGACGGCCGCTGCAGAGGGAGCTGTCGGCTGCGTGTCCTGCGCCACGGGCGGCTCCTGATCGGTCGAGCCACCATTGTACGAGCCCGGATCAGTAGGCGAGCAGCGCCATGACCTCGACGTCGGGACTGCCGGCCGTCAGCTTCTCGCGGCCGCCCAGAGCGGTGAGCTCCAGGAGCACGGACAGGCCGACCGGGAGCGCCCCTGCCTGCCGCACGAGCGCCACCGCCGCGAGGGCCGTGCCGCCCGTGGCGAGGACGTCGTCCACCAGCAGCACCCGCTCCCCCGGGGCGAACGCGTCGCGGTGCACCTCGACCTCGGCCGCGCCGTACTCCAGGTCGTAGGCCTCGGCGTACGTCGCGCGCGGCAGCTTGCCCTTCTTGCGCACCGGCACGAAGCCCGCGCCGGCGCGGTACGCCACGGGCGCGCCCAGCAGGAAGCCGCGGGCCTCGATGCCGGCGACCTTGTCGATCGTCCCGCGCCCCACGTGCGCGACCACGGCGTCGACGGCCGCGGCGAACGCGACCGGGTCGGCGAGCAGCGGGCTGATGTCCTTGAAGTCGACCCCGGGCTCCGGGAAGTCCGGGACGTCGAGGATCCGGGCGCGCAGCACGGCGCCGAGGTCCACCGCCACCTCAGCGGCGGCGCTTGCCGGAGGGACGCCCGCCCTTGCTCTGCCGGATGGGGGCACTGCCGCCGCGGCGTCGGGGCGCCGGGGCGGTGGCCACGACGGGGGCGGGGGCGGGGGCGGGGGCGGGCTGCGCCTCCTGCTCCGCGCTGTCCGTGGCCGTCGCGGCGCTGGTGATCGGCACCGATCCGCCGGTGCGGGCGGTGGTGCGCAGTGACGTGCGGCCGGTGCCGGACCGGCGCGACAGGACGCGGGCGCTGAGCGCCTTGTACTGCGGCTCGCGCTCCTTGAGGTCGGCCAGCAGTGGCGTGGCGAGGAACAGCGAGGAGTAGGCCCCGGCGGCCAGGCCGACGAACAGCGCGAGCGCCAGGTCCTTCAGGGTGCCGGCGCCGAGCAGGATCGCGCCGACGAACAGCAGTCCGGAGACCGGCAGCAGCGCGATGAGCGAGGTGTTGATCGAGCGCATGAAGGTCTGGTTGACCGCGAGCTCGGCCGCCTCGCTGTACGTCGAGCGGCTGCTGCCCGCGAGGCCCCTGGTGTTCTCCTCGATCTTGTCGAACACCACGATGGTGTCGTAGAGCGAGTACCCCAGGACCGTCAGCAGCGCGATGACGGTGGACGGCGTGACCACGAACTGCGTCAGCGAGTAGATGCCCGCCGTGAGGATCAGGTCGTGGATCAGCGCCACGATCGCGGCGACCGCCATCTTCGGCTCGAACCGGATCGAGATGTAGATGATCACGGCGACGAGGAACAGCCCCAGGCCCTGCAGCGCCTTGCTCGTCACCTGGCTGCCCCAGGCCGGGCCCACCGAGCTCGGGTTGATCTCGTTCTCGTCGGCGATCCCGAAGTCCTGCTGGATCGCGGAGATGACCTGGTCGACCTCCTCGGCCGACAGCGGCTCGGCCTGCACGCGCAGGTCCTTCTCGGTGCCGCCCGCCCGCCCGAGCTCCTGCGCGATGACCTCGCCGACGTGCAGCCGCTCGAAGGTGGCGCGCGCGTCCTGCACGCTGTGGCCGTTGGCCGGGAACTGGAAGGTCGTCCCGCCCTTGAACTCCACACCGAGGTTGAACCCCTGGAAGACCATGCTGGCCAGGGCGATCGTCACCAGCACGATCGAGACGGCGTAGAACCGCCTGCGCCGCTGGATCAGGGGGAACGCGGTCTCACCGCGGTAGAGCCGGCTGGCGAGGGACATCTCAGGCCTCCTGGGTGGCGGCGGCGGCGGTGCGGCGGCGGGAGGCGGCCGACGAGCTCACCGTGGTGACCGGCTGACCCCCGTCCGGCCCGTAGAACCCGGTGGGCCCGCTGCGCGAGAACCAGCGGTAGCGCGACAGCAGCGAGACCAGCGGCCGGGTGAACAGGAAGACCACCAGGACGTCGAGCAGGGTCGACAGGCCGAGCGTGAAGGCGAAGCCGCGCACGCCGCCGACGGAGACGAAGTACAGGATGATGGCGGCGAGGAACGACACGGTGTCCGCCGACAGGATGGTGCGGCGGGCCCGCACCCACGCCCGGTCGACCGCGCTGCGCGGGGTGCGCCCCTCCTTGATCTCGTCCTTGAGGCGCTCGAAGTAGACGACGAACGAGTCGGCGGTGATGCCGACCGCGACGATGAAGCCGGCGATGCCGGCCAGCGACAGCGCGAAGCCGATCTGCTTGCCGAGGATGCAGATGGTGGCGTACGTCAGCGCGCCGGAGACCAGCAGGCTCGCGATGGTCACCAGGCCGAGGGCCCGGTAGTAGAGCAGCGAGTAGACGACGACGGCGAGCAGGCCGATGCCGCCGGCGAGCAGGCCGCTGTGCAGCTGGTCCCCGCCGAGCGTCGGGGAGACCGTCTGCTCCTCCTGCGCGACGAACGTCAGCGGCAGGGCGCCGTACTTCAGGACGTTGGCGAGGGCGGCGCCGCTCTTCTGCGTGAAGCTGCCGCTGATCTCGGCGTCCGAGTCGATGCGCGTGTTGATGGTCGGCGCGCTCTGCACGACGCCGTCGAGCACGATCGCGACCTGCTTGCCGACGGTCTCCTTGGTCAGGGCCGTGAACTTGTCCTGGCCCTCGCCGGTGAACTGCACCGACACGACGTACTCGCCGACGCCGCCCTGCCGCCGGCCCGAGGTGGCGCCCTTGACGTCGGTGCCGACGACCTTGGCGACGTCGAGCTTGTACTTCGTGGTGCCGTCCGCGTCGCAGGCGACGATCTGCTGGTCGGGGGCGTCGGCGCCGCCGCCGCGCCGGTTGACCTCCTGCGAGCAGTCCAGCGCGGCGAAGTTGGCGTCGGTCGCGGGGTCGCCCGTGCGGACCTCACCGGGAGCCCGGGAGGCACCGGGGGACGGCGCCGCCGTCGGGGTGGCGGCGGGGGTGGCGGCGGGCGTGGCAGCCGGCGACGCAGCGGGGGTGGCGGCGGGCGACGCAGCCGGCGTGGGCGTGGCCGCCGCGGCGAGGGCCCGGGACAGCGCCCGGGGCCGGGCGGAGGCGGACGCGGAGGCCCCCGCGCCGGCCTTCGGGCTGGCTGCGCCGGCCTTCGGGCTGGCTGCGCCGGCCTTCGGGCTGGCTGCGCCGGCCTTCGGGCTGGCCGAGCCGCTGGGGTCCACGACCGGCGGGGTCAGCACGCTCGGGGCCGCGGCCGGTGTCGGGGACCCGGCGGCGGAGTCGAGCACCTCGCGGAAGCGCAGCTGCGCGGTCTGCGTGACGTTGCGGATCGAGGCGCGGTTGCCGCCGGGGACGCTGACGACGATGTTCTGGCCCTGCACGACGACCTCGGCCTCGGACACTCCCGCGCCGTTCACGCGCTGGCGGATGATGTCGACCGCCGTGGCCAGCTGGGCCGGGCTGGCCTGCTGGCCGTTGTCGGGGCGGGCCTCGAGGATGACGCTCGCGCCGCCCTGGAGGTCCAGGGCCAGGTTCGGCGTCAGCGCCTTGCTGCCCGGGCCGGCCAGGAACACGATGCCGTACAGCAGCGCCAGCAGCGCGACCAGCGCACCGAGGTAGCGACCGACGTGCAGCTGGTTGCGGGTCGGGGTGGATCCGGGTCGTGCCACGGAGGCGGGTCCTCAATTCGTCGGGCGTACGGTGCCGCGCGGGCGGGTAGGGCGGTCTCGGCAGGCCCCGGTCCCCGGCGCAGGCCTGTCCGGGCACAGGGGCCCGAGCATACGCAGCCCTGCCGTCAACGCAGTCTCGGCTCAGCCGGTTCCGGACTTCAGCCCGCGTCCCCCAGTTCCAGCGGCAGCACGTCGACCGGTCCGGGCGGCCTCAGCCCGAGGTGCCGCCAGGCGGCGGGAGTGGCGACCCGGCCGCGGGGGGTCCGCACGACCAGCCCGGACCGCACGAGGAAGGGCTCGGCCACCTCCTCGACGGTCTCGCGCTCCTCGCTGACCGCGACGGCCAGCGTGGACAGCCCGACCGGCCCGCCGCCGAAGCGCCGCACCAGGGCGTCCAGCACCGCGCGGTCGAGCCGGTCGAGCCCGAGCTCGTCGACGTCGTACACCTCGAGCGCGGCGCGGGCCACCTCGCGGGTCACCCTGCCGTCGGCGCGCACCTCGGCGTAGTCGCGCACGCGGCGCAGCAGCCGGTTCGCGACGCGCGGCGTGCCGCGCGAGCGCCCGGCGATCTCGGTGGCGCCGTCGTGGCGCAGCTGCACCCCGAGCAGCCCGGCGCTGCGGGTCAGGACCCGCTCGAGCTCGCGCGGCGTGTAGGGCTCCATGTGCGCCGTGAACCCGAACCGGTCGCGCAGCGGGCCGGTGAGCAGGCCGGAGCGGGTGGTGGCACCGACCAGGGTGAAGGGCGGGACCTCCAGCGGGATGGCGGTGGAGCCGGGGCCCTTGCCGACCACGACGTCGATCCGGAAGTCCTCCATCGCCATGTAGAGCAGCTCCTCGGCGGGGCGGGCGATGCGGTGGATCTCGTCGATGAACAGCACCTCGCCCTCCGCGAGGCTGGTCACCAGGGCGACCAGGTCGCCCGCCCGCTCCATCGCCGGGCCGCTGGTGATGCGGATGCCCGTGCCCAGCTCGGCGGCGATGATCATCGCGAGCGAGGTCTTGCCGAGGCCGGGCGCGCCGGACAGCAGCACGTGGTCCGGCGGCCGCTCGCGCAGCCGCGCGCTGTCGAGCAGCAGGGCGAGCTGCTCGCGCACGCGCTCCTGCCCGACGAACTCCTCCAGCCGGCGCGGGCGCAGCGCGGCCTCGACCTGGGCGTCGTCCTGGACCAGCTCCGGGCGGCTCAGGCCGGGCTCCGCGGCCCGCCGCGCCAGCTCCGCCGCCTCCCGGCGCTCCAGCTCGCTCACCGCGAGCGGGTCAGCATCGCGAGCGCCTCACGCAGCAGCTCGGGGACGTCGGCGTCGGTCGCGGTCGGCCGGGCCTCCGCGAGCCGCGCGACGGTCTCCTCGGCCTGGGCCTGCTGCCACCCGAGCCCGGCGAGCGCGCCCACGAGCGTGTCGCGCCAGCCCGGCTGCGGGGCGGGCGCCGGCGCCGCGCCGGCCGCGCCGACCTTGTCCTTGAGCTCGAGCACCATGCGCTGCGCGCCCTTGCGCCCGATGCCGGGCACGAGGGTGAGCGCGACCAGGTCCTCGGTCTGCAGGGCGCGGCGCACGACGTCGGGCGTGTGCACGGTGAGCACGGCCTGGGCCAGCCGCGGCCCGACGCCCGAGCTGGTCTGCAGCAGCTCGAACAGGTCCCGCTCGTCGGCGTCGCCGAAGCCGTACAGGGTCAGGCTGTCCTCGCGCACGACCAGCGAGGTCGACAGCTCGGTCTCGTCGCCGACCCGCAGCCGCGCCCGGGTGCCCGGGGTGGTCTGCAGGGCCAGTCCCACTCCCCCGACCCGGAGCACGACGCCGCCGGCGAGCAGCGCGGTCACGACGCCGGACACGCTGGCGATCACCGCGAGCCGCCCGCGGCGGCGAGCCGGGCCAGCGCGGGCGCCCGCCACAGGTGGCACAGCGCGAGGGCCAGCGCGTCGGCGGCGTCCGCTGGCCGCGGCGGCGCGCTGAGCCGGAGCAGCCGGGCCACCATCAGCGCGACCTGCTCCTTGTCGGCCCGCCCGGAGCCGGTCACGGCCGCCTTGACCTCGGACGGCGTGTGCAGCGCGACCGGCAGCCCGCGCCGGGCCGCGCACAC
>Ga0210040_10007209_pt1 | contig 13588 bp, 13 predicted proteins | sample CryGeyCG12114_NA_FD_185462 | JGI IMG/M metagenome (GOLD analysis project Ga0210040, IMG submission 185462) | Groundwater microbial communities from aquifer - Crystal Geyser CG19_WC_8/21/14_NA (SPAdes) (version 2) | ecosystem: Environmental > Aquatic > Deep subsurface > Groundwater | place: USA... | reverse complement strand
CTTGGCGATTTCCTTCAGCTTGCCCGCATTGTGCGTGGCAATCACCAGCCTGCCCGAGCCGAGCCTGCGCGGCATTACCGGCAGCTCACCGAACGGCTGCATCCTGCGCGGCGAAGATCTGCGTGCATCCCATCCGGGCGAGGCGCAGCAGGCGAAGCAGGCCCTCCTCGTCGTAGGGCGCGCCTTCTGCCGTCGCCTGCACCTCGGCGATGTGCCCGCCTTCCAGCAGCACGAAATTGGCATCGGCATCGGCGTTCGAATCCTCGTCATAATCGAGGTCGAGCACCGGCGTGCCCTGGTAAATCCCGCAGGAGATCGCCGCCACCTTCGCCTCGAGCGGATCGGCGGCGATGGCGCCTGCATCGAGCAGCTTCTTGACCGCCAGCCGCAGCGCGACCCATGCGCCCGAGATCGCCGCGGTCCGCGTGCCGCCATCGGCCTGGATAACGTCGCAATCGAGCGTGATCTGCCGCTCGCCAAGCTTCTCCATATTTGTGACAGCGCGCAAGGAACGACCGATAAGCCGCTGAATTTCTTGCGTGCGACCGCTCTGTTTGCCCTTGGCAGCCTCGCGCGCACCTCGTGTGTGGGTGGCGCGCGGCAACATCGAATATTCGGCCGTGACCCAGCCCTTGCCCTTGCCGCGCAGGAAAGGCGGCACACGCTCCTCAACGCTGGCGGTCACCAGCACGCGCGTGTCGCCAAAGCTGATCAGGCACGATCCCTCGGCATGCCTGGTGAAGCCGGTCTCGATCTTGATGGCGCGCATCTCGTCGGGCGCGCGGCCGGAAGGTCGCATAAGGGTCTCCTGGTGCCCGGCCCGGGGATGGTAGGGGCTGCGCCCGTCCTTAGCCAATGTGGCACGGATGGGAAGGGCGGAGGGAGAACGGGTCCAGAAGCCCCGACAGCGAGGCGCCGCCGCGAACCTGGTTCAGATCGCCAGGCTGGGAGTGCGACGCGCCCGGCGCAGGCGAATGCCCAGGACACCGAAGCCGGCGATCATCATCAGCCATGTAGCCGGCTCCGGAACGGCGGCAGGACTGCCGCTCAATTGGGCAACCAGCGCGTTGGCGATGGCCTGATGGACCACGGTGGTCGGATGCACCTTGTCGAAATAGAGCGACTTCGTGCAATTGGACAGCTGCGGTATGCCGCCATTGATGACTTGGCACGGGGTGGTCAGGTCGAGATCGGCAGGCAGGCCGTAAGCCGCCGGATCGGCCCTGACCGCGTGCTCGAAGCCGAACAGGTCGAAAAATTCCACATTGGCCCCGGTCTGCCCGGCGAAAGCGGCCGAGGTCTGGGCGAACAGCGAGCTGATTTCCTGCGAGCGCGAGGTCAGCTCGTCGAGCCGGCCCGGTATGGCGCCGACGTCCTGAACCGAGCGCGGCAGCAAGCCGATATCCGGCGAACCGGTGATCAGGAAGTTGCGCGCGCCACTGGCATACAGAAGGTTGAGCCCGGTCGTAAGGCTGGTGGCCGCGTCGGTAAACGTGACCATGCCGCCCATGTTGATCGTGCTCCGCACGTCGTTGCCGCTGAAAGTGACCAGCACGAGTGCGTCGCTGGGGATCGGTTCACCGACCAAGGTGCCATACAACCCGACCTGCTCGACGAAACTGGGGCTGGTCAGGCCCGGGATAGTACCGGGTACGGGAGCTGTGGTTGCCCCTCCGACTGCGAAGTTCGTGCCGCCCAGCAGGGCGGGAGTGGCCAGCGTTCCGACCAGCGAAGTGCTCAAGTAATCGGCGAAATTGTATCCGTTGGAGAAGCGCCCGGCGTAAAATCCGTCGACCGGCGAGGCCTCCGCACCGCCTGTGGCGATGAAAGCGTTGCCCGAATCGACCAGGCTGTCGCCGAAGACATATAGTTTCGAGTAGTCGGTCTGTGCGGTGACCGGACTTGCAAACAGGATCGCAAAGAGCACCAGAAAGCGAGCGATTGTCATGCCGGGTACTCCGCTGTTTCAAAGGCGATACCACGCGTTAACCATGCCGCCAAGTTGTCCCGCGATTGTACGCGCATTTTTCGGCGACTGGCCGCACTGGCTTCATCCAGCGGGGTTCGTATAGTGGTTTGACGCGTCCGCTGCACGGCCTACACGACGCCTCATGGCCTCGCCTCCGGTAAACGAACTCTCGCTTCGCGCGCGCGATATCTTCCGTATGGTGGTGGAGGATTACATCGCCAGCGGCCAGCCCGTGGGTTCCAAGACGCTGGCCGCGCGGAGCGAGGTCAATCTTTCTCCCGCCTCGATCCGCTCGGTGCTGAGCGAGCTTGAAAGCCTCGGCCTGCTCGCAGCGCCGCATACCAGCGCGGGGCGGATGCCCACGGATTTGGGCCTGCGCCTGTTCGTGGACGGAATGATGCAGGTGGCCGAACCCACCCCGCACGAGCGTGCCGCGATCGAGCAGCAGCTCGGGCAGGCGGGGCCGATCGAGCAGGCGCTCGAGAAGACCAGCGCCATCCTTTCGGACCTTTCGGGTGCCGCGGGGATGGTGATGGTGCCGCACCGCGAACCGCGGCTTGCGCAGATGAGCATCGTCCGCCTGGACGAGCGTCGCGCCTTGGCGGTGTTGGTCGGGCAGGATGGACACATCGAAAACCGCCTGCTGGAGATCGATGCCGGGACCGGCTCCTCGTCGCTGCAGGAGGCGACCAACTACATCTCCGCGCGCCTTTCGGGCCGCACGCTGGTCGAGGCGGCGCGGCTGATGCAGGAGGAGATCGCCTCGGGCCGGACCGCGCTCGACGATGCGAGCAGCGATCTGGTCACGCGCGGCCTGGCCGTGTGGAGCGAGGATGCCGCGCGCCGGCCGGTCCTGATCGTGCGCGGCCAGGCCAACCTGCTCGACGCCAATGCGCTGACCGACATAGAGCGGGTGCGCACGCTGATCGATGACCTGGAAAACAAGCAATCGGTCGCGCAATTGCTCGACCGCGCGCGCGAGGCGGAGGCCATGCGCATCTTCATCGGTGCCGAGAACCGGTTGTTCGCATTGAGCGGCTCGTCGGTCATCGCCGCGCCTTACCGCGACCGCGAGGGCAGGGTGGTGGGCGTTCTGGGGGTGATCGGCCCAACTCGGTTGAATTACGCCAGGGTCGTGCCCATGGTGGATTTCACGGCTCGCTCGCTGGGTCGCCTGATCAGCTGACGGAAGAGATATGACTGACCGAACGAGGCAGCGCGATGCTGCCGCAGACAAGGAACTCAGTGGCGTTCCCGACGAATTCCTGGAAGGCGACGGCTATCTAGAAGGCGGTGAAAGCGCCGAGGGTGACGCATATCCGGAGGACGACGCTGGGCGCGGGCTTGACCAGGCGCTCGCCTCCTTGCGCGAAGATCTGGAAAAGGCGCAGCAGGACATCCTCTATGCCCGGGCCGAGACGCAGAACGTGCGCCGGCGCATGGAGAAGGACGTAAGCGATGCGCGCGCCTACGCTGCAACCGGCTTCGCGCGGGACATCCTCTCGGTGGCGGACAACCTTTCCCGCGCCGTGGAGGCCGTGCCCGAAGACCTGCGCGACGATTCCAAGTTCAAGGGGCTGGTCACCGGGATCGAGGCGACGCAGCGAGAGCTGGAAAAGGTATTCGTGCAGCACGGCATCACGCGGATCGCGGCGATGGGCCTGCCGCACGACCCCAACCAGCACCAGGCCATGCTCGAGGTTCCCAGCGCGGATGTGGAGCCGGGCACGGTGATCCAGGAAATGCAGGCCGGCTACATGATCAAGGATCGCCTGCTGCGCCCGGCAATGGTCGGGATCTCTCGCAAGCCGAATTGATCCTCCTGAATATTCCCCGCACGTCGTGTTCAGGGAACCGGCAAGGCTCTTTGCCGTAGCTTCTCGCAACACGGAGAATGGAGAACACCATGAAGATGAACAAGGCATATGTCCCGCTGATCCTTGCTCCCGCGCTCGCGCTGGGTGCGTGTTCCGAGAACTACGCCGCTGAAGGCGCCGGGCTGGGTGCGGTCGCCGGTGCCGGCATTGCCGCCGTGACCGGTGGAGACGTGCTTACGGGCGCGGCAGTCGGCGGCGCTGCGGGTGCTGCAGGTGGTTATTTCGTCGACAAGGATGATGGTTGCAACGGGTACGACCGCAACGGCCGGCTGGACGACGATTGCTACGGCACCGAAGGCTACCCGGTCGATCCGCGCCGCCGCAGGTAGTCGGTCGGTCGATCACCGAAAGGTTCGATACCAAGACAGGTTTTGCTGATCGTCACCCTCCCTGGCGCGCGCTGGATGCGCTGCGTACCAGGGAGGGTGACCCGATAGAATGGCGTGTGCTCCCGGCATGCGGCCGCATGCGCCGGGACCGCACTGAGGCCCGTCAGACAGACGTTCGTTGCGCCCCCGGGAAATTCACCAGCACATCGTATGCGCGCTGATCGGGGACGCCCGCGAGGCGGAGGCCCCGGCGAAGCAGAAACGCGTGTCGCACGATCTCCGCCTGCTGCTCGATGCCGTAGCGCCTGAGCGGCCAGCCGGGCCTGAGCACGTAGTCGTAGCGGCTCCACGGGCGGCGATACAGGATCAGGTACCACTCACCCAGCGTCTGCGTCTGCCAGACATGCGTCATCTCATGGATGAAGACCCCCTGGCGCAGCGGCGGGACCTGGCTGAAATCCTCGCAATAACCCCCGTCGAGAGGATGGAAATGGATGTGGCCACGCGGCGCCATCGGCACGCGCCTGGGCTGGAAGGGAAACCACTTGCGCCGCCGGATCGTCACCTTGCGGTAATCGATCGAGGTGCCGAACATGGTCCGGGCCAGCGCCACTTCACCCTCGGTCAGCGGCCGTTCTCCGCCGATGGGGCAATTCTGGGGGGACATCGCGCGAGGTCCGCTGCTCAGGTGCCTTCGCCGGTCGAGCCGGGGGCAACGATCTCCACCGGGAAGCTCACCTTGTCGCCATTGTCGAAGGTCAGCGTCGCTTCGGTGCGGCCGCCGATGGCGAAACTGTCGTCGAGGTCCATCGCCATCACATGCATGCCGCCAGGCGCCAGCGCCACCTCCTCGCCCGCGGGCAGTGGAACGTGCGCCATGCTGTCCATGCGCGCCTGTCCGCCTGCGTTCACGGTTTGGTGGAACGTCGCCATGCCCACGCCGGTGATCGAGGCTGAGGCGATCGTCAGGTCGGCCTCGCCCGAATTGGCGATCGTGAAGTAGAGCGCGCCCGGATTGCCCGAGACCGCGGGCAGTGTCATGCGTGCCTCGCTGACCGATATGCCGGCGGGCGCGTCGGGGTCGGTGGCCGCTTGCGTCTGGCCTGCATCGCGCTGCGCCTCGTCGGGCTCGCCGGTGCAGGCGACCGGTGCCATCGCCGCGAGGAGCAGGGCGAAACCAGCGGAAACGGAACGGCTCATTCGGTGTCTTCCTCTCGCTCTTCAAGCGGCGCGGCACTAGGCGCGCCGGTCTCTTGTGCCAAGGCAAACCGCTCTTATATCGCGCCTCGCAAACAACACATTTAGTTCCGAGCCGCCGATACGGTCTTGCCTTTGGACGGGAGACCGGATGCGCGGCGTCCAATGCAATTGATGATGGGGAAACCATGGCCAAAGTAATCGGTATCGACCTCGGCACCACCAATTCGTGCGTCGCTGTCATGGATGCGGGCAAGCCCAAGGTAGTCGAGAATTCCGAAGGTGCGCGCACCACGCCTTCGATCGTCGCTTTCACCAAGGATAGCGAGCGCCTGATCGGCCAGCCGGCCAAGCGCCAGGCGGTGACCAATCCCGACAACACGCTGTTCGCGATCAAGCGCCTGATCGGCCGCCGGTTCGATGATCCCATGACCAAGCGGGACATGGACCTCGTCCCTTACGACATCGTCAAGGGCAAGAACGGCGATGCCTGGGTCGAGGCGGGCGGCGAGGATTATTCGCCTTCGCAGATCAGCGCCTTCATCCTGCAGAAGATGAAGGAAACCGCCGAGAGCTATCTTGGCGAGACCGTGACGCAGGCCGTGATCACCGTGCCGGCCTACTTCAACGACGCGCAGCGCCAGGCGACCAAGGACGCCGGCCAGATCGCGGGCCTCGAAGTGCTGCGCATCATCAACGAGCCGACCGCGGCCGCGCTTGCCTATGGCATGGACAAGGAAGACGGCAAGACCATCGCCGTCTATGACCTTGGCGGCGGCACGTTCGACGTCTCCATCCTGGAGATCGGCGATGGCGTGTTCGAGGTGAAGTCCACCAATGGCGACACCTTCCTCGGCGGCGAGGATTTCGACAGCGTGCTGGTCGAATATCTGGCCGAAGAGTTCAAGAAGAAGGAGAACATGGATCTCCGCAACGACAAGCTCGCCCTGCAGCGCCTGAAGGAAGCGTCCGAGAAGGCCAAGATCGAGCTTTCCTCGACGCAGCAGACCGAGGTCAACCTGCCCTTCATCACCGCGCGCATGGAAGGTGGCTCGTCCACCCCGCTGCACTTGGTCGAGACGCTGACCCGCTCCAAGCTGGAGCAGCTTGTCGGCGATCTCATCCAGCGCACGCTGGAGCCGTGCAAGAAGGCGCTGACCGATGCGGGCGTGGACAAGGGCGAGGTCGACGAGGTGATCCTGGTCGGCGGCATGACCCGCATGCCCAAGGTGCGTGAGGTCGTGGAGACCTTCTTCGGCAAGAAGCCGCACACGGGCGTCAATCCCGACGAGGTGGTGGCCATGGGCGCCGCGATCCAGGCCGGCGTGCTGCAGGGCGACGTCAAGGACGTGCTGCTGCTCGACGTGACCCCGCTGTCGCTGGGTATCGAGACGCTGGGCGGCATCATGACCAGGATGATCGACCGCAACACCACGATCCCGACCAAGAAGGCGCAGGTCTATTCGACCGCCGACGACAACCAGCAGGCGGTGACCATCCGCGTGTTCCAGGGCGAGCGCGAGATGGCGGCGGACAACAAGCTGCTCGGCCAGTTCGACCTGGTCGGCATCCCGTCGGCGCCGCGCGGCGTGCCGCAGATCGAGGTGACGTTCGACATCGACGCCAACGGCATCGTCAACGTCAGCGCCAAGGACAAGGGCACCGGCAAGGAACAGCAGATCCGCATCCAGGCCTCGGGCGGTCTCAGCGACAACGACATCGACCAGATGGTGCAGGACGCGGAGAAGTTCGCCGACGAAGACAAGAAGCGGCGCGAGACCGCCGAGGTCCGCAACCAGGCCGACAGTCTCGTTCATACGACCCAGAAGCAGCTCGACGAGAACGGCGACAAGATCGACGCGGGCCTGAAGTCCGAGATCGAGGGCGCCATCGCCGAAGCGAAGACCGCGCTCGAGGGTGACGACAACGAGGCGATCAAGTCCAAGAGCGACGCGCTGGCGCAGGTCGCCATGAAGATGGGCCAGGCGATCTACGAGCAGCAGTCGAACGCGCAGGCCGGGGCGCCCACCGATGGGGCCGCCGCCGGCAGCGAGGGCGGCGCCGGGGAAGAGGTCGTGGACGCTGAGTTCTCCGAGGTGAACGACGAGAACAAGGGCTGAGTGTCCTGATCGAAATCGCAATCGCCACCGGTGCATCCAAGGCACCGGTGGCGATTAGATTTCCAGGACGGGAGATCTCATGCCGGTGACCGAAATAGATTTTTACGAACTGCTCGAAGTTACGCGCGACGCTGACGACAAGACGCTCAAATCCGCTTATCGCAGGCTGGCCATGCGCTGGCATCCGGACCGCAACCCGGGCGATGCCGAGGCGGAGACGCGCTTCAAGGCGATCAGCGCCGCTTACGAATGTCTCAAGGACCCGCAAAAGCGCGCCGCCTATGACCGCTACGGCCACGCTGCATTCCAGCAGACAGGGGCGAGCGCCGGCGGGCAGGACTTCGGCGACCTGGGCGACATCTTCGAAACCATCTTCGGCAGCGGCTTTGGCGGCGGGCGCGCGCGGGCGCGGCGCGGCGCCGATTTGCGCTACGACATGGAAATCGGGCTGGAAGACGCCTTCCATGGCAAGAACACGCAGATCGAGGTGGAAGTCTCGCGCCAGTGCGAGCCGTGCGCCGGCACCGGCGCCGCTCCCGGCACGTCCACCCGCCCGTGCACGACCTGCCGCGGCATGGGCAAGGTCCGCGCGCAGCAGGGCCTGTTCGTCATCGAGCGGCCTTGCCCCAGTTGCCACGGTCGGGGCCAGGTGCTGGAAAAGCCCTGCTTCGATTGCCGCGGGGAAGGGCGCGTTGACAAGATGCAGACGCTCGACGTGGAGATCCCCCCCGGTGTCGACCATGGCACGCGGATTCGCCTGACCGGCAAGGGCGAGGCCGGCCCGATGGGGGCGCCTCCGGGCGACCTCTACATCTTCATCCACGTGAGGAAGCACGAGTATTTCGAGCGTGAGGGGACCGCTTTGTTCACACGCGCGCCGATCAGCTTCACCCTGGCGGCACTGGGTGGAAAGATCGACATTCCCGGGATGGACGGCGACACCCACACGATCGACATCCCGCCCGGCATCCAGTCGGGCCGCCAGCTCAGGAAGCGCGGCGCCGGCATGCCGGTGTTGCAGGGGCGCGGGCGCGGCGATCTGGTGGTCGAGCTGCAGGTCGAGACTCCGACCAAATTATCCAGCCGCCAGAAGGATTTGCTGCGCGAGTTTCAGGATACGGAGACCGGCGATGAGTGTCCCGAAAGCCGCGGGTTTTTCGAGCGGCTGAAGGATGCGTTTTCCGGGTAGGCAGGCTGCTGTCCTGCCGTTGAAATCAGGCGCAGGGCGGAACAGGGTGTCACCCGTCGCCTTCGCCAGAAAACATAGGCAGTTCAAACGGTTACGCCGCACTCCTGAAGATGACAGGGTGTCGCCTTCGTCAACCTCGCTGGAGGGCAATGGGGCCAAGCTGACCGGTTGAAGCCGCGAAATCCGCAAGCTTGCGTTCTCCAAACGTTCGCCCTACTTCGGGCACATGGCCAAGCCCAAGCGCCGCTACGTATGCACCGAATGCGGCAGCGTCTCCGCACGCTGGCAGGGGCAGTGCGGTGAATGCCAGGAGTGGAACACGCTGGTCGAGGATGCGCCCGAGACCAAGTTCGCAGCCAAGCACGATCTTTCGGCGGGCGGACGCGCGATCGTGTTCGAACCGCTCAACGCCCCGTCGGAGCCGCTTGTCCGGCGCACCACCGGCCTGGCGGAATTCGACCGGGCGCTGGGCGGAGGGATCGTTCCGGGCTCGGCAATCCTGATGGGCGGCGAGCCCGGGATCGGCAAGTCGACCCTGCTGCTCCAGGCTGCGGCCGCCATCGCGCGCGGCGGCAACAGCGCCGTCTATGTCAGCGGCGAGGAGGCCACGGCTCAGGTGCGCCTCCGGGCTTCGCGGTTGGGTCTGGCCGACGCCCCGATCCGCCTCGCCGCCGCCACCTCGGTGCGCGACATCCTGACCACGCTGTCGCGCGAGCAGCCGCCCGCGCTGCTGATCATCGATTCCATCCAGACGATGCACTCGGACATGATCGAGGGTGCGCCCGGCACCGTCAGCCAGGTGCGCGCCAGTGCGTTCGAGCTGATTCGCTACGCCAAGGAAAGCGGTGTCGCGCTGGTTCTGGTGGGCCACGTCACGAAGGATGGCACCATCGCCGGCCCGCGCGTGATGGAGCACATGGTCGACGTGGTGATGAGCTTCGAGGGCGAGCGCAGCCACCAGTACCGCATCCTGCGCGCGCTCAAGAACCGCTTCGGCGCGGTGGACGAGATCGGCGTGTTCTCGATGGAAGGCCACGGCCTTGCCGAGGTCGACAATCCTTCCACGCTGTTCCTGTCCGGACGCGACGAGCCGCTTGCCGGCAGCGCGGTCTTCCCCGCGCTCGAGGGCACGCGCCCGGTGCTGGTGGAAGTGCAGGCGCTGATCGTGCGGTTGCAATCGGGCGCCACGCCGCGCCGCGCGGTGGTGGGCTGGGACAATGGGCGGCTCGCCATGCTGCTGGCCGTGCTCGAGGCGCGTTGCGGCCTCAATTTCTCCTCGGCCGAAGTCTACCTCAACGTGGCCGGCGGATACCGCCTGACCGACCCCGCCGCCGATCTGGCAGTGGCGGCGGCACTGGTCTCGGCGCTGGCGGACAAGCCGCTGCCGCTGCGCTCGATCCTGTTCGGCGAGGTTTCGCTTGCGGGCGAGATCCGTCCGGTGGCCCATTCGGCTTTGCGGCTGCGCGAGGCGGCCAAGCTGGGCTTCGACCAGGCCGTCGGCCCCGAGGAGGGCGGCAGCTCGAGCGCCAAGCTGCGGTTCTTCGGGCTCAAGAGCCTGCCCGGGCTCGTTGACCGCGTGATCGGATCGGCATAATTCGCCAGCGATGACGGGGTTCGACATCATCGTGCTGGCCATCGTCGGCGTGGCCGCGATCGCCGGCTTCTTCCGCGGCTTCGTGCAGGAGACGCTGTCGCTCGCCGCCTGGGTGCTGGCGATCATCGCCATCTACTTCCTGCACACGGATTTGTCGGCATACCTTCTCGGTCTGCTCGATTCGCCGTCGGTTGCCTCGATGCTCGCCTTCGTGCTGCTGTTGCTGGTGCCCTACATCGTCATGCGGCTGATCGCGCTCAAGGCGGGCAGCAGCGCGCGCAAATCCGCGCTTGGGCCGATCGACCGCGTGCTCGGCTTCGGCTTCGGCACGCTCAAGGGAGTGATCATAGTGGTGATGGTCTTCTCGCTGATCGTGCTCGGATATGACACGATCTGGGGCGAGGAGGGCCGGCCCGACTGGATGCGCAACGCACGCACGTACGCCTTCGTCAACGCCAGCTCGCAAAGCATGGTGCAACTGATCCGCGAACGACGCGCGCTGCTTGAGGACGACGCCGAACCCGATAGTGCGGAGCCAGGATGAGCGCGCAGAAACTCTACACGCCGCAATTGCTGGGCCTGGCAGTCGAGCTTGCACAGCATCCGCTCATCGAAACGCTGCCGCTGCAGGGGGAGGGCCGCTCGCAGGCCTGCGGGTCCACGCTGGCGCTGGCGCTGGCGCTGGACGCGGAGGAGCGGATCGAGCGCCTGGGCATGCGCGTGCGGGCCTGCGCCGTGGGCCAGGCGGCGGCGGCGATCTTCGCCCGCCATGCCGCGGGGCGGGACGAGGCAGACCTGCGGGCTACTGTGTCGGCCATGCGGGCCTGGCTCGACGGGGCCGACGAGATGCCGGACTGGCCTGACCTTGGCCTGCTGGCGCCAGCGCGTACCTATCCCGGCCGCCACGGCGCGATCATGCTGCCGTGGCAGGCGGCGATCGACGCCCTTTCCACCGCATCCGCGACAAGCTAGGCACGCCTGCGCAGGGGTAGGGGATCGAGCATGGCCAGCAGCGCGGCGACGCCAGTCACTCGCGTACCGAGCGCGAAGGACATCAGGCTGGTCATCGCCGCAAGTTCGGCGGGCACGGTGTTCGAGTGGTACGATTTCTTTATCTACGGAACGCTTGCCGCCTTCATCGGCGCGGCCTTCTTTCCCGCCGGCAACGAGACGCTTTCCATCCTGCTTACCTGGGCGGGCTTTGCCATCGGCTTCGGTTTCCGTCCGCTCGGCGCTGTCCTGTTCGGCTATCTGGGTGATCGGCTGGGGCGCAAGTACACGTTCCTTGTCACGGTCACCATCATGGGCATCGCCACCGCCGGCGTGGGGCTCATCCCCGGCGCGGACACGATCGGCCTGGCCGCGCCTCTCATCGTCATCCTGCTGCGCGTGGCGCAAGGCCTCGCCCTGGGCGGCGAATATGGCGGCGCGGCGATCTACGTCGCCGAGCATGCCCCGCCCGAAAAGCGCGGCTATTACACCAGCTACATCCAGGCGAGCGTTGTCGGTGGCTTCGTCCTCAGCCTGCTGGTGGTGCTGGCCTGCCGCTTCCTGATCCCGACCGAGGAGTTCGCCGCCTGGGGCTGGCGCGTGCCGTTCCTCGTTTCGATCGCGCTGCTGGCGGTCTCCTTGTGGATGCGATTGAAGCTCAACGAGAGCCCCGTGTTCCAGGCGATGAAGAAGGAGGGGCGCATGTCAGCGAACCCCTTCGTGGAGAGCTTCACCTATCCGGGCAACAAGAAGCGCATCTTCATCGCGCTGTTCGGCGTGGCCTGCGGGCTGACGATCGTCTTCTACACCGCGCTGTTCTCCACGCTGTCGTTCCTGCGCGGCCCGATGCGCATGGACGAGACCGTGGCCGAAGTGCTGGTGGGGATCGGCTCGCTCGCCAGCGTCGCGACGCTGGTCTTCTTCGGCTGGCTGTCGGACAGGGTGGGGCGCAAGAAGCCGATCGTGTGGGGCTATGTCGCCGCGCTGCTGCTGCTGTTCCCGCTCTTCTGGGGCCTGGCGGCGCTTGCCAATCCCGGCCTTGCCGCCACCACGCGCGACAATCCGATCGTGCTTTCCGGGCCTGCGTGCGAGTACGACCCGTTCGCCGCTGAACAGGACAGCGAATGCGGCCGTCTGATGGCCGAGCTGTCCGACCGCGGCATTCGCTACTCGGTCCGCGATGGCTCGGCGCTCGTGATGCAGGTCGGCGCCAGGTCGGTGCCGCTGGAGAACGTCGCCGGAAGCGAGGCGAACCGCACCGCGATCACCGGCGCTTTCGACGAAGCCGGCTATAACGCGCCCAGACAGGTGCCGCCGCCGCTCAACATGGTCGGCATCGTTCTCATCGTCTTCGCCTTCGGCGCGCTGACGGGTGCAACCTATGGCCCAGTCGCCTCGCTCCTGTCCGAGATGTTCCCGCCCAAGATCCGCTATTCCTCGATGTCGATCCCCTACCATATCGGCGCCGGCTATTTCGGGGGCTTCCTGCCGCTGATCTCGGGCTACATCGTGGCGCGCACGGGCGATATCTTTGCCGGCCTGTGGTACACCTGGGTGCTGCTGATCGTGGCCCTCGTCGTCGCTGCCTGGGGACTGCCGAGCGGACCTCCGCGCGATTTCGCCGATGCACTCGACTGAAGCGCCGCCGCCCACGCTGGAGCTGCGGATCGACGAGCAGGCGCTGGCCCGGAACTGGCGGACGCTCGACCGTCTGTCGGGAACGGCGCGCGCCGGCGCCGCGGTCAAGGCCGATGCCTATGGACTGGGTATCGACAACGTCATGCGCGCGCTGGTCGAGGCTGGGGCACGCGACTTCTTCGTCGCGCACTGGAGCGAGGTTCCCCCGCTCCTTGCGCATGTTGCACCCTCCCAGATCGCCGTGCTGCACGGTCCGCTGACGCAGGCCGAGGCTGCCTTTGCTCGCGATCTCGGCGTGCGGCCGGTCATCAACAGCCTGCACCAGGCCCGCATCTGGCGCGATGCCGGGGGCGGCGCCTGCCACCTGATGGTGGACACCGGCATCAACCGGCTGGGGCTGCCGATGGAGGCGCTGGGCGATCCGCTGATCGGTGCGCTCGGAATCGAGACGCTGATGTCGCACCTCGCCTCTGCCGACGATGACAGCCCGCAGAACGCGCGCCAGCTCGCCCGCTTCCGCCAAGCGATCGAGGCGCGCCCGGCGAAGGCGTATAGCCTTGCCAACAGCGCCGGGATCGCTCTGGGCGGTGAGTATGCCTTCGACCTCACCCGCCCGGGCCTGGCGCTTTACGGCGGTGTGCCGCGTCCCGAGCTGGCAGGGGTGATTGAGCAGGTCGTTTATCTG
>Ga0210040_10007208_pt1 | contig 13588 bp, 10 predicted proteins | sample CryGeyCG12114_NA_FD_185462 | JGI IMG/M metagenome (GOLD analysis project Ga0210040, IMG submission 185462) | Groundwater microbial communities from aquifer - Crystal Geyser CG19_WC_8/21/14_NA (SPAdes) (version 2) | ecosystem: Environmental > Aquatic > Deep subsurface > Groundwater | place: USA... | reverse complement strand
TCGGCAACGACGCCGGACGGCCCGCTCGGCGCTAGCATGGGCGTCGGTCACGAGTCCCCATCGTCTAGCGGCCTAGGACTCCGCCCTTTCAAGGCGGCAGCGCGGGTTCGAATCCCGTTGGGGGTACTAAGGGGTTCGCCCTCTCGCTAGGGCGAATACTCACAAACTGGTACGCCTGGCTATGTGTTCACACGGATTTGGGCACATTTTGGGCACACGTAGGCGAGGGCTCCTGCGGCTGGAACTGCCGGCCGCCGACGCGCCAGGAGCCCGTCGAAGGCCCGCCGACGCCCCCTGAGCTTGTCGAAGGGCCTCGAAGAGGTTGGCGTCCGTCCCCTTCGTCGTCGCTCTCCCCTACCGAACGTCGAGCACGACCCGGCGAGCGCCCGACGGTTGCACAGCACCTAGGGACGTTGACAGCCACCGACGCTCAACAGGACAGCGGGGCTGCTCAGCGGGACCTCCGGTCTCGCAGGAGCCAAGGGGGTACGACGTGGGTGACGTTGAGCGACTGCTCACCATCGCCGAGCTGTCCGAGATGCTCGGCATCCCGGTCGACACGCTTTACGGCTGGCGCCACCGCGGAGAGGGCCCGCAGGGCTACCGGATCGGCCGGCACGTGCGCTACCGCCGAACCACCGTCGAGGCCTGGCTCGAGGGACGGTTGGACCCAGCCCGGAGCTGACGCCTGATGGCCAGCATCGAGCGTCGCCGAGGCCGGCGACGCGACGCGAGTGGCCGATGGCGTGAGGTCGTCCACTACCGGGTCCGCTACCGGGACTCACGCGGCCAGAACCACAGCGAGACGTTCCCCCGCCTGGTCGACGCCGACCGCCGCCGATCAGAGATCGAGCACGAGCTGGCGACGTCGACCTGGCACGACCGCCGTAGGGGTGACGAGCTGCTCCGCACCTGGGTCGCCGCGTGGTTGCCCACCCGACACGATCTGCGTGCAACCACGCGGGTACGGCTCGAGGTGACGATGAATCACCAGGTCCTCCCCCGCTTCGGCGACGTGTCGCTCAACGACATCACCAACAGCGACGTCCGGCGCTGGGTCGTCGAGCTGATGGACTCCGGACTGTCGGCGGCCACGACGCGCAAGGCCGTCTTCGCCCTCCGGCAGGCCCTCGAGTCGGCGATCGCCGACCAACGGCTCGTTCACAACGCGGCGACCACCGTTCCGCTACCGTCGGAGCGTTCCAAGCCAGCGCGCTACCTGTCCCAGACCGAGGTCGAGCGCCTCGTCGCGGAAGTTCCCCCACGTGACCGCGCCTTAGTCCTCGTGGGCGCCTACGCCGGGCTGCGCTGGGGTGAGGCAGCCGGACTACGTCGCCAGGACATCGACGCGCTGCGTTCAAGGATCCGGGTTACCGGCACCGCCGTCGAGCTGCGGGGTCACATCACCCTCGACAACGAGCCGAAGACGACCCGCTCCAAACGGACGATCCCCGTTGCCCGCGGAGTGATGCGCCGGATCGAGCAGCACCTCGACAACCATGTCGACGCCCCGAGCGACAGTCTCGTGTTCACCGCCCCGGCTGGCGGACCGCTCTTCCGCGCCTGGGGACAGAAGGTCCTCGAGCCCGCCGTCCAGCGAGCTGGCGTCCCAGGCATCACGTTTCACGGCCTGCGACACAGCTTCGTCGCCATCATGGTCGCCGCAGGGTGCAACGTTCGCGAGGTCTCGGAGTGGGCCGGCCACAACAGCGTGGCCTTTACCCTGACCCGCTATGGGGGTCTCTTCGAGGACGGAACAGACGAGGCGGTTGATCGCCTCGACGTACTCCTTGGCCCAATGTGAGGTGAAGGGCGAAACGACGAGACGAACGAGCCCGAAAGACGTGTTAGGCGTCCTACCTCGCTCCCCGCAAGCCTTGGCTAGCAGGGTTCCGCTCCACCCCAGGCCAAATCTTTCATCAACTGAGAAGGACGCGCTCCACTTCGCGCGGCGTAGGTCTTCGACGAACTACGGCCAGGCCGATCTTCTCAACAAACGAGATGCCCTCTGATGGATATATGCAAGTGCCGGTTGAACCACTTGAGATCAACCCCGAGAGCCTAATTCGCGCAGCCTAGTTGCGGCCCTTGAGACGATCTCTTCGTCCTGCATCCGGACGCCCAGACTCATCTGATTACGCAATGCCAGGCTCTCGGCATTCTCGTCCCCCGTTTGGACAAAAGCGGCGACAGCGATCGCATAGCAGTCTTTTGCTTCTTGGACTTTGCCTGCGCCTTGTAGGACATTGCCGAGGTTCATGTAGCCCATGGCCCTGCCGTTCAAATCTCCGACGAGTTCGTACAGACGCATAGCCTCCCTCAGCGGCTCGGTAGCCTCATCGGAATGAGCCCCCGCTTGATGAAGGGCAGTGCCAAGGTGTCCAAGGGTCGATGCTAGCGCTCGATTATCACCGGTGATGTCGTGATACCTTCTCGCCTCCAATAGAACGACCACTGCGTCCTGAAACAGCCCCGACTCCCGCAGACTGATTGCAAGATTCGTGAGTGCGTAGCCCACGCGCTCAACGTCGTTGGTGTCCAACCGCAACTTGACCGCACGCCGCAGGGTGCCAAGGCTCGATTTGGGAAAACCCTCATTGCGCACCACCTCTGCCAATCCCACCAGCATCGTCGCCTCCTCACCCCTGTCTCCGAGCCGGCGCGCGAGTCGACGTCCCTCCTGGAATACGCGCTTCGCTTCGTCGTATCGACCAAGGGACGAGAGGCTCAATCCGAGATTGTTCAGTGCGCCTAATTCTAGGCGGCTCTCCTCAAGCTTCCTCGCAGCGACGCAGCCAAACTCTAAAGCGGAGAGGGCGGCTGCAAAATCCCTTCTTAACGAGAGAAATCCCGATATGGAGAGTGCTAGATGGGCCGCGACTTCGAGTTCGGCAGCCTCCATCGCAACAGGGACACACGCTAGAATTGAGTCTACTTCCGCGTGTAGCCATGCTGTCGCAGATTCACGGCTTTGGAAAAACTCGCGTGATGCAATCTTCTCGGCGCTGATCATTTCAGCAGCGTCGTCCGTCCGCTGCATAAAGTATTCGAAAAGATCACGACGAGCGGCTCTTCGCTCTTGTTCGTATTCCTCTCCTTCCACTACTTCGGCCGCGTACAAGCGAGCTAAGTCATGCATGCCAAACAGACTTTCGCCCTCGCGGCGCTCGAGAAGATTCGCATTAACGAGATGGCGCAGCGTCCGACTCGCGACAGGTCGCGACAGCGAGCACAGATGCGCAATGGATTCGGCCGTGTAGTTAGTCCCCGGATGGAGACTCAACAGTCGAAAGACCCGTGCGTCTGCCGACTGCAGGCGAACGTATGACGAAAGAAGGGCCGGTCGAACAGCCCAGTCCTCATGCTCGATCGCGGAGAGCCGGTCCGCTTCAGACGTTAACTCCTCTACCAAGTCCCGGACGCGGATAGCAGCGTCCGAGCGGAGGATGGCGTTCACAATGCGAAGCGCTAGTGGTAGGTGACCGCACAGCGCAGCAAGGGTCTCGTACGACGGCTCGTCACTGCTAGTATCTTCAAGCTTGGGAATCGTTCGCTGTTTCAACAACTCAACTGAAGAATGCGAATCCAGCGGCTCAAGCCGTAATTCCGTTGCACCATCCAACATTGGTGCGAGCGAGTTCCGTGTGGTAATCAAAACAAGGTGCGGCGTGTTGGGAAGCAGGCTTGATACCTGCCCAAGGTCCGACACGTTATCTAGGACGAGCAGCACTCTGCGACCCTCGCCTTCGAGAGCAGCGAGTACCGAGTGATACTGCGATGCTAGCTTCGATAGCTCATGCTCAGGTTCAGAGTTACTCAGCATTCTGATAAGTGGCCCGAAGACCTGTTCGGGCGCTACGTGAGCCGCTCTATCTAAGTCGTATCCGCGAAAGTCGACGAAGATTGCGCCGCCCGTGGCAATGCCGGACTCAATGCAATTCGCTGCGATCGTACGCCCGAGGTGAGTCTTACCAACACCACCGAGGCCGGTGATCACGAAGGTTCGGCTTGTAGAGTTCCGTCCTTCGGCTCCCAGGGAAGTCGTGATCTGCGCGACCTCATCCTCGCGGCCCACGAGCAGCCCGACGAAGTTTGGTGAGGCTCCCGACCCCACCCCTATGCCGCCGCCACTCCCCGATGCAGAGATCGCCTTGACTAGATCGCTGACGGTCGCATTGATCGGTTCCAACTGGTCGTCAGAAAAATTGATACCCAAGAATTGGAGCCGCACATTGCTCATGTTAGGTTGATCGAGGATCGTAGTTATGCGCTCTAAGTGGTAGATGTCAACCGGCGATGTGAGGCCAGCGAGGAGCCGCGAGCGCTCCTCCAGCGTTAGGCGCTGGTTCGTCACGAATGCCAAACCCGCAGCCGCGTTACGGGAAACACCCGCAAAGTCAGCCGTGAATTTGCCTACGATCTCACTGAACGGCTTCTGTCCATGCGGGAAGTACGCCGCCATCACCCAAGATTCATCGCCTCGCTCCACCAAGGCGTCCTTGCCACCATCGGGACCACCCAAGGGATGACTGGGATCGAGACGCCGGTAGCCGTCGCTCAGAAGTATCTGCGCCGCAAGTCGCTCTGACTTGGCTTGGCCATCCGTCCAGTCTCGGAGGCGGTGCCAGGTCTCGTCCCATCGCATCGACACAGCGGTAGCCTAGGTCCCGCGATTAGGTCTGGTGTTTAGGCTCAGAATGTTTGCGTGGGCACCGATGTCGCCACGCTGCAGGGCAGGAGTACCGCAGTTGGCAACGACGGAAGGCAGACGCGCTGAGGTTGAAATCGGCCTTCGATGTCCAGAACGGGGCAGGACCGTCAACCCGAGCGACTAAAGTGGGACTGGAACCAGACCGAGGCAGGAACCAAGCGTCTCGAAGTAGGGACGAGCACGAAGCACCCTCGGCGTGGCGCCCGAAGACTAGTCGATGCGACTTCCCCCTCCTCGGTCTTCGCTTCAGGCCAACTACGGGCCGAAGGTCCGCACTTTCCGAAGCGAGCCTCACCGCAAGGCTGGACTGCTACCTCTGCTGAACCGCTAGCATTGCTCCGCCGTCATCTTCTGAGTGCATGACGAGATTGCGCTTCTCGTTGGCGCCTTGGCTTAGAAACACGTGGCACCTTCGCCTTTCGGCGAGCGCCAGCGGGTGCGCTTTGACCAGCATCGTCGTTGTCAACGACATCCTGCAGCAGATCGATCTCCTTGGCCACAAAGCGCCCCAAGTCGCTGAACTCTGCCAACCCAGCTAGCTCTGCCGCAACAAGCATCTCGCAGATCCGGATACGGTCGAGTAAGGACGTCACGGCCATGTTCACCTTCATCCACCGGTCGTCGCCGTCTCGGACCGTAAACGGGATGGCCAAAGCCGTACCCGGATGAGGTCCGATGTCAATCATCTGCTTCCAGAGCTCGAGGGGAATCTGGAGCGCCTTGTTCTCGAAGTTCATCTGAAGGGTGCACTGCACAAGCCAGACTGGGAACCCGCTTCTGCCCGAAGCAAAAGGGTGCCAAGCGACCACGTCGACTCCAGCATCGTTGTCGTCCACCGGAAGATCCGTCGCGAGCACAGCCAACCCCATACGCTCGGCCAGCCAGGGGACCGCCTGCTCGAACAATTGAGGCCGACCATCCTGGACTGGCGTGCCAAAGCGTACGGCGTCGCCACCAGGGGTCAGTCGAGCCTTCAGCGCTTCGCGCACTAATAGGTCGAATATCTTGTTAGCCTCGTTGTAGCGGTTCTGTAAGCGATACGGTGCGTTCTCGATACTGACGAGCAGTAGAAAGTCGTACGGCCCGAACGTCCTATTCGCGAGCCGGAAGACGCCCGCATCGTCGGCCCGAAACGGGTAAATCTCCGGAAGTAGGAACGCTCGTCGCATAACCTCGGAGCGGATCAGACCAGTATCCGCACTTGTAGGACGCTGCCCGGATGGGAACCGGCTAACCAGTTCAGCGAGACTCAGATGGCCCTCGCCCTCGACTAATAGAGCGGACTCGACGTATTCGACCAGCGTGTGGTCATCGAAAGACTCCGGTGGCGGTAACTGGCTCACGGCTTCTCGCTGCTAGCCGTTGGCGGCTCGAAACGCTTGCGTAGGTCGACCAACGCTCGCGCAATCTCATCAATCACGGAGGCGCTCTGGCGGTCCAATCGCTCAGGCCCCTCAGACTGCACTCGCCTGAGCCCATTGAGTGCCGAGTTTAATCTCTTGAGCGCAAGTTCGGCTGGCTCCGTCAGAGCCTCGACGGCCTCAGCAAGACTCTGACTAGCTTGTAGCGCGGCTTCTGCCCGGCCCGTGGTATCGGCCAGGACTCTGCCGAGGTCGCGCAGCATTCGTGACTCGGGTAGGACCTTGCCTCGCCCCCGCGCATCACCGTAGATATAGGTCAGCAGTCGTCCGAAATTTGCCTCGGCCCTTGGTGGTATCGGCCAATCACTAGTATTGACCATTCCTGGGGTAGGAGCCTCAATGTATACGCGGATGTTCCGAATTGACATCGCGGCATTGAAGACACCGAAGTCTTGTTCCGCTCTTGAGGTATCAAGCCCGAACTCCTCCCGGCCTTGCCGCACAATCTCGTGGTCGCGGTACATCGCCTTCACCTCAGCTAGCGGACGACCAACCAAGGACGCGACTTCCTCTAGGCTGTTGCCGTCCTCCTCGACTAGGTCGGTGATGTAACGCGCTTGCGCGAACGGCTCCCATTCCTTGATGCCGCTGATGTGACGGAAACCGAGAAGGGGCGTTATGCTCTTTCGCTCGGCGACGACCACGACCGGAAGCCGATCGGGCAGTGGGACCCCCAACTGGAGCCTGGCCCAGCCGCGGTTCTGCTCGGCCATGGCGGTTTTAAACTCCGGATACGAAAGACCGAGGAGCGCAGTAAGTCGCCGGTTGCCTTCAACGACCACATACTCGCCATCTTCGACGACAGCGATCAGCGGCTCTGACTCAAAGAAACCATGCCGGGCTATCGACTCTGCAACCTCTAAAGGATTGTACCGTTTGTCGATATACAGGGCGAGATCAAGCTGACTAGCCGCCTCGTACTGTTGCTCCAGCGGCAGGCGCGGATTACGCCAGTCAAGTCGCAACTCGGAGAGCGCGATCCGTTGCGGTTCTCCCCCAACGGTTTGCGCTAGGTCTCTGGCCACCGACGTAGTCTCTCATACCATCCTTGGCTACTCTGGCCAGCCACCGGCCCTTGCAATGTTTGCGGAAGAGTCGAAGGGGCTACCTGGGCGGCGGTGCGCCGGCGGATGACGCTTGACCATCGACACGCCATCAGAGGGGGCATCACTCAGGAGGGTTCCGCTGCTAGACGACTCGGTGCAATGCAGAGTCTCGTAGTGCTCGGGACGCTCGGTCGGTCATGGCCCCTACAAGGGCAGATCACCTTTCCAAATTTGGGTCCGTGACGAGGCAAGTGCCGGTCTGCTCAGGGGGTCCGGCCTTGAACAGCGTCAACGACGCGACTCACTGCCTCGACGGGGATCTCGTGCTCCCAGAGGCGGATCACCATCCAGCCAGCCTCCTCGAGTTGGCGATTTGTGTCGAGGTCGCGGGCTACGTTGCGTCCGATCTTGGTCAACCAGTAGTCGGCGTTGGTGGTGGGCGTGGTGCCGTGTTGTGGGCACCCATGCCAATAGCACCCGTCAACGAACACGGCGACTTGGGGTCCCCGGAAGACGAGGTCAGCGCGGCGGTTGAGCTCTGGCAGAGGCCGAGCGTCCACGCGGTAGCGCATGCCGGCAGCGAACAGGAGCCGCCGGATGGCCAACTCGGGCCTGGTGTCACGGCGGCGATTGGCTTGCATCACCGCGCGGGCGGCGACGGACGATGCCCACGACTGGTACGCGCGAGCCACGCTGCTCACGATTGCACGCGCGGTCAAAGGAGTCGCAACCCCCTGGCCCGGAGGTGGTGTCTGCAATCACGTCGGGCCGCGCACGCATGATCTGATGGCGTCCGTGATCAGCAGCGGCTCACCGGCGTTCGACGACCTCCGAGCCCAGCTCGGCCGCGACCCGAGCCTGCGAGGCGAGCTCGAAGCCGCACTGGACCTGAACGTGCAGCGGGTGAACCCCACGGATCGGGCGAACCGGTTCGGGTCGGGCGCCGCGGTGGAGTGGATCTTGGCCGCGGTCGCCTACGCGGCTGGCGTGCTCGCCCTTCCGGGGGGGCACAACGCGAACGGGTTCGACCTACGGGACTTGCGCGCGGACGCACGTGGCCTCTGGTCGGTGAAGAACACCACGAAGCGCGCCGACTTCCGCCTGACCAACGGCATCGGCGGCGCTGGGGCCGGGTTCACGGACCCAGTGGTGTTCTTGTCGCCAGCGCTGCCCGGGCTAACGCTGATCGACCCGCACCTGCACGCTGACGTCGCCGCACAGGTCGTGCAGAAGCCAGACGCGATGATCTTGCCGTTCCGCGTAGTGGAGGCCCACGCGAAGGCCCACCCAGAGTGCGTAGCCCCCTGCCGAATGCCGACGAACCCCGGTACCGGAGAGGACGACCCGTGGATGGACTACGTGGAGAGCCTGCTCGACCCTCGCCGGTTCCCGCGCCTGTCCCGGCTCTTCGTAGTCGCCAAGCCCGTGCAGGGAACGCTGACGAGTGAGCTGCAGTCGCTGATCGCGCAGCGCGACTCCGGCGCGATCAACGCAGAGCAGTTCGACCTGCTCGTCCGCCGGCTGGGCGGCTGACTCGGGTGTCGGTGCAATCGACGGCCGGGCGCCGGCGCCGGCTGGCGATCGACGTGCTCGGCCGCCAACTCGACCGAGCCGACCCAGAGTCAGCGGCGGCGCGTCTGGCCGTCAGCCTGGGCCAGCCGCGGCCCATGGTTGTCAGCGCCGACATCGACGGGCTGGTGTCGGCCGCCATGCTGGCCTCGGTGGCCCCGTGGAAGATCGTCGGGTTTGTCGTCCAGTCGACCAAGTTGGTCCTGCATCCGTCGGTGACAGGCGGGATGCCGGACGACCTGGTGGCGGTGGACCTGTTCTCGCTTCGTCACGACAGCATCAGCAATCACGTCGTCCGCTTCGGTGACAAGAGGCCTCGACTCGGGCACCTGTCTGCGGCCTGGCAGGAGTGGGACGCCGCCGTCGACGCTGCGGCCGCGGCGCGGCTGATGCTGGTGCCCTCGATCTGGGCGAGGACGCAGGGCTGCTACGAGGACGCCGATAAGGTGACTTCGTCGAAGTTCAAGTACCCGCTCGGGTCTGCGCAGATCCTGCTGGCGCTGCTGGAGGCGGCGGGACATCCGCCACGTTTCTACGACCGGCACTACCTGCCGTGGCTGGTAGCGAACTGCGATGGCGGGGTGGCTACGTACAGCCGGCACGCATACAACGCCCGCGTGTGGTGGCCCGTGATGGCTGGAGCGGTCGGTCCCGCGAGCCTAACCGAGCAGGTCTTCCGGATGGTCGACGAGATGCGCCCGCACGACTTCCTCGACACCGTCAACGCTCTCGACCGCGAGCGGCAGGCCAACGACGAGGCCCGGTGGCTCGACGACGACTGGAACCTGGCTGACGCCAGCACCATGACGCTGAGACGCACGCTTCGGTGGCTGTGCGACCTGACGGGATGGCGCGACCCGGTCCGCAGCGGTCTTGACGCGATGGCGGAATGGCAGCAGAGGTCCGTCAACGGCCAGGGGCTGATCTACCTCGGCAGCGACGAGCACAAGAAAGTCACCGCGGCCACCGAGGCGGACGCAGTCGCCTCGATCGGCGCCGCGCAGACTGCAGTGAACGCCAACTTTTACCACGGCGGGTTCTCCGGCAGCCGGTTCAACTGGGCTGGCGGCTGGTAGTCAGCCGGTGCTCTCGCGGGCGGGGCGGTGCTTGGCGAGGATCTCCTGTGGGCGAGGCGGCGCGTCCTTGACCGCGGCCAGGATCGCCCGGCCCTCCGGCGTGGCCCCCAGCTCCTCGGCGCTGCTCTCGACGTGCGTGCGGAACACGTGCCAGACGGCGCTGACGTTGACCCCGTTGCCCATCTGCTTGTACGTCCAGGCGTCGGTCTGGTCGGGGAACACGAACGTGTCCGGCAGTCCCTGCAGCCGGGCGGTCTCGCGGGGAGACAGGCGCCGCTCCCGGGGTCCGACGATCGAGGTCTGGGTGATCGCGACGAGTGCCGGGATGTAGGTCGCCTTCTTAGCCCTGATTCCTGAGGGCCGAAAGTGCATCACCGTGTCCCACAGGCTCTTCGTCTCCTGCGCCTGCCACTCGAGCTTGCGCCGTGACGCCGGGAAGTCGTACACCCCGTACCGGTGAGCCCACGGGATGATCACGTCGAAGTGCCGTTGGAACAGGTCGTAGTTCTTCTCGAGGTGGCTCCGCTTCCAAGCCGGGAGAGCGGGGTCAACGGTCGGCATGGTCACCTCGGCTGGGACCAGGGGCTTCTTCTTCGTGCTGTCGGCGCTCTGGCCGTCAGGCTCCTCGGACTGGGGTAGCCCAGCCGCCTTCGGGAAGAGTGCGGCCATCTCCGGGAAGTCGAGCCAGGCGTCGGCCCAGATGGGATGGCCGGGGAGATGCCGGTCGTGCATCGCCGGCCGCATCTGCAGGACGAATTGGTCCCACGCCTCGATCCAGTCGACCTCGGTGTCGCTGAGCTCGCAGCCCTGGACGTTGTGCGAGTCGTCGAGCAGGTCCTCGAGGCGCCAGTCACGCTTGGGGTCGAACAGTGCCTCACTGCCCTCTGCGACAGGGAACCGGTCAGTCATGGAGGCGACCGGGTCAGGGCCCTTCCTCTTCTTGCCGTTGCTTGCCTTCACCTTGTCTGGGGCCCAGGTGGCGGCGATGAAGACGCGCTCGCGGACCTGAGGGACGCCGCCGAGGCGGGGCGGCAGCAGGTGCGGGGAGAAGATCGCTGGCTGGTCCGAGACCCAGTAGCCCTCGTCGCGGAGCGTCTCGATGATGACGTCCCACTCGTGGCCGTGGCGTGGGCCGACCAGGTTCCGAACGTTCTCCAACAGGACCACCTTCGGGTGATGTGCCGTGATGATGCTGGCGATGTTGAAGAACAGCGTGCCCCGCGTCTCGTCCATGCCCCTCTGGGCGCCGGACTTGGAGAACGGCTGGCACGGGAACCCTGCGCAGAGAACGTCGTGCGGTGGGACGTTCATGATCTTGCGGTCGGCGTCAGCGTCCTCGGTGATGTCACCGAGCGCTGGATGGCCCCAGTTCGCCTCGTAGACGTTCGCTGCCTTCTTGTCGATCTCCACCGCGTAGACGCACTCGCCGCCGAAGGCCTTCATGGCTGCGTGAAACCCTCCGATCCCGGCGAAGAGGTCCACGAATCGGAACGAAGGAACGTCCTCAGCAAGTGAGGCCTCGGCGGTCAACTCGACGGGGGCAGTCTCGCCAGTCAGCATGTCGTTCAGCTTACTCGGACGCAGGAGTCTCCTTGACTGACGACGACGAGGTGTCGCGCCTCATGACCCGACCAACCCGTAGGCCACCCCCGCCCAAGTTCTGAGGTGGCAGCGCTTAGCGGTCGTCCCGCTCGACTTGAGGGCCGTGCGTACTGGTCCTCTAGGCTGCCGCCGGGTCACCACGGGGTCTCTCTCGGCGTCTGTGCCTGGTCGAGCCTAGCTGACGTCGGCGGACGTCCATCTGCAGTGGCCTCGCCGACGCCCTGCATCTGCAGTGGCCTCGCCGACGCCCTGGAGGCTGAAGATCGCGGGCGGTCTGCTGGCGGCGCTCCGCACCGCAATGAACCGCCTCCTCTGCTGCCATGCGAGGATCCGCGCCGACTTTTCGAGCGGCAGCCTTGAGAACCTGCGCCAGGCACCTGACCTACCAACGGCAGCAGGACAGGCCCACCATCGCGGGTCTTCTAGAGCGCGTCGTCTGTGGGAGAGGGCGCGACGCAAGGGTGTTCGCCCGACGGGTCCTTGAAGTGTTGAAGCTGTCGGACCGACGCCAGCAGCCCGTCGACCAGCGCATCGTCATGACTTAACCGGGCCCACCAGTTCGACCGCTCCCCTACCCCTGCACATCCGGGGACTGGTCCGGCCTCGTCCTCGGCCGCTGGCCTCCGTCGCCACTCCTCCCTTAACTTGTAGCGACGAGTCCCACACACCTCTTGCACTCCGGGCGGCGAGACACCGCATCGGAGGAGCCAAGGGCGCTCGCCTGCCGATTGACTCGCTAACGCGGGTCTGTTCCTAGCGCAGAAACGTGTCCCAGCACGGAAGGGGAAGGCGCCCTGCAGCCGGGATGCTTTCCCGAATGCAGCGGTCGAGACCTCATCGGAGCCGCAGACATTGCAGCCTCTGGGCCGAAGGACGTGCCCTTCGGCGGAACGGAGCGGCAGCATTCGTCTTGCCGCCTCTGTCGACTCCGCGAGGGACAGCCTGGGCAGCTGACGTATGTAGCCGGCCGCAGTGCAAGAGGTGTGTGAATTCGTTGCTACAGGTTTGAGCGGACTGGCTCCTTAGAGCGCTTGTGGCATCGAGGTGATGTCGATGACGACGAAGAAGAAGACGGGGACGACGGGGCTCGACCGGGAGCGGGTCAGGCGGCGCAAGCTCGAGCAGTCGAAGGCCGAAGACCCGCGCCGTCAGACACTCGAAGACAGCGCGCCGTCGAACGCACCCGACCCAGCTGCAGGCCGTGCACTGACCGCCCGCGCACAAGGTCAAGGTGGCGTGGTTGCCACTGGGGCGCGTCGGCCGGGCCAGCAAGTCACGTGCCTGTGGTGCGGGGAGTCGGTAACCGTGAAGGCTCGAGGGCCGCTACCGAGGTTCTGCTCGTCGAACTGCCGGCATCGCGCGTGGGAGCAGGAACGGGCGGCACGAGCCGGGCGTGCTGCAGTCGTCGTGGTCGATCGCACGGTCGCCGCTTACCCCGGCGACGTGCAAGGCTGGGTCGACCACCTCGATCGGCTGGCGCACGAGATTCGCGCTGGTCGGCTTGACCTCGATTTGCTGACGTCCGCTCTCGACAACGCGGCCGCAGCTGCGGCGGGTCGTCCGCCTCGGCCTCGTGCGGGGATGTGGACGTCGGCCACACTTCGCCCCTGGTGACGTCATGTCCCTGGCCGTGCTGTCGTCCGACCTCAGGTGTCGTTTGCTCGAGGGGGAACGTCACCCTCTACGGGGCTTGACGTCGCCGCCGCGTCCCCTCGTACCCGCCAGGCGCAGCAGGACTGGAAGGCTGCTGTCGACCCCGTCGCTGATCGACCGACGGACGAGAAGCCGACCTCTTCGAGGCCCTTCGACAGGCTCAGGGGGCGAAGAACGCTCCCGTTTCGCTCCTGTGCCCTCCGGGCACGACGAGAGGTGCTCGACGAGAGCATTTCTTGGGCACATTTTGGGCACACGATGCCCAAAAACGCCGCGGGGCTTCGACAAATGTCGACAGAGCCGAGTCGACTATTATCCCTAGTCATGACAACATTCGGCGACTTTCGACAGTCGCTGGCAGACGCTGAAAAACGCGCTCAGACGCGCTTTCAAGGCGGCAGCGCGGATGTGAACGCCGGGCGCCCCCAACGTGGCTGCTGTCCCGCTTGCCACTAGGCAACCGTCCGAAGGACCTCCCTCACGCCGCGCCACTGATCTGAGTTGCACGGT
>Ga0210040_10007207_pt1 | contig 13589 bp, 11 predicted proteins | sample CryGeyCG12114_NA_FD_185462 | JGI IMG/M metagenome (GOLD analysis project Ga0210040, IMG submission 185462) | Groundwater microbial communities from aquifer - Crystal Geyser CG19_WC_8/21/14_NA (SPAdes) (version 2) | ecosystem: Environmental > Aquatic > Deep subsurface > Groundwater | place: USA... | reverse complement strand
CCGGGTCCAGCGAGGCGACCGAGATGGCCAGCCGCGACCCGTCCACGGACAGCGCCAGCGCGCCGATGCGGGGCAGCGCGGCGAAGTCGGCCAGCCGGGCGAACGGACCGGACACGGCGTCGGACGCCGGCTCGGACACGGGGTCCGGCGCCGGGGCGCCGGGGGAGTCGGACGGGCTCACCGGGACCTGCTCTCAGGAGGGGTCGACGTCGGCCCCACCGTAGTGAGCGGCGCCCACCCCCGGGACGCGGGCGGGGCGGCCCGGTCAGAGCAGGGGCGCCGCCTCCAGCGGGGTGAGCTCCTCGTCGACGGCGCTGACGAACATGTGCCGCGCCACCTCGAGGGGCAGCACGTAGCCGTCCAGGCTCACCGAGCCCTCGACCAGCCGGGCCTGCATCGTGACGCCCGGACGGACACCCTGGTCGGCCAGCGCCCGCAGCGCCTCGGGGTTCTCCTGCAGCTGCTCGCTGATCCGCCGGATCACCACGGGGCGCCCCTCGGCGGTCGCCGTCGTCGACAGCACGGTGAGGGCGTCGAGCACCGCGGAGGTCTCGCCGCCGAGCGGCTCGTCGCCGCGCAGCGCCTCGAGGCCCGGGATCGGGTTGCCGAACGGCGAGACGCTCGGGTTGCCCAGCAGCGCGAGCAGCCGGCGCTCCACCGCCTCGCTCATGACGTGCTCCCAGCGGCAGGCCTCCTCGTGCACGTCGGCGTAGTCCAGGCCGATGACATCGACGAGCAGGCACTCGGCCAGCCGGTGCTTGCGCATGACCGCGGTGGCCAGCTGGCGGCCCTCGTCGGACAGCTGCAGGTGCCGGTCGCCCTCCACGGTGAGCAGGCCGTCGCGCTCCATGCGGGCCACCGTCTGGCTCACGGTGGGGCCGCTCTGGTGGAGGCGTTCCGCGATCCGGGCCCGGAGGGGGGTGATCCCCTCCTCCTCGAGCTCGAAGATGGTGCGGAGGTACATCTCGGTGGTGTCGATCAGGTCGTTCACGCAGTACTCCTCCGGGTCGGCGCCCAGTCTAGGGCCGCGACGCCACCCGACCGGGTCGCGCGAAGCCGCGTGCAGGGGGCGCGTTCTCCGGTGACCGCCGGTAGCGTCGCCCCCGTCGGCCTCCGGAGCCGGCGCGGGGCACGAGGAGGTCCGGTTGAGCGACTCGGTCGCCGTCGTCTGGGACGAGAGCCTGCTCGGCTACACCATGGGCGGGGAGCACCCGCTGCACCCGGTGCGGCTGGATCTCACCATGCGCCTGGCCGACGGCCTGGGCGTGCTGAGCAGCGACCGGGTGCGGGTGCTGCGGCCCACGCCGGCCGGCGCGGACCTGCTCGAGCTGGTGCACGACCCGGGGTACCTGGAAGCGGTGCGCCGGGCACCGTCGGACCCGACGGTCGGGCACGGCCTCGGGACGTCGGACAACCCGATCTTCCCCGACATGTACGACGCGGCCGCGCTGATCACCGGCGGCAGCGTCCTGGCCGCGCAGCAGGTGCACAGCGGGGCGGCACAGCACGCGGTGAACATCTCCGGCGGGCTGCACCACGCGATGCGGGACGCCGCCTCGGGCTTCTGCGTCTTCAACGACGCCGCGGTGGCCATCGCCTGGCTGCTCGGGAAGGGCTACGAGCGGATCGCCTACGTCGACCTCGACGTGCACCACGGCGACGGCGTCCAGGCCGCCTTCTACGAGGACCCCAGGGTGCTGACGGTGAGCATCCACCAGACGCCGCTGACCCTGTGGCCGGGCACCGGCTTCCCCGAGGAGACCGGGGACGCGGAGAAGGCGTCGGGCAGCGCGGTCAACCTGGCCCTGCCCAACGGCACCGATGACTCCGCCTGGCTGCGGGCGTTCAGCGCCGTCGTGCCCAGCGTGCTGCGCGCGTTCGACCCGCAGATCATCGTCACCCAGTGCGGCTGCGACGCCCACCACGAGGACCCGCTGGCCGACCTCGGCCTCACCATCGACGGCCAGCGCGCCAGCTACCGGGCGATGCACGAGCTGGCCCACGAGATCTGCGACGGGCGCTGGATCGCCCTCGGCGGCGGCGGGTACGGGCTGGTCCGTGCGGTGCCCCGGGCCTGGACCCACCTGCTCGCCGAGGCCGCCGGGTCGCCCCTGGACCCGGCCACCGAGATCCCGCAGTCCTGGCGCGACGACGTCGTCGCCCGAGGCCTGCGCGCCCGGCCGCCCACGCACATGACCGAGGGCGGTTACACCGGGTTCGCCCGCTGGGACGCCTTCACCGAGTCGCGGGTGGACCGCTCCATCATGCGCACGCGCCGGGCCAGCTTCCCGTTGTTCGGCCTGGACCCGGACGACCCCCGTGATTGAGGACCATCCAGCCCCCCGCCGGCCCCTGCAGGGTCCCACGACGAGCGTGCGGGTGGTGGGGGGCAGGGGTTGCTTCAGCCTGCTGGATGGCCGGAGACTGCTGTGACGATCGAAGAGTCCGTGGACCCCACGCCGCCGCCGCACTGGGAGGCCGACATCGTCGCCGCCGACGGCGGCACGGTGCACCTGCGCCCGATCTGCCCCGAGGACGCCGAGGGCCTCACCGGCCTGATGGACCGCAGCAGCGACCAGACCCGCTACTACCGGTTCTTCGGGCCGATGAAGCGGCTCTCGGCCAAGGAGCTGCACCGCTTCACCCACGTCGACCACGACGCCCGCGTCGCCTTCGTGGTGCTGCTCGGCGACCAGGTGATCGGGGTGGGCCGCTACGACCGGTACCCCGGCACCGACGACGCCGAGGTGGCCTTCCTCATCGAGGACGCCCACCAGCGGCGTGGCCTGGGCTCGGTCCTGCTCGAGCACCTCGCCGCGGCGGCCCGCGAGCGCGGCATCAAGCGGTTCGTCGCCGAGGTGCTCGCCCAGAACAGCACGATGGTGCGGGTCTTCCAGGACGCCGGCTACAAGTCCCAGCGCTCCTACGAGGACGGCGTCGTCCACCTGTCCTTCCCGATCGAGCCGACCGAGGACGCCCTCGCCGTCGCCTACGAGCGCGAGCAGCGCAGCGAGTCACGGTCGATCGCCCGCCTGCTCACGCCCTCGTCGGTGGCCGTGGTGGGCGCCAGCAACGACGACGGCAAGATCGGCAACGCGCTGCTCCGGCACCTGCTCGACTACGGCTTCGCCGGCCCGGTCTACCCGGTCAACCCCGCCGCCCGGCACGTGCGCGGGGTGCCGGCCTACGCCGACATCGAGTCCATCCCCGACGACGTCGACCTCGCCCTCGTCGCCGTGCCGGCCGACGAGGTCGCCGGGGTGGTCGAGGCGTGCCGGCGCAAGCGGGTGCGCGGCCTGGTGGTGGTCTCCGGCGGGTTCGGGGAGTCCGGTCCCGAGGGGCGGGAGGCCGAACGCCTGCTGGTCGCCTCCGCGCGGGCCTCCGGCATGCGCGTCGTCGGCCCCAACTGCCTGGGCGTCGTCAACACCGACCCCGCGGTGCGGCTCAATGCCTCGCTGGCGCCGATGGTCCCCGGCCGCGGCCGGGTCGGCTTCTTCGCCCAGTCCGGCGCGCTCGGGGTCGCCCTGCTCGAGCGGGCGCGCAGCCGCGGCATCGGCCTGTCCACCTTCGTCTCGGCCGGCAACCGGGCCGACGTCAGCGGCAACGACCTGCTGCAGTACTGGGCGACCGATCCGGGCACCGAGGTCGTGCTGCTGCACCTGGAGAGCTTCGGCAACCCGCGCAAGTTCGCCCGCCTGGCGCGCACCGTGGGCCGCACCAAGCCGGTCGTCGCGGTGAAGAGCGGCCGGCACGTCGGCGTCACCCCCGGTCTGGCGGGCACCTCGGTCGCGGTGCCCGAGCAGTCGGTGGCCGCGCTGTTCGCCTCCGCCGGCGTCATCCGGGTCGAGACGGTGGCCCAGTTGTTCGACGTCGGCACCCTGCTGGCCCACCAGCCGCTGCCCGCGGGCGACCGCGTCGCGATCGTCGGCAACTCCACGGCCATCGGCGTGCTGGTCGCCGACGCCGTGCTCGAGGAGGGCCTGGCGCTGGCCCACGAGAAGCCGGTCGACATCGGCGTCAGCGGCACCCCCGGGCAGTTCCGCGACGCCCTGCAGGCAGCGGTCGACGACGACGGCGTCGACGCGGTCATCGCGGTGTTCCTGCCGCCGCTGATGTCGGGCTCGCACGAGTTCGGCCCCGCCCTGCGCGATGTCGCGGCGGGCTCCACCAAGCCGGTGCTGGCCAGCTTCCTGTCCACCGAGGGCGTGCCGCCGGACCTCGCCGTCCTCGACGAGCACGGCATGCCCGCCCGCGGGTCGGTGCCCTCGTACAGCACCCCCGAGCGCGCCGTCATCTCGCTGGCCAAGGTCGCCGAGTACGCCCGCTGGCGCCGCCGCCCGGTCGGCGACGTCCCCGAGCTCCCCGAGGTGGACGAGGAGGCCGCGCGGACCGTCGTGCGCGACGCGCTGGCCTCGGCGCCGGCCGGCCGGGAGCTGGACGACGACGAGCTCATCGCGCTGCTGGGCGCCTACGGCGTCCCGCTGCTGCGCACCCGCACCGTGACCGACCCCGAGGTGGCGGTGGCCGCGGCGGCCGAGGTCGGCTACCCGGTCGTGCTGAAGTCGACGGCGCCGTGGCTTCGGCACCGCTCGGACCTGGGCGGCGTGCGGCTGGACCTGGCCGACGCCGACGCGGTGCGCACCGCCTACGCCGCCATCCCCTCCGGTGACCCGGTGATCGTGCAGGAGATGGCGGCCCCCGGTGTGGCCACGGTGGTCGAGATCGTGGACGACCCGTCGTTCGGTGCGCTGGTCAGCTTCGGTGTCGGGGGAGTGGCCACCGAACTGCTCGGGGACCGCGCGTTCCGCACGCTGCCGCTCACCGACCTGGACGCCGCCGAGCTGGTGCGCGGCCCGCGCGCGTGGCCGCTGCTGGATGGCTGGCGCGGGTCGGAGCCGGTGGACACCGCCGCGTTGGAGGACCTGCTGCTCCGCGTCGCCCGGCTCGCCGACGACCTGCCCGAGGTGCTGCGGCTGACCCTGGAACCGGTCATCGTGGGCCCGGCCAACCCCTGGCACGGCGGCCGCTCGCTGGTGGTCGCCGGCGGCACGGCGCGGGTCGGGCCGCCCACCGCCCGCGTCGACCCCGGCCCCCGCCGGATGCGCAGCCCGGTCTAGACGACGAGAGCCCGCCCCCTCGCGGGGACGGGCTCTCGTCGATGCAGACGCTCAGGCGAGGTAGTCGCGCAGGGCGTCGGCGCGCTGCGGGGCGCGCAGCTTGGTCATCGTCTCGCGCTCGATCTGCCGCACGCGCTCACGGGACAGGCCGAACTGCTTGCCGATCTGCTCCAACGTGCGCGGCTGGCCGCCGTCGAGACCGAAGCGGAGGATGACCACGTCGCGCTCGCGGTCCTCCAGCGTCTCGAGCACGTTGCGGACGTCGCCCTTCATCATCTGGAAGGCGACCGCGTCCTCGGCGACCGCGGCGTCGGCGTCCTCGATGAAGTCACCGAGCCGGGACTCCTCGTCGGCGCCCACGGTCTGGTCCAGGCTGACCAGGTCGCGGCTGTGCTCGAGCAGCTCGACCACCCGCTCCTCGGTCATGTCCAGCTCGAGGCCGATCTCCTCCGGGGTGGGCTCGCGCTCCAGCTCCTGGTGCATGCGGCGCCGGGTGCGGACCACCTTGTTCACCTGCTCGGCGAGGTGGACGGGGAGCCGGATCGTCCGCCCGGAGTCGGCCATGGCGCGGGTGATCGCCTGCCGGATCCACCAGGTGGCGTACGTGGAGAACTTGAAGCCCTTGGTGTAGTCGAACTTCTCCACCGCGCGGATCAGCCCGACGTTCCCCTCCTGGATGAGGTCGAGGAACGTCATGCCGTGGCCGGTGTAGCGCTTGGCCACCGAGACGACCAGCCGGAGGTTGGCCTCCAGCAGGTGCGCCTTGGCCGCCTTGCCGTCGGTGGCGAGGATCTTGTAGTCCCGCTTCTTGGCCGGCGAGAGGTCCGGCTTCTCGGCCAGCAGCCGGTCGGCGTACAGGCCGGCCTCGATCCGCTTGGCGAGCTCGACCTCCTGCTCGGCGGTGAGCAGCGCGGTCTTGCCGATGGTGTTGAGGTACACGCGTACGAGGTCGGTGGACACCAGGCCGGTGGTGTCGGGCTCGCGGCGTGGCGTCCGCGAGCGCACCTCGAGGGTGTCGTTGGGGGAAGACTGCAGCAGCGTCACGATGCTTCTTCGTCCTTGCCTTCGATTCGGATGCATCCGCCGGTCGTCGGTGGCGCGGCGGCTCTGCCATCCGGGGCGTCGATGGGGGTCCCGGGTCGTCCGGACCGTCCCCGTTGCTCTTCTTGTCCGATGTGGTACGCCCTGCACAACGGTCGGGACGGGGCCGCGTGTTCCGCGAGTTCCCGGTTCACAGCCAACCGACAGGGAGTGTTGTCGCTCACGCGTGCTACCCCCCGTGGTAAGGCGTCAGACCTCCAGCAGCACGGTCATCGGGCCGTCGTTGATGACCGAGGACACCTGCATCCGCGCGCCCAACATCCCGGTGGCCACGGTGCACCCGCGGCGGCGCAACTCGGCCACCACCTCGTCGACCAGCGGTTCGGCGATCTCACCGGGGGCGGCCTCCGACCAGGAGGGGCGCCGGCCCCTGCGGGTGTCGGCGGGCGGCCACGTCGTCCGCCCGGCCGACCCCGACCAGTGACAGCAACCCGCGGCCGATCTCGCCGACCACCTCGCCGTCCACCGTTACAGCGGCTGAATCGACCCTGCTCACGACCGCGCGTACGGGCCCATGCTCGCCGCCGAACGGGTCAGGCACGCCGCCGGTGCACGATCCGGGCGGCGAGGACCGTCAGGACGGCGCCGGCCGCCACCCAGGCGACCACGATCCACACCGCGGCCGCCGTGCCGGTGCCGCCGAAGTAGACCGCACCCCGCAGGGCGTCCACGCCGGCGCCGTTGGGCAGCCAGGGGCCGACCGCGCGCCAGAACGGCGGCAGGAGCTCGTAGGGGTACGCGCCCCCGGCCGACGGGTTGCCCACGACGACGAAGGTCAGGATGGTCGCGGCGATGCCGAAGATGCCGAAGAGCACCTGGAAGCTCATCGTGACCGTCGCGGCGCTGAGCACCAGCAGGGTGGCGATGCCGAAGACCGCCGCGAAGTGCCCGGTGATCGCGCCGAGGACCGGCCCGGTCACGATCGCGATGCCCAGGCCGACGGCGAGGGCGTAGGGCACCGTTGCACCCAGCCGCCAGAGCGTGCGGCGGAAGGTGGCGGGGCGGGCGCCCTTGGCCATGCCGAGGACGGCGGCGAGCAGGTAGCCCGCGAGGACCGCCCCCACGACGACGTAGAAGGCGCTGTTGCCCTGCGGGTCGCCGGACTGGGGCGGGACGACGTCGTCGACGGCGAGGGTGCGCTGCTGCACCGCCTCGGCCCCGGTGAAGATCCGCTGCACGGCCGTCGTCATGGCCACGCCGCCGCCGCCGGCGACCAGCAGGGTGTCCTGGGTGCCGGCGGGGTCGACGACGAGCGCGCCCGAGATCTCGCCCCGCTCGAGCAGGCGGCGGGCAGCGGCCACGTCCTCGACCGCGGTCGCCGCCACCGGCTCCCCGTCCGCGTCGTCCAGCGCCTGCACCAGCTGAGCGCTGACCTGCTCGGGTGCGACGACCGCGACGGGGATGCGGTGCGGCGTCGGGTCGTGGAAGGCGCCGACGTAGGAGAGCACGAAGCCGAGGCAGAGCAGCCCCACGCCGACGACCAGCAGCAGGGTGCGCGGGGCGAAGGCGTCCCGGAGCTCCTCGGTGAAGGTCTCCGTCGCGGGCCGCGTCGGGTCCGGGGGTGCCTCGTGCCGGCCGGAGACGGGGGAGGCGGGCATCGGCGGAGCTCCTGGGACGGGACGGCGGCGGAGGGGGAACGCGTGCGGTGGACGGTCGCCCCCGGACGGCGGATGCCCCGGTCCGCACGAGGCGAACCGGGGCATCCGGGGGAGTGGTCCTTATCGCAGGTCGAAGCGGTCCAGCTCCATGACCTTGACCCAGGCGGACACGAAGTCCTGCACGAACTTCTCCTTCGCGTCGTCGAACGAGTAGACCTCGACGATGCCGCGCAGGATGGAGTTCGAGTTGAACACCAGGTCGGCCGCGGTGGCCGTGCGCACCACGTCGCCGTCGGAGTCCAGGCCCTCGTAGACGCCCTCCGTGGCGGCCGAGGTGCGCCAGGAGATGCCCAGGTCGAGCAGGTTGCGGAAGAAGTCCTGCGAGAGCACGCCCGGGCGGTCGGTGAAGACGCCGTGCTGCACGCCTCCGGTGGTGGCGCCCAGCACCCGCAGACCCCCGACGAGCAGGGTCATCTCCTTGGCGGTGAGCTCGAGCATGTAGGCCCGGTCGAGCAGCAGGGTCTCGGGCTCGAGCTTGCTGTCGGGGGAGATCCAGTTGCGGAAGCCGTCGGCCCGCGGCTCGAGCCACCGGAAGTTGCCGACGTCGGTCTGCTCCTGCGTGGCGTCGGTCCGGCCCGGGTGGAAGGGCACGGTGATCTGCACGCCGGCGTCGGCCGCTGCCTTCTCGACCGCCGCGCTGCCGCCGAGCACGATGAGGTCGGCGAGCGAGATCGACTTGCCGGTCGCGGACTCGAAGTCCGCCTTCACCTGCTCGAGCACCGGCAGCACGTCCCGGACGCCCTCGTTGACCGCCCAGCCGATCTGCGGCTCGAGGCGCAGGCGGGCGCCGTTGGCCCCGCCGCGCTTGTCGGTGCCGCGGTAGGACGCGGCGGCCGACCAGGCCGTGTGCACCAGCTGCGGCACGGTGAGGCCCGAGGACATCAGGCGAGAAGAGAGGTCGGCGATCTCCGCCTCGCCCACGAGCTCGTGGGCGACGGCGGGGACCGGGTCCTGCCAGCTGAGCTCCTCGGCCGGGACGTCGGGGCCCAGGTAGCGGCTCTTCGGACCCATGTCGCGGTGCAGCAGCTTGAACCAGGCACGCGCGTACTGGTCGGCGAAGTACTCCGGGTCGCGGTAGAAGCGATCGGAGATCTCGCGGAAGCCAGGGTCCTTGATCAGCGCGAGGTCGGTGGTCGCCATCATCGGCGGGTTCTTCTTGCCCTCGATGTGCGCGTCGGGGACGAGCTCCTGCGCCTCGGGGTTCGACGGCTTCCACTGCTTGGCGCCGGCGGGGCTCTCGGTGAGCTCCCACTCGTAGCTGAACAGCATCTCGAAGTAGGTGTTGTCCCACGTCGTCGGCGTGGGGGTCCAGGCACCCTCGAGACCGCTGGTGATGGTGTCGGCGCCCTTGCCGGTGCCGTGCTGGCTGATCCAGCCCAGCCCGTTGCCGTGCACGGGGCAGCCCTCGGGCTCCGGGCCGATGAGCTCGGGGTTCCCGGCGCCGTGGGTCTTGCCGAACGTGTGGCCGCCGGCGATGAGGGCGACGGTCTCCTCGTCGGTCATGCCCATGCGGCTGAACGTCACCCGGATGTCGTGGGCGGAGGCGACCGGGTCCGGCTGCCCCTTCGGGCCCTCGGGGTTGACGTAGATCAGGCCCATGGTGACCGCGGCGAGGTGGCCCTCCTCCAGGTCGAGCGGGGCCTGGTCGGCGTAGCGCTCGTCGCCCAGCCAGGTGTCCTCCGGGCCCCAGAAGACCTCCTGCGGCTGCCAGGAGTCCTCGCGGCCGAAGGCGAAGCCGAAGGTCTTCAGGCCCATGTCGTCGTGCGCGACGTTCCCGGCCAGCACGAGCAGGTCGGCCCAGGAGAGCGTGCGGCCGTACTTCTGCTTGATCGGCAGGAGCAGACGGCGGGCCTTGTCCAGGTTCGCGTTGTCCGGCCAGCTGTTGAGCGGGGCGAAGCGCTGGGCGCCCTCGCCGCCACCGCCGCGGCCGTCGGCGATGCGGTAGGTGCCGGCGGCGTGCCACGACATGCGGATGAACAGCGGGCCGTAGTGGCCCCAGTCGGCCGGCCACCAGTCCTGGGAGGTGCGCATGACCTCGGCGACGTCGCGCTTGAGCTCATCGACGTCGAGCTTGGCGAACTCGGCCCGGTAGTCGGAGTCACCGAGCGGGTCGGAGTCCTTGGCGGGCTTGTTGAGCACCGACAGGTCGACCTGGTTGGGCCACCAGTCGCGGTTGCTCTGCGGCCGGCCGTTGGTCACCTGCTTCGGCGACGGGATCGCCGGGTTCTCGCTCTCGCTGGTGCTGTCGGTCTCGACCTTGTTGGTCTCGTCCTTCACGGGGGGCCTCTCTGGTGTCGGGCGGGGGAGGGGTGGAGCGGTCAGGCGGCGGAGCACGCGGGGCAGCGGCCCCAGAAGACGACCTCGGCCTCGTCGACGTCGAATCCGGCGTCCTCGGACGGCGTGAGGCAGGGCGCGGCGCCGACGGTGCAGTCGACGTCGACGATGGCGCCGCACTGGCGGCACACCAGGTGGTGGTGGTTGTCGCCCACCCGGGCCTCGTACCGGGCCACGGAGCCCTGCGGCTGGATGCGGCGGACGAGGCCGGTGTCGGTGAGCACCCGGAGGACGTCGTAGACGGCCTGGTGGGAGATGGCGTCCAGGCGGGTGCGTGCGGCGCCGATGAGCGCCTCGGTGTCGAGGTGCGGGTGAGCATGCACCGCGTCCAGCACGGCCAGCCGCGGGCGGGTGACCCGCAGCCCCACGCCGCGCAGGTCGCGTTCGAGCTCCACCGGGTCGGGCACGGACCCATCCTGTCGCGCTTCCCTGGATCGAGTCAAGATCTGACCGGTGCGGCGGACTGCGTACCGTGCCGGCCCTCCGCATCGCCCAGGAGACCGCCGCCGACCCGGACCTGACCGGCAGGGACGGCGCCGCGGGAGCGTCGCCGGTGTCACAGGCGACGCCTGCACGACCCCGCTCCGCGGTGGCACCATGGGGTTCAGATCCGGGGCAGGACCGGGGCGCTCGCCCCCGGTGCACCGGGCAGCGGAGGGATGGACACCCGTGGCCACCAGCCAGCAGGACCCGCGGCCGCGTCGCGCCGAACCGGTGCTCATCACCGAGGCCCAGGTCAGCCAGGTCGACCAGCACGCCGCGCGCAAGAAGCGGTACGCGATCACGATGCTCGTGCGCACGATCTGCCTGATCTTCGCCGCGGTCTTCTACCAGACCGTCTGGCTGATGATCATCCTCGCCGTCCTCGGCACGATCCTGCCCTGGGTCGCCGTGATCATGGCCAACGACCGGCCGCCCAAGAAGCGGCAGGAGGTCAACCGCTACCAGGCGCGCCCGGACCGGCAGCTGGAGAGCCGCCCGCACCGCGTGATCGAGGGCTGACCGGCCCGCTCAGGCCTCCGCGGGCACCGGCGCCGCGGCGTGGTGCCGCCCGATGGGCAGCATGAGCGGCTTCCCGGAGACCGGGTCGACGATCACCCGGCTCTCCAGGCCGAACACCGCGCGCACGCAGTCCTCGGTCAGCACCGCCGACGGGTCCCCGGCCGCGTGGATCCGGCCGGACTCCAGTGCCACCAGGTGGTCGGCGTAGCGGGCGGCGAGGTTGAGGTCGTGCAGGACCATGACGATCGTCGTCCCGCGCCGTCGGTTGAGGTCGGTGAGCAGGTCGAGGACCTCGATCTGGTGGCTCACGTCGAGGAAGGTCGTCGGCTCGTCCAGCAGCAGCAGGTCGGTCTGCTGGGCCAGCGCCATCGCGATCCACACCCGCTGGCGCTGGCCGCCGGAGAGCTCGTCGACGGCCCGCTCGGCGAGCTCCGTCGTCTGCGTCGCCTCGAGGGCCGCGGCCACCGCGGCGTCGTCCTCCCGGTTCCAGCGGGAGAAGATGCCCTGGTGCGGGTGCCGGCCGCGCCCGACGAGGTCGGCGACGGTGATGCCCTCCGGTGCCAGGGGCGACTGGGGGAGCAGGCCGAGCGTCCGCGCCAGCTCCTTGGCCGGCATGCGGTGCACCGCCCGGCCGTCCAGCAGGACCTGCCCCGCGCGGGGCGCCAGCAGCCGCGACATCGAGCGCAGCAGGGTGGACTTGCCCGAGGCGTTGGCCCCGACGATGGCGGTGATCGCACCCGCGGGCACGGTGAGGTCGAGCCCCTCGATGACGGTGCGCTCGCCGTACCCGAGCGTCAGCTCCTCGGCCGCGAGCGTGTGGGTCGTCGTCACAGTGAGCCTCCGGCCCGGTTGGTGCGGATGATCAGGTAGATCAGGTAGGGCGCCCCGAGCACACCGGTGACGACGCCGACCGGGAAGCGGGTGTCGAAGGCGAACTGCCCGACCAGGTCGGCGACCAGCACCAGCAGCGCCCCGACCAGTGCAGCCGGGACCAGGAGCGAGCCGTGCGGCCCCACGATGCGTGCCGCGATCGGGCCGGCCAGGAACGAGACGAACGCGATGGGCCCGCACGCGGCCGTGGCGAAGGCGACCAGGCCGACGGCGGCGACGATCGCGACCAGCCGGGTGCGCTCCACCCGGACGCCCAGCGCGGCCGCGGTGTCGTCGCCCAGCTGCAGGGCCGAGAGGTTCTTCGCCTGGCCGAGCAGCACGGGGGCCAGCACCAGCAGGGCGACCAGCGCGGGGAGCACCGCCGTCCAGGTGGTGCCGTTCAGGCTGCCGGTCAGCCAGCGCAGGGCCTCCTGGTAGTCCCACTGCCCGGCCGTGGTCAGCACGTAGTTGATGACGCTGGTGAGCATGGCGCCGACGCCGATGCCGATGAGGATCAGCCGGGTGCCGGCGACCCCGCCCTTGAACGCCAGGCCGTAGATCAGCAGCGCCACCCCGAGGGCCGCCACGACCGCCAGGGTGGAGATGGCGGTGCCGTCCAGCGAGAAGATCACGATGCCGACGACGGCCGCCGCGCTCGCGCCGGAGCTGATGCCGATCACGTCGGGGCTGGCCAGCGGGTTGCGGAGCATCGTCTGGAAGGTGACGCCGCCCAGGCCGAAGCACAGGCCGGCGACGACGGCGAGCACCCCGCGCGGCAGCCGGAGCCGGCCGACGGTGAACGACGCGCCGGGCACGCGCTCGCCCAGCACCACGCGGGCGACGTCGCCCAGCGGGTAGAACGTCCGCCCGATCATGAGCGTGGCGAGGAAGACGAGGACGACGAGCACCGCGAGCACGGTGACGACCAGGCGCCGCCGCGAGGACCGACGCACCCGGTTGCGGGCGACCGCGTCGACGTCGGCGACCGGCGCGGGCAGGAGGGAGGTCACAGCTCGCGCACCCGCTGCCGGCGGACCACCGCGATGAAGAACGGCGCGCCCACCAGCGCCGTGATGATGCCGACGTCGAGCTCCGACGGGCGGGCGACGATGCGGCCGATGACGTCGGAGGCCACGAGCAGCGAGGCCCCGGCCAGCGCCGAGAACGGCAGCAGCCAGCGGTGGTCGACCCCGACGAGGAGCCGGCACAGGTGGGGGACCACCAGCCCCACGAACCAGATCGGGCCGGCCACGGCGGTCGCCGCACCGCACAGCAGCACCGAGCCCAGCGCCGCCACGCCGCGGGCCAGCGCCACGCGCTCGCCCAGCCCGGCGGCGAGCTCGTCGCCGAGGGCCAGGGAGTTCAGGCCCCGGGCGGAGATCAGGCTGATCACCAGGCCCACCGCGAGGAACGGCAGCACGGGGGTGAGGTTGTCGAAGGTGGCCCCGCCCACACCGCCGACCTGGAAGGACTGCACGTTCGCCGCGATGTCACCGCGGGGCAGCGC
>Ga0210040_10007206_pt1 | contig 13592 bp, 10 predicted proteins | sample CryGeyCG12114_NA_FD_185462 | JGI IMG/M metagenome (GOLD analysis project Ga0210040, IMG submission 185462) | Groundwater microbial communities from aquifer - Crystal Geyser CG19_WC_8/21/14_NA (SPAdes) (version 2) | ecosystem: Environmental > Aquatic > Deep subsurface > Groundwater | place: USA... | reverse complement strand
CGGCTCGCCGTGCCCTGACACGGGTGGACGATCGCGTGGTGGGCCGGCTGCGCGCCGCCGGCTGCGTCTTCGCCGAGGAGGAGGCGGCGCTGCTGCGCGAGGCGGCGCCGCCCGGGCCGGCGCTGCAGGCCCTGGTGGACCGCCGGGTCGCGGGGGAGCCGCTGGAGCAGGTGCTGGGCTGGGTCGCCTTCGCCGGTCTGCGGGTGCCCGTGCGGCCGAGGGTGTTCGTCCCGCGGCGGCGCACCGAGCTGCTGGCCGAGCAGGCCGTCGCCGCCTGCCCGCCGGACGGCGTCGTGGTCGAGCTCTGCTGCGGGGTGGCCGCGATCAGCCTCGTCGTGCTGACCGCGCACCCCGGCGTGGAGCTGCACGCCGCGGACGTGGACCCGGTCGCGGTGGAGTGCGCCCGCGCCAACCTGGCCGGTCGGGCCACCGTGCACACCGGCGACCTGTACGCGGCGCTGCCGGCCGAGCTGGCCGGCCGGGTTGACGTGCTGGTGGCCAACGCGCCCTACGTGCCCACGGCGTCGATCGCGCTGATGCCGGCCGAGGCCCGCGAGCACGAGCCGACGACGGCCCTGGACGGCGGGGGCGACGGGCTGTCCGTGCTGCGCCGCGTCGTCGTCGGTGCCTCGCCGTGGCTGGCGCCGGGCGGGTCGCTGCTGGTGGAGTGCAGCGAGCGGCAGACCGGCCCGCTCGCCGACCTCGCCGCCGCCTCCAGACTCCGACCGGAGGTCCGCCGGGACGCCGGGCGGGCGGCCGTCGTCCTGCTCGCCACCTCCGCCTGACGCACCTGGGCCTCCTCGGCAGCTTCCGCACCCCGAGGTGAGGGCCGATTCGGCGAGGGAGATCTTGGACGGCTCGCTCAGTCGGTCGTCGGCACCACGACGAGCTGGTGCTCACGGACCCCGCGGGCGACCAGCCGCAGGGAGATCCGCTTGAAGGCGTCGTCGAGGAACTCCTCGACGGCCTGGCTGGGCAGCCGGAACTCCACCACCGGGATCTCACCGCGCTCGCGGGCCAGGGTGTCGAGGTCGCCGTGGGTCTCCAGACGCTCGCTGATCCGGTCGACGGCGTAGACGCTCGCTGTCGTGTTGTCCTCCCAGATCGTCAGGTCCACCCCGACGATCGTGTAGCGGCCCCGGTCCACCCCGGCCAGCTCGTAGAGGCTCGGCCGGTCCAGGACCGCGTCGGCATCGTCGGCCGCGGCCGTGCCCACGTAGTCGTTCCAGCGGACCTCGGCCGGTCCCAGCACCCGTCGCTCTGCCTGCATGGCCGCAGGCTCGCACCCGGAGGTGAACACTCGCCGACGCCCAGGTGAGCGGCCAGGGCCCGGACCGGCCCCGGCGCGGCGCCGCAGTGGTCAGTGTTCACCTGCTGCTCGCCTGGTGGTGCCCCTCCCGCCACACCCGTGCCGCCGGCGACGGGTTCAGTCGGAGCACGAGCCTCTCTGCGACCCGCCGCAGACTCCGACCAGGAGCACCGATGCGACTGTCCCCCCTGGGCGCCACGACGGCCGCCCTCCTCACCCTCGGCCTGATCTGGCCGACGGCGGCCGCCACCGCGGCCCCCCGACCGGTCGAGCGCGAGACCACCTCCGCGCGGACGGCGCCCGAGCGGTCCCGCACCACGACCACCCCGACCCTCACCGCCCGCGCCACCCTCTCGGCCGACTTCCTCGCTCCCGGCCCGGCCTCCGGCGCGCAGGCCACCCCCGCGAACGGCCGCCAGGGACCGTTCGACGGCCAGGTCGTCCCCGGCTTCTCCGGGGTCGTCGCCAACGGCGACGGCACCTACTGGGCGATGCCCGACAACGGCTTCGGCAGCAAGGCCAACTCGGCCGACTTCCTGCTCCGGATGTACCTGGTGGACCCGGCCTGGGAGACCGCCAAGGGCGGGAAGGGCCGGATCCGTGTCGAACGGTTCATCTCGCTGCGCGACCCCGACCGCAAGATCGACTTCCCGATCGTCAACGAGGGCACCCGCTCCCGGCTGCTGACCGGGGCCGACTTCGACATCGAGTCGGTCGTCCGGGTGCCGGACGGCACCTTCTGGATCGGGGAGGAGTTCGGCCCCTTCCTGCTGCACGTGGACCGTCGTGGTCGGGTCCTCGACGCGCCGGTCCCGTTCGCCGGCGGGAAGTCACCCGACAACCCGACGCTGGGTTCCGCCGAGCCGACCGTCCCGCGGAGCCGTGGCTTCGAGGCGATGGCCGGCCGGGCCGACGGCCGCCGGCTGTACCCGATCGTGGAGGGGGCGCTGACCACCGACCCGGAGAAGCGCCGTCGGGTGATCTCCGAGTTCGACACCCGTCGACAGCGCTACACCGGGAAGACCTGGGCCTACCAGACCGACACCGACGCCAACGTGGTCGGCGACGCGCACATGACCGGCCGGCACACCATGGTCGTCCTCGAGCGCGACGACTTCGAGGGGGCCGCCGCGGTCACCAAGCGGGTCTACACCGTCGACCTGCGCAAGCGGGACCGCGACGGCTACCTGGTCAAGACCCTGCTGGTCGACCTGCTCGAGATCGCCAACCCCGCCGAGATCGGCGTCGACCGCTCGCCCGACGCCTACGGCGTCGGCCGCACCTTCTCCTTCCCGTTCCAGTCCGTCGAGACGATCGTCCCGCTGGGCCGCGACCGCTACCTGCTGGCCAACGACAACAACTTCCCCGGCAACGACGCCCGGTACCCGGGCACGCCCGACGACACGGAGATGATCATGCTGCAGCTGAAGAAGTCGCGGGCCGCAGCGCCCGCCACCATGCTGATCGCGCACCGCGGGGCCAGCGGCTACCGGCCCGAGCACACCCTGGCCTCCTACCAGCTGGCCATCACCCAGGGCGCCGACTACATCGAGCCCGACGTCGTGGCCACCAAGGACGGCCAGCTGGTCGCGCGGCACGAGAACGAGATCGGCGGCACCACCGACGTGTCGGTGCACCCCGAGTTCGCCGGCCGCCGCACCACCAAGGTGATCGACGGCCGCCGGATCACCGGCTGGTTCACCGAGGACTTCACGCTGGCGGAGCTGCGGACCCTGCGCGCCGTCGAGCGGCTCCCGCTGGTCCGCGGCTCCAACACCGCCTTCGACGGGCTCTACCAGGTCCCGACGCTGGACGAGGTCATCGACCTGGCCCGGCACTCCCGCACCGCCGACGGCCGCCGGATCGGCGTCTACCCCGAGACCAAGCACCCCACCTACTTCGCCGAGCTCGGGCTGGCGCTGGAGGACCGGCTGGTCGACGTGCTGGAGGACAACGGCTACGCCGGACCTGGCGACCCGGTCGTCATCCAGAGCTTCGAGACCTCCAACCTGCAGCGGCTCTCCCGCCGCACGGACCTGCCGCTGGTGCAGCTGGTCGACTGCGCCGGTGCGCCGTACGACCTGAAGAGCTCCGGCGACCCGCGGACCTACGCCGACCTGGTGACGCCCGAGGGCCTGGCCGAGATCAGCGGCTACGCCGACGCCGTCGGCCTCTGCAAGGACGTGATGATCCCCCGCGACGAGCAGAACCGGCTGGGTGAGCCGACCGACGTCATCCGCGACGCCCACCGCGTCGGGCTGAGCGTCACCGGCTGGACCTTCCGGCTGGAGAACCAGTACCTGCCGGCCGACTACCGGCTGGGCTCGGACCTGACCGCGCCGGGTGACCTCCGGCGCGAGATCGAGACCTACCTCGAGGCCGGGATGGACGCCTTCTTCACCGACAACCCCGACGTCGGCGACCTCGCCCGCCGCCGGCACGCCGCCGTCAGCCCCGGCCTGCGCTCCGGCGTCGAGCGGGTGCAGGCGGTCAGCGTGGCCGGCTGAGGTCCAGTCCCGCGCTGCCAGCAGGTCCCGGAACTCCTCGGCCCAGTCGAGCTGGGGGGCCAGGGTCCGGCAGCTCTCCTGGGCCCGGACGTGGCAGTCGGTGACGAACGCCGCGGCGGCGCGGGTGTCCTCCTCGGAGGCGCCCGCGCCGTCGAGCACGTCCAGGGAGTCCAGCAGCCGGCGCATCTCCTCCAGCGAGAAGCCGAGCGGCTTCACCCGTCGGACGGACAGCAGCAGGTCGGCGTCGCGGGCGGAGTGCAGCCGGAACCCGTAGCCCTACCGCTACCGGAGGGTTTCTGCATCCTGGGGGACGGTGCCGGTCCCTGACCGGAGTGGAGAAGGGTGGGGGGCGCCTACACTTCTGCCGTCCGGCGCGGGCAGCCCCTGGTCCCGCGGTCGCGACCGACCACCTGGCCGTGTGCCCCCTGGCGGGGCTCGCGGCCCCTCGCGACCAGGAGCGCACCATCAGCCTCGACAACGCCGGTCTGCTCTTCGCCGCCCTCGGGCTGGCAGCCTTCGCGGCTGCCCTGCTGCCCCGGCTGCTGGGCCGGGTCCCCGTCTCCATGCCGATGGTGTTCCTCGGGCTCGGCGCCCTGGTCTTCTGGCTGGCGCCGTCGCTGCCCACCCCGGACCCGTTGGCGCACCCGGCCGTCACCACGCACCTGACCGAGGTCTGCGTGCTGATCTCGCTGATGGGAGCCGGCCTGGCCCTGGACCGGCCGCTCAGCTGGCAGGGCTGGCGCAGCCCGCGGCGGCTGATCGGGCTGACCATGGTCGCCTGCATCGCGGCGGTCACCCTGCTGGCGAGCGCGTGGCTGGGGCTCGGGCTGGCGGCCGCGCTGCTGCTGGCCGCGGTGCTCGCCCCGACCGACCCGGTGCTGGCCAGTGAGGTGCAGGTCGCCGAGCCGGGCGAGGACCCGGACGCGCCGGCCGAGGACGAGGCCCGCTTCGCGCTGACCTCGGAGGCCGGGCTGAACGACGGCCTGGCCTTCCCGTTCACCTACGCCGCGGTGGCGCTGAGCACGGCCGGCCTGGGCTGGGCGACGTTCGGGCACTGGTTCGGCGTCGACCTGGTCGGGCGGCTGGCCGTCGGCGTGGCGGTCGGGCTGGCGGCCGGCTGGCTGCTCGGCAAGCTGTTCTTCAACGCGCCGCTGCGACCGTTCCGGCTGGCCGACCACGCCGAGGGTTTCGTCGCGCTGGCTGCCACCTTCCTCACCTACGGCCTGGCCGAGCTGGTGCACGGCTACGGCTTCGTCGCCGTCTTCGTCTGCGCCTGCGCGATCCGCGGGGCGGAGCGGAGTCACGGCTACCACAAGGTGCTGCACTCCTGGGTGGAGCAGCTGGAACGCCTGCTCACCGTGCTGATCCTGGTGCTACTCGGCGGCGCGCTGACCCGCGGCCTGCTGGACGCGCTGCAGCCCCGGGACGTGCTGCTGGTCGTCGCGTTCCTGCTGGTCATCCGGCCGGGGCTGGGCTGGCTGGGGATGCTCGGCACGGGCACCGGTCCCCGCGAGCGCGCCGTGATCGCGTTCTTCGGCGTCCGCGGCATCGGCTCGCTGTTCTACATCTCCTGGGCGCTCGAGCACGGTGACTTCGCCCAGCCGGAGCGGCTGTGGGCGGTGGTGGCGCTCACCGTGGCCGCCTCGGTGCTGCTGCACGGGGTCACCGCGACGCCGGCCATGCTGCTGCTGGACCGGGAGCGCCGACGAGCGGCGGTCCGTCGGCACGGCGACGCCTCCCTGGCGCCCGAGACCGCGGTCTGAGCGGGCTCCGCTCCCGGCTCCGGGGAGCTACGGTGCGGCGGGCGCGGTGCCGGTCCCGGCCCGGCCGACCGTGACGCCCTCGCGGTGCTCGGTCCGTCCAGCGCTCTCGGTGAGCTCGGTCAGCACGTCGGCGACGGTGGCGACGGGGTCGCCCAGCTCGGCGATCTCGCGCTGCAGCCGACCCGCCTCCCGACGGTAGGACGGGGAGGCCAGCACCCGCCGGACGGCCCGGCGGACGCGGCCGGCCCCGGGGGTGCCGGTGCGCAGGTTCAGCCCCGCGCCGGACCAGGCCACCCGGGCGGCCACCTCCGGCTTGTCCTCGGTGCTGCCCGCCACGACCAGCGGGACGCCGTAGGCCAGCGCCTGCTGCACGCCCCCGAAGCCGCCGTTGGTGACCATCACCGAGGTCCGCGGCAGCAGCTCGTCGTAGGGCAGGAAGGACGCCACCCGGACGTTGTCGGGCAGCGGGCCGCCGTGCTGCTCCACCAGCTGCTCGACCGGCCGGCCTCCGGTGGAGGCGACCACCAGCACGTCGTCGCGGGCCAGGCCGCGCAGCGTCGGCACCATCAGCCGGCCCAGGTCGCCGTTGGCCATGGTGCCCTGGGTGACGTGCACGACGGCGCGGCGGCCGTCGAGGTCGCCCCACCACGACGGCAGGCCGTCCCGGCGGCCGGGACCGTCGGTCCGCCGGGCGGTCGGCCGCCCGACGTCCTGCGGCAGACCGGGCGCCACGGGCAGCTGCAGCGGTCCGACGAAGCGGACGGTCGGCGGCATCGCGCGGCGCGGGTACTCGATGCCCGGCGTGGCCAGCTGGAAGGTGAGGTCGAAGCGGGTGGCCTGGTCGAAGTAGTTGCCCTCGGGTCCCGGGGCGTCGACGGCCCGCAGCGCGGCTTGCAGCCCGGCCTGCACGGGGCGGAGCGGGCCGCGGTGCAGGACGGTGCTGATGATCCAGTTCCGGCCGAGCCCGTGCACGGTGGTGTCGGGCTGCAGCCCGGCGCCGAAGGGGGCGCAGTCGGCGCTGCTCAGGGCCAGCGGGGTGACCGAGACCCCGACCACCGGCAGCCGCTGCTCGGCCGGGACGCCGAGCAGGGGCAGCGCGCCGAGGAAGGCGGCCTCGCAGACCACGGCGTCGTAGTGCTCGGCTTCCAGCGCCTCCTGCAGCGCCCGGTGCTGGGCCGGCAGCGGCCGGACGAACAGCCCGAGGATGTCGTGGCGTCCGGCGGCCACCCCGCGCAGCCGCTGCCGGCCCGGCAACCACGCGTCCAGCTGTGCATCGTCGTAGTCGGCCTCGGAGGGCAGCGGGCGGAACCCGAGGCCGGCACCCGTGACCATCGCGGCGTACTTCCGGCCGGTGAGCACGGTGACCTGGTGGCCCCGCTCGACCAGGCCACGCCCGATCGCCACCATCGGGGTGACGTGACCGTAGATCGGCGTCGCCGGCAGCAGGAAGTGGGACATGGGAACCCGGCCAATCTAGCGCACCCGCCCGCGTGCCCCCGGTGGCCTCGGGGGACGGGTCGCCGCCGTCCTCAGCCGTTCCGCCGCCGGAGCCGGCGCAGCTGCGCGGCCAGGTGCGGACGGGCGCGCCGCTGGCCGCCGCGGACGGTGATGGCGGCCTCCAGCGACTCCAGCACCCGGCGCACCCGGGCGGCGTCGGGGGACCAGCCCCGCCGCTCGCACTCCTCGAGCCAGTCCACCGCTCCCTGGTGGGCGCGCTCCCCGTTGCAGCGTCGGCATGCCGCGACCTCGTTCTCGAGCCAGGACGGCCCGCCCTTCACCTTCGGCACCAGGTGGTCCGTGGTGGGCGCGATCCGCACGTCGAAGGTGCGCCCGCACCACGCGCAGGTGCAGCCGTCGCGCTCCAGCGCCGCCGCCAACCGCTGCGCCCGGCCGGGCTGGACGGTCGGCCGGTCACCGGGTGCCGCGACCACCGCTGCGTCCTCAGCGCTCCCGGCGGCGAGCGGCGCGACGGCGGGCGAGCAGCCCGGCGGTGACCGCGGCCACCAGGGCGAGCCGCCAGCGCCGCCGCAGCCGCCGGCTGGTCGCCGCCGACTGCTGGCGGATCACCGGTGCGACGTGCATCACCCGGTCGGGCCGCAGCCGGTTCAGGGCGAGGTTGAGCGCGTAGTGGTAGCCGTAGGAGACCACCAGCGTGTGCAGCAGCCCCTGGTCCATCCGGCGCGACGACGTGAGCACGGGGTTGCCGCCGTCCCAGACCACCCGGCCCTGGCGGCGCAGCCGGCGGAGCAGGTCGACCTCGTCGCCGCCCTGGGTGAGCCGGGTGTCGTAGCCGGGGAAGCCGTCCCGGCGGAAGGCGACGTTGGTGGCGGTCAGGTAGAGCACCCGGCCGGTCAGGGCGTGCACCGCGCTGATCACGGCGAACCAGCCCACCGGGAAGATCCGGGCCCACCAGGGCGGGTCGAGGTAGCGGCACGGCCCGGCCACCGCGACGACGTCGTCGGCGTCGAAGCGCTCCGCCAGCCGGGCCAACCAGCCGTCGGGGTGCACGGTGTCGGCGTCGGTGGAGACGACGATCGCGCCGCGCGCCTCCTCGGTGCCGCGCTGCCGGGCGGCGCAGACCCCCGGCGTCTCCTCACGGACGACGCGGGCGCCGTGCCGGGCCGCGACCTCCGCGGTGGCGTCGGTGCTGGCGTTGTCGACCACGACCACCTCGAAGCCGCCGGGCACCTGCTGGCGGGCCAGCGAGTCCAGGGTGGCCGGCAGGTAGGCCTCCTCGTCGAACGCCGGGACGACGACGGAGAGGCGGACGGGGTCCGCGACGCTCACCCGGTCAGACCGGCGGAGGGGTGGGCCAGCTGCTGTTGCCCGGGTCGACGCGGGTGAGGATCGCGTCGATGGCCTCGCGGAGCTGGCGCAGCTGGGTGGGGGTGACCGCGTCGAAGACCAGCTCGCGTACGGCGGTGACGTGGCCGGGGGCGGAGGCGACGACCTTGTCGACGCCGGCCGGGGTCAAGGTGGCGCGGGTGAACCGGCCGTCGTCCGGGTCGGGTTCGCGGTGCAGGTGACCGCGGTTCTCCAAGCGCTTGGCCACGTGCGAGAGCCGGGACAGGGAGGCGTTGGTGAGCGCCGCGAGCTGGCTCATCCGCAGGGTGCGGGTCTCCTGCTCGCTGAGCATGGCCATCACCAGGTACTCGAAGTAGTTGAGGTCGGCGTCCCGCTCCAGCTGGGCGTCCAGCACCGAGGGCAGCTTGACGATGATCCGGGACAGGCTCAGCCAGGCCGCGCGCTCCTCCGGGTCGAGCCACCGCGTCGCGGACTGGTCGGGGGGAGCCATGACCCTCATCCTAGGCAACGGGCGAGCCGGCCCGCGCGTCGGTGAGACGGCGGAGCCCGGGTGTCGGGGACGGTGCCGACCCGGCCCCGACGGCCCTCGCGATGCCCCGGCGGGAGGCGGCGGCGTTGTACGCTGCGGCTCGCCGCCGGGTCCCCCCGGGCGTGCCCCCGACCCTGGAGCTCCGCCATGCCACCCCGCCCGTCCGTCCCGCAGTACGTCCTGACGCTCTCCTGCGCGGACGGTCCGGGGCTGGTGCACGCCGTCGCCGGGTTCCTGGTGCGCCGCGGCGCGAACATCCTGTCCAGCCAGCAGTACGGGGACCGCGAGACCGGCCGCTTCTTCATGCGGGTCGAGTTCGACTTCGTCGGCCCGGTGCCCCCGCTGGCCGAGCTGGAGCAGGGCTTCGCCGAGGTCGCCGCCGAGCGCGGCATGACCTTCACCCTGGCTGACGCGGCGACGCCGATGCGGACGCTCATCCTGGTCAGCAAGTTCGGGCACTGCCTCAACGACCTGTTGTACCGGCACCGGATGGGCATGCTGAACATCGCGATCCCGCTGGTGGTGTCCAACCACCCGGACTTCGCCGACCTGGTGACCTCGGCCGGCATCCCCTACGTGCACCTGCCGGTCAGCCCGGACACCAAGGCGGAGGCGGAGGCCGAGATGCTGCGGTTGGTCGCCGAGCACGACGTCGAGCTGGTGGTGCTGGCCCGCTACATGCAGGTGCTGACCGCCCCGACCAGCCACGCGCTGGCCGGCCGGGCGATCAACATCCACCACTCGTTCCTGCCGAGCTTCAAGGGCGCCAAGCCCTACCACCAGGCCCATGACCGCGGCACCAAGCTGATCGGCGCCACCGCGCACTACGTCAACGACGACCTGGACGAGGGCCCGATCATCGAGCAGGACGTGGTCCGGGTCGACCACCAGATGGCCCCGGAGGACTTCGTGGCCGCCGGCCGCGACGTCGAGACCCAGGTGCTCTCCCGGGCCGTCCGCTGGCACAGCGAGCACCGGGTGATGCTCAACGGCACCCGGACCGTCGTCTTCCGCTGAGCCTGCGTTCGCCCTGGACTCGACGGGGCGGGACTGTCGGTGCCGGCTGGTTCACTGTCCGGGTGAGCCTGACCCTGCCCCTGGAGGAGCGACCGGCACGCCGGCCGGCGCGGCCGCTGCTGGACGTCCGCCGGATCTACGCCGAGCCCGCCGCGCTGCAGCTGCCCCGGGGGCAGCAGGTGCTGCAGCGCTGGCCTGACGCCGAGGTGACCGAGGTGGCCAGCCACTGGCAGATCCCGGAGCTGCACGGGGACCAGACCAACGTGGCCCGCTGGGTGCGGATCAAGACCGAGGCCCTCGTGCTGGGGGTCAAGAAGTCGCTGGCTGCGCGGCCCAACGGCCGGTCGGCCGACTTCATCGCCCCGTCGACGGCCAACGGCTGCGCGATGGCCTGCGCCTACTGCTACGTCCCCCGGCGCAAGGGCTACAGCAACCCCATCACCACCTTCGCCAACATCGAGCAGATCACCCGCTACCTGGACCGGCACATCACCCGGCAGGGCACCAAGACCACCCCCAACCAGTGCGACCCGACTGCCTGGCTGTACGACATCGGCGAGAACAGCGACTGCTCCGTCGACGCCACCATCAGCGACAACGTGGCCGACCTGGTGACGCTGTTCCGACGACGGCCCACCGCCAAGGCCAGCTTCGCCACCAAGTACGTGAACCGCGACCTGCTCGAGCTCGACCCGCGGGGCGGGACGCGGGTGCGCTTCTCGCTGATGCCGGAGCCGATGGCGCGGCTGGTCGACATCCGCACCTCGCCGGTGGCCGAGCGGATCGCCGCGATCGACGACTTCGTCGCCGCCGGCTACGAGGTGCACGTCAACTTCTCCCCGGTGGTGGTCGCCGACGGCTGGCTGGAGGAGTGGACGCAGCTGTTCGCCCAGCTGCGGGACGGCATCGGCGAGACCGCGCGCCAGCAGCTGGGCGCCGAGATCATCTTCCTCACCCACAACGAGCAGCTGCACGAGGTGAACCTCGGCTGGCACCCCAAGGCCGAGGAGGTGCTCTGGCGCCCGGACCTGCAGGAGACCAAGCGCTCGGAGAACGGCGCGGTCAACGTCCGGTACCGCAGCGGCGCCAAGCGCGGCTACCTCGACCAGCTGCAGGAGGCCCTGGCCGCGACGCTGCCGGAGTGCACCGTCCGGTACGCGTTCTGAGGCACGCGCATCCGGCCGGGGCTGGCCGGCGAACTGCGTCGGGGACGACGAGGCGACGGACGCTCCGTTGAGGACGAGGAGAGTGACCGTGGCCGAGCAGGCAGCACGTGTGGTGGTGGTGACCGGTGCCTCGAGCGGCATCGGGTTGGCGACGGCGCTGGCCGCCGCGGAGCGGGGGGACCACGTCGTCCTGCTGGCGCGGGGCGCGGAGGCTCTGGCCGACGCGGCCGCGCGGTGCCGGGCGGCCGGGGCCGCGTCGGCGCTGGACCTGCCCACCGACGTCGGCGACGACGCGGCGGTGCGCCGTGCGTTCGGCCTGGTGATCAGTCGTCACGGCCAGGTCGACGCCGTCGTGCACTCGGCCGGGCTGGTCGCCTACGGTCGGCTGGAGGACGTGCCGGCCGCCATCTTCGACGAGGTGGTGCGCACCAACCTGCTCGGCTCGGTGAACGTCGCCCGGGCCGTGCTGCCCGGGATGCGCGAGCGGAACGCGGGCAACCTGGTGCTGATCGGCTCGCTGATCGGCTACATCGCCCCGCCCTACATGTCGGCCTACGCGGTCAGCAAGTGGGGCGTGCGCGGGCTGGCCCGGCTGCTGCAGGTGGAGAACGTGGACCGCGACGGCGTGCACGTCAGCCACCTCGCCCCGGGCGGCATCGACACCCCGATCTACCTGCAGGCGGCGAACTACCTGGGCTGGGTCGGCCGGCCGCCGCCCCCCGTCGTCAAGCCCGAGCGGGTGGCCCGGGCCGCTCTCCGGCTGCTGGACCACCCGCGGCCGCGGATCCAGGTGGGACCGGCCAACCTGCTCACCATCTGGGGCTTCAACCTCTTCCCCGGGGTCTTCGACCGGATCGTCACCCCGCTGTTCGAGATCGCGGCCATCGACGTCCGGCGGGCCGCCGTCGACGTGCCGGGGAACGTCCCCGGGTCGGTGCCGGAGGGGAACAGGCTGCACGGGGGTCAGGGCAGTCCCGTAGCGTCGATCGCGGCAGGGCTCCGAGCCCGGCTGGGCCGTCGTCGGCGGCGCTGAGCAGAGGAGGACCGCAGTGGCGGGACCGGGGACCAAGGACGCGGTCGTGATCGGGGCCGGGCCGAACGGGCTGGTGGCGGCGAACCTGCTGGTGGACGCCGGCTGGGACGTGCTGGTGCTGGAGACCCAGCCCGAGGTGGGCGGCGCCGTGCGCAGCGACACCGACGTGGCCGAGGGCTTCGTGCACGACGCCTTCAGCGCCTTCTACCCGCTCTCCGCGGCGTCGCCGGTCATCCCGTCGCTGCACCTGGAGGAGCACGGGCTGCGCTGGGTGCACGCGCCCGCGATCCTCGGCAACCCGCTGCCGGACGGCTCCTGGGCGATGCTGCACCGCGACGTCGAGGACACCGTCGCCGGCCTCGACGGGCACCACCCGGGCGACGGCGACGCATGGCGCAAGCTCCACGACGACTGGCGGACGATCGGCCCGTCCCTGGTGCAGGCCCTGCTGACCCCCTTCCCCCCGGTCAAGGGCGGCCTCGGCACGCTGGCCCGGCTGCCGCGGGTCGGCGGGCTCGACTACGTGCGCACGCTGCTGGAGCCGGCCTCGACCATGGGCGGCAAGCGCTTCGCCGCCGAGGCCGGGCAGCTGCTGATCGCTGGGAACGCCCTGCACGCCGACATCCCGATGGACGCCTCGGGCTCCGGCCTGCTCGGCCTGCTGCTGGCGATGAGCGGCCAGACCGTGGGCTTCCCGGTCCCCGAAGGGGGTTCCGGCCGGCTCACCCAGGCGATGGCCGACCGGCTGCGGGCCAAGGGGGGCCAGATCCGCACCGGCACCCGGGTGGCCCGCGTCCTGGTGGACCGCCGCCGGGTGCAGGGCGTGGTCACCGCGGACGGCGAGCGCATCGACGCCCGCGCGGTGGTCGCCGACGTCGCCGCCACCGCCCTCTACGGCGAGCTGGTGGAGTGGTCGGAGCTGCCCGCGCGGGTCCGGCGGGGGATGGAGCGCTACGAGCACGACCCCGGGACGATCAAGGTCGACTGGGCCCTGTCCTCGACCGTGCCGTGGGAGAGCGCCCCGCCGGTGGCGCCGGGCACGGTGCACGTCATCGACTCGATGGACCAGCTGAGCCGCACCCAGACCCAGATCACCAGCCACAGCGTGCCGTCGGAGCCGTTCCTGCTGGTGGGCCAGATGACGACTTCGGACCCGACACGCTCCCCGGCCGGCACCGAGGCGCTGTGGGCCTACACCCACGTCCCCCAGGTCACCCACCGCGACGCCGGTCCGGACGGCATCACCGGCCGCTGGGACGCCGACGAGTGCGAGCGGATGGCCGACCGGATGCAGGCGCGGATCGAGAAGTACGCCCCCGACTTCGCGTCGAGGATCATCGCCCGCCGGGTGCTGGGGCCGCACGAGCTGCAGGCCCGGGACGAGAACCTCGTCGGGGGCGCCGTCGGCGGCGGGACGGCGAACTTCCACCAGCAGGTGATCTTCCGGCCGATCGCCGGGCTCG
>Ga0210040_10007205_pt1 | contig 13593 bp, 14 predicted proteins | sample CryGeyCG12114_NA_FD_185462 | JGI IMG/M metagenome (GOLD analysis project Ga0210040, IMG submission 185462) | Groundwater microbial communities from aquifer - Crystal Geyser CG19_WC_8/21/14_NA (SPAdes) (version 2) | ecosystem: Environmental > Aquatic > Deep subsurface > Groundwater | place: USA... | reverse complement strand
GTCTCGGTCACCAGCAGCACGACCGAGACCAGGTTCGCCAGCAGTGCGCCCCCGGACAGCGACACCATGCTCGCCGTCGACTCGGCCGTCACCCCGCTGGCCGCGATCTCCGTCGCCCACACCCAGACCAGCCCGGCCGCGATCAGCTGCAGGTCGGCGACGAGGCTGGTGGCCAGGTGCACCGCACCGATCTGAGTCCGGTCGCCGAACTTCAGCACGGTCGCGATGAGGCTGACGGCCAGGGCCGCGAACAGCTCGTAGATGTTGTGCAGCTCGGGGTTGGCGATGTCCCCGACGAAGAACCCGAGGTTCAGCGTCGCCGCGAGCAGGACGAAGAAGCCGAAGACGACCTTCTCGAGGTTCATCGGTCTCCTCCTGGGGCTGCGGTGGCCAGTGCGTCGACCTCGGAGGGCCGACCGGGTTCACTGTCTCACGTGGTCCGCGGCTGGGTCTGCTGACGCAGATCCACGTGCGACCGGTGTTCGGGTTCGTACCCGATGTGGCGTTCAGATGGTTCAGACATGGTCAACCGGTGACATCGGTTGGAGATCGAAGGCGGCTACTCCATTGCTGATGACCAGGGCGCCCAGGTATTTCGGCTGATGCCATCGTCAGGCAAGCACTGACCGCTGGACGCGCGGTGAGGGCACCTTTGGCCGCCACCTCTTCAGCTGGGTCACGCAGCGGCCGCCAGGAAGTCGGCGAATCGTACAGCAAGCCGATCTCGATCAGGTGCGGCGAGGCGCTGCCGAGGGACCGTGAGCCGTTCCCCTTCGAGGGCTTGGATCCCGTGCTTGAGCATGGGCCCGTCGATCTCGTCGAGGATGTCGCGGCGGACGTTGATCCTGAGGTCGGGGCTGACCCCGATGATGTTCTGGTCGAAGCCTGCGTGGTGGATCTTGCAGAGGGCCAGGCCATTGGGAACCACCGGCTGACCCAAGGCGTGCTTGTCGTCGAGGATGTGGCTGGCGTCGAGCAGGCTCGCGTGCCGCAGGTGGCACATCGAACAGCGGCTCTCATACGCTTGGAGGACTCGAGCACGGAACAACGGTTGGTGCAGACGGCGTCGCGTGATTGCTTCCGCGTAGCGCCGGTCGTCCTCGGTGACCGTCTCGCCACCAGCTCTGGCTAGATTTCGCTGGGCCTGGTCGAGCGCCACGACGAACTGCCCACGTTCCTCGCCCACCAGATGAACGGGGTACCGCGGCAGGTAGAGACCGGGCGCCACTCCCACGAACCAGATCAGCGGCAGTCCCTGTCTGTACGCGGCACGCATCGCCACGTTCTCGGGGTGTGCTGCATCCTCACCGCGGATCTTGTAGCGCAAGAGCCCGTCCCGCCCTTCAGCGTCCTCGTACGGCGGGACTCCGGTTGGGGGGGTGAAGACGGTGCTGAAGCTCAGGGCCGCGTTCAACTGGGCCGGCTTGCGGATGCCACGTCCTCGGTCCGTCAGCGGAACGCGGTTACCGCGAAACTGGAACTGCGCCAGCTGCTCGTAGCGGAATGTTGACTCAGTCCCGAAAGTCGCCAACCAGTCCATTGCGGCCAGGCGGATCGCCAGTTCTCGCTCGATGACTGACTCGCTCACCCGCACCGCCTCTGGTCATCGATCAGTGCGCTGAGCTTAGCTCTGCTCGACGTGCAGGTTCAGCAGTTGGATCTTCCAGCTAGGGCAGTCGCCGGACGACCTGCGTCTCCACGGCCGTCCAGGTAGGTGGTGACCAGAAGGTCCGGCAGAGCTCTGGCACCCGGATCGAAGGTCAGCAGTCGGCGGGACCAGTTCCGCGGAGCTGGCGTCCGCGAGCACGTCGCGACGCTGTCGTGTCTTTAGAGCACTCGGCTGTGGTGCGGATGGAACCGATGCTTGTCCCAGCAGCTGCGTTGCGCTGGCGTGCGTCCTCGTAGGGGCAAGAGGGGCCAAAGGGTCAGGGAGGTGGGGACTTCTGGCCCTGCTCCGCCCCTGGGTGCGTCTCAGAAGCTCGTGGCATGACAGGTGCCGCCCTGATGGCCAGACGTTGGCGGCGATTTGGCCACGACCGCCTCTACGTGACAGGCCCGGCTGGGGAGCAGGTCGGCTGGGCGGACTTGACGTCGGGCGAACTTCACCCCATCTCGCCGATGCACCTCTTTGCCCTGAGCCGGACCGTCGCTGACTGGCAGGCCTGGTCACACGGCGCTCTGAGTGCACCGCCTGCACTCAGTTTGACGTGGTCGCCTCTCGTCCAACCGGGGCCTGGTGTCGCGCCCTCCCCGACGACAACGGTCCCGGGTGCCGCTCAACCGGCGCGGCGAACGCTCGCGACCGGTCACGCGCCGTCCCCGCCCGTGCTTCCGCCCTCCTGGGTGGACCTCGCGGCCAATCAGCCTGGTGCTGCGGCCCGAGCTAAAGCCCGAGCGCTTCGAGACGCGGCCCCGGTCCGAACCTTCTTCGCTCGATTGGTCAACCTGCGAACGCCCGAGCGCGCCTGGCGGATCGGTGCGGACGGAGAGGAGCTGGTCGCCGCCGACCTTTCGCAGCTGGTGCGTTTCGACACGCGCTGGCGGGTGATCCACGCTGTCCCGGTTGGCGCCACAGGTGCAGACATCGACCACCTGGTGATCGGCCCCGGAGGAGTGTTCACCCTCAACACGAAGCACCACCCGGATGGAACGCTCTGGGTGGGTGGCGACACCTTCCTGGTGAATGGCCATCGGCAGTCGTATGTCCGCAATAGTCGCCATGAGGCCGACCGGGCAGCTCGACTGCTGACGGCAGCATCGGGACTTCGTCTTCGTGTCGCTGGCGTCATCGTTCCCGTCGACGCTCGCCGTCTCGTCATCAAGAGCGAGCCTGCGGACGTAGCGGTGGTGCCGCGCAAGTGCCTCACGGCTTGGCTGCTGAATTCGCGCCAGGTCCTCGACGACCGCACCATCGCCGTCGTCGCGGAGGCAGCTCGTAGGTCCACCACTTGGCGGAGCAGCTAGGGCTGCTCCCGATCGTTGCTGCGACTGTTCCGAGGCGAGTAGCGACGGATGGAGAGCGCCCTAACAAGGCATCCCACTTGGTGGAGCCAAGGGGACTCGAACCCCTAACCCCCTGCTTGCAAACGAGACCTTGCACGCAGCGCTGACGGCCGATCCCCCCCGGCGACCGTGCTGGGGGGTCCACCGATGACCGAGGCTGTGCGGGAGGGCTGTCACGCAGTTGGTCACGCAGCCCGGCGCTCCTCGTGAGCGTCGGCGAGAGCTATGACGGAGCGCCGGAAGGCTGGTGCACCCCGAGGCCGCTCCTAGGGACCGTTGTGACGGTCGTCACGCTTCTGGGCGTGATTGTAGGGAAATTTTGGCGTGGTCCGAGCCCGCGCGGTAGGTTCGGGAGCTACCGTGTGGTATTAGCATCGACCGAGCGAAGGACGCGCTATGAAGCCGAAGACAGCAACAAGGGTACCGACTGAGGGTGAAATCGTCGGCCTGTATGAGCAACTGGGTTTGGCTTCCGCCTCGGATCGTCGTCGTTTTACTCAGTTTAAGCCCACGAAGTCGACGCTTGAGATGAGGACAGTCATCTCTACAACTTCGAACCCCTTCTGACCTTTGCCTAGTTGGGAAAAGGTACAAGCTGAGATCAAGGCTGCCGGGACGGTGCACGACGTCATCCGGCGAAGATATCTTGATGACCTACATAAGGTAACCGGCCGGAATGTGATCGCGTATTATTCGGGTTGGATGGAAAAAGAAATGCTCTTGTCCCAGGGGCTTGTTGGCGTCGAGGTGAACGACGGCGATAAAAACGGTTTTATGGCGACAATCTATGAGCTGGATCGCAGCCTCGGGCTCGACCTTATCTTGCATACCCCTGGCGGGGACGTGGCTGCAACGGAGTCTTTGGTCGACTACTTGCGGCAGATGTTCCAGAATGACATTCGAGTGATTGTTCCGCATCTGGCGATGTCAGCTGGCACTATGATCGCGTTGTCGGCCTCAGAAATTCTTATGGGCAAGCACTCCAGTTTAGGTCCCATCGATCCTCAAATCGGGGGGCTTCCGGCGCATGGTGTTATTGAGGAGTTCCTGCAGGCAAAGGCTGAAATAGCTGCCGATGCGACTACTCTGGCCGTATGGCAACCTATAATTGCGAAGTATCCACCCGCTTTTATAGGCGAGTGCGCGAAGGCTATCAAGTGGGCTGATTCGATCGTCCGTGCTTGGCTTATTAGTTGCATGTGCGCTGATGCTCCTGATCCAGACGCTGCAGCCGACAAAATCCTTGCCGAACTTGCGAGTCATGCGCTCACTCTGTCGCACTCGCGCCATATCTCCGCCGCTCGAGCTGCTGACCTGGGTATAAAGGTTCAGATGCTTGAAGAGGATCCAGTGTTGCAGGAGGCGGTGCTGACTGTGCATCACGCCTATGTACAGACGCTCGCTGAAACAGCAGCTTTTAAGATCATTGAGAACCACCGGGGTGTTGCTTTCATTAGTTCAGTCCAAGTTCAGCGGTAGGCGGCGCGGCCCGCAGCGAAGCGAGGACACGCGTCGCTGGCCGAGCGGAGCGAGGCCTTGATCTAGTAGAGCCAGATTCGGCAGCGTCGGGCGTCCCTCGTACTGTCCCGTATGGCGCCCCTGAGTGAGACTGGATCAGCGGGCGGGTTTCACGGGACTGCTGTTAGAGGACGGTGTTCACGGGCAGAGCGGCGAACACGGCTCGGCCGGTGCCCATCAGTGCGGCGAGCTGCTCCCCGGCCTGGTGGTGGCTAGGTCGACATCACCGTGGCGCGTAATGACCACGACGCATCGGCCTTGAAGTTCGTCGACCGCTGACCACCAGCCGTCAGGCGCGTACGGGTTGAGGTCATCGAGTATCGCCTGGTCGTCGACGACGAGCTGTAGACGGTCTGAACCGACCACCAGCCGACCGACCGGCGCTGGCGCCAGTGCTTCACCGAAGAGTGCCCAACCGCGGTGGAGGAGCCGCGGCATCAACGTGTCTGCGTCGTCGGTGGTGGCCATCAGCGCGGGCACCGGCACCGAGGGCGGACTCCAGCGGCCTAGCTTAAGGTGCGATCGGTACCCCCAGCCGTCCGTCGGCGCGCCCGGCAGACACTCGAAGAGCGCATCTCGTAGGCTTACTCGGTGCCCGGTCTTGATCAGGTGATGGCCCTCGTCCAAGAGGCAATGCACCACTTTGATGATCCCGGAGTCACGGTCGCCTCGATCGTCCGGCGGTGCTACCGAATCGCGTCGCTGCGAGGTGACGTTACGAACATGTCCTGGCTCGAGGTCGAAGGTAGGGACCTCTCCTTGAAAGTTGAGGGTGGAAAACAACAGAGTTTTGTTAGCACTATGCTCGAAAAGCTGCCCGCAGAGGAGCGCGCTGCGGCATACGCAAAGTTCGAGACCTATCTTGCCCGGCGCGGGCGCCCTGGCTCGAAGGACCTGTATGGCGGCAGCGTAGAGCAGGCGGAGAACGCACTCGCGGCGTTGAGTCAAGAGGCGGAGATTGCCTCTCGCATTCCTGAAGGGATGCACTATCAGGATTTAGGATTGCGCCTACTCAAGATTGACCGCGAACGGTCGGGCTTCCTCGACGCTCGACGGCCGTTCGAGCAGATGCTCGCCGCCACTCGATCGGCGCTTTGGGAGTTTTTGATCGAGACGGAGTACCAATTAACTTTTGGTGAAGCAAGCGCCGAGACCTTCGAGCGTCTACGCCGGTACGTCGACCAGCAACTGACTTTCATCTCGCCAAGCGCACTGGGACAGTTCCAGTCGGCGTACCGCCGACTGAAGGAGGGCGACGCTGAAGCACGAGCCCAGGCCCTTACGACCTGCCGGCGCGTACTCAAGACGCTGGCCGACGACCTCTACCCGCCTTCCGACGCGATCCAGTTGCCTAACGGCAAAACCGTGGAGCTCACCGACAGCCACTTCATGAATCGACTGCTGCAGTTCGTCTCGGTTTCGGTGGGCAAGCATGGTAATGGTGCAGCAGTCCAGGCTGCCATTGAGGATGTCGACCGTCGACTGAAACCGCTAAATAATCTAGCTAGCAAGGGCGTTCATGACGACGTTGAGGCCTACGAAGTCGACACCTGCGTGGTGCAGACGTATCTTGTTGTTGCGGACGTACTTCGGATTCGCGAGCGAACGGTCGCAGCCTCAACTTAAGGTATGCCCACAGGGAGTCCTGATCGGCGATCCAATATCCTTGCTTGGAACGCTGCCCGTTAGGATTGGCGCCGAAACCGGCGGGACCTACTAAGCGCCCAGTGCGGTGGACGATCGCCTCGGGTGCGCGTCTTACACAGCGGTTGTCGCTGGTGAGGTCGAAGGACCGCGCCGAGGACTAGCGCGCCCACACTGTCGGGGGCTTTCCGTACCCTCTACGGTGTGGTGCAACTTCGGTACGACGATCAGGTCCTACGGCGAGTGCAGGCCGGTCGGGGCACCTGGGTCCGTGGGCTCTGCCAGCGGTCTCACCCGTACTTCGCCGCCTTCGCCGACACGCTGCCACGGTGGTTCGTCGAGCTCGGGGGCAACCGGCGGATGCTCACGGACCTGACGTCGTCGGATGACGTGGAGTTCTGGGCCGGTCGATGGGAGCTGACTGCCGCCAGGCTGTTCAGCAACCTTGGGTTCAAGATCGACTTCGAGCCACGCGTTCAGTCGACGGTGGAGGGATCACAGCCGAAGACGCCGGACTTTCGTGCCACCGAGCACGAACTACGGCCGCTGGTGGAAGTCTTCAACCTCAACCCGAGCAACGCCGAAGGAAACGAGGACGTGCAGTACCGGCGGCTGAGTGGCGATCTCGCCTCCCGTCTACGGTTGTCCAAAACCGGCATGCTCAGCCTTCGGCTCTACCCAGGCGCGTCTCTCACCCCGTGTCCCGACACCGCGCTGATCGACGAGGCCGCTACCTCGATCCAGGCTTGGTGGGATGCAGGACATGGCGTCCCGCTGCGCCTGTCTGACCAGCCTCTGCAGATCGACGGGCACTGGATGGACTCGAACGATTCACTCGTGGTTATCGTGACGCCGCCGGCTCGAATCCTGACGCCCGATCGCGTGCGAACCCGACTCGAGACCAAACTCGGCAGCTACAAAAACCTGGCTGGTGAGCAGTTGGTGTTGTTCGTCGGCACGGACTATTGGACGCACTCCGCTAGCACCTTGGTCACGGCCATGTTCGGGGAATCGCGAATGCCGCTTGCTGAGGACGCGGACGGAAACTTGGTCGCCGGCCCGGAAGTGTTCTCCGGTGAGGGGCTCATGACCGAGCACGAGGTGGCTGGACACCCTGGCGCCAAGCTAGTGGCCGGCTGCATGTTCGTCCGACACGGGCTCTTTAACGACCGGGCTGGCTCTTGGGAAATCCACCCACAGTTCATCCACAACCCCTGGGCGGAGCAGCCGCTACCCAACGGTCTCTTCCACCCGATACCCGAGTACCAAGCCGTCGACGGTGACATGCGGTGGACCACCGAAGACTCGGTCGCCATCGTTATGACCTAGGGTGGGCAGGCTGCCGCCGCACGGCTGCCGGCGGTGATGATGTGTGTACGACCACAGTGCCAACAGACCCAGTGCACGTCTCATAGATCGTCCAGTGCTGGCCGCCGTAGGGTCTCTGCAAGCGTCTCCGCCGGCGTCGTGGCATTCGCCTTGGTGAGCTTGACCTTGCACGCAGTCTCGTAGCTCACGATCCACGTCGTCAGCCGGTGTACTGCTAGATGGCGTAGGCGTCGATGCTGAAGTGGCCGTCGTTCGCCCGGGTCGGCGAGTTAGCCGAGGTCCTGGTCGAGGACGACCTGGGCCCGCAGCGGTCGCAGTCGATCACCGGGGTCTGCACGACATGGAGTGGTAGCCAGGCCCGCCCAGGGTGATCCCGCCCATACCCTGATCCCGTGGCTCAGCACCTTCGAGAACTAGATGGTTGGGTTCGCGCCGACCAGTTCCCGGCCATCGCTTGCCCTGTGTGTCACGTCGGGCACCTCAGCGTCGTCGACAAGATTGATGGGATCGCATCAGCGTCAAGCGAGCGCACCTTTCGAGTTCGGGAGTACCCGCAGGATCTAGAGGGAACCTTCACTGGGCTACTTAAGTGCGCGGTCCGAGCCTGTGACACCAAAGTCACCATTGCCGGTGATTGGGCGGTGGACGTCGACGTAGACGAGGATGGCCACACGATTGACACAGAGGTCATTCGGCTGAAGTACGCCAACCCGGCCCTGCCAATACTGGTGCCGCCCGACAGCACTCCAACGAGGGTCCAGGCAGCCATCGAGCAGGCGTCGAACATCATCTGGCTCGACCCAAGTGCAGCGGGCAATCGACTCCGACTGGCGATTGAAGAACTCCTCATGAAGAAGCACATTCGTACAACCGGCAGCGACCACAAGCCGATGAGCACGCATGCGCGAATCGAAAAGTTTGGCAAGCGAGATCCGACTGTGGCCGGCGTATTGATGTCCGTGAAATGGATTGGGAACACTGGTAGTCATGAAGCATCCCTGACAGCCCCCGAAGTTCTTGACGGAGCGGAACTACTCGACCTCGCACTTCGGCTGCTCTACGACAAACGGGACGCAGTCCTGCTCAAGAGGGCGGCAGCGATCAACAAACGCAGGGGCCTGCCGCGCAAGAAACCCACACCTTGATCACCGTTTCGACGGCGAACCTTCGCGAGTGGTACTGCGCTAACGACCTGCTGCCTTACATGGAACAGCAACCAGTGCCAGGTAATTGGTCCGGCCAGTACGCCGCCGATCAAATCAGCTCCTCAGCCGTCCCAGATGTGTCACGACTGCTTGAAGTCGAAAGCAGTCCTTCCGCTGGCGCCAGCAGTCGTCCCGCACGAGAGTCGGCCACTGACACACCAGCGCGACTTTCAGGTTCCGGACCGCCGGGTGATTCCAACGCCCAGGAGTACGACCGCCACGCCTATGACTAGTTGACCGGTGACCTGCTCATTCAGCACGATCGCGCCCGCTAGAACGGCAACAACTGGCAGCAGGTAGGTCACAGTGGACGCGAGGAGCGGTCCGTCGTCTGTGATGATGCGGTAGTTCAGAACGTAGGCCAGGCCGGTACCGAGGACACCGAGTGCAAGAAGCGCTCCGACTGCCTCGGGTCGCCAATTAGTTGTGACTGAGCCGCCGAAGGGCAGGGCAAGGGCGAGGAGGCCACTGGCTGCTATGAGTTGTCCAGCTGACAGGACCAACGGCGGCAGGTTGCGGTTGGTGAGGTAGCGGCCCATGTAGATATAGCTGAGCCCGTAGCTGGCTGAGGCGGCTAAGCAGGCAAGGACGCCTGCTAGCGGGGGCCCACTGCTCCGCCGCGTGCACGACCGCGCCACTGATGTCGAGGACGTGGTCGCCCTTCCCTGCGGGTCGACCCGGGAGGCCGTCTGCCCGCCCTGCGCCCACAAGGCTCGGCTGCTCCGGATGCAGCAGTGCACCGAGGGCTGGCATCGGACCGACGAACCCGAACACCGCCCGGCTCTGCCGGTCGACGAGGGCCAGGTCGACGACGAGGACCAGGCCGACGACGAGGAGCGTCGGGTTCGGTCCACCCGCCGCCGCCAGGACGCCCCGGACCTGCCGCGGGTGCCGCAGGAGGACCGCACGGTCGGCCGGGTGTTCGCCACCGCCGACGGCCGGGAGTACCGGCCTTCGATGTTCCTCACTATGACCATGCCGTCCTACGGGGCGGTCACCTCGGCCGGAGTGGCGGCTGACCCGGCGCGCTACAACTATCGGAGGCAGGCGTTGGATGCGCTGCACTTTGCCCGGTTGGTCGACCGGTTCTGGCAGAACCTCCGCCGGACTGCTGGCTACAAGGTGCAGTACTTCGGCGCTGTCGAACCTCAACGTCGGCTGGTTCCGCACCTGCACGCCGCCATCCGGGGGGCGATACCGAGGGCGACGATCCGGCAGGTGGTCGCGGCCACGTACCTGCAGCTGTGGTGGCCGTCGTTCGACCGGCCCGTCTACGTCCACCGTGTGCCGGTGTGGGACGGCGAGGACTATGTCGACGCCGACACCGGCGAAGTCCTGCCCACCTGGGCCCAGGCGCTCGACCGGCTCGCCGCCGACGCGGACGCGAAGCCGGCGCACGTGATGCGGTTCGGTCGTCAGGTCGACATGGCCGGCATCATCGCCCCCTCACCGGACGCAGACCGGGCCGTGCGGTACCTCACTAAGTATCTGACCAAGGCCGTCGCTGACACCCACACCGACCCCGACGCTGAATCGGACCGGGCCGTCGAGTCGTACGTCGACCGGCTGCACACCGAGTTGCGGTACCTGCCCTGCTCCGAACGCTGCACGAACTGGCTGCGCTACGGCATCCAGCCCGACCAGGCTGGCCCCGGCCTCGCCCCCGGTCGCTGTCCATCGAAGGCGCACGACCGCGAACACCTCGGCCTCGGCGGTCGTCGCGTGTTGGTCTCCCGGCAGTGGTCCGGGAAGCGGCTGGCCGAGCACAAGGCCGATCGGGCCACCGTTGTCCGCGAAGCCCTCCTCGGCGCCGGCATCGTCGCCCCCGAGACCGAACGGCTCGCCGCCACCGTCACCCTGTTCGACGGGTCGCCGCGGTTCGTCTGGACCGACACCCGCCCGGACGCACGCACCTACGCCCGTGTCCTGCTCGCTTCCATCGCCGAGCGGCACAAGTGGCGGGCCCAATACGAAGCAGCGAAGGCAACTGCGTCCCCTGTGGACAACTGTTCGGCAACGACACCCCCACCCGACTCCGGCTGAGCGCGACCGCATTGCTCGGGCTCCCCGATAGCCGCCGATCTTCTGGTCTCCGGGCTGGTCGTCAAGGGTGAGCGCAGCGAATCGGCAGGACCCGTAGGGCCCTTGACGACCAGCCCGGAGACCAGACCCTCACCCGTCGGGGAGCCCGCCCCCTGACCACCCGCACTGGACCGGATGGAGATTGACGTGGAAAGCGTGACCCCTCTCCTGCTGAACGTTGACGAGGCAGCGGAAGCGCTTCGGCTGAGCCGCTCGCTCCTGTACGAACTGATCCGCTCGAGTCAGCTGCGGACGGTGAAGGCTGGCCGTCGTCGACTCGTGCCGGTGTCGGCTCTGGCTGAGTACGTCGCTTCTCCGTCCGAGGCGTGCTGATGAGTGCTCGCCGTGCCCGTGGCGACGGCGGTTTGCACTGGGATGAGAAGCGTCAGCGCTGGATCGCGACGGCGACGACGGGGTACGACGGCCGGGGCAAGCGGCAGGTGAAGCGTGCGTCGGGGCGCACGAAGACGGAGGCACGCGACAAGCTCCGGGCGATCATGCGAGACGTGTCAGATGGGCTGTCGGTGGCGGGTAGCGGCGTCACCGTTGATTGGGTGGTCCGGGACTGGTTGGCGTTCGGTCTGGTCAATCGGAGCCCGCGCACGGTGGAGCTGAACCGGTACCTGTGCGAGACGTACGTCATCCCGGCGTTAGGTGCCCGGAAACTGCGATCGTTGACGCCGGCGCATGTCGAGAGTTGGCTGCAGTTGCTCAGCGTCGACCTGAGCAAGCGGACTATCCAGATCGCTCGGGCCTGCCTCAGCCGGGCCATCCGCCGGGCCATGCAACGCGATCTGGTCAGCCGGAACGTGGTGGAGCTGACGGAGGTCCCTGCTGGCCGACCGGGTCGGGTGTCGAAGGCGTTCACGGCTGAGATGGCCGATGCGGTGCTGGCTCAGACCGAGACTGACCGCTTCCACGCCTACATCGTCGTCTCCATGCTCACTGGTGCGCGGACGGAGGAGCTGCGTGCGCTCCGGTGGGAGCACGTGAGGTTGGATGCCGATCCGGCGTTCATGGAGGTGTGGCGTTCGGTCCGGGCCGGGGGTGACACGAAGACACGACGGTCACGGCGCACCATCGCGCTCCCAGCTCGCTGCGTGGTGGCGCTGCGGTTGGAGGCGGACAGGCAGTCGCGTGACCGTCAGATGGCGGGGTCGGCGTGGCAAGAGAGCGGCCTGGTGTTCACGAGCTTGGTCGGTACGGCGATGGACGCGGCGAACGTCCGTCGCTACTTTCGGCGGGCGCTTGCTGGGGTGGATGGTGTGGAGCCGGGGGAGTGGACGCCGCGCGAGCTGCGGCACTCGTTCGTGTCGTTGCTGTCGGATGCTGGTGTGCCGATCGAGGAGATTGCGCGGCTGGTTGGTCACAGCGGGACGACGGTCACGGAGCTGGTGTACCGGCATCAGCTTCGGCCGGTGATCCAGACTGGGGCGACGGTGATGGATCGGCTGTTCGGGTCCGTCGCGGTGCAGGCTCGTAGTCACGCAGTTGGTCACGCAGGCATGCCGGTTGAGGTTGTTCCTGTGGACGAGGCCCGTGCGGCAACGGCCGTGACTAGCGAAGACTCTGGGTGGAGCCAAGGGGACTCGAACCCCTAACCCCCTGCTTGCAAAGCAGGTGCGCTACCAATTGCGCCATGGCCCCGCAGGCCGGCACCCAGCACGAGGCGTCCCAGCCGACCCGCGATTCTACGTCACCACCGACCCTGCCGACCACCCGTCACGACCGCTCGCCCCTCACGCTTCGAGGGAGCGAGCTCAGCCGGTTCACAGGCTCAGGAAGCGCAGGAAAGCGGTCGAGGAGACCGCCCCCGCTCAGCCTCGGCACGTACCCTTGGGCCCATGTGGTCGCAGCGGGAGGTCATCGATTACGCGCTGCAGCGACGCTCCACGTTGGAGGCGCTGCGGCGTCCGGGACGCAACCTGGCACGTCTGGACGCGTGCGACGCGGACCCCATGCTGCTGCGGGCGGCGAAGCACCACGGTGAGGTCACCACCATCCCGTGCCCGGTCTGCAAGACCCCCGGGCTGACCAACCTGAGCTACGTCTTCGGCGACCAGCTCGGCCAGTACAGCGGCCGCATCAAGCGGACAGCCGAGCTCGAGGAGATGGCGCACGAGTACGGCGAGTTCAAGGTGGTCGTGGTCGAGGTGTGCCACAAGTGCCGCTGGAACCACATGATCCTGTCCTACCTGCTCGGTGACGGGGTGAAGCGGAAGCCGCCGCGCCGCCAGCAGACGGTCGAGGACATCTATGGCTGAGGACCCCCAGTGGGGCCCTGTCGCCAAGCAGCCCGATGCCAGCCGGGCGAAGGCCGGCGCGCGCAAGGGGAAGAAGCGCTGGCTCCGCCGCCTCCTGGCCACCATCGCGATCCTGGTCGGGCTCGGCCTGGTCGCCGGCGTAGCCGTGGTCGCCGTCGGCTACACCACCACCAAGCTCCCGGACGCGAACGCGGACTTCGAGACCGCGACCAGCTTCGTCTACTACAACAACGGCAAGTCCGAGCTGGGCAGCTTCGCCATCCAGAACCGGCAGCCGCTCAGCTACGACGAGCTGCCCCAGCACATGAAGGACGCGGTCGTCGCCGCGGAGAACCGCACCTTCTGGACCGACCGCGGCATCTCCATCCGCGGCATGGCCCGCGCGGCCTTCGCCATCGCCCGCGGCGGCAGCATCCAGGGTGGCTCGACCATCACCCAGCAGTACATCAAGATCAAGTACCTCTACTCCGAGCAGACGGCGACCCGGAAGTTCAAGGAGCTGTTCCTCGCGTACAAGATCAACAAGCAGCTGAGCAAGGAGCAGATCC
>Ga0210040_10007204_pt1 | contig 13593 bp, 11 predicted proteins | sample CryGeyCG12114_NA_FD_185462 | JGI IMG/M metagenome (GOLD analysis project Ga0210040, IMG submission 185462) | Groundwater microbial communities from aquifer - Crystal Geyser CG19_WC_8/21/14_NA (SPAdes) (version 2) | ecosystem: Environmental > Aquatic > Deep subsurface > Groundwater | place: USA... | reverse complement strand
TAAGGAAAATCTCGTCTAGGCCACGAGATTTAGGGTGGGTGGCTAAAATGCTGGCGGAATTCCCTCTCTGGATTGCGATGCTAATCCGTTGCAGTAAAAAAGAAGATGATCTAGGTTCCCCAGTAGATCATTTATTTAAATTCTTGCTTTTCTTTTTGGCTCCATGAAAATTCGCAATTTTTTATTCATGCAGGGATTTCGTGCTTTTGGCTCAGATATGTCGATTAAAAACGCTTTATTAAAATTTTGAACAACATAAATTCCTTTGAATGCCTTGAAATGGTAATTTGCTTAACAAAAGAGGCTAAAAATGCCTTATGAGTTGGAAGCTATAACATACTGTGGCAACTATATCGTTGCTGAACTTTATGCTAAGATTTTAGAAGAAGAAAGAGTCTTACTAACTAGAGAGCAACGAAAAATAGCAAAAGCAATTGATTGACACAAAGGCTCTCACTATAGGTTTTCAGAACAAGGACAAAATGTTAAATTAGAAGCGAGTAATAATAATTATTTCAGGTCTGTGCATTAAAATTATTATAATGCACAGACCTGAAATATATAAACAAAGCTTAAGCGCAATAATGTCAATCAGCAAAGTATGAGCTCCTATGCTTGACATTAGCAAAATTACAAAAGAAAAGACAAAGTGAAAATAATCCCTACAATATTCAGTTTTGAAAGCAATTTATATTTCATTAATAAATGACCCAAGTTTTTACAACCAATTTATTCTTTATAACATTGCTAATTCATTTTAGTCCTCCCTAACGTTTATGAATAGTTAAAGATTTATGTGGACCACCGGAACTAATTTGCCAGCAGTTATGAAAAGCTCTTCAAATAATGATGATGATAATTCCTACAGCTCCCTAATTGGCTTACTTGAAGATTGTGATCGCCTCTTTGTGCTGTCGATTGTCTAGATTTGGATTTGTGGTTATGGTCTCAAGAAGCTCAAATTATATTATCTATGAAGTATTACGTCAATATGAATGCTTTAAATACATATGATGTTGCTGCGTAGGGTTTTTGTTTGCATTTGAAAGGAACTTTGAAAAGCTATTGCATATTGTACAAGTACAAGGATAACTCGGAAAGGAGATGTTCCATTAGATTTTGTTACAAACTTGATGAAAACAACCCAGTATGTTATTTCAAAAACTAATTAGTTATGTCTGATATTGCAGAGTGAATAGCTCAACTTACATCGTAGTTCTGTGTCAACCTTTGTGTACCGAAAGCCATCCATGCATACGCAAATGCTGCAATCATAATAGCGTCATAGCAAACTCAACATGCACTTTGAGCTTACGTCCATGGGAACCTCATTTGTATGAAAAACCTGGAGTACACGCAGTTGAAAACCCAAATCGGAAGTTGAACTACCAGATTGGTCTCCCCAACTGCCAAGGAGATATGTATGCTATCGTGTTGAAAGAAGAATTGGGGGCGAAGTAAGATATTGTTTGCCACGTATTATCCGCTTCAAAAATGTATGTATTTAGTTGCATTAATTTAAATAAAATTAGCCCTTATCCTTCAATGTGTCGAGCTTTGTAGCCAGGTGTGCCCTAAAAAGTCAACAAGGGAGTTTCTGTGAAAGTTCAGCTGAAATAATTACAACTTTTCTTAGGAATGATGAAGTTCAGTTATCAAATCAGATGCATGCAAATGTTTTCAAGGCTTGTACAATTTCTGGAAAGTGGTGTTTTTTGCTGCTAATTAGAAAGTTTTTCAGGTTCTATAAAAACCACATCTAGTGTACAGATCAGAGTTTACCGACAAAAGTGACGACCACGAATTGACTGGTTTATATAAGCATTTTATGCGAAAAAAAACTTTTCTTTCAAGAAAATGGTTTCAATTATGATTCCACAGGGTGTACCTTCTACTTAATGGATCTCTGGTGGTTATGCATGGGGACCGAAGTATTGTCCACGATCCAGATAGTTTTTGTTTGGATGGGTCAGGATCAGAGCGAGTTGAATATCCTAGTTCATTGGGATTGCCGCAATATGTAGACATTGTCCACTACAGTGGCCTAGAGGTGGATCAAACGGCTGTGATTTGCTTATTGGAAGAAAACGATGAAGATCAACCTGAGGTTAGTTAACGGAGTATATTTTTTATCAGTAGTATGTACACATAATTTAGATAACTTGTTCCTAGCTCTACCAACTTGTAATGAGTTTTTAAAAATTTTGCTGATTGATTTTTTTTTTCGTAGTATGAATTTTTACAACTATTTTATTTGATTCTTTTAAAGCCATCGAATCATCACTTCAAGTTTTTGCATTCATTTTGTCTGTTTGATTGAAATGTATGATTGATGAGATTTATCGCATTCACAGAAACTCAACAGCATTCTCCATTTATTGTTGTGCAATAAAGTGATATATTACCAGAATGATGAAAAACCACTATTTTTTAACAGACTTGGCGGATCAATTTGTTTGCAACTGCTGCACTGATCTCAGCATTTTTCCTAATTCTCACTGGAGCTGTGTACCTGATACTATGGGAATATCAAAATATTCATGGATGGTTACAATTCTCATACGTTGTTTCCCTTCTGTTTGCATTCACCTTCTTGGCAATTGTGCAGCTAGCTTCTGACTCATTTGACGATGCTCCTGTTGCATGCGAAGTTTTGGGTATGCAACAGTTTATAACTTGTAGTATGTTAGAAAAAATATTTTGCAGCAGCATAAAACTCTAGTTTACATTTCACATCCCATAAAACAGTTAGCCTCTTTAAGTACAATTGTATTGCAGAGCTGTGATATTTTCCCTTACGCAACATGTTTTGTACAAGCACAAGATGTAATTCCCTGCAAAATAACTAAATTACCATGGGCGTGTTTAATCTGCCTCCTACAGGGATGATAATAATATAGATAGATGTCATGATAATTTTTTCTTCTTTTAGGCTCAGCTATTCATTTTTCGTTCCTCTCAGCATTTTTTTGGCTTACTTCTATGAATTTTGATCTCTGGTGGACTTTCAGGTGAAATTATAATTCTAATATTTTTTACAGTGCAAGTTTATTTGCTAAATATCTAATTTGAATTGTATCCAGTGGTTTTCGTCCCTTGAGAGCTATTTCAAACGGGGAGAAAAAAAGATACTTTGCATTTGCCCTATTCTCTGTCGGATGTCCGAGTGTGATTGCTGGAGTTGGATTGGTTTTGGACTATCTTTTCAAGTTAGTTATTTTATTTTATAACCTCATTTTAGAATTGGAGATTCAATTGTAAGTGATCGAACTTTTGTTTGAAGTAATGTATACGCAATATTATTTGGTGATGAAATGAAAAAAAGCATGTCAGGTTTCTCGCCTTCTTCATGAAACGCAAATAAGTACCTTTGTAGTCGGCTACTCATGCAGGGATTTATTGATCTCCTTTTATTGTTCCCAGACATGATCCCTATACGTATGTCATCACCCCTCGATTTGGAGAAATCAACTGCTACTTCTATGGAGACAAAGAAAAGTTGCCCTACTTTTACGGTCCAGTCAGTCTCCTACTGTGTATCAGCTCTGTTTTCTTTATCAATACGATCATATCAATTCATAAGCTGCAGAAGGATGCGAAATTCGCTACAAGACAAAGCTCTCGACAAGAGAAACAAAGGTATTATTTATTTTTTCCTCAAATATGTATTTTATTTTTGTTTTCCTTGAAGAATTTAAATGACGGATTGGAATATTTTGTAGGTTTATATTATTCATGAAACTGTTCGTGGTGATGGGAGTTTTATGGATTTTTGAAGTGATCTCATGGGCAACAAGAGTTTTTATGCCTCATCATGGAACATTCATCGACAATCTGTTTACAGCCACGGATGTTCTCAATGGTCTTCAGGGATTGGCTATTTTTATTATTTTTACTTGCAAACCTAATACGTGCAAGCAGCTTGAGGGACAGTTTAAGAAGTTATCATTATATTTTCAAGAGAAGAGAGGTGAGAATGGTAAAATTTTAGAAATTTTGAGTTGGAAAATCGTTGTTGTATGTCGTTTAGCATAATTTGGATTTTTATTTACTATAGAGTCAGAAAGATATCGGAAACCTGGTCCTCTGGGTTGCATCACGGCAGGCTTTAGTGCCATAGTTGTGCCAGTTATAGACGCATTGAGGGTTTTGTTTAGCTACTGTGGTCGTCCTAACAGATCTCTACATTGTCGACGATATGGAAGTAACAGTAATGCTACGATGTCCACATGCGGTGACAAGCAACGACGAGTTGGGGAATTTACTACCACTTTGTCACCTGGAGAATGCTCTCCAATTGAATTGGGACCTAGATTTCCTCGTTCAGTCTCTCCAGCTGTCCAAATCCGAAATTTTCAGAAAAACAATTTAGCTGCTTCTGCTGCTCCCTAGAAAGGCATCCGGAATTTTTGATGACTTGCTGTATATATTTTACTTAGGTTAACTATGTTGATTTGTTGTATGGATAAAGTTAGTGTTAGTATGGTCATGTAAAAAGTTAGAATTATACTTTTTTGGAAAAAATTTCCAATATTCCGTCGCGAACCACTTGAAATCTTAAAAAAAATATTACTTGAATGGGAATGAAATAGATCATGTGTGGTAGGGTGTGTGATAGCATTACTGTAGTTTAATTGATTTCCATACTTTCAATTTAAAAAACTATAGTTTTGATTTGCAGTACAAATAAATGTCACAGGAATTATTTTGTTAGCTCTTAAAAGTTAGCTCTTTAAAGACTGATTGAATGATAGAATGAGTGCAGTAATTAGTCCAATGGATGAGTCACAACAAGTTGTTGAAAAAAACAATGTTTTTACATTTATTTTGCTAGTCTTGTCTTTCATAAGACAAAATAAATTGGTTGTTATAGTGGCTATAAAGAATTTCATGAAATATTTGTAGGCACTGTTGTACTCCAGAGTTAATCACTATTGTAGTTTAGGCTGCAATCTCAATCAATGAATATTCCAATTGATATGTGTGCTAGTTAGCAACCAATATGTAAAAAATGTATCAAAATAAAATATTTAGCTGCAATACAGTTAAAACAAGCCAAATGTTAATAACACGACAACATGCGTTGGATTAGTTGGATACAATTTCTTGGAATGTAGTGCATATAAAATTCATATTTAACTTTCACGCACCTATTCGAAGTTAGTAAAAATGCATTTGGGACATTTGAAATCATTCGCCATGCTGGGAACTTTAATTTGTTTATGGTGTGTTTAAATTGCGTTCCACGCCGTAAACAAAGGGATATAAATAATCTCCGTAGAATGAACTCATCGTTGTTACATGGCACATTACAGTGCAATAGAGCTGCGTCAGTTTCAGTTTGTAGTCAGCGTTTTCAGTTCATATGCAACCAATTTGATTTACCTAATGAATCCAACAGCAACAATTTTTTAAATCAACATGAGTAACATTGATCAGATAAAATATGGTAGCCACAACGACCTCAATGTGGCCACAATACGTGCAAATAACAGCAGGCATTATTTTTATCGCTTTGCGCTATCTTGGTTATCATACCCGGATATTTTGCATGCAGTTAAGGTTAGTTTCGGTTAGTTAGTAAGTTAGTTAGTCGATATTAATTTATTTACATGTGTCTAATTGACATTGGTCTTAAAAAACTGCTCATCAAACTCGTGTTTGCTTTTGCTTTCTTGTTTTCGTTGAGTACCTCATAGCCAGTAAATTATCTAGCTCAAATTCGTAACCGCTTTATTCGCCAAAGACAATCAATGTACCATAGTATATTCACTGCGGTCATCTATTTTTCCTTATTTTGGGGAAAAATCCCAGTTTATTTTGCTGCTCTTGAAACCAAAGGTCATATGTTACTTTGTTACTCGCATGCACAAAGTCTGTCTTTTACTCATTTTCATGAGTCCATTTGCAACAATTCCTAGAAACTTTTGAATTTTTTGAAACATGGCAATTGTGTTGAAATTCCCACGACTTAGAACCAGATTTATGTCATCTTTTTACACATTCATAATTTTTTCTATCCATTCTATCTCAGTTTTGAGCAACAGTGCATTTACAAACCAAAATTCAGTTTCAGTCTTACTAAATCACTGTGGGATATCAAATACAGTGGAATATTGGACTACAATTTATTATGGAGAGGAATCTGAAGTTAAAAATGAAACTATTTCTGTACAGTTCAGGTATATACAATCACACAAGCTTGTATTTTGCACAGCGAACATTTTAGTAACTAACTGACCACAGTAAAGTTGCAAAAAAAATGGCAACATGTATTCTGTAACATTGACGGCAATTGCACAACAATGATTTCTGACTGACTGTGAGTAAATTTCACCTTAACTTTACACATTAGACCCACTGTGTTTATAGCTTTTTGACCTTAGGGTGCTCATAGCCGCCAAAAAAATGTGTGATTTAATTGTTTTGTGCACACATTTTAGCCTGAAGCCAGTAGAGCGAGAAAAATTTTGCGACAGAGATGAACAACTGATTCATATTCCTACGCACAACATTATTTATGAATTTTTCCAAGGAAATGATCAAGATGGAAATGCAGTGGCACTAAGCATTGACCCTGATGGCACTCTGCAATATCCATCTTACCATTACCTACCTAAATCAACATATTGCATAGAAAAGTAAGTACCTAGCAAATTAATCCGAACTTTGCTGCATCAGTTTTTGCAGCAACAAATATCATGAGGTCGATTTTTTTTCAGAAACGATTCTACCTCTGTGATCCACATTTGTGAGAAAAAACAGTTTCCTGAATTCAACAAATGTTGTCCGCCTGGCATGGTTCTTCATTTCATTAGTGACACCAATACTACCTGTGTAGACACTAAGAATTCAAACATGGAATGGCGATTGCCTTTTGATTTTTCTCCTCAAGATGCTAAATCTAATGGAAATGATAATAGTTTGAGATTTCGTATTGGGCCTCCTCGAAATTGCTTCTCGAATTTTACATTCATTAGTACGGCTTTGAAACATTTAAATTCCTCAGAGACACCGTAAGAGATATTTAATTATATATGGCTTGCTTTGGAAAATTTTGGTTAAGTGAGGCATACGATTATTTTTGCATATATTTTGAAGATTCATACTGACTAAAAATGGGCGCATTCAATATTTGGATGTTGCAAACCAAAAATGGAAAACTAGTCTTCCTGATGAAGATTACTGTTTTGATCAACTTTTGATTCCCGAGGACTTGCAAGGGAAATGCAGCCCAGTAGAAAATGATGTAGTCATTATTTGTTTAAATAAACAAGGGAACGATGGGGATACAAATGTGTGTAAGAAAAATGAAATCTTAAGACAGGGATTTTCCGAGTGTTTTTTTTTTATCATTTGATGATTTTTTTTTCAGACGGGGCATCATAAGATAACAGAAATGGCATATGTGATTTGCCTCATTATAGCCATGTTGTTCATTTTTGCAACAGTGGCTGTTCACTTTTTACTTCGTGAACGACAAAATGTTCATTCTTGGACACTTTTATCATATTTAATTAGCCAGCTGATTTTTTACTTTCTTCTAGTCACTATCCGCATGAATAATTTGAACTGGATAAAATTGTCTGAGGGAGCGGGTTCTTGCTTTTTGGTTGGTAAGTGTTTCAAAATATTTGTAAGTTTTTAATATTTGAGATTATGAAGCATAATAAATTTGTATTTCAGGGGTTTTGACGCATTTTTTTGGATTCTTTTCGTTTTGCTGGGTGAGAGTGATGTCATATTCCATTCTAGTTACATATAAGCTAATAATGTTCCATTTTGTTTATTGACTTTTCTTTTTTTCAAATGTAGCTATCCATGGTAAACTTTGATCTTTGGTGGACATTCAGGTAAAGTCTTGATTTAACTATATTTGTTTGTCTGTTTTTATAGGAGACTGTATTTAGTTTGAAAACAAATTTGTTGCTTATAGAGTGCTGAAACCAGTGAATGAACGTGGTTTCAATTACAAGCGATTTTTGGGCTATATGTGTTTTCCCACATGTTTGTCATCCCTTCTTGTTGGAGTATCTTTGGCCTTTCATTATTCATATGAGTGCGTAACTATATGTCAATATTTTTGTGAAAATTTGGTCCATGTAGTGAACACGTTTTTTTAATTCCCCTCAGTGAACATAAATGTAGAGCAGATTCGCAAGTGTTACTCACATTCCCACAATATGGTCGAAACATTTGTTTCCTATCAAATTCTGCAAAACTATATTACTTCTACGGACCAGTAGGAGTTCTTTTGCTGATAAATTTGGTATTCTATACAACAACGACGTTGCAAATTTTTCAACTGTTCAAAGCCCGTCGGAAGACATGCGTACAGAATCGATATAAAAATCATCAGAAATCGTAAGAGCAAAAAAATCAAACAAAAAAATCCAGCAAAAAAATGTGTACTAGAAAGGATGAATAAATTTGAACATCTATCAAAGGTGTTATCTCTTCCTCAAATTATTTCTTGTGATGGGATTCACATGGATATTCGAAATAATTCAAAATCTGAGCGACTCTGGGAAATCCCACAAATGGTATTGGGTAATACTAGATCTGGCCAATATATTTCAAGCAGTGGCCATATTTGTAATCTTTGTTTGCAAGCGAGAAACTTTACGGGCTTTGGAGCAGAACTATCCGAAATTGAGAAGTAAGACTCTAACATGTTTTTTGATCCTAACTACACAAAATAACGAACTTTACCTAAATACATTAATTGTAGCTATTTTTCCCTTTCTTTGTTGGAATAAAACAGAGCTACTAAGTCCATTAGTAGCCAACAGGGGATCTGCCGCTATTGCGGATCGATCTACTGAAGGAAGTACAAAAATCAGTCGAGTAGAAAATGGTAAAAGTGGGGTACCCGATGGATTCCAAAGGCGAGAAAGTGTCATGGAAATGACCTGAAAATTAAGTCCACACGAACAATATGACGAAATGAATGAAACACATATTCAACTATACTTTGTATTACGAAAACTAAATACAGTAAAAAATTTGTATTTAACTAAACATTGCATTTGAGGTATGATTTGGTTAACAAAGTACAAAGAACGACCAACCTAGCTCATTATTATCCAGGGATGACAATGTTTGACCTACTTTTTACATAAGTAGAATTAGTGGAATCACAGAGGGTCACTTACTTACTAACTACGCATTATATTGGTCAACAGAAATGATGAATATGCGAACAAATGTGTGCTGGAATTAAATTAATTTGCTCTGTTGTTGAACTCAATGTGACGTGTGTAGTGTGTAAAGCCCATGCAGCAATACAACAGTAATTTTTCAATGCGATAAACTTGTTGTCTGCTTCGGGAATCAAATACAATGTATCAAGACTATACTGCTACCACATTCATAGTGCGTGGAATAATTTTGTTTACATGAAATCAAGTCATTCTGCGTGGAAAATCACAATCTCGGGGATAATGACACACACACGCTGATAACAAAAGTTGAGTTTTTTCCTGCTCACATAACACTAATGACCTTTTTGTATGAAGTGAGAGAGAGTGACTGACTGTGTTTTTTTGGGAATGCTTCTGCTGATTATGCACAAAAAGAAAATTAGCATGTCAGCCTGGATGTTTTTATCAATTTTTAAGCACAAGTCGTTAAAAACGTTTCTCAATTTGCTATGCTAACAGTAACCTGCGCAACAAAAAGTTATTTAGGGTGCTATAGAAGTTGTGTTCCGTTTTGTTTTTGAAAACTGCGACCTATAATTTAGAAGTATGGAATATTTTTGACAGGTTGTCAGGCAATAATGGTTAAATACAGAGGTTTTTGTATTCCAAAAACTAACAAACTGCCAATGCACCAAAACAGGCAAGAGACTTAGCATTGGAGTAGCTTACAATTCAAACGAACTGACAGTAAATGTCTGCATTGATAAATAGAATTAATGCGGAGAAGCAATTAAACAAATTGTTCTGTGAAATTTCCTGATTAAATATGTATTTATACACAAGCTTTTTTCTCTCAGAGCAAAGTCTTTTAATTCATCCATGAAAAACAAATTGTAACTGGAATTCTCTAGTGATATAAAATTGTTTACATCAGAAAGTGAGTCAACAAATGTTGGGTGCATAATTCTATGAACTTTTATAAAACTGGAGCTCAAAATGTTACATTCAAGTGTTGAATGCAATCTCAAAAGTCATATATATTATCCAAAAAAAATAAATCTAAGAATAGAACCAGTTTTGCTTTTCCTTCATCGTACACAAGTGTACGCAGAAGAGTACTATTTACATACTCCTCATTCATCTTTTTATGCAAGAAAACAACGGAATGAATGAAACTTATATCATGCCAAAGGCTCGACGCTCGACTAAAAACAAAAAATGCGTACTTACCCATCATTTAAAGTGAAATCCAAATGACGGTAACAAATTGAAACCACATGATCAGCTAAAGAAAAGTTATCCAATTTACCTGCAATTACTTACATTGTAGCTAATCAGAAAAATGTGTACTTGCTTTTATATGCAAACCATATGAAAAATGCAAGACATCCATCAAAAATAAACCATGCTGTGTACCTTTGGTTCGAAAAGTTCCCACCTTAATACCAAGCATTATCTTGTAACTAACTAACTGAAGAAAGACATTACTAGCAAACGCCTGTGCTTAATCGTATGCTTACTCCATTTACAATTGAATGTCAAGTCCAAGTGGGTGAGCAATATTTTCTTTCCACCTGTCTGTATAATTCGTTTCCCAACTCGACAAATTTATTGCCATAAACCAATTATATGAATCCATGCATGCTCTATTAATCCCCAAATGTGTGTCGAGAAGATGCATGTCCTCCCACTTAAGTAGATGATTCCAGCCTCCAACAAAATTATAAGCCCATGCATAATGGGGGAAAAGTTTGCAAATAAATGCATCTGCAACACCATGCTGCTGATTGAATGTAGGCCACATTGGAATCAAATGGGGCGTGAAATTCACATGGCTTTTACTGGTGGAGGTGTACAAACAAATTTAAAAATCCGTCAGTTCCAATCTGTGGATTGGATCGATATATTTGAAAAACCTTTTCACCTGTTGACATTATATAACCTTCAGCCGTGCCAGTTTGTTACCGACTCAGAATGTTTAAAAAACCTTAAGTGTGCCACTACTTACTAACTAACAAACCAACTTAATCTACGGCATTGCTAACAAAGAAACATACAGCCCATAATTGTTGATTATGTTTATATCGAATAAGAAAATGAAGTAACAAGTGCAGTACAAACCAAAGGAATATATGCCCGTGTGTGCATGTAAAGCAATATGGTGGTATTAAACAATGCGCACGAACCTTTTAAGGAGACACCAACCAAGCATACATGATAAAAGTTTTAAGGTGGTGAAAACGGCGTCGTACTCCAACAATGTTCACTTTTGTATATGAATGTTGGGGACAAGTTTAACATCTTTTTCAGGTTGTTAGTTCTGTATGTTGGCTTTAGTTTAGTTAGCTGGGCTGGCATTTTATTAACTAACTAACTACAAAGTGTTTAGTGTGTCATGAGGTCTTGGTCTTGAGTGGGGACAAGGGGCTGTGTCCGGCTAAAAGAGCAAAAACCTGATCCGCAAGGGTCAACAAACTACTTCTTAAAAACCTTAGTACATAGACTCACTACTCCCAGTTGCTCTCGGTATTTGGTCAAGAAAACGTCCTCATCGGTCTAGTTAGTTATTAGTTGGCAAATCGACGTCACCTGCCCTCAGTGTGTGTTTAGACTGTGAGTGAGTTTGTGTGTGACATTTAAGTTTTCCCCGATTTCGGTTTTTTCTCTCCCTAGGTAAACCATATACACGTAGTTTGTAGTTAGTTGATTCGTTCGTATGTATAATGTCCCCGGCTAGAGTCAACCGTAGATTTCAATATCGATTTGATCATTTGGCGCCCTGTAATTGTTTCCGGTGTGTTGGTTAGTTAGTCCCGTTGTGGTATGTAGTATAGGTTTGCTCAGGGCAGATATTTATAAATAAAGAGTCAAAAGGAACCTTGGTATGAGTTTGGAGGAAAATTAGTAAACCTGGTTGATAGAATGTTCGGAAAACGAGCCGAGCGGACTCATTGGAGACAACTTGGGAAAAGTTTGAACTGTCGGCAACAATTTTCATTTCCATGTCAGTTAGTCGATCTCGTTTCCACGGTAAACTCAGCTATTCAGTGTAGTGTTCCTCTCTCGTGCCCTACAAACAGTTAGATATATTTCCCACAATTGTCTTGAAAATAAAATGATTATGATAATATTAGCCATCGCCGTATATTCATCGTAGTTTTGATTGGGTGAGTTGAACAACCTAGTAGTCACCCAATATGTTTGCCACTAGTAGAACGAAACAAGACTGCTCAGATCGCATTTCCTCGTGTACTCCTCTCCTCACACGACTATAGATTTGCTCTTGATTGTTGAGAACAGAAACCGGAGAGACCGGTTTTGCACTGTATACTGTTTTTGCATTAAGTTGATCCTTACCTGCTTTTCTATGTAGTCAGTGAGACCCCATTTTTCATGGTCTTTTTTACCGTCATTATGTTGTCAGATAGCTCATATGCTTTAGCACACTTATCGGATTATGGGATAAGCATTGTTGACGGGTTTGACCCTTTTTTAGCTAAACCTCTATGTTAGATGCAGTTAGTTCGTTAGGTTTGTTTTAGTGTACTCGGCCAGTTGTTGTGTGTGCACTTTTCACGGTGTTAACCATATCATACAGGCAGTCTTTCTAACTGACTGAACTGCATTGCACTTTTCTTAGGTAGAGACCAAATGTATGCATGCATATCTAATGTAAGTATTTAATGTATCCAAGTAACTAACTAGGTTCAATAGATGAATTTGCTTGGATTAGTTTTGTATACACCAGTCACAGTTTGTTTCCTTCCTCGAGAGTTTGTGAATGCTCATTGGGTTCGGTGCAAAAAGTTTATTTTGTGGGTAATTTTCTTTGTGCAGGAAGATGCGCCTTTTGACAGCGATATTGCTGCCACTTTTTGTGGCAGTGGCTCTAGGTGCACCCCTTGAAACTGAGTTGAAACCACCAGCAGTAGTTCCAGCGGAGCCTGTAGTCCCTGACAATGTTCCCGTGGAACAGGCTAATCTGGTCAAAACTGAAAGTGTAGTGGACGTTGTGAATCCTGAAGTGGAGCCTGTGGTCCCCGTTTCTGAACAAAAGTCTGAAGTAGCTGATGCAGTCGAAGAAATTGCCATAATTGTACCTGTGGAGAAAGGTAGGCTTTCAAAACTTGTGTTTTTAGGTTTAAAAATGCATGCACTACAATCATGCACATTATATAGGTAACCCTACAGTACAGTTAGTTTGTTAGTTTCTGTGTTGCGAATTTTTTGGCTAGACGAAATACCAGATTGTTTCATCCCAGTTGTATTCCTGTAAAACTAGTTAGCCAGTATAGTATGTGTTTGCAATATCTCAAAATCGTAGATTATACTTCATGCCGAGGCTTTTTGTAGAAATGTGGCAGCACCGCGTAAGCGGTGCTGCACATTTCTAAAAAGCCTACCGGCACTCGCATAATCACAATTATACTTCACTCGCATTTGCACAACG
>Ga0210040_10007203_pt1 | contig 13594 bp, 14 predicted proteins | sample CryGeyCG12114_NA_FD_185462 | JGI IMG/M metagenome (GOLD analysis project Ga0210040, IMG submission 185462) | Groundwater microbial communities from aquifer - Crystal Geyser CG19_WC_8/21/14_NA (SPAdes) (version 2) | ecosystem: Environmental > Aquatic > Deep subsurface > Groundwater | place: USA... | reverse complement strand
GAGGCGAACAGGGCACGCGTCGTCGATACGCTCAAATTGCACGGCCGCTTGACACAGGTCGAGCTCGCGGGAGTGACGGGACTCTCCCCCGCCACCGTCTCGAACATCGTCAAGGAGCTCTCCACTTCCGGCGTCCTCGCCACCTCTGCAGCATCCCGCAGCGGACGCCGTGCGGTGGAGGTCTCACTCGCCCGCCAGCTCGGTCTCGTCGTGGCTTTGCACTTCTCATCACGGCACCTTCGGATCGCCGTGGCCGACGTCGCGCGAACCGTCGTGGCGGAGAACACGGTCCCGCTCGCACTGGAACATCGCTACGACCGAGAACTCGACCGGTCCGCACTCCTGCTCAGCGACATGCTCGAGACCGTCGGGGCGACCACGAGTGATCTCCTCGCTGTCGGGCTCGCCCTCCCCGCGCCCATCGATCAAGACACCGGTTCGGTGTCCGCGCCCGGCACGCTTCGCGGATGGGAGGGTGCCGGCATCCGCGAGGAACTCGAAGCGCGACTGCAGCGTCCCGTCTATGTCGACGGCGACGCCAACACCGGCGCACTGGCCGAGTATCGCTTCGGCGCGGGAGTCGGCGCGCGGGGCATGGCGTACCTGCGTATCGGGCACACCATCAGCGGTGCTCTCGTCATCGGCGGCGAGCTCTTCCGCGGCACCACCGGCAAAGCAGGACAGATCGGGCACGTCAGCATCGACGAGAACGGCGCGATCTGCAGGTGCGGCTCGCGCGGCTGTCTTGAAACCCTCGCCGGCGGCCCGGCGCTCCTCGATCTCTTCCGGGGCGACCCAGGGATGCAGCGCCTCAAGGATCTCCTCGCTCGTGCCGATGCAGGCGATCCGAGCGCGCGACGCGTCATCGCCGACGCCGGACGCCACATCGGAATCGCCGCCGCGAACCTCTGCAATCTGGTGGACCCGGACGTGCTTGTCATCGGCGGGGAGCTCGCAGGCGCAGGCGAGATCCTCATTGCACCTCTTCGCCACGCTCTCGAACGCTCGGCACTCGCAGGACTCGATGAGGGGCCTCAGATCGTGCAAGGTGCTCTCGGAGAGCGAGCTGAGCTGCTCGGCGCTCTCGCCTTGGCGATCGACAATGTCGATGTCGGGGAGCCCCAGGTCTCGTCTATGGGGGCGTAGCGCATGCCGACTCCCCTGGCGCGCTCAGCGCTCGTGCTCCTGCTCGCGCTCGTCGCGTCGCTGACGGGCTGCACCGCTGCCGATTCGAGGCCGACGATCGCTTTGTTGCTGCCCGAATCGAAGACGACACGGTACGAAGCGATCGACCGCCCCGCTTTCGAAGAGCGACTCGATGAGCTGGGCGATTACCGACTGCTGTACTCGAACGCCGACCAGGACCCCGCGAAGCAGCAGGCTCAGGCTGAGGCAGCGCTCGCGTCGGGCGCGGCGGTGCTGGTTCTCGACCCTGTCGACGCCGAAGCCTCACGAAGCATCGTCGCGGCCGCCGAAGCCCAGGGGGTTCCGGTCATCGCCTACGACCGACTTCCCGCGGGCGGCGGCATCGAGTACTACGTATCATTCGACAACGAGGGCATCGGCGTCCTGCAAGGGACCGCGTTCGCATCGGCCGTTGGCTCGACCCCCGGCGACAGCGGTGTGCTCATGGTGAACGGATCGCCGACGGACCCCAACTCGCAGGGCTTCGAACGCGGAGCCCTGCAGGAGATCGAAGCGGCAGGACTCACCGTGCTCGCCTCGTTCGACACCCCGGATTGGAGCCCTGATCAGGCCCAGGACTGGGTTGCCGGCCAGGTCACTCTCTTCGGGTCGCGGATCGTCGGCGTCTACGCCGCCAATGACGGAACGGCCGGCGGAGCGATCGCCGCGCTCAAAGCAGCGAACGTCTCCCCGATGCCCGTCGTCTCCGGACAGGATGCCGAACTCGCCGGGCTGCAACGCATCGTCAGCGGCGACCAATACCTCACCATCTACAAGGCGATACGCGTCCAGGCGCAACTCGCGGCCGACGCTGCCGTCGAACTCGCAGAGGGTCGCCCCGTCGAAGCGGACACCACCGTCGACGGCGTTCCCGCGACGATCCTTCCGGCCGAGGTCGTCACTCTCGACACGATCCTGACCTCCGTCGTCGAAGACGGCGTGTTCACCATCGACCAGATCTGCACGGCAGACTATGCCGCCGACTGCGCAGAGGCGGGTCTTCTATGAAGCGCGATGCCGACGAGAATTCGGCCCGCGCACTCACTGTCGCTGAGCCCGGCCAACATCCCGACCGCATCCTCTCGTTGCGCGGGATCACCAAACGCTTCGGCGCCGTCCGGGCGTTGGCGGGAATCGACCTCGACGTCCACGCCGGCGAAGTCGTCGCCATCGTCGGCGATAACGGCGCCGGTAAGTCGACGCTCGTCAAGATCCTCGCCGGGGTCTACCCGCCAGACGCGGGCACGATCCGTTTCTTCGGATCCCTCACCGACATCCCCTCACCGACCGAGTCGCTCGACCTCGGAATCGCGACCGTGTTCCAGGACCTGGCGCTGTGCGACAGCCTCGACGTCGTCTCCAACCTCTGGCTGGGGCGCGAGCTCACGCGCGGAGTCGGGCTCGACGAGGTCGAGATGGAGAAACGTTCCTGGGAGCTGCTGCGCGAATTGCACGCCCGTATCACCGATGTCAGAGTGCCGGTCGCCTCGCTTTCCGGCGGCCAGCGGCAGACCGTGGCCATCGCGCGCGCTCTGATCGGCGATCCCCACGTCGTCGTCCTCGACGAGCCGACCGCAGCGCTCGGAGTCTCGCAGACCGCCGAAGTCCTCAACCTCATCGAGCGGCTTCGCGAACGCGGCCTCGGCATCATCCTGGTCAGCCACAGCATCACCGACGTGCTCGCGGTCGCCGACCGGGTCGTCGTGCTGCGCCTCGGACGCAACAACGGCGACTTCCGGGCGTCGGACACGACGAGTGACCGGCTCATCGCCGCGATCACCGGCGCGATCGACCACTCGCGGCGCACGGGAGATGACGAGTGAACCTCGGACCGCACCGTCTCATCGAACATTCCGAGCTCCCCCCTCGACGGATGCGCGAATTCGTCGATTCCGGCATGCAGCGTGTGCGTGCCGGTGATGTCGGATCTGCGCCCGTCATCCTCGGGCTCGTCGTCATCTGGGCCGTATTCGCCGCGCTGAACCCCGTGTTCCTCAGCCCCACGAACCTCGTCAACCTCACGATGCAGGCTGCCCCGACCGGCGTCATCGCGATCGGGATCGTGCTCCTTCTTCTGATCGGTGAAATCGACCTTTCCGTCGGATCCGTCAGCGGTCTGGCGGGGGCCATTCTCGCCGTCGGCAGCGTTCAGCTTCAGTTCCCACTCCCCGTCGTACTACTCGCGGCTCTTCTCTGCGGACCCGTGGTCGGACTCGTCTACGGCATCGTCTACACCCGCTTCGGCGTCCCCGGCTTCGTCCTCACCCTGGCCGGCCTACTCGCCGTCCTCGGACTGCAACTGCGCGTGCTGGGCACCGCAGGTTCCGTGACGATCCCGTTCGACTCGGTCATCGTGCAGTTCGGGCAGCAGTGGTTCATACCTGCCGCCATCATGTACGCGCTCGACGCGCTCGTCGTCGCCGCCGTCGCCTGGCACCTGGTCTCCGAAGCACGACGCCGAGCGAACGCAGGCCTCGCCGCGCGCACACCCCTGTCCATGGGTCTGCGCATCGCCGCCCTCGCTGCACTCCTCACCTTCAGCACCTGGTACCTCGGATCCGGCGACGGCCGAGGCGTCGGCGCGATGGTTCTCCTCTTCGTCGCCCTCGTCGGCGGCACCCACCTCCTGCTGACCCGCACCCGGTTCGGACGAGCGGTCTTCGCCGTCGGCGGCAGCGTCGAAGGAGCCCGGCGTGCCGGGATCCGGGTCGCGCGCGTGCAGATCAGCCTCTTCATGCTGTGCTCGACATTCGCCGCCCTCGGCGGGATCCTCGCCGCCGCCCGGCTCGCCGGCGCCAATCAATCGAGCGGAGGGGGTGACGCCTTCCTCAACGCCATCGCCGCCGCGGTCATCGGCGGCACCAGCCTCTTCGGTGGACGCGGATCCGCCTTCGCCGCTCTGCTCGGAGTGCTCGTACTCACTTCGATCTCGGTAGGGCTGACGCTGCTCTCACTCGACTCGTCGGTTCGCTACATCGTCACAGGCGGTGTGCTCGTACTCGCCGTGATCTTCGACTCGATCTCGCGCCGATCTCGCGCCGCCGCCGGCCGCGCCTGACGCCGGCGGCTAGGGTCGCCCGACTCGGGCCCCCTACGCGGCGCCGTCGGCTCAGCTAGTCCGGTTCGCCAGCGCCTACGCGGCGCCGTCGGCTCTGCTAGTCCGGTTCGCCAGCGCCTACGCGGCGCCGTCGAACATCGACGTGACGGAGCCGTCGCCGAAGACCTCGCTGATCGCGCGAGCGATCAGCGGCGCGATCGGCAGGATGGTGAGCTTGTCCCAGCGCTTGTCCTCGGACAGCGGAAGGGTGTCGGTCACGATCACGCGATCGATGTCAGGAGATTGAAGCAGCTCGACCGCGGGGTCGGAGAAGACCGCATGAGTCGCGGCGACGACGACGCCGACCGCACCGGCCGCTTTGAGCGCTGCTGCAGCCTTGTTGATCGTACGACCCGTGTCGATGAGGTCGTCGACGAGCAGACAGACGCGGCCCTCGACCTCGCCGACGATCTCATGCACGGAAACCTGGTTGGCAACCTTCGGGTCGCGGCGCTTATGGATGATCGCCAGCGGAGCACCCAACTTGTCGCTCCAGATATCGGCGACGCGAACGCGACCCATATCGGGCGAGACGACGGTGAGCTTGTCCCGCTCGATCGTCGACGCGATGTGCTCGAGCAGCACCGGCATGGCGAACAGGTGGTCGACCGGACCGTCGAAGAAACCCTGGATCTGCGCGGCGTGCAGGTCGACCGACATGATGCGGTGGGCACCCGCCGCGGCGTAGAGGTCTGCGACGAGGCGAGCCGAGATCGGCTCGCGGCCTCGACCCTTCTTGTCCTGACGACCGTACGGGTAGAACGGCGAGACGACCGTGATCCGCTTCGCCGACGCGCGCTTGAGCGCGTCGACCATGATCAGCTGCTCCATGAGCCACTCGTTGATCGGCGAAGTGTGCGACTGGATCACGAAGGCGTCGCAGCCTCGGACACTCTCGTCGTACCTCGCATACAGCTCGCCATTGGCGAAGGTACGCGCATCGGTCGGGACGACGACCGTCTCGAGCTCTGCAGCGATCTGCTCGGCTAATGCGGGGTGAGCGCGGCCGCTCACGATGACGAGCCGCTTCTCTCCGGTGGTCTTGATGCCGGTCAACTGCTCCCGCTCTCTGCCGCAGCATGTGCGGCATCGGTGCCAGGCCGATTGACGGCGACCCAACCTTCGATATTGCGTTGTGGAGCGACGTTCAAGGCCAAGGCGCCGGAAGGCACGTCCTTCCGGACCACGCTTCCTGCCCCGGTATACGCTCCGTCACCGATTGTAACGGGGGCGACGAACACGTTGTGCGACCCCGTTCTCACATGGGAGCCGACCACAGTGCGGTGCTTGTTGACGCCGTCGTAGTTCGCGGTGATCGTGCCGGCACCGACGTTCGAGCCGACGCCGACCTCGGTGTCCCCGATATAGGAGAGGTGCGGCACTTTCGAGTGCTGCCCGATGGAGGCGTTCTTGGTCTCGACGAAGGTGCCGATCTTGCCTCCGGCACCCAACAAAGTGCCGGGGCGCAGGAACGCGAACGGTCCCACCGAGGCGCCGGCCCCGATCACCGCGAGGGTGCCGTCGGTCCGCTTCACCGTGGCGCCCTCGCCGACCTCGCAGTCGAGCAGAGTCGTGTCGGGTCCGATCGTCGCGCCGGTCGAGACTGTCGTCGCTCCTCTCAACTGCGTGCCGGGAAGCACCGTCACATCGGGTGCGAGCGTCACGGTCAGATCGATCCAGGTGCTCCCCGGGTCTTGCACCGTCACGCCGGCAAGCTGCCAGCCGCGCACGATGAGAGCGTTGAGCCGCGCCGCTGCCGCCGACAGCTGTGCCCGATCGTTGATGCCTTCGACGATCCACGCTTCGCTCACCGGCACTGCGCTCACCTCGCTCCCCGCGCCGCGGAGCACGGTGACCATGTCGGTGAGGTACTTCTCGCCCTGCGCATTGTCGAGGGAGAGGGCGGCCAGGTGGTCGCGCAGCTCGTTCACCCCGAAGACATAGACGCCCGCGTTGATCTCGGGAACGGTTAGCTGTTCGTCGGTCGCGTCTTTGTGTTCGACGATGCGGTCGACCGCACCGTCCTCGAGGCGCAGCACACGGCCATAACCGGTCGGATCGGCGAGCACCGCGGTCAGCAGGGTCGCGTTCGCCGTATGGCCGCGGTGTCGCTCGAGAAGCGAGGCGAGGGTTTTCGCATTGAGCAGAGGAACGTCACCGTTCAGGACGAGGACATCACCGTCGAAGTCGTCGGGCAAAGCTGCGACCGCCTGCTCGACCGCGCGACCTGTGCCGGGGACCTCGTCCTGGTCGACGATCATCGCGGTCGGCAGTTCGGTCTCGATCACCTCGGCGAGCCGATCCCGCTCGTGGCGCACGACCGCGATGACGTGCGCCGCGTCGAGCGCCCTCGCGGTCGCGAGGACATGGCTGACGATCGGCACTCCGGCAAGCGGATGCAGCAGCTTCGGAGTAGCGGACTTCATTCGAGTCCCCTGCCCTGCGGCGAGGATGACGACGGCGAGGCGGGGGTCGGTCACGCTAGCTCCCTGGGTCGGCGCGGGCACCGAGCGTGCCACCTCGCCAGCGTAGCGAACGTGAGTTCCGGCGGATCCTGTCGATGGCCATGCGCAGCGGACGCTCATGCCGGTAGCGTCTTCACCGATGAGTCTCCTGCCCTCGCGCCCCGAGCCGGTCTTCGTCATGAGCGCCGAAGGGCGTCGGATCGCGAGCTACGACCACGGTGGTGAACCCGATCAGCCCGTCGTCCTCGCGGTGCACGGCTTCGCCTCCAACGCGTACTCGAACTGGGTGGCGACAGGATGGGTGCGCGAGCTCCGCCGTGCCGGATACCGCGTCATCTCGTTCGATCAGCGGGGGCATGGGGAGAGCGACAAGCCGCACTCCCCCGCTGACTACACGATGGACGCCCTCGTCCGGGATGCGGTCGCCGTCATGGACACCTACCTGCTCGGCGAGGTGACTTGGGTCGGCTACTCGCTCGGTGCACGCGTCGGCTGGCATGCCGCGCTCACGTCACCCCACCTCATCGTCCGCGGCGTTCTCGGCGGAATCCCCGACGGGGATCCCCTCACCCGCTTCCGGGTCGACCAGGCGCGCCATCACCTCCGAACGGGCGAGCCGATCGAAGACCGGCTGACCGCCGCATACTTCACGATGGCATCGAGTTTCACCGGGAACGATCTCGAGGCCCTCGTCAGCCTGGTCGAGGGCATGCGCGGCGGCACGCAACCGGATCCGCTTCACCCGCCGCAGCAACCGCTGCTCTTCGCAACGGGAAGCGAGGACCGCATTCTCGAGGCGTCTCGCGCGCTCGCAGAGGCGACTCCGCGCGGGGAGTTCTTCGAGATCCCCCTGCGCAACCACTTCAACGCGCCCACCGCGAGCGCTTTCCGCGAGCGCGCCCTGCGATTCCTCGAAGTGCCCCTCTAGACGGCCGCACCTCTCAGCCTGAGATACCTACGCTCGCCGTTATGAACGAACTGCTCCTCGCGGGACTCAGCGGCTTGATCGGCGCGAGCACTCTTCTCCTCGGCGCAGCAATCGCCTGGTTCTTCCGGGTGCCGAAGACGATCGTCGCGTCGATCATGGCGTTCGGAGCGGGTGTCCTCATCTCGGCACTCGCGTACGAACTCGTCGAGGAGGCGAACGCCGACGGCGGCCTTCTTCCCACCGTCAGCGGATTCCTCGCGGGAGCCGTGATCTTCGTGGTCGCCGACTGGCTCGTCTCCCGCGCGGGCGGCAAGCACCGCAAACGGCCGAGCGGCACGGACGGCGGCGGTGGTGCTGCGATCGCGATCGGAGCCCTCATCGACGGCGTGCCCGAATCGATCGTCCTCGGTCTGAGCGTTGCCGGTGGTGGCGGGCTCAGTCTTCCGATCATCGCCGCGATCGCCATCTCGAACATCCCCGAAGGGCTGTCCAGCACCGCCGGCATGAAGGCGGATGGGCGAGGTGCGCGGTACGTGTTCGGTGTCTGGGGCGGCATCGCTGCGGCGTCGACAGCAGCGGCACTCCTCGGCTACGCGCTGCTCGCGAACGCGGGCCCCGGCGTTACCGCGTTCGTCACGACGGTCGCCGCTGGCGGCATCCTGGCCATGCTGTCGAACACGATGATCCCTGAAGCCTTCCAACGCGACAAGGTCTTCACGGGACTCGTCGCAACGGTCGGCTTCCTCACTGCATTCGTTCTGCACGAACTCGGCGGCTGAGCACGCCCTCGTACGAACCTCCGTCGAGCCAGCGCCTCGCCCCTCGATGCCGCCCGCACGGCCCGAACCTGTGACGGACCTGTGTAGTCGATGGAGTTAGCCGACAGGCGTGACGATTCGCCTCGCTCCGACGACTAATTAGCGACCCCATCTGCCGCCCGGCGCTCGTTCGGCCGGTGTGAGCGGGAGAGCACAACACAAGGAGCATTGATGATCAACTCAAGAAACGTCCCTGACCTTTTCGACGCAACCGTGCACAACAACGACGGCGACAAGATCGGCTCTGTCGGTCAGGTCTACCTCGACTCGACGAGCGGTGAGCCGACGTGGGCCACCGTGACAACGGGGCTCTTCGGCTCGTCCCAGTCGTTCGTTCCGCTGAAGGACGCGACATGGTCCGACGGCGTACTGCGCGTGCCGTTCGAGAAGAGCTTCATCAAGGACGCCCCCCGTGTCGACGACGACGGCGAGCTGAGCCCCGAAGAAGAGGAGACCCTGTTCGCCTACTACGGTCACCACAGCCCCAGCCGAACGGACAACACGGTGTTCGATCAGGACACCGACCGCACGACTGTTGGCCACGACACTTCAGGCCCCGTAACCGATGACGCCATGACCCGCTCGGAGGAGCACCTCCAGGTCGGCACTCAGAAGGTGGAGGCCGGGCGCGCGCGCCTGCGCAAGTACGTCGTTTCCGAGCAGGAGACCGTCACCGTGCCGGTCAGCCACGAAGAGGTCACCCTGCACCGCGAGCCGATCACCGACGCCAACATCGGTGACGCGCTCGATGGACCGGCCATCAGCGAGGAGGAGCACGAAGTGATCCTCACCGGCGAGCGAGTCATCACCAGCAAAGAGACCGTTCCGGTCGAGCGTGTCCGTCTCGACACCGAGACCGTCACCGAGCAGCGCACCGTCACCGACGAGGTCCGCCACGAGGAGATCGAACTCATCACCGACGACGAGGACCGTTCCACCCGCTAGTCCCTCCGTTGTCCGGTCGGTTCCCGCACTGCGGCGCCGACCGGACAGCAGTCCTCTTTCACACCCCTGCACCTTTTGAAAGGCACACCCATGGAAATCCCCCAGTTCCTCGAGAACGGACTGGCTTCGGTCATCGACTTCGTTCCGAAGGCCCTGCTCTTCCTCGTCATCCTCATCGTCGGGCTGATCGTCGCGAAGGTCCTGTCGAAGGCGCTCGACAAGCTCCTCGAGAAGGTCGGATTCGACCGCATCGTCGAGCGCGGCGGTGTCAAGAAGGCACTCTCCGGTTCGAAACTCGATGCCTCGGACATCATCGCGAAGATCTTGTATTACACCCTCGTGCTGTTCGTCCTGCAGTTCGCTTTCGGTGTCTTCGGACCGAACCCGGTCAGTGACCTCCTCGAAGGCATCATCGCCTTCCTGCCGAGGATCATCGTCGCGATCATCATCGTCGTGATCGCCGCAGCCATCGCGGCCGCAGTGAAGTCGCTCATTCAGAACACCTTGGGCGGACTCTCCTACGGCAAGGTGCTCGCCAACATCGCGAGCATCTTCATCCTGTTCCTCGGGGTTACCGCGGCGCTCAACCAGATCGAGGTCGCAACCACGGTGACGACCCCGGTCCTCATCGCGATCCTCGCCACCGTCGGCGGCGTCATCGTCGTCGGTGCGGGTGGCGGGCTCATCAAGCCGATGCAGGCGCGCTGGGAGTCCTACCTCTCGACCGCCGAAGCTGAGGCCCCGAAGATCCAGCAGCACGCCAAGAACGCGCCGAGCGTCAAGGCTCAGGCCGAGCAGGCGAAGCAGCAGGCCCAGCAGACGGCCGCACGCCGCAGCTGACACGAATCGATGCGCCGGTGCCGGATCCGCTCACACCCAGGCGGACCGGCGCCGGCGCATCGCCCTTTCCCAGGCCGAGCGCGCAGTCTTGAGCCGATACGACCGCAGCATTTCGATGACCTCGCGGTCGCCCTGAACGACGAGAAGTGAGAAGGCGAAATGGCGATGACAGACTCCACCGGCCCGACCAACGCGGCTGAAGTGATCCGGTCAGAGGAGCGACTCGAGCTGAACACCGAGCGTTTCGCCCGTGAGCGTGTACGGATCCAGCGTCATGTCGTCACCGAAGAGCGGACAATCACTGTCTCGGTGCGACGCGAAGAGATCAGGATCGTCAGCGAACCAGTCGCGGAGACCAGCGAGATCATCGCTGAAGCGTCCCCCCGGCGCGAAGACCTCGTGATCGTTCTGCACGAGGAACGCCCCCGCGTCGAGTTCGACGTCGTCCCGGTCGAGCGGGTACGCGTCTCCATCGACACGGTCAGCGAACAGCAGCAGGTGAACGAGACGCTCCGGAAGGAACGCGTCGAACTCGACACCGACGTCTCAGCCGACGCGGCCGACGCTGACGCGGATCTCTCGCGGGACCGGCCTTCCACTCTCTGAGAAGAATTCGCGGAGAGCGTCGTGCGCCCTCCGGCACACGACCGAGGCTGATTCGTCGGTCGTGACGCCGATCGAAGCGACAATCTCGGTGCCATCCTCGTGCTCGTTCACGAGGACGAGGTGCATGCCGACCGGATCGTTTCGGACAGCCTCCACCACCGCTTCGACGAGGGCCGGAACCATCGGTTTCGCGGCATAGATCGTGTGCACGCCCTCGGTGTTACGCAGCAGCCGCGTCAGCTCCGTGGGGAGGTCGTCTGGGGTTTCGTCGTTCACTTGGCCCTCCCCTCCTCTTCGCTCAGGTCGGTGTCGCGGACTCGGACCGTGACCTGAGTTACGGCGAGGTCCACGTGCAGGCGCACCGCCTGCTCCACCCGCTCTCGGAACTCGGCAGTCACTTCGTCGAGATCGAGGCCGTCGAACGTCGACAGCTCGACGTGGATCTCGACGGGCGCACCGGGCGACTCCACGTCTCCCTCGAGCTTGCAGCGCTCGACGAGAAGCCCTTCCATGCTGTCGCCGACCTCACGCACGACCGCACGAATCGCACCTTCTGAGATCGAGAGGACGGCTCCTTCGATGTCGTGACTGATCGGGATGTCACGTCCCGCATGCGCCTGGACACCGATCTGGTCCAGGATTCGCTTCACCCAGTGATCGTTTCGAGGAGCGAATTCCTCGGCTTCCGCATCGGCGACGATGATCTTGGGGGCGACGGCGCGGAGTCGGGCCAGGGCGGCGAGGGCGTGCTGGGCAGCGGCGGACGATTCGATCGCCGGGTCTCGGGGCTCGCGTCCGCGATCGAGGTAGTCGCTCAGCGACTCGATGCTGTGGCCGTCGAGGTGGGCTGCGTCGAGCGAGGAGTTGTCGGCCTCGACCGGCCGCTGTGGGTGATCGTTCATCGCCAGGCCTCCATCTCGCGGACGAGGGTGCTCCTGCTTCGCGCGAGCAGACCTCGCACGGTGGACACCGGGAGATCGAGCTGTTCGGCTATCTCCTGATAACCATAACCAGCTATCTCGCGCAGGGTCCAACAGCGGCGCTGGTCTTCAGGAAGGCTCGAAAGAGCCTTCGAGAGGGCTTCACTGAGCGACGACGCTGCGGCGCTCTCGGCCGGGCCGGCAGAGGGATCTTCGTGCTCGTGGTCGTCGAGCGATTCCTGGCTGCGACGGGCGCGGAGCCGGTCGATGCTCTTCCTGGTCACAATCGTGATGAGCCACGACCGCACCGAGCCCAAGTTCTCGAGGGTCGGAAGGTCCTGCCACGCGGTGACGAACGTGTCCTGGACGACATCCTCCGCCTCGGAGGGGCTCACGATGCGAGCGGCGTACGCGCTCATGAGCGATCCGTACCGGCGCATGAGGATCTCGAACGCCCGAATGTCGCCGTCGGCCGCGCGGGTGGCGATGGTGCGATCGTCGGCCTCGCTGAGCGAGTCACGGCCGGGCAGGGAAACCATCACCCGCTCCCGCTAGCTGCGCCGACCGCGCGACACGGCGGGCGCGGCGTCGAGAATCAGCATGATCCGACCATCGTATGGTGCGCTGGCCACCTGGCAGGAATCGTCGAAGGGGGACGCCTGCCAAAGCCGAACGCCCACTGTCGCATGCCTCATTCCCTCGCTGTGGAGCTCTACTCTGAGGCCTGCCTTCCACTGATCTTCCGAGCGCGCCTCTCGAGCCTGCTTCTCAGCTCAGTGCTGCACTCGAGAACTGCATGTCGCGCGCGACGAACTCGACCTAGCCGGATACGGACGCTCGCCATACTTCGCGATGAACCAGTACCTTGCCCCCATGCCTAACGTGACCTCGACGGATCGACGTATCCCCTCGAAAGGCGAACGCCGATGGTCGATCGCCGTTTTCGCGCTGACGTCAACGTTGTTCGCCGTAGCCATGACCGGCTTCTTCATTGCGATCGTCATACCGAGGACCGGCAGCAGCATGCTCTGGCTCGGGCTACTCCTCGGCGCCATCGGCGGACTCCTTTTCGGCGCCGGCATGACCGCTCTCGTCAAGGCCGTATGGTCACGAAACGGCGGTATACATACCAGCCGTCTCATCCAGAAAGCGATCGCGTCGAGGCAACTACCTGCCGACATCGACCCCGGGCAATGGGTCACGCTGCTTACACGCCAAGAGAGGGACGCCAACCGCGGCCGCTGGCTGTACCCGCTCTTCTTCGGCACGGCGAGCGCCCTCTACCTGCTCGCAGCACTGACGCGAAGCCTCCCCGATCTTGGAATCATTCCGTGGATCGGCGTTGCGTTCTTCGGAGCATTCACCGTCTACGCACCGTTCGAGACGGTACGTCGCCTCCGCGGAATCCGTGATCTACGCGCAGCCCTCGCTACTCGCCGGCATGGCAGCCAGGAGTTGCCATAGCCCCTCGGCGGCTGGCGCTACGCGCACGGAGCCACCGAAACGATCCACCGGATCGACTCCCCCGGAACCGCCCCCAGCGGCTGACGCTGCGCGCACGGAGCCACCGAAACGATCCACCGGATCGACTCCCCCGGAACCGCCCCCGGCGGCTGACGCTACGCGCACGGAGCCACCGAAACGATCCACCGGATCGTTTCAATGGCTCCGCCTCCAGGATTCGAACCTAGTCCTAACAGCTCCAAAGGCTGTCGTGCTGCCGTTACACCAAGGCGGAACGCCCGGTTTCGAAAAACCGGACCGGTCGATTCTGCCAGAGCGACAGCCCA